>Ga0180009_10000759_pt1 | contig 42114 bp, 35 predicted proteins | sample OS_PC_MetaG_FD_123537 | JGI IMG/M metagenome (GOLD analysis project Ga0180009, IMG submission 123537) | Groundwater microbial communities from the Aspo Hard Rock Laboratory (HRL) deep subsurface site, Sweden - OS_PC_MetaG | ecosystem: Environmental > Aquatic > Deep subsurface > Groundwater...
GGTTGGGGTTTAGAGGAAGGCTCTGGACGAACTTTCTCTCATGAATGACCAATTATTCCCGGCCGCTGTGAAGTCACGGCGACTTTCCGCGCTCTTGCCGGCACGCGAAAGCCGCCTCTTTTTTTACTTTCGGGGAGGTTTCGAAAGGGTTGAGGGTTGAGGTTGTTCGAGAGGGAAGTAAGCTAGGCAAACACTTTATTTGAGGGGGAGAGTAATGACCAAGGCAGATTTGATCGCGGCGATCAGTAAAGACACGAAACTGACGAAAGCCGATGCGGAAAGGTCGCTCAATTCTTTTCTGGACAACGTGACCGCCGCCCTGAAAAAGCAAGGAAAGCTGACTCTGACCGGGTTCGGCACCTTCGAGGTGGTCAAACGCAAGAAGCGCAAGGGCCGCAATCCGCAGACGGGCGAGGCCATCAACATCAAGGCGCGCAAGGTCGTCAAATTCAAACCCGGCAAGGGGTTGCGGGATAAAGTCTGACAAAGCCCGGCTGACCGAGCCTTTCGAACCTCCGGGAAAGGCGGCTTTGAAAAGCCGCCTTTTCTCTTTTCCGAATCCGGTGCTTTTCGTCGGCTGCCGGAGTGCCTTCCCCCGCCTCTCAACCGGCCTCGATGGTCATGGAAATGCCCAGCACCTCCTGCCGGTTTTCTTCGGCCCGGCTCAATCTTCCGGCCAGTACATCCATCGTCTGTTCCCATAGCACCCGGCCCATTTCCTCGAGGCCTCGCCGACCGTCGGCGATCTCGCCCGCGTTGACGTCGATGTCGCCGTCCATGCGCCTGAAGGCGTCCGTGTTGCTGGAAATCTTGATGACCGGCATCAGCGGGGTCCCGACCGGCGAGCCCCGACCGGTGGTGAAGAGGCAGGCCTGGCAGCCCGCGCCCAGGAGGCCGCCCAGGGATTCGACGTCGTACCCCGGCGTATCCATGATTGCCAGCCCCGGACGCAAAGGCCTCCGCCCGTAAGGCACCACCTCCTGGATCGTCGTCCGGCCGCCCTTGGTGATGCAGCCCAGGGATTTTTCCATGATGCTCGACAGCCCGCCGTCCATGTTGCCTGGGGCGATGGCCAGATGGGCCTGCTCGCCCAGCATCTTCCGGGCCAGGTCCTGGTTCTTGGCGATGATGACCTGAATCTCCCCGGCGACCTGATCGTCTAGAGCCCGGGCCTGGAGCAGATGGAGGGTGCCGATCATCTCCGTGGTTTCGGCCATGATGACCGTTCCGCCGTACCCGACGATCCAGTCCGAGACCAGCCCCACGGCCGGGTTGGCCGTCACGCCGGACAAGGCGTCGGACCCGCCGCATTGCAGGCCCAGGATCAGGTCGCTCACGGGCCGGGGCTCGCGGGCCTGCCCGGCGATGGCGGACAGGAGCCGGCGCCCCAGTTCCACGCCTTTTTCCGTCGTCCGCCGACTTCCGGCATCCTGGATTTTCAGGTATTCCACCGGCCGGCCGCTCTCGGCCACCTCGCGGTGCATGGCTTCTCCGGACACGATCTCGCAGCCCAGGCCGACCAGCAGGACCGCGCCCGTGTTCGGGTGGGTGGCCGCTCCGCTAAGGACCCGTTGCGTTCGCTCGTGATCCGGGCCGACCCGGCCGCATCCATGGGCGTGCTCGATGGTCACGGCCTGGGGCACGGCCCGGCCTATAGCCCGGACCACGCCGTTGGCGCAGGCCACGGTGGACATGACCAGAAGGTGGTTGCGAACCCCGGCCGGCCCCTTGGCCCGGGCATAACCGGAGAAATGATCGGGTGCGGGAAGGTCGGCCGGAGCGGCCGATTCCGGCCGGGACGTCATGGGCGGTATCTCATCCGGAGACCGCAGGTTGTGGGTGTGGACCCAGTCTCCGGAGAAAATGTCCCGGGCCGCCGTGCCAATGGGCTGGCCGTAGCGCCTGATGGTCCGGCCGGCCGGGATGTCGGTCACGGCCACCTTGTGACTGACGGGGACGCCCTCCCGGGCGACCAGGCGTCCGCCCCAGGGCAGGTCCAGCGACTCTCCGGTCTCGATCTCCGATAATGCCACCGCCACGTTGTCGTCTTCATGCACGCGAATCAGCTTCATGATCCCTCCTTGTCATTTCCGCCTGCCGGTAGTATGGTGCCCAATCGGCGCTCCATCAAAACGCGCCCATCATCCAAAGCGAGTATGCGCACCCCGAAGGGCCGGGCGTCCGTGTCGATCAATGCGTAGGACGGGGGAACGCCTTTTTTGTCTTCCGACTTGAGATGCCCCGGGTTGACCCACAGGCCCCCCTCCCGCGTTTCGACGGCCGGGAGATGGGTGTGGCCGAACAGAACCAGGTCGGGCTTTTCCCGGGACGCGATCACCGCCGGGTCCTCGTCGTCCGGGGTATCGTTTTTGTGGGGCGCGTCGGTGTGCGTCAAAAGGACGGTCAATCCGCCGATTTCGCACAACAGCCGGTTGGGTATCTCCGGCGCCCGGTAATAATCGCTGAAGACGCCGGGCACCCTGACCACCTCGAACCCGGCGGCCATGAGACTTTCGGCGTCGTCGTAATCGTCGCCCAGGTGCACGACCCGCCTGACCCCGGCCCGGGTCAAACGCTCGGCCAGCCGGTCCACGTTGTCCCCATGGCCGTGGGTGTCGCTGACGACGGCAAAAATCATTATCCCACCTCCTTGGTTCACTGAGCCCTGGAATCGATTGAAGGTCTATAATATCATATATAACCATGATGGATGATCGATCACAAAAAAACCATGCCGCCGACCAGGGGGACGACGTCGAAGCCCTGATCTCCCTGATCCAACGCCGGGCCGGTCTGATCTGGGGCGCCCACGCCCGGGCCGGCCTGCGCCGGACGGCCGAAAAACGGATGTCTGAACTGGCCCTGAAAGGCCCGTCGGACTATCTGGCCCTGCTGGACCGAAACGACACGGAATGGAAACGCCTGGTCCGGGAACTCTCCAGCACTACCACGAGTTTCTTTCGAAACCCGTCCCAGTTCCAATGCGTGGTCCAGGCCCTGCTCCCGGACCTGGCCCGGCGTCGGCAGGAACGCAGCCTGACGATCCTCAGCCTCGGCTGTTCGACCGGGGAGGAGGTCTATTCCCTGGCCATGTCCGTTCGGGATTCCGGCCTGCCCAACAAGGGCTGGCGGATCGAACTGGGCGGGCTGGACATCGACGAACTGGGCTTGTCGTCGGCCAGGGCCGGTCTGTATTCGAAGCAGGACCTGGAGGCCTTGCCGGAACAGCTGCTCCAGCGCTGGTTCCGCCGCAGCGGGGGGCGGTTCCAGGTCCAAAGCGAACTGCGCGATCCCATATCCTGGGCTCCCTTCAACCTGGCCGACCCGGGTTCCTGGCCCTGGCCCGACCTGATCGGGCGGGTCGACCTGATCCTGCTCAAACATGTGCTCGCCGACCTGACGCCGGCGACGGTCGAACAGGCCGTGGATTTCCTGGCCGAACTCCTCGCGCCGGACGGCATCCTCCTGATTGGTCCCTCCGAAGGGCTGCCCGCATGGGAAGACCGGTTTGTCGGCGAGCGTTGGGGCGGCGTATTTTACCTGCGCCGCCGTCCGGGCAAAATCAAAGTCAATCCGGGCCACGTGTCCAGAAAGGCCCTCCGGGCCCGGCAGCCCCATTCTTCCCGCCCGACCGGGACTACCGACGCATCCCGGCCGCCTGAAAAGGCCCTGGCCCTCCTGGAAAAGGCCTCCGCGTCTCTGGCCGGCGGGCGTCCGGACCGGGCCCGCCCGCTTCTGGAAGCCGCCCTGGACCTTGCCGCGGAAAAAGGAGACCTGTGCCCCTGGTCCCTGGGCCTTTCCTCACGAGCCTGCCTCGACCTGGAACGATGGGCCGAAGCCGCTGACCTGGCCCGGCGAATCATCGGTTTCGTTCATGAAACCCCCTGGGCCCGCATCCTGCTGGCCGAGGCCCTGGCCGCCCTGGACCGAACCGAACCGGCCCGGGCCGAACTCGAGCGGGCCGCGGATATGCTGAAAGCCGACCCGGCCTGGAGCCAGGACCCGTTTTTCAGCCTCGATCCGGACCTGGCCGACCAGAACCCGATCACCCTGATCGCCGAGAAACTCGCCGAGGAATGACCCATGGAAAAAAAAATGGAAGAACTGGCCGATCTGCTGGCCGACGAAGACACGGTCTTGAGAGGGTACATCGCCGTCACCGGAGTGAAAATTCTGGGGCATAAATTCATGGGCTCCGATCGGACCCTGGCCTTGAATTACATCCACAACGCCGACCTGCCCGAGGATGCCGACGTGCTTTGGTGCCTGGTCGAAAAGGAACGGGGCCGGGCGCCGCTCATCTACCCCGTGGTCTCCAAACCCGAAGAGGACTGATTCCGCGTCCGTCAGTCCGCCTTCGGAGTCTCCCGATAATCGCTCGGCCCAGGCCCCATCGGACGAGCGGGGCCGGAGGGCGCGCCTTGCCCCTTTCCCCCCACCCGGATATGATTGAAAAAAAACGGGACTTTCTCGTCCAGTGATGACGGGTGCCCGGATGAGCCGTAACGCCCCCCAATCGGAAACGGTCCAGGACTGCTGGAGACGCCTGGCCGAATAGAGCCTCTTCTCCGGGTAACCCTTCATTGAATCGGGGCAGTTCATATTCTGGCCGCCCGCGCGGCCTTTGGCTGAAGGACGACTCTGCCTCCGAGTCCCTCAGTATATATGGAAAAGGCGGCAGCCGGATTCCTGGGGCCAAAGGCCGCGACAGGGCGGTCCTACGATGCCGCCAACCACTGAAGAGTTACTTCGCCGGTCCCACGCGCCTTGACCCCCATCCCGCGCATGTATATAATTTTGTGGCCCGGCGTCCCGTTTCCAACGCCGGTCATTACAAGGAGCAAACATGATCGATTCCCGGCCCGGCACCCTGGGCGAGCTGAAAAGGACCATGACCCGGCTGCCCTCGGTCCGCGAGGAACTGCAGGCCAACATGATCCGGAAACTCCGGTCCGGAGAACCGCTGTTTCCCTCGCTCAAAGGCTATGATGACTCCGTAATTCCGCAACTCGTCAACGCCGTCCTCTGCGGACACAACCTGATTCTGCTGGGCGAACGGGGCCAGGGTAAAAGTCGCCTCATCCGGAGCATGGTCGATTTCCTGGACGAAACCATTCCGGCCGTGGAAGGCTGCCCGGTCAACGACGACCCTTTCAACCCGATCTGCTCGGAATGCAGGCGAAGAAAAGCGGAACTCGGCGATGACCTGCCTTTGACCTACCTTCCCAGGGACCGGCGCCTGGTGGAAAAACTGGCCACTTCGGACGTCAGCACGGCCGACCTCATCGGTGAGGTCGACCCCATAAAAATCGCCCAGGGCCGGACCATGGATGACGAAACGGCCATCCATTTCGGTCTGGTTCCCCGAGCCCACCGGGGTATTTTCGCCGTCAATGAACTTCCCGACCTGGCCGAAAAAATCCAGGTGGCCTTTTTCAATGTCATGGAAGAAAGCGATTTTCAGGTCAAGGGCTTTCCCGTCCGGCTTCCGCTGGACATCCTGGTCGTGGCCACGGCCAACCCGGAAGACTATACCAATCGGGGCCGGATCATCACGCCCCTCAAGGATCGCTTCGACTCCCAGATTCGGACCCACTACCCCCTGGAACGAAACGTCGAAATCGAGATCATGGAACAGGAGGCCCGGGCTCCCCGTTTCGGGGACTACCAGGTCGCCGTACCCGACTTCATGAAGGACATTCTGGCCGAAATCACATTTCAGGCCCGCTCCAGTCCCGACGTCAACCAGCATTCCGGCGTGAGCTGCCGCGTGACCATCCGAAGCTATGAAGCGATCGTCGGCAGCGCGGCCCGACGCTGTCTCGAGTTGAAAGAGGACCGGGCCGTCCCCAGGGTTTCCGACATCGAGGCCGCCTACCCCGCCATGGTCGGCAAGATCGAACTGGAATACGAGGCTGCGGACCGAAGCGAAATGGAGGTGATCGAGGACCTGTTCCGCCGGGCGGTCAAGGTGGTCTTCGACGAGCGTTTCAAGAACCGGTCGCTGGAGACGGTGGTCCAGGCCTTTCAGAACGGCATGGGCGCCGAGGTGTCCCGGAGCATGCCCTCGCTGGACTACATGGACGCTCTTCAGGAAATTCCCGGCATGCGTGAGGCGGTCCGGACCCTGGCCGATCCCGACGACCCGGGGGCGGCGGCTTCGGCCATCGAGTTTATCCTCGAGGGGCTTCACCTGTCCAACAAGCTCAACCGGGACGTGGTCCAAAACCGCAGGGTCTATCGATGAAATCCATCGTCTACACGGCCTGGGACGGGACACGGGCGCCGTTTTCCCTCAAGCGGCGTGAGATCGTCGACCGTTTCATGGACAACATTATGCAGGGCTTGGACGGAAACATGGCCCTGGCCCAGATGATGTGGGATGGATTCCCCTTGGCCGGCATGGACTTTCGGGTCATGGGCCTCGAGGAGATGTTCCAGGAACTCCAGCGGATGAAACAGGACCTTTTCGAACGATACAGCCTGGACCGCGCCTTCGACCAGCCCATCGACGACCTCAAGCTGCTGCTGGCCGAAGAGGAGATGACCCGGCGGGAAAAAGGCCTGGGCCCGCCGCCGAGATTCGAGGCCCTTCCTCCCGGACTCGTGGAAAAGTTCCGGAGCCTCGACCACTTTCCTTTTGCCGAGCAACAAAGCCGCGAGGTGCTGGAGCACTGGCGCGCCCGGGAAAAGGACATCCTCGAACTCTTCGAGTTCTACAGCCGCTACGGACAAAGGTTCCAGGGCGAGGAGTATCTCGACTTCGACCAGGCCCTCGAACTCATGCGCCATTTCAAATCCATCGACCAGGTCCAGCGTCAGATCATGAACGGCGAACTGCCCACGATCGATCTGGACACCCTCGAGAAACTGCTGGGGCAGGAGGGCCGCCAGTCAATGGCCATCCTACTGCAGCTTCCCGGAGTCATTTCGGATGAAGGGCTGGCCCGGTTCGGAAGGCAGGGCCTGGACCTGACGCCCAAAGGCATGCGGCGGCTGGGCGAACTGGCCTTCGGCAAGCTCTACCACCAGATGAAAAAGGACCGGCAGGGCGGCCAACGAGGCAACGCCCCCCAGTCCGGGGAGATCGAACCCGACACGTCGAGGCCTTATGAATATGGCGACCGGTTCGACCTGGACCTGTCCAGAACTCTGCTCAAGGCTCTGGGCCGCCCCCTCGGTCCGGGCGGGCGCATCCGCCTCGACCCGGAAGACTTTCAGGTCCGGGACCGGGAACCGCTCATCACCTCGACGACCGTGGTCCTGCTCGACCTGTCCTGGTCCATGTCCTGGGAAGGCCGGTTTCACGCGGCCAAAAAGGTGGCCCTGGCCCTGGACCATTACGTCCGGACCCGGTTCCCCAAGGACCGCCTCCACGTGGTCGGCTTCTCCACCGAAGCCCGGGAACTCAAAGGCCAGGACCTGGCCCTGGCCGTCTGGGATGCCGGCCAACCCTACACCAACCTCCAGGCCGGCCTGCGCCTGGCCATGAAGCTGATCCGGAAAAGCGGCAACCGGAACAACCGGGTCATCGTCATTACCGACGGACAGCCCACGGCCTACTATGACGGCCCCCATCTCCACGTCGAACTGCCCATGAACATGTTCGGATTGAGCCCCAGGGCCAGTCGGGCCACCCTGTCCGAAGTCCGCAAGGTGACCGCCCAGGGCATGAACATCGAGACCTTCATGCTGGACGACAATCCGGTCCTGGTCGAATTCACCCGCCAGATTTCCCGCATCAACGGCGGCCGCGCCGTAGTCTGCGTGCCCGGTGAACTGGGAGAACTGGTCCTGGTCGAGGAGATCAAGCGGCGGGGCGGCCGGTAATTTCCCCCGGAGCCGGGTTGCGAACCCGGCGCCCTCTATTCCGTCACATCCGTTCCGGCTCCTGGATTTCGGCCATGTCGCGCAGGGCATCGGTCAGGCGACCGATCTCGTTTTCCAAAACCGCGTATTCAGCCTCGGCCCGGCTCAAGTCGCCCGCCCGCCCCATTTTTTCCAGGTTAAAGGCCGCCCGGACCACCCGGGGCGCGGAAAAGTTGCCGCTCATGCCCTTGATGGAATGGGCGCTCCGTTCGACCAGATCGTGGTCTTGATCGTCGATGGCCTCGCGAAGACCGGACATCCGTACGGGCAGATCGTGTAAAAAAATCCCGACCAGTTCCTGCAAAAAATCCTGATCTCCGTCCACCAGGCTCCATATGGCCTCCCGGTCGAGAACGTCTTCCGCTTCGGATTCCGCTTCCGCGGCTTCCCGGACCGATCGCCCGCGGATCATCCGGTCCACGACGGCCAGAAACTCGGACCGTTTGATGGGCTTGGAAACGTACATGTCCATCCCGGCCGCCAGGAATCGTTCCCGATCGCCTTTGAGGGCATGGGCGGTCATGGCCACGATGGGGATATGGCGGCCGCTTTGAGCCTCCTCGCGTCTGATGATCTTCGCGGCCTCCTCGCCGTCCATGACCGGCATCTGGATGTCCATGAGCACGAGATCGAAGCCGGTCGGGTCTTCCATCAAGATACGGACGGCCTCCATGCCGTCCGAGGCCACCATGACCGTATGCCCCATCTGTTCCAGAATCTTCCGGGTCAGTTTCTGATTGACCGGGTTGTCTTCGGCCAGGAGTATCCGAGAGCAGGCCATACACCGGTCGGGCAGAAGCGGACCCGACTGGTCCGAAGGAGACGGGGCCTCGGCTCGGGTCTCGACCTTCGACCCCAGAACCGTCCTCACGGCCTCCAGCAGGTCTTTGGGCTTGACCGGTTTGATCAGGCAGGCATCCACTCCCATGCTTCGGCATTTCTCCAGGTTGTACCGCGGCCCGACGGAGGTGAGCATGATGATCTTCAATTCATCGAATTCCGGGCGGTCCTTGAGACGCCGGACGACTTCATGGCCGTTCAGGACCGGCATGTCATGATCCAGGAGCATCAGGCGAAAGGGCCGGCCGGCCCGGTCGGCCCTTTCGAGGGCCTCGATGGCATCCAAGCCGTTTTCCACCAGTTCCGGCGCCGTCTCCCAGGAGGTGAGCATTTCGTTCAGAATGAATCGGTTGGCCGCGTTGTCGTCCACCCCCAGGACGAGCAGGCCGCGGAGCACTTCCATATCCGCGGGCTCGACCGTCTCGATCGGCTCGTCGTGGGCGGGAAGACGGGCGGAAAAGAAAAAACGGCTCCCCCGGCCGGATTCGGAATCCAGGCCGATCCCTCCGCCCATCATCTCGACCAGACGTTTGGATATGGCCAGCCCCAGCCCCGAACCTCCATATTTCCGAGTCGTGGAACCGTCGGCCTGGGTAAAGTCCTTGAAGATCATGGCCTGTTTGTCCGAAGGAATACCGATCCCCGTATCCCTGACCTCGAACCGGATCAGCTCTTCCCGGGCCGAATCCTCTTCCCGGTCCACTTCGACCACCACCTCGCCCTTTTGGGTGAACTTGATGGCGTTGCTGATCAGGTTGAACAATATCTGGCGAATGCGGGTCGGATCGCCTCGCAACACGGAAGGCAGGTCCGGGCTGATCCGGTAGATCAGTTCCAGGCCGGCCTGGTGGGCCCTGGGGGCCAGATTCTTCATCACCTCGTCCACCGCGTCATGGAGATTGAAAGGCACGTCTTCCAACTCCATGTGGCCGGCCTCGATTTTCGAAAAGTCCAGGATGCCGTTGAGCAGTTCCAGAAGCGTGTCGGCCGAAATACTGACGGTCCGCAGGTAGTCCCGCTGCTCCGCGGTCAGGTTCGTCTGGAGGGCCAGTTCGGTCATGCCGATGATCCCGTTCATGGGCGTACGGATTTCATGGCTCATGTTGGCCAGGAACTCACTCTTGGCCTGGTTGGCGGCCTCGGCGGCCTCCTTGGCCGTCTTCAACTCATCCACCGCGCCGGCCAGTTCCGACGTCCGCTCCGCGATCCGCGTCTCCAAGACCTCGTTGGCCTCCTGCAGAGCGTCTTCGGCCGCCTTGCGGTCGGTAATGTCCTGACCGGAACTCAACGTCCCCGCCAACCGGCCCTCCTCGTCGGTCAGAAGCGTGTTTCTCCATAACATCCAGCGACGCTCGCCATCCCTCCGGATAACCTGATGATCGCTGACGGTCTGAAACAGCCCGACTTCGCCGGCCATGATCCGGTGGAAGATTTCCAGCACCAGGCCCTTCTGCTCCTCGGGGATGACCGTTTCGATCCAGTTCGTTCCCAGAAGTTCCTCCTCGGAATACCCCAGGACCCGACGGCCTTCGGAATTGATCATGGTAATGTGCGCGGAAGGGTCCAGGGCCACGAAGACCGTACCGGAAATTTCCAGATACCTCTGGGCGCGTTCCATTTCCTTCAACAGCCTGGCTTCGATCTTGTGACGCTCCCCGATCTCCTCCTCCAGCAGCCGGTTCGTCTCCCGCAGTTCCGACGTGGCCTCCGCGACCCGCCGCTCCAGTTCGCTTCGGGCCGATGCCGTGACCCGTTCCGATTCCTGACCCGCCAGGAGATACCGGCGGATATGACCGATCAGCAGCGACATGAGAAAGAGGACCAGGACCAGCGAGACCATGGTCCCCCCCGCCGCGACCAGGGCCACCCGCCCGGCCTTTCCCCAGACCATGTCCGCCTTCTGCTTCATTGTTTCGCTCAGGATATCGACCCCCTGGCGATACGCCGCCTTCTCGGCCTCGTAGGCTTTGCCACTCAGAAGCCGGATCGCCTCTTCAGACCGTCCCTGGCCTACAAATGTAAAAGCCTGGCGTTCCATGTCCATAAGCCGATCGTTGGTCGCGGATATCTTCCGCAGACACGGTCGCCCGGCCTCTTCGTCGGACAGGCTCATGGCCTCGTCCAGGGCCTTGGCAAGCCGCCCTTCATGATCGTGGTAACGCTTCTCCCAGGACGGGTCCTTTGAATACGCGCTCATCTTGGCCGACATGGTCAGGGCTTCGTCAAGATAATAGAACTCCCCGGACAGTTCGAGGACCTTCATGTACCGGTGGAGGAAAGCCTCCATCTGCCCTCGCAACGTCCAGGCCTGCCAGGCCTGAAACAGGTGCAGCAGAATCGTGGCCAGAAGAACGACTGCCAGAAGCTTGGCCGGGAACGAAAGCGGCCTCCTGGCGTCTGGGTTGGATGACATGTCTGAACTCCGATAATGGCAAGCAGGGTCCCGTGGATCGGCCTTGTGGCGAATCCCGCGCCTCCGGTTAAGCCCCACCCCGGATTGGTTCGATGAAAGAAAGACCGGCCGGGAAACCTTAATTGATAAGAATAGGCGACAACGGCCGGTAATTCAACCGGACAATTTTTTTGGCGACAAAGTGGCGCGCCTGAGCGCCGGCTACCTCGACCCGCGCACCTCGACGCCTTCAACCCCCTTCATCAGGTCGATGAATCCGGCCTCCTGATCCGGACCGAACCCGGTGTGATAGGGATAGACGATACCGGGCTTGAAGGAGCGGGCCGCCTCGACGGCCATGGCCGAATCCATGGTGTAGGGCAGGTTCATGGGCAGGAAGGCCGCGTCGATCGCCTGAAGCGCCTTCATCTCCGGTATGTTTTCGGTGTCGCCGGCGACGTAGACCCGCTTGTCGCCGAAGGTGATCACATAACCGTTGCCTCGGCCCTTGGGATGATAGGGCTGCCCGGGCGAACGCATATGGACCAGGTTGTAGGCCGGCACGGCTTCGATTTGAAAACCGGCCGCGGTCCTCGTGTCGCCGTTCCCCATGACCATGGGGGCCTTGAACCGGTCCCCCAGTTCTTCGGCGCAAGCCCGGGTCACGACCAGGACCGTGCCCTCTTTCATGACCCGGCCAATGGCCTCGGTGTCCAGATGGTCCCGATGCTCATGGGTGATCAAAATCAGGTTCGCCTTGGGCCTGCCGGACAGATCGTCCATCCGGATCCAGGGGTCGACATAGACGACCCGGCCCTGGAATACGAACATGAGCGAGGCATGGCCAAGCATCGTGATCTCGATCGGCCCGTCCGCGGTGGGTATCACGTCGGTCCTTGGCGTCTGAGCCAGGACGGCCGGGCCGGCGCAGACCATGGCCAGCACCAGAACCGGAACCAGCAGGATGCGTGTCATAAACATGAAAAACCTCCTTTCCCGATATCCCGTTCAAGCAGGATATTGCACCACGGTTCGTCCCCAGGCCCCGAAATGCCTAGCGAAACTCTAAAGGTGAACCTTTTTTAGCCGCTGATATATTACATGATACTTCAAGCCTAAAAAGATGGAAAGGAGCGTTCCAGCAATTAATTGAAGCTCCCCATAGGAAGCTGCGGGAAGCCTTCGGCATGTAAGGGATAAATCCATTTATTTAGCTGGCGGGCTAACCCTGCGGCAAGCCGCGAGGAATGCACCTGCCCCGCATGTTCGCCGCCACAGTAGAAGATAAATGAAATATCCGGGTTCAATTCAGAGGCAATCCAATCAAAATGAAATCATTGTTAAAAACCGGACAAGGTGATGGAGAGCACGTAAAAACGAAATCCAGGGCGACGATGGCCTCCGTCGCCCTGGTGAAGGCAGGTGATACAGCCACTTGAATCAGCGGTTATAGTTGTAGCCTCCCGGACCCATCATTCCCTGGCCTGAACCGTAACCGTACCCAGAACCGTAGCCCATCATCCCGGGACCGTATCCGGCTCCAGAACCGTAGCCCATCTTCCCGGGACCGTAGCCGTACCCAGAACCGTAGCCCATCATCCCAGCACCGTAGCCGTAGCCCATCATTCCGGGGCCCATCGTATCAGGACCGCCCTCGATGCACATGCCCAGGCCGAAGGCGCCGCCGTACGCATCGGGCGCCAATTGGGGATGCTTCTGGTAAAAGTCCCAGCGAAAAGCTAACTGCTGACGTTGGAGATCGTTGATCAATTTTTGCAGTTCGGCCTGTTGGGCCAAGAGACTTTCTTTAGACGTTTTGGGATTGGACAACAGGGTGGCGATTTCGTGCTGCTTGGTCCAAATCTTCTGGCGCAAGTCGGCTGTGTCCTTGTAATGCCCTTGCCAGGCCTGGTTAACTTCCTGGGTCGTCTTGTCATCCAACCGATTAGGAGCGGCCCAGGAACCCTGCCCCGAGCCCGTACCGCCCGGCCCCATGCCTCCACGGCCCATCTCTGGCATTGCCGGAGAAGCGGCCAAAGCCGCAAAAATAACCACGATCCCGAACACGAGCCATTTTTTCATAGGTACCCCCTCTGCGGGTCTTGAAAGCAAACCCGCTGGACCAAAGTTGGATATTGACCTGCAATTATGCGGCATCAACCGCATTCCCCTCGTTTCCAGCCTTTCAAGACAGCTCTTCACCTTAAGAAATAGGATTGGAGCGGGTTTGAAAGGTCCGCTGCGCCTTGCCAGGAAGCCACCTCTCGTCAAAGTCATTGAAAATCAAACAGGTTGCCACTAACAAGACGAGATATTCAAGATTTATACCAGAAGCCATATTTATGTTTATTTTATTGAAGTTATTAATTAATTTATATCAAAGGACTGGCTGCCGGTGGATAGATGGGGCCAAGGGACGGTCATATTTAACCAAAGGTCATATATGGCCACTATTGACATTTATGATGTCCTGCGGGTGATAGCAGTATGAAGCCGGCCATATCGAAATCATTAAATCCACATCTGACCTCAAAGCCACGATAAAATCTGCCATACGGGAAGCGGCCGATGCCCTCAAAGCGGAAAATCCGGACATGAATTGCCAGAATATAATAAAAATCGACGAAGGGGTGGACTTCACGGTACCACACGATCCTGAAAAAATGCAGCGGGTATTCAAGAACCTTGTCAAAAACGCCTGGGAACACCATGATGGACCGGTGGGTTTCAGGATCTCTGGTAGCAAGCGCTTCGTGAGTGTGGCCGTGCAAAACGGTGGGGAGCCGATTCCGCCGGACCGACTGAAAAACATCTTCGAGAAGTACAACACGACAAGGAAAAAGGGGGGCGGGACCGGCTTAGGCACCACCATCGCCCTGCTCTTCACCAGGGCTCACGGTGGAGACATTCGGGTGACGTCCGATTGGGAGAATGGAACGGAGTTCGTAGTGCGTCTGCCTAAATCCGATCACGACTTCAACGCAAAGGCTAAAGCCGGCGCGGAGATATGCGAACCAGTTTAACCCGAATTTTGCGGTTGGCTTTGTAGCGAGGCGTCGAAATCCATAGCGAAACGCGACGTTGGACCGGTAGTTTGCCGTAGGCGTATCAGTGGATACGTCGAGTCCAAAAGCCGGGAAACGAGCCTTGCAGCATGCAGTTCGGCGCCTCAGGAGCAGACAACAGCAAAATCCGGCTTTTCTCAGCCTCAGAATGACAAGACCCGCCGTCTGGCCGGACGAAACGCGCCTCGGTGCTCTCGAATCCCCTGGTCAGGACAGCGCTCCGGCACTCTCCGGATGACCAATATTTTCTTCTTGACATGGCTTCGAGCGGGCATTAGATTACCCTGTAACCGTTTGGTTAATCCAATTGGTTAAAACCGAGGCCGACATGGGTTCCCCTAAAAAATCCCACCCGCCCCAACCGGATGCGACCACCGCCCAACGCATCCTTGAGGCCGCCGTTTCCGAATTCGCGGACAAAGGCTACTTCGGCGCCCGGACCCAGGCCATCGCCGACGCGGCCGGGGTCAACAAGGCCCTGATCCACTACTATTTCCGCACCAAGGAAAAGCTCTACCATGAGGTCCTCCGATCGCTCCTCGACAGCGTCAGAACCCGGTTGTTCGAAACGTTTTTGGGGCCCGATCCGCTGGAGACCCGGCTCAAGAGGGCGGTCGACGTGTATATGGACGTCATCTCCGCCAATCCGGGCATCGTCAGGATCATTCACCGGGAGGTCATTGACGGCGGCCATCATTTGCGGCTGGCCTTCAGCGAGCGGGAAGACTCCATGACCCGGTTGTTCGGTCTGACCTCGGCGGAGATGCTCGAGCGTCTGGGAATGGAGGTCAGCGGCCGCCCGGAGGACGGGTTGCACATTTTCATCAACATGGTCGGCATGACCGTGGCCAGCTTTATCAGCCCCATAGTCATCGAGGCGGTGGGGCTGATCGAGACGCCGGATTTCAACTCGTACCTGGACGCTCGCCGGGCTTCGATCAAGACCATGTTCCTGGCCTATGCCCGCGGCCGTGGTCTCAGGAGCAAGGATAGGTCATGAAGTATCTGAAGAAAATCTCCCTGTTGGTTGCCCTGATCGCCGCTGTCGGCCTGGTTTATTATTTCGGCTTTTACCGGCCCGGTCGGGAGGAAGGCTCGATACGGACCTCGGGCCATGTGGAAGTCACGGAGGTGGACCTGAGCTTCAGGCTGCCGGGTCACCTGGCCCGGCTGCTGGCCGACGAGGGGGACCAGGTCGCAAAAGGGGCGCTTCTGGCCGAGTTGGACCAGGATGTGCTGCGGGCCCGTCGGGACCAGTCCGCGGCCGTCCTCGATGAACTCGATGCCCGCCGGGAGTCCCTGGACCTGGCCATCCAGATCAAGGAGGAGGTTCTGGCGGCACAGGAGATGCAAGCCGCGGCCGCTGTATCGGCCGCGGAAGCCCGGTATCGCAGCCTGAAGTCGGGTTCGAGGCGGGAGGAGGTCCGGGAGGCCGCCGCCTCCCTGGAACGGGCCAGGACCGAGCATGAGAACCGTCAGAGGGACTTCGCCCGCATGAAGCAGCTTTACGAACGCAAGATCATCCCAACCAGCCAGTTCGAGGATTCCCGAACGGCCATGGAGGCGGCCGGGGCCGGGTACGACGCGGTCCTGGAACGGTATCGGCTGGTCCGGGCCGGCCCCCGGAAGGAAATGGTTTCCGAGGGCGAGGCCCAGGTGGACGGGTCCGACGCGGCCTTGAAGGCGGCCCAGGCCGGCCGGCGGGAGGTGGCCCGAATGAAGCTGGACCTCAAGGCCTTGCTGGCCCAGGTCGAACAGGCACGGGCCGGGCTGGCCGTGGCCGAGAGCGACCTGGCCGAATCGCGGCTGTCGGCCCCCTTCACCGGTTTCATCACGGTTCGGGAAACCGAGGTCCGGGAGTTCGTTCAGGCCGGCGCCCCGGTCATGACCGTGGCCAATCTGGACCGTGTCTGGGTCAAGACCTATGTACCGGAAACCCTGCTCGGCCTGGTCCGGCTGGGCCAGAAGGCCTCGGTCTTCATCGACGGCTTTCCGGACAAGGCCTACCCGGGCACGCTGACCTTCATCTCTCCCGAGGCCGAGTTCACGCCCAAGAACGTCCAGACCCGGGAAGAGCGGGTCAAGCTGGTCTATCGCCTGAAGATCAGTCTGGACAACCCGAACCAGGAACTCAAGGCCGGGATGCCGGTGGACGTGGTGATCGAGACGGGCCGATGAACCTGGTGGAACTGGAAAACGTGAGCCGCGTATTCGGGGAGGTCAAGGCCCTGGACGGACTGAGCTTTTCGGTCCAGGAGGGGGAGATATTCGGGCTGGTCGGGCCGGACGGTTCGGGCAAGACCACCTGCCTGCGCATTCTGTGCGGCCTCTTGCCGCCCACCGGCGGGCGGGCCATGGTCCTGGATCACGACGTGGCTTCGGACCCGGAATCCGTCAAGGCTGAAATCGGGTACATGGCCCAGCCGGCCGGCCTGTACGAAGACCTGACCGTGGCCGAGAATATCGAGCTGTACGCCGAACTCTACCAGGTGCCCCGGCCGCGTTATCGCGAGCGCATGGCCCGGCTGCTCGCGTTTTCCGGCCTGGCTCCCTTCACCGGCCGTCTTTTCCGCAACCTGTCCGGCGGCATGAAGCAGAAGGTCGGCCTGACCTGCGCTCTGATCCACACGCCCCGGCTGCTTTTTCTGGACGAGCCGACCAATGGCGTGGACCCGGTCTCCCGCCGTGACTTCTGGAAAATCCTGTACGAACTGCGACGGGAACGGGTAACCATCATCGTCTCTTCCACCTATCTGGACGAGGCCGACCGTTGCCACCGGATCGCCCTGTTCGACCGGGGCCGGGCCCGGCTGGTCATGGAACCCCTGGCCATGCGCTCCCTGCTCAAGGGCCGCCTCTACCGCCTGACCGTGACTGACCGGCGGGCGGCCCTCAAGGTCCTGCGGAAAACGGCCGGGGTTCATTCGCCGGCCGTCTTCGGACCCGATCTGCATTTTTCTCTGTCCGAAGGAACGGACCCGGAGACGGTGGCCCGGGCCCTGCGGGAGGCGGGCATCGAAGCCGGTTCCCCGGTCCCGGCCCAGGCCCACCTGGAAGACGTCTATCTGTCCCTCATGGAGGAGGCCTCGGCCGAAAGATGATGACTGAAGCCGGCGTTTATCTCAAAGACGTGGTCAAACGATTCGGCGACTTCACCGCCGTGGACCACATCTCGCTGGAGGTGTCCCCGGGCGAAATTTTCGGCTTTCTCGGACCCAACGGCGCCGGCAAGTCCACGACAATCCGTATGCTCTGCGGACTGATCCGGCCCACCTCGGGCCAGGGCCGCGTCCATGGTCTGGACATCGTCAGCCAGTCCGAGGCGATCAAGGCCCGGATCGGTTACATGTCCCAACGCTTCTCCCTGTACAACGATCTGCGCGTGGAGGAGAACCTGAAGCTCTTCGGGTCCATTTACGGCCTGTCCACCCGGACCCTGGCCCGGCGTGTGGATGATGTGCTCGACCTCATTCAACTCCAGGACCGGCGGCGGGCCATGACCTCGGAGCTGCCCGGCGGCATCAAACAGCGCCTGGCCCTGGGCTGCGCCCTGCTCCACGAACCGCCCACCATCTTCCTCGACGAGCCGACCTCCGGCGTGGACCCGGCCACGCGGCGCGCTTTCTGGGACCTGATATACGACCTTTCGGACCGGGATGTCACGGTCTTCGTCACCACTCATTACATGGAAGAGGCCGAATACTGCCACCGGATCGCCCTGATCGACCAGGGCCGGCTCATCGCCCTCGGATCCCCCGAGGAACTGAAAACACGCCTTTCCGGCCACATCTATGAAGTGGACGTTTCCGACGTCCTGGCCGCCGTCGAGGCCCTGACCGGAGCGCCGGAAGTCCTCGAGGCGGCCGTCTTCGGACGAACCATGCACGTCAGGCTCAACGAAGGCCTCCGGGACGAGGAGTACCTGAAGTCGGCCCTGACGGCGGCCGGGCAGGAACCCCGCCTGGTCCAACGGATCGACCCGACTCTCGAGGACGTTTTCGTGGCGCTCGTGGGGCGCCGGGTGGAGGAAAAGACTTGAGCCTCCGTCGCGTCAAGGCGCTGGCCCGCAAGGAATTCATCCAGATGACCCGGGACCCCCTCAGCCTGATCGGGGCCCTGTTCATCCCCCTGATGATGATCTTCCTTTTCGGCTACGCCCTCAGCCTGGACGTGGACCGCATTCCCACCGTGGTCCTCGACCTGGACCGCACACCGGCATCCCGGGACCTCATTCACCGTCTCGCCGATTCCCGGTACTTCCGGGTCTCGCAATACCTGGACGCGCCCTCGGAGATCGATGCGGCCCTGGACAGCGGCCGGGCCCTCATGGGTCTGGTTATCGACAGCGGGTTCGCCGCCCGGGTCAAGGCCGGCCGTAGCGCCCCGATTCAGGCTATCTTCGACGGCTCGGACTCCAATACCGCCTCGATCGCCATCGGCTATCTCAAGGCCGTGGCAGCCGAGTACGACATCGACCTGCAAGGCGCCCGTCTGAGACGGGCCGGCATGAAGATCGCCGACATGCCTATCGAGGCCCGTATCCGGGTCTGGTTCAATCCGGAACTAAAAAGCAAGAACTTCATCATCCCCGGCCTGACCGCGGTGGTCATGATGGTCGTGTCCAGCCTGATGACGGCCCTGAGCATTTCCAAGGAAAAGGAGACGGGCACCCTTGAACAGCTCGTCTCCACACCCCTGACCAGCGGCGAACTGATGGTCGGCAAACTGATCCCCTACCTGTGCGTCGGCTTGATCGACATGGCCATGGTCGTCTGCGCGGGCATCGTCATATTCGGCGTACCCTTTCGAGGCAGCTATCTCGAACTGCTCATCACCGCGCTGATCTTCCAGATCGGGACGTTGTCCTGGGGCCTGCTCCTGTCCGTGGTCTCCAAGAGCCAGACTCAGGCCAGCCAGTTGGCCATGATCACCGTCTTTCTGCCCTCGTTCCTCCTGTCCGGCTTCATCTACCCTATCGAGAACATGCCCTGGGTGCTCCAAGCCATCACCCTGATCGTCCCGGCCCGATACTTTGTCGAAATACTCAAAGGCCTGTTCCTGCGGGGTGTCGGCCTGGACTACCTCTGGCCCCAGACCCTGGCCCTTCTCCTGTACGCCCTGCTGGTCCTGAACCTGGCCCGCAAGCGCTTCAGCAAGAGGATTATCTGATGAACCTTCTGCTGCTCAGAATCCGGGCCATCCTGTTCAAGGAACTGCTCCAGGCCGTCCGGGACCCCAGGCTGCGGTTCCTGATCATATTCCCGCCCCTGCTCCAGCTCATGGCCTTCGGGTACGCGGCCAATCTGGACCTGAAAAACATCCCCCTGGCCCTGTACGACGAGGACCACTCCGCCATCTCCCGCGAACTGGCCTTTGCCTTTTCCGCCTCCGGATACTTTAAAATTACGGCCTTCGCCGACAGCGACCGCCAAATGACCCGCCTGATCGACGCTGGAACCGTCGCCGCCGTGCTGCACATGGGGTCCGACCTGGCCGAACGGGTCGGCGGGGGCCGGACGGCCCTCGTTCAGGTTGTGGTGGCCGGCACCAACTCCAACACGGCCTCCCTGGTTCAGAGCTACGCCCTCCAGATCATCGAGCGCTTCAACCGCGCCCGCCTGCAGCAGCGGATCGATCAGAATCCGGCTATGTCCCGCATCCTGCCGGCCGGTTCGGGCGGCATCGTCATTCCCCAGATCCGAATCTGGTACAACACCGCCCTGTCTTCACGCAACTTTTACGTCCCCGGCATCATCGCCCTGGTCATCATGGTCTCCACGCTCAATCTCACGGCCATGTCCGTGGTCCGAGAAAAGGAGATCGGGACCATGGAACAGATCATGGTCACGCCTATCCGGCCGGTCGAATTCATAATGGGCAAAACCATTCCCTTCGCCCTGATCGGCATCCTTCAGGTGGCCCTGGTGACCACGGCCGGCGTCTTCTGGTTCGGGGTGCCCATGCGCGGCAGCCTGGGCCTTCTTTTCGGCTCGCTCCTGATATACCTCCTGTCCTTTCTCGGCCTGGGCCTGTTCATCTCGACCATCAGCCGGACCCAGCAGCAGGCCCTGATCACCACCTTCTTTATTGTTTTCCCAATCATTCTGCTCTCGGGCTTCATCTTTCCCATCGACAACATGCCCCGGATCGTGCAGTACGTGACCTACGTCAATCCCCTGCGTTACTTCCTGGTCGTCATCCGGGGAATCTTCCTCAAAGGCGTGGGGCTGGATGTCCTGTGGCCGCAGATTCTGGCCCTCCTGGCCATCAGCCTGACCAGCATGTCCCTGGCCGTACGCCGAATGCGCAAGACCATCGATTGATATTAGTCGGATTTCTCACCCGCTTCCTGCTGCGGCCGGGAAATCCTTGCTGCAACGCTCGCTTCGAAGATTTTCGTCCTCAACATATCGTCGATTTTGGGCAATCCGGCGGGGCCGGTCTCGCGCGTTGGATTCAGCTCGATGGCCATGGGCGGACAAGTCTGGTTCGTACAACACCTGACCCATTGGCAAAATCCGTCGCTCTCCAATTACAGGCGGATAAGCCGAAGCACCGGTAATCGCAATGACGATCGCAGGAACATCACCCCATTTACCCGAATTTATCAGTTGGGCTCGCAAGGAGGCGTCGAAATACATAGCGAAACGCGAAGTTGGACCGGTTTCTGGCCGCGGGTATATCACTGGATACGTCGAAGTCGAAAAGCGGGCTAATTCCTGCCGCGAGGCAGAAGAACCGTAAATGTGGAACCCTGGCCAATCTCGCTCTTTACTTGGATGGACCCATGATGCTTTTCTATGATCCCGAAGCTGACGGACAATCCCAGTCCGGTGCCCTTGCCCACTTCCTTGGTGGTGAAAAAGGGGTCGAAAATCCGGACCAGGTTTTCTTCCGGGATGCCGCTCCCGGTGTCGCTGATGTCAATGCGCACGTAATCAGCCTGGAGGCGGCTTCCGACCGTCAATTCACCTCCATCAGGCATCGCTTCCTTGGCGTTCAGGAAGAGGTTGAGAAAGACTTGCTGCAGGTTCTGATAGTGCCCGTTGACCTCCGGCAGGTCTTCCGGTGCGGTCATTTTCAGGGTGATGTTATTAAGCAGCCATTCGTTGCTCAGCAAAGCGGCGGTTGATCTGAGCACATCCTGTATTTTAATGGCAGTGAATGCACTTTGGTCGCGCCGGGTGAAGTCCAGGAGATTGGCGACCGAGGCGCCGGCCCGCTCCACCTGGGCAGAAATGTCCTGGAGCATGTCGATCTTTTCTTCATAGGTCAATTCATTGAATTCCAGGATCAATGCTTCCGTAGTCAGTCCAATGTTGTTCAAGGGATTGTTGATTTCATGGGCGATGCCGGCGGTGAGGGTGCCGATGGCCGCCATTTTACGGGATTCCACCAGCTGGTTGCCCCGATCCTGTATCTCTTTCAACATCCGGTTCATGGTTATGGCCAGGTCCGTGAACTCATCCTGGAATTTTTTGGCCGGGGTGATCGGCGAATAATCGCCGGCGGCGATTCGGCCTACATAACCCTCAATACGTTTGAAGGGCACAAATATCTGCCGTGCGATAAAAGTAACGATATAGGCATTAAAGATAAGGACGAGCGCCAGCGTAACGCCGGCGATGATTTTGGCCGAGTGCAGCCAGCGGTGAAAACTCAAGCGCTCCTTATTCACGGTGTTGGCGGCGTCCGCGACCAACTCCGAACCGAATCGCCGCAATCTGGATTGAAAGGCCTCCCGCAGGTCGACGGTATCGCCGCCCACCATGCGGTCCAGACGGCTCAGGTCTTCCAGCACGCCGTAATACTGGTTCAGATTGTCGGCCATACGGTTGAAAGCCTTCTCTCCGATGATGCTGCAAAAGTCATCCCGCGCGACGGCGAGCACATCCCGGGCGTTACCGGCGTAGGAAAGCGCCTCAGAGAGTCCGGTTCCATAAAGCAGGAAATTCTTTTCGAACCGCCGGGCCTGCTGTATCTCAAAAGTATAATTGTCGGCCTTTTCAATGAACAACTGCTTGACGCCCAGGTTGGAAAGGAGAACCATGGCCGATACGGTTAGGGTGATGATCAGCACAATGATCGCCAATATCAACATGGTCAACCGCAGGCGGATACTTGACCGCGGCCTTTGCGTCAAGGCATGATCGGCGGACTCCAGATCGGCCGGAGAAGAGGGAATGATCAGGTCTTCGGGGCGCATTTTCTTTTTTGACGGATGCCTTTCTTGGCCTTTATCGCAGGATCAGCACCGAGGCATCGCCGCCTTTGATCAGTTTGTCGACCTTACCGCGCGGAAGCGCCTTTTCGATAATAGATTGCTTGCCCATCCATAAGGCCATGAGCCCCCAGCGGGACTCCTCGGCAATATACGAGTTCAGAGAGGCGGCTTCCACCTGTTCGATCCAGGGCTCAATCCCGCGGCTGTGATAGTACCGTAGGATGTTGGCCATCTTGCTTTCAACTTCTTCTTTGAGGCTGGCGCCGCCGGACAGGCCGACAATGGTCAACTGGGCTTCGTGGAGCGTGACAAGTTGGTTGATCATTTCCAAAGAGGCCTGGCTGACCCGGTCGTGATCCAGACAGCACATGATTCGTTTGACATCTTTTCTCTTCTTAACGATCAACACGGAACAGGGCGCGTCACTGGCCACCTTGCGAGGCATCCCTGAATCGTTTTTCCAGCCGCATCCGCTGGAGTTATCACAGCCCAGGACGATCAGATCGCTTTCCTCTTCCTTGGCTTCGGATAGTACCTCCTTTACGGGACTTCCTGAGCGCAGCCGTAGGACCAGCTTCTTCTGGGTGTGACCGGGAGCGGTTGAGGCTTCATAGATTCCCTTCCTGACCTCGGTCAGCGCCTGGCCCGGTTCCGCCGGCGTATAGGGGCTTGTTTCCCGGTTGAAATGAGAGAGGAAAAGATCGCGTAGGGAAAAAAGCGTCTCAGGCCCGAGGCCGTCCGACGCGGCAAGACTCGGGCCGTTGATTGTGTTTCGAGGCTCCACTCCCAAAAGACTGACGTTGGCCCAGGTGTTCGCCGCAAGCTTGGCCACTTCGTCAACCGCATGGGAACTATACGGATTATGATCCACGGCAACAAGTATCTGCATGACAACCTTCCTTTACCACTTACAGGACAGCGTTGCGGATGGAACACGGCTCAGCAAATCCATGATCTGCTGTTTCCTGGATGTGCTGCGGGGCGTATAGGCTCCGACCAGGCCGTACTCGCCCATCATGTCGCCGATCCTTTTGATGCTGTCCTGGATAATCCAGCTCTCTTCCGGCGTCCATCCGTCTTCCGCCAGCAGAACCTTGGCCTCGTCGATGACTCGAACCGCCTTCTCCCAGTCGGGTCCGGCCGAATCGGCCGCCTTTTTTCTGAATTCCGGCTGACCGGTCTTTTTGACGATGTAATAGACCAGATCGACTGTCACTCTGGACTTGCCGAACAGTCTGAGGAAGCATGAGACCAGCGGCTTGACGTCCTTGGGGTCTCCCAGCAACAGGGCCATCCGGTCGGGGTTGACCAGATTCTTGACCAGAATGATCGGGCAAGGCGCCTCTTTGAAAAGTTTGGAGTGGACCTTCTGCTTGAACAACCGCGAATCAAAGGAATTCAAGACTCCTTCCAGAAGAATTTCATAGGCGTGTTCTTCAAGCTCCTTGAGCAGTTCCTCCTCGCGGTCACCGATACGCACAATCGTGGTGTCCAGCGGCGGGCAGCTCGACCTTTCGGCATACAGCAACTGCGATATTTCTTCCGTGGCCGTATGGAGGAGTCCTTTTTCCCAGGTACTGCGCACCCAGCCGCTGCCCGGTGGATAGCCGTTCTTGTCCACTTGTTCCACATGAATGGGTTGAAGACGAATATCGGCAACACCCGTCAGAAGGCAGGAATATCTGAAAGCGATACTCGACGCCAGGTCGGCGTTTAAAGAAACCAGCGCATTGATCATGCCTAATGTCCTCCTTCGTCATGAGTTCTGACGCCGCAGTTGATAGCCTCCCGCTGAATGGCAAAACGGCTTCAGGCTGCACTGTCCTGACGGATTTTTTTTTCCGCCTTTTTCACGGTCTCCAGAATCTCTCCCAGCTTGAAAGGCTTGGCCAGAAAGTTAAATACCCCTTTCTGAAAAGACTCCTTGGCCGTGTCCATGGTGGCAAACCCGGTGATGACAATCACTTCCGTTCCCGGCCAACGTTCTTTGACGTGGGTCAGAAACTGCATGCCGTCGAGGCCCTCCATCTTGAGGTCCGTGATTACGATATCGAAGGTGGCCTCCTCGACCCGCTTGAACGCGTCCGCGCTGCGTGAAAACATCTCAACCGTATACCCCGCCTTTTCAAGCGCAGGCCCCAATCTCTTGAGAACGATCGGCTCATCGTCGAGAATCAGGATGGTCGTCTTGGCTTCATCAATCATGGTTTCTACCTCCCCAAGCCGTTCATGAGTTCATCCGTGGCTATTAATCCCGAAAACTCCTCGGCAAACTTGCCGATCTGATCATCGTTGGTCATCATGACGTCCAACTGGCGAGTGAAGCCGACCAACTGACCAAGTATATACACTTTCTTCTTCATCTTCGTCAGGTCCAGTTTCTTTATCCGCCCGACGACCAGATCGTCGCGCAGGTCGACGCTGAAATCGCACTGGGCCAGGATGTCGTAAATAAACCTGGCCCGGCGGGATCGGCGCGTGGAATCCGTGACTCCGCCCAGAAAACGAAAATAGGCGTAGTTGTCATTGATTTGCTCACTGATATAGGCGTCGATCATATTGAAGTGATAGCCGAGCCGTAAGTTGATATTGGCGTATTCCTTGGAGATGACCGCCAGATTCTGGCCCGTGTACTGCGGGTTGACGTGGTTTGAAGAGAAGGTCCGGGTCAGGCTGGACATGAAGCTTTGAAAATCAACGGACATGGGTTCCCGGCTCCAGATACCCGGTGAACACAGTCCGTTTAAAAAGGCGCCCATGGGTATGGACAGAACTTGATCCCGGGTTAGGGACTTGGAATGATGATTCTCTACTAGGCCATCCTTTATGTCGATGATGGTCAGGTCCAGGGGGATATCCAGTTTTAGTCTTCTGCTGGGCTTCTCATCCCGCAGGCGACGGTGGTAATTGATGTTGGCCAGTTCCTCGACGGCTTTTTCGTGGATAAAACGGGTGATGTCATGAAAGCTCCTGCAGGCCTGTGGTGTAAAGTTTTTTGCGTGCGGGTCCACCAGCGTCAGCGGAGTTATTCTTTTCAGCACCCGCCGAAGAAGGCGGTATTCATAAGACTCTTCAAATCTCTCTTCCATGAATCCGAAATAGCAAAGTTCCTTGACTCGGCCGTCGTATACCACGTTCTCCTGGGCATCCAAAGTGATCTCCCGCCCCGCTTTGAGCAGCCGCGTGGCCACTTCCGTGTTCACCACCGTCGGGATTCTGAATTCCCTCGCAATGGTGGCCATATGCCCGGTCGCGCTTCCTACTTCGGTGATGATACCGCTGGCCTTGCGGGCGACCTTGGCGTACCGGGGAGATGTTTCCTTGGCGACCAGGATCGCTCCATTGGGAAACCGGTTCAGGTCGTCGTCCTTTTCGACGATAAAAACCTTGCCGGTGGCGATGCCGGTTTGGACAATGATTCCCTTGCCGGAAAAGATGACCGGATACTGACTGGTGACTGTAGCCAGATTACAGGTCGCCCGCGCCATTTGGTCGCCGAGCTTCAAAGGCCTGGCCTGGAGGATGTAAAGACGGTCCTGTTGATCGTAGGCCCATTCGATGTCCTGGGGAGCTTTGAAATATCTTTCGATGGCCAGCGCGGTCTCGCACAGTTCGCTTATCTGATTTTCCGACAGGGACATGCGAGTCTGCATCTCTTCATCAACTCGCTGAAATTCACATCCCCCGCCGTCCTTGGCCACGAACCGCCGGTCCTTGCGAACAATGTCCAGGCTTTGAATCCGGTGGGGATATTCGCGGGAAATCATGAAGCGGTCCGCGGCCGTTTTTCCTTCCACGATCGGCGCGCCAATGCCCCAGGCACTCGAGAGGACGATTACTTCCCGGGCCGGGTCCATCGGGTCCAGGGAGTACAGCACTCCGCTGACCTTGGCATCGATCATCGTCTGGCAGGCCACGGCCATGGCCACCTCATGCTCCGTAATGCCCTTCTGGCGCCGGTATTCGAAGGCGAACGGCGAGTAGGCGCTGGCGAGCACTCCTTTGTAACATTGCATGAGGTTTTGTTGCGGCTCATTTAGATAACTCAGATACTGACCGGCAAAAGTATGTTCGCTGTCTTCTCCCATGGCGCTGCTCCGTATGGCCAGGAATAGACGACGCCTGTCCGTTTTCCGTTGGAGTTGCTTTAACGCCTTGTCGATGGCCCGGCTGAATTCAGGCGCCGGTGTCCCGGAAGAGATCATGTCCGTGATCGTCCGGGACGCCTGCTCCGAAGAAATCGTGTTATCTTCCCAGGCCTCCAGCGTTTCTGCCAAACGAAACCGGAAATCATTGTGGTCGAAAAAGAACTGAAAAGCCCTCGTGGTGATGGCAAAACCCTCGGGCACGGTCAGGCCCAGCCGATTGCGTATTTCGGCCAGATGGGCGTTCTTGCCTCCCACCACATCATCGATATCTCCGGTGGCGATGTCATAAGGGACCACGTATTCGGTCCGGGGGATCACCATTCTACCGGCCAGCTCTTCCTCGATCTCATGGTTGATATCGCGGAAGACCTGATCCAGGTCCGGGTACTTTTTGGGGGTCAGGGTCTTGAAGTTGTAAATCAATGAATATACCAGCGTGCCCATTTGCCGGGAGGAAGAATATACGTACTGCCGATCGAATACATAGTCCCCGCCCAGCTTGGAGCCCATGTCTGCGATGAGTTCCAATATTTTGTTGTTCAACTGCAGAATCATCTGGAAAGTTTGAAACAGCTCGGCAAAGGTCACCCCTTCGTGGCGGTTGTCACGCTTAAGGAGAGTCTTGTAAATCCATTTGAATAATTGTTCCAAATTGACCCAGCTTTGCAAGGTTCCGGTCGCGACGGTTCATCGATCAGGCCCGGAGTTCTGAGCCGGCTTCGTCGCCATCCCGCAACCGTTTTAATGCGCTCCTTTTTCTCCGCGAAAAAGCAGCCCGGTCAGCAGACCGGCTATCAGCGCCATCATTACCGACAACACGCCGTACAAAGCGCCGTGATTAAACGCCAGCGCCGAAATCCACGCCGGCATGCCGACTTCCATGGCCTTGATTTGCCGGGCTGCGGATGCGGCAATGTCCCCTTTTCTGATGGCAAAAATCTCGACCCGATAGGTCCCCTGGGGAAGAGTCGCAGGCAGTGCCATCGTTGAGCTGAACCACCTCATTTTACCATCATTTCGGGAATAATGAACACCATTCGCCACAACGGCATATTGCCCGGACTCCTCTTTCAACTTGACGAACTCTTTAAAAAGAATGTCTTTGTCAACATGTTGTCCGACAATATCCGCTTGTTCACGTACTCCGGCCAGACCGACTTTCAGTGCTGACCACATCTCAGGTCCTGACGTGGATTCGCTTTGGTTTGATTCGGGAAGATAGAGGAGAAAAATGCTGGGGACGTTGGATACCTCCACGGAGCCGAGATTCATCCATAACACCCCCAGGGCTCGTCCTTTCTGCTTGAGATTGTATTTTTCTTCTTTGCCCATCACCCGGACCAAAGCATCCGTATCGGCGGGTATTTGGCCGGTGACCGTGATTCGCTCGCCATTATATGTGGCGCCCATCTGAATCCGGTCGGGCTGAACAGTCACGGTTACCTCCGTTGAAGCATAAGCGGTGTAGGAGGGGCTTCCCAGACCGGCCAGGCAGAGTATCAGGATGGCGAAGGTTTTCTTGATCACTTTAATGCCCTCCGACATAGGTCAATAGGACCGAGGGTGTATGCAGGAGCCCGAACAGCATTTTGGCCATAACGAGCAGGACCAGTGACGCCAGGATGATCTTGAGTTGATCGGCCTTGAGGCGCCGGCTGATCTTAACGCCGAACTGTGCGCCGAGCGTCGAACCGGTCAGCAGGATCAACGCAAGAACGAAATCCACGGTATGGTTGGTGTTGGCCTGCATAATGGTAACATTGATGCAGGTAAAAAGAATCTGAAACAGGCTGGTCCCGACCACCACGTGCATGGGCATACGCAGCAGGTAGACCATGATCGGCACCATGATGAATCCGCCGCCGACTCCCATGATTGCAGCCAGGACGCCCACAAAGGTGCCCAGAAACAGTGGTATCAGAATGGTCAGTCTGATGCCTGATTTGTCAAATTCTGTCTCCCAGGGCAGCATCTTGACCAACCGGGAGTAACGGGGCTCCTTGGCGGGGACGGCCGCCGCCGGTTTGACTCCCTTGAGTCCCTGAAGGCTTTCGATGAACATATAGCCGCCCACGAAGCCGAGCATGACGACGTAGGTGATCTGGATCAGGAAATCTGCGTTGCCCATGTGTCGGAGCAGTTTGATGAGGTGGACGCCCAGCGTGCCGCCCAAGACCCCGCCAACCAGCAAAATAATACCCATCTTGAAATCCACGTTACCCAGGCGATAGTGGGCCAGTGTACCTGAAGTGGAGGCGCCGACGATCTGATTCGAGTCCGAGGCAGCGGCCACGGTGGGCGGAATGCCGACCATGATGAGCAGGGGCGTCATCAGGAAGCCGCCGCCGACTCCGAAGATGCCCGACAACAAACCGACAAATCCGCCCATAATGAAAACCAAAATTACATTAACACTATTTCCGGCTATGGGCAGGTATAGATGCCACACGATTTAGTCCTTTCGTTCCTGAGCGTTTGGTTTTTCGTTGACCACTTCGATCCGGCAGTTGATCCTGTGGTGCAGCTTGTCCAGAAGTTCCTTCGACCTTTGTGCATGGTTGCCCTGCCCGGGCTCGTTTTCGACCACCAGCAACGTCACCTTTTTCTCTTGGACAAAACCCACCAACTCGCTCTCGTAATTGCCGTAGGCCGTGTAGTAGTCCACCGTTATGCCGTCCGACCGCGCTTCATCGATCAGCCCCTCGACCCCCCTTTTCAGGGTCGCCTCATCCTGGCCTTCAGTATGCGGCCCCGATTGCCTGGGTGGATATGGAAAGATCAGAAGAAAGAAAACCTTGGCACTGATCCGTTTGGCCAGATTCAGAGCGTGGATACCCGCAAGGAAATTGGTATTTGCCGGTTTCATGACCACGAGGATTCTTTCCATAGCGATATCCTTTCAAAAACGAGGACAGCAAGGCCTATGCCATAATAAAATATTTATAATAACAATATGTTGTGATAGTACTGGGGGACTAGGCGGCTGTTCAGTTCCAATATGAAACAGATAGCGCCTTGATAGGGAAATGTCTAGCAAATGCAGAGCGATGAAAACGCGACCGCACCTAATATAGTTTCAAATTGAAACAAGAAAGGAATCGGGGGGGGGGGCCGGGCTTATTTGTCTTCCCGAATCTGGTGCTGCCTGATTTTCCGCCACAAGGTCGTGCGGGGGAGGTTCAGGATTTTACTGGCCAGGTTTTTATTGCCGCCGGTCTTCTTCAGAACCACTGCGATGTGTTGCCGCTCGACCTCTTCCAGCGTCTGTAGTCCGTTGCCGTCAATCATACTGATCTCCAGCTTCTGCAGATCGTCGGGCAGCATCTCGTCGCCGATGACCTCGCCTTCGGTCAGAGCGATGGCGCGTTGGATAATGTTTTCCAACTCGCGCACGTTGCCGGGGAAGTTATAGTGCATGAGGATATCCAGGGCCGACGGTGAGATACGCTTGACCTTTTTGCCGAATGCCCGGCTGTATTTTTGGATGAAGGCGGCGATAAGCAAGGGGATATCCGATTTCCTCTGACTCAATCGTGGAAGCTGCAGGGTCACGACGTTGAGGCGATAAAACAGGTCCTCGCGAAAGGCGCCTTCCAGGCAAGCTTTCTTGATGTCCTTGTTGCTGGCCGCTATAACACGAATGTCCAGAGTGATCGGACGCGTACCACCTACGCGCAGGATATGCTTTTCCTGAAGGACCCGCAGAAGCTTGACCTGCATCGATAACGGCATTTCGCCGATTTCGTCCAAAAAGACCGTGCCGCCGGCCGCCGACTCAAGCAGTCCGATTTTGGTCAGCGTGGCACCGGTGAAGGCCCCTTTTTCGTGACCGAACAACTCATTGCTGATCAGTTCCTCGGTAAAACCGCCGCAATTGAAGGAGATGAATGGTGAATCCTTGCGTGGGCTCAGCCGATGAATGGATTTAGCCACCAGTTCCTTGCCGGTGCCGCTTTCGCCCTGGAGAAGAACGTTGCAATCCACTGTAGCGACCTTTTTTACGGTGCTGAACAGTTCCTGCATGGCCTCGCTCGTCCCGACAAAACCTTTGGGGAACTCGCGTTCGCCTGCGGACTCCCGCAGGCGGCGGTTTTCCAGGCGCAATAGAATTTTTTCCCTGGCACCTTCTGCCAGAACACGAATTTCCTCCAGCTTGAAGGGCTTGGCCACGTAATGGTAAGCGCCTTTCTTGATGGCGTCTATAGCCGAATCAATGGAGCCGTGGCCGGTGATGATGATCACCTCCGTGTCTTCGTAACGTTCCTTGACCCGGATGAGGATTTCCTTGCCGTCCGCGTCAGGCAGGGCAAGATCGAGAAAAATGATATTAAAGGGAAAGCTATTCATCCGCGCCCAGAACGATTCGCCGGTCTGAAAGGTTTCCGTCATGTATCCTTCGCCGTCCAGCACGTCTTTCAAACGTACGCAGACCGTGCTTTCGTCATCAACCACCGCTATTCTGAACTTCATCTTTATTATCTTCTTTTCCGGTAGTTATGGGAAGATAGATGGAAAACGTCGTGCCTTGGCCCACTGCGCTCTTGGCCTCGATGTATCCACCGTGAGTCCGGATGATGCTGTAAACGATCGAAAGGCCGAGCCCCGTCCCTTGACTGGAGGCCTTGGTGGTGTAGAAAGGGTCAAAAATATGCTCCAGGGCTCCGGCCTTGATACCTGTACCTGTATCCGACATGTCAATCCGGAGATAGCCCTCCGGGCCCTGGTCGGCCCGAATGGTGATGGTTCCACCATCCGGCATGGCCTGGATGGCGTTGAGCAGAATATTGACGAAGGCCTGTTGCAGGTCCTGCTGTTTTCCGCGAATCTCTGGAAGATCCGGGGCGAACGCCTGTTCAATCCGAACGTTGGCGACAACCAGCTGGTTCTTGATAAAGCTCAGTGTGCGGTCAAGAACCGCTCGGATATCCAGATTCTTGAGCGAGGGCCGTTCGGTCCGTGAAAATTCCAGGAGATTCTTTACCACTTGGCTGGCCCGGTCCGCCTGAGTCATGATGTCGTCGATCATTTCAACAATATCTTCGGGCCAATTTTCCCCGTTTCTTAGCATCATGGCTTCAGCGGTTATGGATATATTGTTAAGTGGATTATTCAGCTCGTGAGCAATACCCGAGGTAAAAGTGCCGATGGATGCCAATTTGCGAGACTGCACCAATTGTTCCTGGCGCGAGTCAAGTTCGGCCACCATTTTATTAAATGAAGCGATAAGGCGGGTTATTTCATCCTGTTTGCCCTTTCCGTATGGAATCGGTATGAATGATTCCCGAGCAACTTGCTCCGTGGCGCTTTCCAATACCTGCAGCGGTTTGAGTATTCCGGTGATGATAAAATAGGAGATGACAAAAACCAGTACGATCAGGAATCCGAGGCTGGCAAATGGAATAATCAAAACGCGTTTAAGGGTTTGGTCGATTCTATGGCGTTTCTTCTGGATCAGAAGTATGGAAAAATCCACCAGGCTTTTCCCCTTAGCCCTAAGGTCTTCCTCCTGATCCTGGGTGGCGCCGGTTCCCTTTGCCGCAGTGATTATATCAAATGTCTGTTTGTATTTTTCTAGATTGCGCTTAAATTTCTCGTATTCGACAGTTCCAACAATGGGTACAATTCCCTCTTTCAGATTATCGAAATCGTTATCGATCTTTTGCAGATATACTATTGCTTCCTTAAGGCTGGATGGATCATGATAAAAGATGATATTTTTTTCATAACGTCGTAATTCAAGTACATCATTGAGCAGATCGTCAAAACGCTCAATTGCATATATTTTTTCCCTAAGTGTAGAAGCGCCCTGATAATACATCAGGGCAAGTACGCCGGCAAAAGCCAAGCACAATGCAAAAAATACAATAATTTTTCCTCGAATGGTTTTCATACTCGACCTTTTCATGAAATCAGAGACACTGAAAACACTAACATACTTATTTTATTGAATGATTATATCCCACCACTGTACCAGGTTTAATTTTTCTTTACAGCAAACTTAACCCCATTTATTCTATTTCTTCATACTTTTGCCCTCCCTATACAAAAGATGAAAACGCTCTAAATGGTATCTTAGTATTTTCCAAATACCTCAACTGACATATGTTCGGAAACACACGCCCGAACCAGCGATGGGCTTAAGTCTAAAAAACCGCAACGACCTTGACAATGGATGGTGGCGACCGGTCCTTCTTTATCGGTTTTTCTTGAATAAACGTAAATCGATTTCATCGAGTATCAAAGCTGTTTGCCCAATTCCCGCCAAGTAATATATCCGCTTCCAGGGCCACTCGATCCATAATGTCACGATGGTCCCATTGATGGTCGCTGATGAACTGTACAATGGATTGATATTCCGTTTCAAGAACAGATTCTTCCGTCCGTTCCATATTGCATGACTCGGCTTGAATCAGTCCGCAAAAATACCGGCAAGAGATCAGGGTTTTGTCCCAACGATGGCAATCAAGCATATACCGTGATTCCTTATCGTCAAGTAACATACTCGAATCCGTCAACTTCCATTCAGTTGTCGAATCATGGGTTTTAACACTTATTTAAGGATAATCATCATAGAGCACATCCGGGTGAAAGTCAAGCATCAAGTTTAAAAAGTATTTTTAATACAATAGGTTATATAGATAAACCATCCCAATCCCAGGCGGGGGAGCATCCTCGGTTCTGCGATAATTGAAAAACCTCATGATATGGAAACCAGAAACGGCCCCCAGTTACAGGAACAAAGGCACGAACTCGAAGCGGTTCACGTCCACCAGGCCCTTGTCCGTCAGCTTCAGGCTGGGAATGACCGGCAGCGCCAGGAAGGAAAGCACCATGAACGGGTCGTTCTGGCGGCAGCCGGTCTCCCGGGTGGCATTTTTCACCCGCTGATAGGCCGAGGAGACCTCGGCCGCCGCGCCGGGCGACATCAGCCCGGCCAGGGGCAGCGGCAGTTCGGCCAGGACCCGGCCGCCGGCCGTCACGGCCAGTCCTCCGCCCATGCGGGCCACGGACTCGACGGCCAGACACATGTCCTCCGGTTCAATCCCGGCGCAGATGACGTTATGGGAGTCATGGGCCACGGACGAGGCCAGGGCGCCCTGGCGCAATCCGAAGCCCTTGACCAGCCCGTGCCCGATGTTGCCTTTACCCTGGTGTCGTTCGACCACCACCAGACGGGCCAGATCGCGCTCAGGATCGGCCCGTAGCTTCCCGCCGGCCTGAGGGGCTTCCACCTCGAGGCTGCCGGTCAGAATCTGTCCTTCGATCAATTCGATCACCCGCACCCGGGGACCGGCCGCCGACAGTTCGAACCGGCCCGTATCCAGACCCGCAATCCGCATGGGCGAGGCCCAGTCCGGGATGGATACGGACCGGCAGGGTGCCAGAATCCGCCCCTCGGCCGCCACCTCCCTGCCTCGCTTGAACACACGCAGAATTTCGAAATCCTCCAGTGAACCCAGTACCACCACGTCGGCCTGATAGCCTGGAGCCAGGGCGCCATGCCCGCGAAGCCCGAAGGCTTCGGCCACGTTGAGCGTGCTCATGGTCAGGGCCGAGACCGCTGGCAGCCCCAGGGACACGGCCCGGCGCAGGATATGGTCGAGATGGCCCTTGGCCAGCAGGTCGTCCGGATGCCGATCATCCGTGCAAAAGGCCATCCGGCGCATGTTGTGGCCATTGACCAGCGGCAGGAGTTCTTCCATGTTTTTGGCCTGGCTGCCTTCCCTGATGAAGATGCGCATGCCCCGGGCCAGCTTCTCCCGGGCCTCTTCCAATCGGGTGCATTCGTGTTCGGTCCGTATGCCCGGGGAGACGTAGGCGCACAAATCCCGGCCCGACAACAGCGGGGCGTGGCCGTCCAGCGGCCGTCCGGCAAAACGCGCCAGTTTGTCCAGCACGTCGGGCAGCCCATTGATCACGCCGGGAAAATTCATGACCTCGGCCAGACCCAGGACCCGGGGCTCGTCCAGCAGCGTCGCCAGATCATCCGCGCCCAGTACCGCGCCGGATGTCTCCATGTGGGTGGCCGGCACGCAGGAGGGGGCCATGAAAAAAAAGTCCACCGGCAGTCCGGCGCTGGCTTCGATAAGGTATCGGATGCCGTCCAGGCCGAGCACGTTGGCGATCTCGTGGGGATCGGCGACCACGGTGGTGGTGCCCCGGGCAGCCAGGACTTCCGCCAGTCTGGGCGGGGTGAGCATGGTGCTTTCCAGATGCAGATGCGGGTCCATGAAACCGGGCGCCAGCCAGGCCCCTGACACGTCGATCTCCACCCGTCCCCCGTACCGGCCCAGCCCGGCGATCAGGCCGTCCCTGACGGCCAGATCGGCTCGTTCGATCTCGCCGGTAAATACATTGACGATCCGACCGCCCTTCAGGACGAGATCGGCCGGTTCCTCTCCTCGGGCTGTCTTAAGCAGTCCTGGCCAATTCATTTATATTCCTCGTTGAATCGCGGGGGCGGCACGGCCGGGCCGGTCGGCGGGCTGAATTCAGACCCCTTCTTCCTGATTGATGCCTAGCATGGACTCCTGAACGTCATTGAGCAGCTTGGCCGCCGGCTGGAACCTGGGATTGATGGCCAGGGCCTTCTGAAGCATCTGGCCGGCATTCTTGGGCTTGCCCCAGTCTAGAAAAAGGCGGGCGACGTTGTAATACAGGCCCTCGTCTCTCGGGGAAAGCATGACGGCCTTTTTGTAGATGGACAGGGCTTCCTGGAACTTCTGGTCCTTGCGCAGGGAAATGGCCATGCGATTCATGACGTGCAGGGAATCCGGGTCCTTCTCAATGGCCCGGCGAAAGACGTCCTGGGCGTCCTTCCACAACTGCTTCTTGAGAAATGAATCGCCGATGGCCAGATAATGTCGGATTTCGGCGTCCGGATCGTCGAGCACGTCATTGAAAATTTTTCGGGCCTCCTCGATCCGGTCCGCCTCGAGCAGTTCCTGGCCCTGCTGGATTTTTTCCTGAAAACTTTCGCTTCCGAACTCGATGAGCTGTTTCATGAAATCCATGTTCATTTCATGTTCGCCCTTCCGGAAGCTCACCGGCCCGTACTTGCTTGCAAAGCTGGGATGATTGGATGTCTTTTGGAGAAGATCGAAAAAATCCTCCTCCAGGATTTCACGTTCCTTTTTCAGCATCGGGGTTCCGAGATACAAGGTCAGACCCTTGACCATATTGGCCATGGCCGCGTTCAGGGCGCCCTGCCTGACGTTTTCTCGAACCGATGAAACCAGGGTGAATATGGCCTCGATTCGCTTGGGATCAAACGTTTTTTTCAAACACGGCCCTCCTTGCCCAATTGAACCGGACCAGCAGGCAGCCCCTAACGCTGTTACATAACGAGGACATCGTAACATAATTTTAACGATGACTCAAATAATTTAACCGATATTTCGACCAGTTGCCTATACTTTTCCCGGCCCCGGGCCGGATCGGGCCGGAGCCGGGTTGATCTTTGCCGACCGGTACGGCAACATATCGTCAAAGCAACCTTTTTCATGGGGTCCTTACATGCTCGAACGATTCGTTTGCGTCACCATGGTCCTCCTGGGCCTGGTTTTCGCCGGCTGCGGGCTTTCACCTCCCCAAGCGCCGCCCCCCGGTCAGTTCATGGTCCGGATCGATCCGGACCAATGGCCCGAAATGAACGACGACCTGGACCCGGATTCCCTGCATCGGGCGGTTCAGGAATCCCGAACCTATCTTTCCCGCCTTGCCTCCGACCGCCTTTTCCATTACGGTCCGGACTCTTATTCCGCCGCCCATCTGTCCGCCTCCCTCGAGACCTTTGAATCCCTGTGGCAGGCCCTGGGGCCGGGGCCGGCCCTTGAAAAGGCGCTCAAGGAAAAATTTCTTTTATATCAGAGCGTCGGCCGGGACGGACGCGGCGAAGTTCTGTTGACCGGATATTACGAACCCCTGCTCGATGGTTCCCTCCAGCCCGACTCCCGGTACCGCTGGCCGGTCTACGGCCGACCCGGTGACCTGATCGAAGTCGATCTGGGCGATTTCCAGCCCGACCTGTCCGGCCGCCGGATTGCCGGCCGCATCGATGGCCTTCGGCTCGTCCCGTATCCGACCCGAGCCGAAATCGACCGACAATCGGTTCTGGCCGGGCAAGGTCTCGAGTTGTTGTGGGTGGACGATCCGGCGGCACTGTTTTTCCTGCATATCCAAGGCTCCGGCCGCGTCCGGCTTCCCGGGGGTGACGTCGTCCGACTGGGGTACGCCGCCAATAACGGCCGGCCCTATCAAAGCCTCGGTCGCTACATGATGAAACGGGGTCTCCTGGATCGGGAAAACATGTCCATGCAAGGCATCCGCGGCTGGCTGCGGGACCACCCCGATCAAGCCCCGGACCTGATGGACCACAATGAACGCTACGTCTTCTTCAAGCGCCTCGAGGGCGACCCGGTCGGCAACATCAACGTCCCACTGACCCCGAATCGATCCGTTGCCCTGGACCATCGCAAGTTCCCCAAGGGGGCCCTGGCCTGGATCGAGTCCCGCAAGCCCGAAGTCCGCAACGAGGAAATATCCGGATGGAAACCGTTTTCCCGTTTCGTTCTGGTTCAGGATACTGGCGGGGCCATCCAGGGACCCGGCCGGCTGGACCTTTTTTTCGGCCACGGCCCGGAGGCCGAGACCGCGGCCGGACACATGAAGGAACCCGGCCGCCTCTACTTCCTGGTCCTCCGGCCGGAGACGTAACCAATCGACACAGGCATATTTGGATTCCAACAGCCCCAAATTACTGGTAGCGATTGTTCGAGGACTCGAAAAACATTGACGATCTTTGGACGGGATGACTATATTTATGGCAAGATTTTGAAGTTCCGGGTGCGGCCATGATCAAGGAAGGCGTTTATCTCGAGAGTATTTCGGCCCATATCGGCACGGGCGGTACGGCCAAAAGCCAAACGATCGAAAATTTCTACCAGGCCACGTCCGTTGGCGAGGACATGATCCAGGTCCAGTTGCTGGACATGAACGACCAGCCCCTGGCCCTCAAGGAGACGGTCTCTATCGAGGAGTTCGAGCGCCGCTTCAAATACCAGCCCGATTATTTGAAGAAAAAGCAGACCGCCGGCAATCCGAGAGTCGAGAAGAGCATTGCCCAGGCCGAGGCCCATCTTCGGCGCAAGGAGTATTTCAGCGCCGAATTCGAATACAACAAGGCCCTCAAGCTGGACGAAGAAAACGTCCGGGCCAACTTCGGTGTGGGCAAGGTCTACCTGGCCACCGGCGAACTGGACAAGGCCAAGGCCACCTTTGAAAAGCTGGCCTCGATCGAAGCGGTTTTCGAGGAAGAAAACAAGCACATCTTCAACGAACTGGGCGTCGAGCTCCGCCGGCTGGGGCTGCACGACCAGGCCATCTCCCATTACATGAAGGCCCTCAAGATCGCCCGCGACGACGAACACCTGTATTATAACATCGCCCGAGCCTATCTGGAAAAAGGCGAGCCCAAAACGGCGGCCAAATATCTGGCCCAGGCCCTGAAATTGAACCCCGGCTTCGAGGAGGGACGTCGACTGGCGGCCGTGGTGAAAAAAGCGCTCTGAACGGGGCGGCCGACATATCCTGGTAATCTTCTTGACAGATTCGACGTTAATTTATATAGGAGATCGATTGATCTGGATTTTGCGTCCGATCGCCGGCCAGGACCACTACCGGACCCGATCGAGACGGTCGGCCAGCAGCCGAGGCCAGTTGTCGGGCCGCCGGATTCGGGCGGACGAGCGAGAGTGGCGGAACTGGTAGACGCACTGGCCTTAGGAGCCAGCGGCCATCAGCCGTAGGGGTTCGAGTCCCCTCTCTCGCACCAATTAAATATTCGGAGTTACCCATGAACTGCCATCTTGAAGACCTTGGACCCGCCAGGAAAAAACTGAATGTCGAACTGCCGGCCGAAACCGTTCAGGCCGAGTTGGACCAGGCCCTGCAACTGGCCCGAAAACAGGCCCGAATCAAGGGTTTCCGTCCGGGCAAGGTGCCCCTGGGGATCATCAAGCGGATGTTCGGCGCCCAAATCGAACAAGAGGTCACCCAGAAACTGATTAACGACACCCTGCCCGAAGCCCTGAACGAGGTCAAGGCCAACCCCGTTTCCCAGGCCGAACTCGAGGATTCGAGTTTCAAAGCGGGTGAGCCCTTCAGGTTCAGCCTCTCCTTCGATGTCGTGCCGGATTTCGAAGTCACCGGATACCAGGGTCTGAATCTGACCAGGGAACGCGTCAGCCTCCAGGACGAAGACGTGGATAAAAAGCTCGAGGAACTCCGCCAGGCCTATGCCACCAGCACCACGGTCGAAGAAGACCGCCCCCTGGCCGCCGGCGACCTGGCCGTGATCGAGTACGCCGCTTTCATCGACCAGGAGCCGGTCGAGGGAGGCTCCAATCCCAACTACCAGGTCGAGGTCGGCTCGGGACGCTTCAACCCGGAGTTCGAGGACCAGCTGCAGGGTCTGAAAAAAGACGAACAAAAAGAGATCACGGTCGATTTTCCCGAGGATCACTACAACCCCAAGCTGGCCGGCCATAAGGTCCGTTTCGAGGTCAAGGTCAAGGACATCAAGGAAAAAGTCCTGCCGGAACTCAACGACGAATTCGCCAAGGACCTGGGACAGCAGATGGAAAGCCTCGATCAGCTCAAAGACCAGATGCGCCAGGATTTGACCGAGACCGAAAAACGGCGGGTCGAGGGCAAGGTGAAAAACCAGCTCGTGGACAAACTCCTCGAACTGGTCGATTTCGCCCTGCCGGAAAGCCTGGTCGCCCGGGAGATCGAAGGCATGATCGGCAACTTCCGCTTCAACCTCAAGCGCTCCGGCCTGAACCCCGAATCCATGGGACTGTCCGAAACCAAGATGCGCGACGACTACCGTCCCGAAGCCTCGAAACGGGTCAAGGCCTCTCTGATATTGGAAAAAATCTCTGTAGACCACCAACTGGAGACCACCGAGGAGGACATCCAGGACCGGCTCATGGAAATGGCCCGCGAAACGGGACAGCCGCCCGAGATGATTCGGCAAATATACAATAAAAACAATATGATGGATCAACTTCGAGACAGCATTCTGACCGAAAAGACCTTGAACTTTCTCCTGCAGAGTGCTAATATAGAAGAGGTCGAACCTCAGCCGGACGAAACGCCGGAAGCGGATGAAACAAACGGCTCGTGAGGGGGCGAGGAGCCCGGGGTTCTGGACATTAACAGTGAAGTGAACGAAAAGAGTACCCGATGAGCACACTAGTTCCTATTGTCGTTGAGCAGAGCAGCAGAGGCGAGCGGGCTTTTGACATCTATTCCCGCCTCTTGAAGGACCGCATCATCTTTTTGGGGACGCCCATCGATGACAACGTAGCCAACCTGATCGTGGCCCAGCTCCTGTTTCTGGAGTCCGAGGACCCGGACAAGGACATCAATTTTTATATCAACTCGCCGGGTGGCGTGGTCACGGCCGGGATGGCCATTTACGACACGATGCGATACATCAAACCGGACGTTTCGACGCTGTGCATGGGCCAGGCGGCCAGCATGGGCACGATACTGCTGGCGGCCGGAGCTGAAGGCAAACGCTTCAGTCTGCCCAACTCCCGCATCCACATGCATCAGCCGCTGGGCGGGGTTCAGGGCCAGGCATCGGACATCGACATCCACGCCCGTGAAATCCTGAAGCTCCGGGAGCGGCTCAACGAAATTCTGGTCCGGCACACCGGACAGTCGATGGAAAAGATAGCCCAGGACACGGATCGGGACTATTTTCTGTCGGCCGAAGCAGCGGTAGAGTATGGTCTGATAGATCGCGTCATATCCAAGCGAGAAGTCAAGACCGAGTAAGCGGAGGAAATAATGACCAAAAAAGGCGACGGCAAATCCACTGATCTTCTGTGCTCTTTTTGCGGCAAGAGCCAGGACGAAGTCAAAAAGCTGATTGCCGGCCCCTCGGTGTATATCTGTGACGAATGCATCGAGTTGTGCAACGATATCATCGCCGAGGAATACGAGCGCGAAGAGAGCGAGTCCGCGCTGCACATTCCCAAGCCGGCGGAGATCAAGAGCATTCTCGACGAGTACGTCATCGGGCAGGAACAGGCCAAGAAGATTTTGTCCGTCGCCGTCCACAACCACTACAAGCGAATCGAAGCCCACCTGGACCTGGAAGGGGTCGAGCTGCAAAAGTCGAATATTCTGCTGGTGGGTCCGACGGGTTCGGGCAAGACGCTCCTGGCCCAGACCATGGCCAAGATACTCAACGTGCCCTTCACCATGGCGGACGCCACGACTTTGACCGAGGCCGGCTACGTGGGCGAAGACGTCGAAAACATTATTCTCAACCTGCTCCAGGCCGCGGATTACGACGTCGAGCGTGCCAGCAAGGGCATTGTCTATATCGACGAAATAGACAAGATCGCCCGCAAGTCCGACAACCCGTCCATCACTCGGGACGTATCGGGCGAAGGCGTCCAGCAGGCTCTGTTGAAAATCATCGAAGGGACCATGGCCGCCGTGCCGCCCAAGGGCGGTCGGAAACACCCGCAGCAGGAGTTCGTCAAGGTCGATACGACCAACATCCTCTTCATCTGCGGCGGCGCGTTCGTTGGCCTGGACAACCTGATCAAGGCCCGGGTGGGTGTCAAGACCATGGGTTTCGGAGCGGAAATCCGACGCCGGAGCGAGGAGAAGAACCTGGGCGAGATTCTGTCCCTCTGCCAGCCCGAGGACTTGATCAAGTTCGGTCTGATCCCCGAGTTCGTCGGCCGCCTCCCGGTTGTCGCCACCCTGAACGAACTGGATGAGGAGGCCCTGGTCCGCATCCTGAGAGAGCCGCGCAACGCGCTGGTCAAGCAGTATCAGAAGCTGTTTGAAATGGAAAAGGTCAACCTCAAGTTCACCGAAGGCGCCCTGGTCAGCGTGGCCAAGGAATCCTTGCAGCGCAAGTCCGGCGCCCGCGGTCTCCGGGCCATCCTGGAAAATTCCATGCTCGATATCATGTACGAACTGCCTTCGATGGACAATGTCCGTGAGGTCGTAATCAGCGAAGAAGTCATTCTCAACCACGAGCAGCCGATCCTCCTGTACGAGAAGCAGGCCGAGTCCGCCTGACCGACACATCCCGACCGGCCGGCCCGCGGGCCGGCCGGTTCACCGCAGACCGCGATCAAAGGGCCACCAACCACCGGGGCGGGGACGTGGTTGCCGAGTCGTCAATCTTTAAACATAGGAATTTTTTATGCTTTTTAATCTGAATCGTTCAAAATCAGGTTCCAGGCCGGACGGAGACCGTTTTCACCTGCCCTTGCTTCCGTTGCGGGACATTGTCGTCTTTCCGCACATGGTCGTCCCCCTGTTCGTCGGCCGGGAAAAGTCCATCAATGCCCTCGAACACGCCATGAACCTGGAAAAAAGCATCTTCCTCTGCGCCCAGAAGGACGCCAAGGTCGATGATCCCCGGGAACGGGACATTCAGAGCATCGGCACGGTCGGCACCGTGCTCCAACTCCTCAGGCTCCCTGACGGCACGGTCAAGGCCCTGGTCGAAGGCAAGGCCCGCGGCCGGATTCTGGA
>Ga0180009_10000760_pt1 | contig 42052 bp, 59 predicted proteins | sample OS_PC_MetaG_FD_123537 | JGI IMG/M metagenome (GOLD analysis project Ga0180009, IMG submission 123537) | Groundwater microbial communities from the Aspo Hard Rock Laboratory (HRL) deep subsurface site, Sweden - OS_PC_MetaG | ecosystem: Environmental > Aquatic > Deep subsurface > Groundwater...
GACTGACAATCTTATCATGACCGCAAGATTATTAGACGCGTGCGCGCTAAGACGAATTAAAAAGTTTGTGTTCGTGAGCAGTAGTACAGTGTATCCGTTAATGACTCAATCATGCAGTGAGGATGATGCTAATGTGCGAGAATATTATCCGTTATATTCTGGTGTTGGACGAATGAAAAAATATCTTGAAGAACTTTGCGAGTTCTATCGAGAAAAATATGATATGGACGTCCTGATTGTTCGCCCTGCGAACATGTACGGTCCTAATGATAAGTTTCATGGTGGCGGTCATGTTATACCAATGCTTATAAAAAAAGCATTTGAAGAAACAGTTCTTGAAGTTTGGGGGGACGGTAATACCATTCGAGACTTCACATACGTTGATGACATTGCACGTATTATTCTTCGTTTAATCGAAATAGAAAATATTACAGCTCCGATAAACGTGTCATGCTCTGAGCAGTATAGTATTGCACAAGCAGCAAAAATTGTTCAGTCGTTATACAGTCCTGAAAAATTATTAGTGTACTCTCCATCTAAACCGAATGCTATACCGTATCGGGTATTAAACACGAACCGATTAAAAAGTTTGATAGGAGATTACCAGTTCACACTATTAAAGGAAGGATTAGAAAAAACAATACAATGGTACAAAGAGAACTACACGGAAGAGCACCGCTAAGAATAAGCTTTGCTGGTGGTGGAACAGACTTAGAATCTGTGTTTTTAAAACATGGAGGTACAGTAATCAATGCGACTATCGCACAACATACGAATATGACAATCAAGCAACGTGACGACTCGAAGATTTTTGTTAACACCGTTCCTTTAGAAAATGCTGATGTGTTAACTCAAAATATTATTTCTAAAATACTTCCGCCTACAGGCCTGGATATAACATACACGAATGATGTTCCTCCTCGCAGAGGACTTGGTAGTTCTTCAACGTACTCTGTCTTGTTAACCCGCATGATTAATGAATTGTGTGGACGTTCTATTAACGACACAGACGTTGTTGAGCAAGCGTACAATATAGAGTCTGACCTTGGTATTTGTGGCTGGCAGGACCAGTACGCTGTGGCTTTTGGTGGTTTTAATTACATGCAATTTTCTAAAGAGCAAAGACTCGTTTTTCCTTTGCGTATTAAGTATAGCACGATTAGAGAGTTAGAGTCGAGTTTGTTGTTAAGTTTTACTGGAGGAAGTCATGATAGTTATGCTATTAAGAATGTGTATGATGATAGGTCTGTTGGCGAACTAAAATCTCTTGCGAATATGGTTCGTGACGCATTATTGCACGATGACGTTCCTGCTATCGGTCATCTTCTGCATACGGCGTGGGAGGTAAAACAGAGAACGCTATCTAACAATAACATATTTAATGACATATACCGTTATTGGCAAGGACAAGGTGTCACGGGAGGAAAACTTTTAGGAGCTGGAGATGGCGGTTACTTTTTGTTTTTTGTTCCTCCAAACATCAGGTATAAAGTTGAAGAACAAATGAGAGCGAAAGGAAGTGTTGCAGTTCCTATTTATTTTACTGATAAAGGGGTTGAAACGTGGACGCCGAAAAAGGAGAATAATATATAAAATGGGATTTAAAAAGGGAAATACTTTTGGAAAAATTAATGCAAATCGTAAAAGACTAGATGTATCTATAAGAATGAAACAGGATAATCCAATGCAAGATAAAAAGAATATTCAAAAAATGATTAATACTGTTAATAAAAAAATACAAGAAGGATGGGTTCACAAAGGACGATATTGTCCGGGAATGATTGGGACAAATACTGGAAAATCATTTAATGCTTTGCATAGGAAAAAACTGAGTGAATCTAATAAAGGCAAACATATTAATAAGACAAATAATGAAAAAAATGGAAATTGGAAGGGTGATAACGTCAATTATTCGGCATTACATGCGTGGGTTAAAAGAAAATTAGGTAATGTGAATAAATGTTATATATGTTCTGAAAGTAATAAAAAAATTCAGTTGGCAAATATTTCTGGAGAATACAAACGGGATTTGATGGATTGGACTTGTTTATGTCAGTCATGCCATTACAAGTTTGATAGGAAAATTCCATTGCTTTCTAAAGATGATTTAATTGATTTTGAGAATAATATAGTTAACTTATATCTTCATAAAAAGATTCGAAGTCCTATTCATCTATCTGGGGGTAACGAGGCACAGATAATAAAAATTTTTAATTTAATTAATAAGGACGATATTATTTATACAACTTATAGAAGTCATTATGATTCATTATTACATGGTGTTAGCAAAAAGTGGTTGATTAAGTGGATATTAAAAAATAAATCAATACATGTTCATCACAAAAATCCTGATATTTTAAGTTCTGCTATAGTTGGCGGGACAATTCCATTAGCTATTGGGATGGCATTGGGTGTTAAATTAAATGGGAACCAAAGAAGAATATGGTGTATGATTGGGGATATGACTGCGACAACTGGGGTATTTTGGGAGGGGTATAATTATGCATTACGAAATGATTTACCTATAGTTTTCGTTATCTCTGATAATGGATTATCAACAGATACTCCAACAAAATGTGCATGGGGAATGAAAATATCTGATAAGCATTGGTTTGAAGAAAGGCCACTTCCAAAACTAATTTATTATAAATATGAGCGAACCAGACCGCACTACGGATGCGGAAAATTTGTGGAGTTCGACAAATGAAAACATATAAAGAATTACTGATAGATACGATGACGTTACTTGCGAAAGATAAAAGGACGTTATTCATCGGGCAAAGTGTTCTTTTTCCGGGTCACGCGTTATACAATACGATTAAACACTTACCTGAGGGGAAGAGGATTGAGATGCCAGTCTGTGAAGAGTTACAAACTGGTATTTGCACGGGTCTAGCACTTCAAGGGTTTATTCCAGTAAGTATTTATCCGCGTATGGACTTTTTGATATGTGCGACAAACCAGATAGTTAATCACTTAGACAAGATTGAAGAAATGAGCAGTGGCGAGTTCAAGCCAAAGGTTATCATACGAACGGCGATAGGTAGTAATAAACCATTAATGCCGGGGTGCCAACATAATCAGGATTATACAGAAGCACTCGTTAAGATGTTAACGAACGTTGACGTGGTCAAATTAACCAATAAAGAAATGATAATACCAGAATACGAAAAGGCATTAAAGTCTAAACGGTCGACTATCTTGATTGAACTGCCGGAGTTGTATGACAAATGAGAAAAAGAATAGTACACCAATACATGCCTGTTGACATGCATGAAGATTCCAGAAGAAGACTCTCAATATTTTTTAATGGAGACTTTATTGCAAAACAAATAAAAATAATTGAAGTAATAGAAGATGATGCCATTCTCGGAAATCATTACCATACGTACGACGAAGCATTTTATGTAGTTAAGGGCTGTGCAAACTATGACGTGTATGATTTAAAGACTAAAAAATATGCAAATTTTGTTTTGGTGCGCGGAGAATCATTGTTTATTAAAGCGCACACTGCGCATCGGGCTACTTTTAATAGAGGAACGATAATGGTAGAAGCAACGTCAGAGAAACACACAAAAGAAAAGACGAGGAAATGGGATAAATGGCAAAAAATACGATAAGTTTAATTACCGGAATTGGAGGTTTTGTAGCATCACACCTTGCTCGTTACCTTCTTGAACAAGGAGAAGAAGTTTATGGAACGTACCGGTGGAACGAAGACCTTTCACGAATCAAAGACATCAAAGATAAAATTCATATGATTCCAATGGATTTATTAGATATGAAAAGCTGTATAAAAGCAATCAGGATTGCAAATCCGAATTATATTTTTCACCTTGCCGCACAATCATACGTATCCGATAGTTTTGAATACCCAGAAGTAACTATACAAACAAATATGATTGGAACCTATCATATATTAGAAGCCGTGAGAGGATTAAAGGACGTAGCAAGATACATGAATTCCGCGTCAACCTTCAACCCAGTGATTCATGTTTGTAGTAGCAGCGAAGTATATGGTCAGGTTACTCCTGACGAAGTTCCTATCAAAGAAACGAACCAGTTCAGACCGGCGAATCCATATGCGGTGAGTAAAGTTGGAGCTGATATGATTGCTTATCAGTATTGGACGTCTTTTGGTTTAAAAATAATCAGGACGCGCATGTTTACTCACGTAGGTGATGGGAGAACAATGGATAGTGCTGAAAATGCTTTTGCAAAACAAATAGTTAGAATTGAATTAGGATTGCAATCTCCTGTTGTTTATCATGGAAACTTAAATAGTGTAAGAACATGGGCAGATGTACGAGATGCAGTAGAAGCTTATCATGTACTTGTTCGCAAATGTACTCCAGGAGAAGTTTATAATATAGGAGGGACCACAACAAAAACTATTGGGGAGATGCTTGATTATTTAATATCTATAAGTACTTGTAAAAAAATTACTAAAAAATTAAATACCGAATTATTACGTCCGTCAGATGTTACTCTTCAGATTCCTGATTGTTCAAAATTTATTAAACAAACAGGATGGGCACCTAAATATACTTTTGAAGAAACAATAAGCAGTATTCTTAATGGTTGGAGAAGGAGGGAGAACGTATGAAAAGAATCCTGGTGACCGGCGCTTCTGGTATGATAGGACAAGAACTCATTGAATTATTGACGAAAAGAAAAAACGATATTATCATACATGGCGATATAAAAAATGGTGATGACCTAACGGACTTTCAAACATGTATGAACTTGTGTGAAGGTGTTGATGAATGTTACTCATTGATTGGTATAAAGGGGTCGCCGAAGATGACAAAAGAAAGACCGGTCGACTTTATGGTTCCAATGTTACGATTTGACACGAATATGATTTATGCAGCACAACTTCAAGGTGTGAAGAAGTTCTTATATACGTCTAGTATTGCTGTAGAAAATCCTAAGACGGACATGTACCCTGCATGGGCGAAGATGACGGCAGAAAAATTGATAGAGGCAATGCGTGTACAATTTACTAAAGGGACAAAATATTGTGTCGTGCGCCCTGCTAATGTGTACGGTCGTTTTGATAATTTTGATAATCCTAATGCTATGGTCATAACTTCTCTTTTTAAAAAATCATTAACACAACCGTGTATTGAAGTGTGGGGTGATGGCTCTCAAGTTCGAGACTTCATTCACGCTAAAGACGTTGCTCGTGGTATGATAGAGACGATGCGGAAGATGCCTGAATATCCTATTAATTTGTGTAGTGGCAAAGGAGTTTCAATAAAAAGTGTTGCTTCTATCATTGCAGGATTATCCAACAAAAAAATACGTTTCGTTGGAAAGGCAGTTGGTGATAAGCGACGTGTGATGAGAACAAACGGGTTCAAACCACAGATAAGCATTCATGATGGATTAAAGGAAGTGTACGAATGGATAAAAGTGAGGTAATGATATAAAATGAAAAAGAAAAACGCTATAGTTATTACGACAATAAACACGCCATTAATATTGGACAATCTTGGCAAGAACCTAGTTAAATACAACCACGAAGATGACACAAGCATTATAATAATCGGCGATAAAAAAACACCAAAAGACATCGTATCATACTGCGAGCGTATTAAGAAAAAATATGGGATAGACATAGAATATTATGGGATTAGCGAACAAAAGAAAACATTCGCCAAACATAGCAAGTTATTAAACTTGTTTCCATACAATCATCCTGACAGAACCATCTTAGGTCATTGTCTAGCGTACATGGACGGGTACGAAAGAACAATAGCGCTAGATGATGACAACTTTCCTGTTGATTGCGATTTTATTGGTCATCATGCCATAACAGGAACGACCTCGACGGTAAGTTTAATCCGTAATGGTCTAGGATGGTTTAACGTGCACTCTGCACTAGATGAGATGAACAAGATACCGTTCTACCCGAGAGGTTACCCGTGGAGTAAAAGGTGTGATAAGGCGAACGAGAAAAGAATGTTTAAGGATAAAAGAAAGGTGATAGTTAATCAAGGACTCGTGCTGGAAGACCCGGACGTTGACGCCATAACCAGACTGTTTCATCCGATAAGGGCAACGTCTATGAACAAAACGTTTAGTGCACAATTCGGATTATTTCCTGGAGTGTGGTCACCGTTCAACTTCCAGAATACATGTCTCGCTAGAGAATTAATCCCGGTTTATTACAGACCTCTTTCTACTAAGAGAAATGCTGACATTTGGACTGCGTACTTGATAAATAGGCTGGCAGAACATTTTGGTGATGTCATAACGTTTGGATACCCGTTGGTTAAGCAGATTAGGAATGAGCATAACTTATGGGATGACTTGGACGTGGAACTAATTAATAATAGAGCGACTGACGATTTTGTTTCTATACTAAGAAGTATCAAAATAAGAGGAGATACCTATTTTGAATTGCTAGGAAGTTTACTGAAACAGAGTAGTATGCACTTAAAAAAAACAAAAACGAGTACTCCAGAGTCTGAAATGATTAAAAATTATTTTAGAGAGTACAAAATCTGGTATGAAATAATAGGAGAGATTGTTCACGATGGCAAATATTAAGAGTGGGATGAAAGACCCGAAGATAAAACTTCTCAGGTATATGGATAGAGTTCAAGGAGTGATGGATAAAAACTTTCTTCCTCCTATCATAGCGGACGTTGACGTAGTTCAAGGTTTATGCAATCTTGATTGTGAATGGTGCTGCCAACGAGTAAGCAGGGAAAATAAGTCTCCCTTGTTCATGACGAAAGAAACCATGGAACAGATGGGACCATTCTGTAAGGAGTGGGGTGTGAAGTCTTGGAGGATAGCCGGAGATTCAGAACCAACATTAAACAAGAATTTATCAGTATTATTACAATCAGGACATGATAACGGTATTGACATGGGATTAATAACGAACGGCACATGCCTTGACACGGTTAATAACTTACAATATCTTACTTGGATTGGAATAAGTTTTGATGCTGCAACTCCTGAGACGTGGAGTAAATTAAAACATTCATCCGAGGCGATGTATTGGAGAATAATAAACAGCATTAAGCATATTCGTAAAAACTATCCGGATGTTGAAATCACACTAAAATTCATAAAATATTCGTCAAATGATGCTATGAATAGGACGGAACAAAAGGCGAAAAAGTTTTATGACGAATTACAAGAGGTTAATAATTATAAGGATGCAGAATTATTACCAAAGTTAGCGGATGAGCTGGAAGTGAATTACCATATTATTGACGCGTTCACTAAAAATCCTAAGTACAAATTTGACGTGTGTAGGGCGACTCCTCTTTATGCAACTTTCGGTGCAGACCACAAATTTTATGTTTGTTGTGATAGAAGGTACGGACCGATTCTTACAGAAGATTATACAAAGGATGATTGGAAAGAACTCACAAGATTATGGGGTTCTGACATGCACAAAAAAATAATTGATAACATACGACCTACTACATGCTTGTTTTGTTCAAAAGAATGGCTGAACACGGTAATGGAAAACGTGATGCTTGACGGAAAGCACTCAAAAGAATATCAAGTGAAGTTCATATAAGATGGAAACAGAATTAGAAAAAATTACTTTCGTATTAGTAGCGCATAATAGTATGCCGCACATACAAGCAACCATTAATAGCTTAGTAGAAAGTACAAGATACCCATTCAAATTAATCATTGTTGAATCAGAGTCTGTTGACGGAACAAAAGAATACGTTGATTATTTATCTAGAATTTCAAACGATATAAGCGTGATACATACTAAAAAGGAGGGAACAATACGGGCGTTTAATATTGGAATAAGAAATGCGGAAAAAGATAATCATATATTTTTGTGCCATGATGACACATATTTTTTTAAATGGTATGCAAAGGATTGGCTACATGAATTTATGAATCTACTTAAAAACGATTCTTCTGTTGGAATAATAATGCCTTTAAGCGGTGGTGGAACTTCCGGTCCTGAGTATATAGACAAATTTGTTTGGGCAGGAACATGGTCTACTCTGATTAGAAAAGAAGCAATTGAAAAATTGGGTAAAGAAATGCTTTTTGATGAAAATTTCGGTAAGGGGTACGGGGACGACATTGATTTAAGTTATAGAATTGTCAAAGAAGGATTTAATATTCTTTCAACGTGGTTTTGGATAGACCATCATAGATTGACAGAACACCACAATAATGACGATATATTGGTGGAAGATGTGAAGAAAAAGAACTCGGAATATTTTAGAAAAAAACATAAACTAGGTGAATTTGCATGAAAAAGATAGCAGTTAATATAGCAACTCGTGATAGGCCAACAGAACTCTCGCTCTTGTTACAAAGTTTGAGAACGCAAACGGTTCAAGATTTTGATGTTTTCATTCTTGAAGATTGTAGCGGAACACCACTGTTTAATTATCATTTTTTAGTCTGTCTTATTAACAAGTTAAAGGATGAAGGGCACATTGTTGATATTGAACGAACGCCGTTTAATTATGGTGTGAGTAAGTCACGACAAGCGTTGGTTGACAAGAGCAAACAGTATGAGTTAATATTGCGTGCTGATGATGATGTCATTCTCGAATCTGATTATATAGAAAGATTGTTAAGCGTGTTGGATGCGGGTTATGACCTGGCGAGCGGGGTTACTCCTTTTATTGGTCAACCGCAAGTTAAAAGGGAGACAAGGTTTATTCATCCTGTCGGAAACAAGGTAGTATTTGACAAGGATGGAAATTTCGTGTATAACGGCGATGATTGTGGAATGCAATATTATGATGACACTATTCTTCCATTGCACCACTTTAGAAGTTGCGCATTATACAAGACGAAAATACATGACGTTATTGATTATAAATCGAGCTTGTCAAAGCATGGTTTTAGGGAAGAACAAATTTTTAGTTTTAAAATGATTCTTGCAGGCTTCAAACTTGGCATGAGTTCTCAAGCAGTAGCATGGCATTTGCTTACTCCGAGTGGTGGTGAACGTTTTAGTAATCAAGGAGATTTGATACGGTTGAACCAGCAAATCTTTGAGGAGTGGACGACGAAGACGTTTAAAGAACACGGCGATTTTATTAAAAAGTATAACGATTTGTTAAGCATTGTTGTTGACAAACCGTCTGATGTTGAGTGCATGAAAGAGTCAAATTTGGCAAAGGTGAGAGTATGAAGGAACTTAAAACGCTTGCTGACATAAATCATATGTGTTGTTGTGGAAATTCTCCCCAGCATGATATGGCTATTCGTGATGATTTACGTGCCGAAGCGATTAAAGATATAAAACATATTAGAGAAACACATTTTGTTCCATGTAGGGGTGTCAAAGGGTCGACATGGTGCATGCCTGTGGGCAACGGTCTTGGAGAAGATACTGAAGCTATGTGGGCTGTGGTAGAATATATTGCTTGGAAGTTTAATATTTCTGAGGAGGACTTAAGATGAAAATTAATGTTATTGGACAAATATTTGGAACCAGCGGGTACGCATCACACACTAAACAACTAGCAAGAGCATTATATGATATTGCTGACGTAAAACTTTCTTCTCAAATACCCGGCGGGTTTGAGAAAGAGTTAAGCGATGAGGAGTTATTAATGCTCAAAAAACCAGATGGTAAAGACAGGATTAACATTATTATTGGTTTTCCTCATTCGTGGTCTCAATTTTGTGATAGGGAGAATAATGTTGGGTTTCTAATTTGGGAGGGTGATAGGATACCGAAGGATTGGATGGATTGTTGTGCGAATCTGATGATTAAGCAAGTGTGGGTTCCTAGCGTTCACACGAAGGATGCTATTCTTGAAACGTTGAAGGATTATCCTAATACGAGCGCGGTTGTTGTTCCGAAGATTCGTATTGTTCCTCATGGTGTTAATCTTGACCTTTTTTATCCTGTAGAAAAGCCTGGCATGCCAATAACGTTCGTTTGTAATAAGGGGTTCAGAAACGTTGAAGACCGAGGTGGCATACAATACGCCATACAGGCGTTTTTGAACGAGTTCCCAGAAGGTCAAGGAAAACTATTAATCAAACTAAATAGTGCGTATAGCATTGATTTAGGAGGCTTTAATGCCATTATGAGCCAGTTGGGCGTTAAGAGTAGGTCGGATGTCATACTAAACACCCAAAATATAGACTATAAATCCATGAACTTACTCTACGCACAAGGACACATCCTACTAAATCCCGTACGGGCAGAAGCATTCAGTATTCCATGCGCGGAAGCAATGGCGTGCGGGCTTCCAGTAATAACGACGAATTATGGTGGACAAACAGACTTCGTAACAAACGAGAACGGATGGCTAGTAGATTACGACCTTGAAGAAGTAAAACATGAGATAATGTACGAGGGAGTAAGATGGGCAACACCACAACTCGCATCATTACAAAAAGCAATGCGGGAAGCTGCGGACAATTATGAACTGCGAAAAAAGAAGTCAGAACAAGCAATAAAAGACATTCAAGAGTGGACGTGGAAGAAGTCCGCAGAAAAAGCGGTCAATTTCTTGAACGAAATTATTGCTTAATTTAACGCTTCCAATCTTGTCGTTTGCAACTACGACAATACTCATGATTGTCATTGTCATCATAAAATAAGCGATTACAACAACGACACGGTTTATGTTCTGGCATTATTCATTTTTAAGAGTCAGGAACTCTCGACCACTTAGCAGTAAAGTCTTGTAATTTTCCATTCCTTATTTCTAAGTCAACAAAATAGCAACCTCGTTGACCGCGCAAACCTCGACGTTCTGTAAAGTCATTCGGCCTTTGAAAATTACCAGGATGCACAACCTCAACACCATACTCAGAATAATTCAAGTGCGTGTGGAAGTGCCCTATTTGTAATATTTGCAAAGGATGGTCTTCTCCACCAATAGGAACAGTAAGTCCTCCCTGACCAAGCACATTTCTCAAGTATACTTGTCCAGGATAACTCACCGCATATGCACTGCCGCCAGCACCATGCAATAATCGCATTGCAATACCGCCTAATAATATATCAGCTCTGATAGTGCCAAGATATTTAAATTTCTTTCCTGCTTCTGTCATTTGTTTTGCTAATAATTTTGTAGGATTAATACTACCTTGTTCTTCCCATGAATTTCCCGTAAAGCATATTTTTCCTCTATGTCTGACCATGAAGTTGTGGTTTTTTATTTGAATACACCACGTTGGTTCGTGATTAGTGTTTTCTTTTACATGTGACTTTCTTATGAGTCCTATTGTTCTTTGACAAATATTCAGACGATAATCTCCTCTCTTGCTTTTGGTAACGGTCGCTCTATATCCAAATAAGTGACAAAAAGTTTGCACGCTTTCTAAAAATGATTCTTTCCCATATAATATTCTTGCTGTTTTATTTTTGTATTTGCTACCATCTCCAAGTATTAATTCTTCTAGGAACATGTCGAATTGTCTTTTGCTCAAGAAAAGCAACCAATTCGGAACTTCTTTTGATGGAAGTAATCTTTTTAATTCTTTAATATCTGCTGCCGACATACTAAAAACGCACGAGGTTTGCTGTTTTAAAATGTTTTTTCCAAGTATTGATAGATTTCTTTTGCTTCTATCTCTCCAAGATAAACAATATTTTAGGTTAGACTTTTCGAGGAGGTTTTTTATTCTCAAAATCATCTCTTTTTTACTTTGATAGATTCTGTAACGTACATAATTTCCTATTCTTTCACAAGAACCGTCTGTAAGAATCCAAGCAACGAGTTTCAATAATTCATCAGATATCGGATAATCTTTATTTTGTAGAATTGTCGATACCGGAACACGCACATCGGCTTTGTTTAAAGAACCAATTGTTCTGAATTTCAATTTTCCAGAGTCTTGAGTCAAGAAGGGCGTTTTGTGATTTGCAGTACAACACAAACTCATTCCTCGTCCAGAAACAAGGAAAGTCTTGCTATTTGGAAATCTGATTATTTTTTCTATCTTTTCGAAAGACGAATTCAGGTTTTTATCTAAAGTAATGGTAGAATCTTCTGTTGTTAAAGAATGAATTGTTTTCCAACCAGTTAATGTAAATATTTCTGTATCTTCACTAATGCAGTAATCATGATTTCCACCAATAGCTTTGTAATGTAAATCGTAATCTTTGAAAATATTAAGACTTAGTTCAACTTGGTCTTCAAGTGTCCAAGCTAATAAATTATTATTTTGTCCTTTGTATACTTTGTTACCATCATGAATGTCACCACTAATATAAATATGTTCATAACCATCTTTTACAGCTTGTGAAAGTTTATCACGAAGTCCTTTTTCATCAAATTGTCTGCAACCAATATGCATATCAGAAAACATGCCAAATTTTAGTTCTTGCAATTTCTTATTTTGTGGACTAATAACATAATTACTCTCAGCATCATCGTGCAATCTAATATAGTACCCAAAGTTCTTGCCTTTTCCAATCTTGTGCAAGTCATAATTAAAATGTAATGCGTCTAATACCTTGCGCACTTCAGAAAGTTCTATTTTTAAATACGCAGCAATCTCTGATGTTGTCATTACTTCCCTACGAAGTCGTTTTATCAAATTTTCGTTCGTCATTAAATGCTTCCATAATTACAAAATAAAAATATTGCTATGATAAACATCATAGCAATATAAATGCTCTGATGATTTCACTTTAGTGCTCTTCGCAAACCAAAAGCTACAAGCGGAATTCCAAGCAATCCTGCAATAACAGAAATAAAAGCGAGAGCTCCTGTCACTCCAAGTGCTTCGAGTCCTCCACCTATGAAGAGCAAGAACGCCCCCCAAAAAGTCATTGACGTATACCATTTCTTATTCATTTTATTCATCCTCCAATTTTGTTTTTCACTTCAAACTGTTCTGTCCTCCATGTTGTTCTGATTGTTCGTATTGGATTTATCTTGTATTCTGCATTTGTGAGTAAGTAATACGTTCCTGCAGGTAGTGAATCAGGAATTTTAACAACGTGATATTCTGTTGTTGCGCAGCCTTTTGGAAAGATTGCGCCTATCACTATGGTTTCATAGTATATAGTATCTACGAACATACGAGTAAATTTTGGACTGATATCTTCGTACTTGCAATAACTAAAGTTCACAATGACATCATCGCCAGGATAAAGTATTTTGTTTAGTACTTGTACGTTATCCTTGTTATCCACCGCAGTCACTGTGACAGGATAAAAGAGCAAGTAACCAACATAAAGAAAGAATACGAGTAATAATCCAAAAAACATTAGTGGAATGATTTTGTTATTCATCGTTGTACCACCAAATAAACAAGTGCAGTAATGACGAGTGTCATGATGATTGCCACAAGACCGTATGCTATTTTCTTTACAGGGTCGAACTCTTCTTTACGTACAAAACCTGCATTAATTGAACCTTCGAGCTTGTTTACTGTGTTTTTGACTTCCTGTATTTCCGAAGAAATATAGTCTATCTTTGTCTCCAGTATTCCTATGTCACTTCTTTTTTTCATTATGTCACCATCCAAGCTTCAATAAGATTCTTCTTTAAAAGATTATACGATATCCAGCCATAACCAGTATTTCCCCAGCGTTCTCCCCAACTGTTTACAAACTTTATAGCGCCAAGAGTGCCATCAGGGTTTTTGTGCTCGTCATTAAATCCTATAGCACAAATTGCATGACCACCAGTCTGTATTCCTTTTCCTGTCACGTTTCCCGACTTGCCTGTTGTAATAATGCTGTCATGAACAAATATTCCAATAATACAATTCAAATCTGCAATTGACTGTTTTATTGAGTCCAAATTCCAGCATCGCCTGTACTTGCCTATCTTAAAAAACTTTGCGAAACTATAAGCGAACAATGAAGGTTTCTTATTGTACTTGTTAGAATCATACCTGCACAGCTTCTCAGGACTCACTCCCATTTTTTGGCAAACCTTCGCGCCATCTCTCAAGAACTGACCACTATCTTCAGGAAATGTATTCATGTAATCTTCATCCCTAACAACATAATAATGAAAAAGCTCACTTAAAGGAACTACCGATTTTGCCTCTTTCTTTTTCATACGCATCTCCAAAGCCGTAGCGAACGCGTGACTTCCACAACTCCCAATACGACCTTGTTGTTTTACAGGGGTGCAATATTGTGAGTGGTCCACGTATTTTGGCATTGGTGGCACGAACGCCGTGCTTACAGAGTAAAGACCATCACGAGCATCATTCGGGCTTGGTTTCAGATTTGTTATGTATCTCTCTTTTCCTGGACGGCGTCTTTTTGTCCTAAATAATTCAAGAATTAGTTGTATGATTTTTATCATTTTTCCATCTTCCCATAAATTCTGCTTATCACTTTTTGGGCAGTCTTTTCAACTGTCTTCTCACTGACATCTCTTCGTACTGTATTCTTAAAATAGATATGTAAGACTTCATGAACAAGAGTTTCCCTGTTATCCTTATAATCATTTTCTGAATTTAAAACTATTCTCTTATTCTCAAAGTCTACAAAACCATACTCGTACCCCGTGTCGCATTCTATCATGTTGTGAAGCACGGTGTATTCTGCGACGACATCTGTTAGTACTCCAGCAAAGTTTTCTATGCATTCATTTATAACGTCGTTAATCGTTCTTCTTTTCATGTGTTTCATCCTCGCTTTCTATTTGGTACCACGTCCACATCTTCATCTCAACGTCCACGTTCTTCCAGTATGTCTTACAGTCTTCTTTATTGTAGCATTCGTCTTTGTTTCCGTAGTTGCTCTCGTGGCAGATGTCAGCATATTCGCATACACTTTCCAAATCACTATCGTCAAGTCTCAATATTATCATTCCTCCTCTTTAATGTATTTATACATAATCAAGTGATTTAAATCGCGCCCCATATGCAAGTACTCCGCCAGATGTTGTAATACCTGACGCGATAAGTTGTGTTGTCATAAACCCAGTATTTTGTGCCACATTTGTAATTGGTACAAACACGCCATTTCCACCAGATATTACATTAGTACCAGAATTTGCTGATATATTTAGTGTAAAAGTAGATGTTTCAGTATTTAATATGCGCGAATAATGTTGCATAGACATACCCGTACTATAATTGCTATCGTTTCTTGTAAAAAAGCGTGGATATACACTTCCCGCGCCAGTTATTGACGAAATATCAAGATTGCGAACATAAGTATTATTTCGCATAATATTCACATTATTTGACCCAATTCGATGTATAAGACACCAACTATTCAAATCTGTTTCGAAATCTCCTTGTTCGTGAATACTAATATTTGATACACCATTTGATAACACAAATTTGGCTTCTTTATTATTACCTATACTGCCATAAACAGCAAAATGAACACTTATCTTTTCGCCAACAGAAAATTCGTGCAATCCTTTTATTGAAATTGAACCGGCATATGCATTTATTATTAATCCAGTAGTCGTTGCTGTTATAGATGATGTGCCAGTACTATATTCAAGTGTCCAATTAGTAGTATTTAATGTTCCCGATGTAAATTCATCATACACATTAAATTTTTCAGCAGTCCATAATGCGCCAATTTGCGCAATTGGAGTTTCCGCAGTTGTCAATATGGAACGCACAGGAACAGTTAATGTTCCCGCCGTATTTCCACGAAGACGATAAAATGGTCCTGTATAACTCAACCCACCATATAAAAAACTTCCAGTAGGAGAAAATGTATTACTTGTAGGCAATGCTATATAACCGTTTCTCGTACCGCTGGCATCATATAATAATGCTCTATCATTTAATCGTATCGTTTCAATATTATCAGCAACTAAATAACTTCCCGGCAAAATTGTTCCATCATTATATATTATAAATGTCATATTATTTTTCCTCCTCTACCACAATCCTGAAGGACTTATCCTATTAGTAATTTGTATTTGTAATTCATTAGTACCATCAAAATTTACACCAGGAAAGCCCACAATATTCCACGGTTTCGTTGTTGTAGTATTTGCTGTTGTCGTGTATACATTATCAAAATAAATATGAAATAATCCACTATCAGGCACGTTTGGCCCACTAATGCCAACGAACATTAATTTTAAGTCAGCACTACCAGTGAATCCTTGCAAATCAAAATATTTCGAACCGGCAAGAGTCGTGCCGCTTCCAGCATACATACTACCAAGTTGACTACCGCCAACCCAGCATTCACCCTGAAAACATTTATCTGCCTGGAATAATTGATAATCAAAATATAGTCCATAAGTGCTTGTCGTATCAAATTTAGTACTCAAAAATGCACTGCCACCACTAGCAAATATAGCACTTACACCACTAAACCATTTTATTTGAAAACTACTGTCACCTTGCGTGCTAAAACTTCCTGTTGGAACTTTTAATCCACTGAAAAAGTTTGTTCCTGTAGTGAATGCCCAATCAGTACCACTCACTATAGTAGTCTCAAAACTATAATTTGCAAACTTTGCAGTATTCACACTTGATACTGCACCACTAATAAAAAGTCCAAATTCTGTGAGTCGAATACCATTTAATTCTACACTGCCCCAGTCAGCAGTGAATTCTACCTCCTGACTTGACGCGCCACTAATAGCAGAGCATAATTTTCTGTCTACTTCAAATATGAGTCCACTTCTGTATGGTGTTGCTGTCCCACTACCTGTTCCTATTGCAATGTATTGCGGTCGAGTTCCACTTCCAACCATGAGTAATGCAAGACCACTCGCGCCATAAGTTGTTGTTGTCAAGGTACATTTCCTCCCACAAATCTCTGTCTGTGAATATCTACGTCTATATGACAATGAGAACATAATGTTATACCAGTATTTATATTCCATAATTCTTGACATAATAACGCATCCTCGATACATTGTATATTGTACTTACTAATAATTTTATTTATTGGAATTCTATGATGAACTTCTAAATAACATTTTTGTTTAAAACACTTTTGACACATATACTTATCTCTTTTGAACACATCTGACCTCCACAATCTATATTCGAATGAATGTCTAATTGTTTCCATAAGAGAGGTTATTCCCCCCTTCCAATTAACATTTTTCTCCTTCGTAAATGCCAAATATTTTTTTCCTTTATTCCAAGCAATTTTTCCTTTATTGGCAATAGATATTTTCGTTCTTGTTTCAAAAGAGTGTTTTCTTCCCTGTCTTAATTTATGACCTTTTTTAAATTCAGTATTCGGTGATGAATGTGTTCTTTTCTTAAATTCTCCTGAAGGATTTAAACGAACGTGCAATCCTTTATTCCATGGTATATGTCCTTTTGTAAAAATACTCTTATTTTTTATAGTTACCATGTTCCACCACTCCTATCAATTATAATTTTTCTATGGTCGCCGAGTAATGGCTGAATACTCCCAGCAACATAAGGATACGTGACAGAGCCTGTTCGTTCTTCAAAACTCGCCCACAATCGCAGTCCAGAAGTTATTGTGAATCCAGAATAAATGCTTCCTATTTCTGAATCTGAAAGAGTTCTGTTATAAATTCTTACATCGTCAAGAATGCCATAAAAAACGTTCGTATTTATTGCTCGCCTTCCTATACTGATACCATTCGTATTAGTCCAATCGCCAGTCGCACCCATAGTCTTACTTCCTAATGCTATGCCGTCAAGATAAAAGTTTGCTTGTGTTGGATTGTACGCGCAAACGATATGATGCCAAGCATCTTGAGAAAAACTTCCAAGTGATTGTGTATTATTTGTAGCGCCATTAGCTACAAAGAAATTTATGCCACTATTCACAAATAATGCATACGCACGATTGTTACCGTCAGGGTTCTTCGCGACAATATAACCTGGCGAACCAGTATTCGTACTATTCAACCATGCAGTAATCGTGAAAGGCTGACCACTATTAAAATTTACTTGACTACTAATGTTCGTAAAGATGCCATCGCCTAATGTTGTCATCTTAATAGCTGATGTTCCGTGCATATAACTTCCCGTTTCAGTAGTGAATGTCGCGCCACTAATTAAGATGCCGCTGCCAGCAAGAATATCGCCCATCACCCCGTTTTGTAAGTGACCAAGAACAAAACTTTGACCTATCTGATTATTGTACACAATCCAATTTTTTTCTGTATTAACAAGTTTTCCACTATCAACGCTTAAACGACTAATAATGTCTGTTTGAATATCTCCGGCTTGTAATTTGCGAATGTCAAGAATAATATTTTTTATCGTATCAGTTATCGTTCCAATTTTTTTATTCAAACTCACTGATACAACATTTTCTGATTGTATCGATTCAGGAGTAAAATCATACGACGTTTCAATAATTTCATATGTTGCATTTAAAATCCCTTTATTTTGCAAATTGACAATAACTGTTTGCCCTGCTTGTAATTTACTAACTCCATTTAATGAAATACGAAAATTTGTTCTTGGAAAGCCGTGCTCTTTTATATAATTCTTTGCAATTAGTGCGGCATGACTCGGGTCTTTAATTCCTTTGTCAACAATCTTTGTCCCAATGGGCCAATATGCCGCAATGCTGTCAGGCTCCTCAGAATATTTTATAATCTGTTTTTGTCGTTGATAATCAACAAGAAAACTGCCAGCAGCTGGAATCCAATTACCAATGTTCGTGCCGCTTAAAAATTCTATTGTTTTATCATAATAACGAACTATGTATTGGGTGCCAGATGGCAATTCGCCAACAAAAGTATCAGCGCCACCAAGATACACAATACCATTTCTTTCAAGTCGCGTATTGTGAGGATTATAACTTAATGTGTATGTGCTGCCGCCTGTCACATTAAATTCTTGCCGTACTCCAGTAAATGTTAAGTCACCATACACCCAAACCTTGTTGAATACTTCTTGGTCAACAGTTTGCTGATAAGCACTTTCAAGAACATTCGTGCTATCAAATGTTAACCCGCTACTAACGCTGCCTTTTTCTTCAAAGTGCAATATTTTTTCTTCATTAACATACATGATAAATCCGGCAAGTTCAGAAAGTTGAATGAGAACATCAAACAAGTTTTGTCCGACAAATACAATCCTATCAAGTGTTCGCCCTGATGTTTGCACTCCAGAAGTAGAAATTGTTGCTGGTGCATACTTTGCCATTAAGTCAAGAACAATAAAACTAATCTCAGCATTATTGTATACTTCAGGTTCTACTGCAGAATCTTTCAATTGTGATGCGTAATCCTGAGCAATAACTCGTATTTCTTGTTGTACAGTACTTGAACTATTTTTTTGTATATTGCGAATTACTCCAGTAAACAGTTTAGTAGTTGGAGGATTAATATTTTTGTCAGAATATATTACAACTTCGTCGCCTATGACAAGGTCGTTATTATGAATACCGTTTTCGTTTGGATAAATAATTTCACACGTACTAAAAGCGTTTGACACACTACTACTAATTGTAATGCTAACACTTATAGCATCATTAGCTGCTATTCCGTTTATTTCTATTTTTTTATAAATTGTCATTGTTACACTCTAACATTTAAATCTTCTTGTAAAGCTTGTGGTAGCCAGGGTGGTCGACCAATAATCCTATAAATTATTGGTATAACAATAGGCTTTAATTCTCGACCGGACAATTTTTCAAACTTTTCTAATTGCCTATCAATTTCATCACCTGTTTCTTTTAATTCATTTTTTGAATCAGTAAGTAATTGTAAATTGTCAGTCATTAATTTATTAACTTCGCCTATTGATAATATTTTTTTTTCATTAGTAGCCCTTGTAATTTCTGCTTCAAGTTCTATTCCAGCCTTTACTGATTCAGTATTGAATTGATAATCAATTAATAAATCGCGTTCTGTTTTTCTCGCATCTTCAATTGCTGTTTTATAATCGTCTAATTTGTCTAGTAATAAATTTACCTCTTTTATTGTTGATGGCGGAACGATTTGTCCTCTATTTAAACTTCTTGCCCAATCTTCACGCGATGTTATTCCAAATCCTTCTTGTAATATGGTTTCTGTTTGTGATTTTCCCGATTCTAATTCAAGAGTTCTTCTTTTCGCTTTATGCATCGCTCTTTTTTGTTCTGGCTCACCAATAAGCATAATTTGAGATGTTGAAAAGTCTGTTAATGCTTGTTCAGCACTTCGTATTGTTTGTGCAACTGATTGATACTTTCTGTCGAGATTTAATATTTCTTGTGCTGTTGTTTGAATTGATTCTCTTACTTCTGGGTCTATTTTAAGACCCGTAGATAACCAAATTTCTTGTTCTTTAAGTCTATCTAATTCTGAAATAAGGTCTTGCGAAAAGGATGTTCCAGTATTTTTTATTTCAGCCTGTAATCGTCGTAAAGAATCCGCATAAGTCTCATTTAATCTAGTAGAAACAGCAACTAATGCCTGATTTTGTTTTTGTATATATGATGATATTGCCGTTGTTTGTTCCATCTTAGTCAATTGTTCTTTTGTTTTGCCTAATGTTTTTGCATATTGTGTATAGACCTCATCTGCATCAATAATTATTCCCAAATTATCAAGAATCATCCTAGACTGTCTGCCTATTCCTATAACCATATCATTGAACGCTTGTGTTGTTTCAATACCCATAACTTTAGCTCTCGCTCTGGCTACTTCCATTAAACCCGGCAAGTCTTCTTCCCGTATTCCTAAAGCGAGAGCTCTCATTGATGCCTGCATTAAATCAATATCTGAAACAGTATATGATGCTGCTGTTCTCAAATCCGTCATCAACGTATTAGCTGTTTTTCCTATCACAAGCTCAAATGTTTGCATAGTTTCTTGTGCTCGTGTTATTGAATTTACGACATTATATAACATTGTTACAGCAACACCAGCAAATAATCCACGAGCCGCTGACATAACAATATTTAATTTTCCAAATGATTGTTTTAACTCATCAACAGATGAAGAAGTCTTTTTAGAACTCTTTGCTGTTTTTTCTATTTCTTTCTCTACATCAGCAAGTTTCTTCTTAATATCTCCAATTTCCCCCCTAATTTCTATGATAAGTTGACCCGCGACGACGATTTTAATCACCACCAAATCTATAAATTTTCCATCCTAATTGTAATAATTCAATATCTCGTTGCTTATCCTTCTCTCGCACGCCAGGCATATTATGCCAATAAGACCCATCGTATTCATATGCGATTTTCATATCAGGAATCGCAACATCAATGAAACAAACTTTTGATTTTGTGACCACAGGATATTCAAGAATCACACTATATTTATAAAATATTTTTTTAATTAAATTATACAACTTTAATTGTGATTTAGAAACTCGTTTATGATGACCAAGAATACGATTAGGATGTTTTTCTGGATGTAATTTATAAAATTCTTTTCGTTTTATTATATACTCATTTGTTCTTTTTTTCCCTCTATTTGCATTTCCTATTTTTATTTTTCTCTCTTCTGAACAAGGACCTATATGTCGCCCTTTATACTGTTCACTCCTTTTCTTTTTCCACTCTTCTGTTCTATGATAAATTCCAATTTTTCCTTTCATCGGACTTATTCGCCCTTTTGCTTTTTCAAACATTTTCTTTTTTGCGTCTTCAGAGTGATGTTTTCCAAGCATTCCTTTTCTTCCCGCAATAGATAATTTCTTTCTTGTTTCTTCTGACGGAATATATCCATTTTTAATCCGTAATAGTTGTGATTGTTTGTTTTTTTCCTTTGCTTTGTCAGAGTGATGTTTTCCTTTCATTCCAGATGATAATCCCATATGAGATTTTCTATTCTTTTCATTACACTCGTCTGTACGTATATATGTTCCAACCTTTACCATTGTTTTCTTTTTCGTTTATTCTCCATAATTTTTATTTTACTACTTTTTTCATTATTCCATGCAATTAAATTACTATAATCTTTTTTTGATAATGAACGTATATAATCTAACGTCCAACCCATCATTAATGCTATTTCAAATACGTTTTTTTCACGAATAGATATTTTGGGTTCCGACCAATAATCCGCATCTTCCGGGTCTAGACTTTTTTTTTATCATTATCATCGTCTCGCATATTTACTTTTCTAATAGCTTCAAGTAATTTTTTACCCTCCTCTCTTGAAATGCGTTTCATCAATTCAGGTGTTAATTCTGGCTCTACAACACATAATTGTTGAAATTTTAAAGTGCTCCATTCATCTGCTAACAAACTTCCTTCATACCATGAAAGTTCTTTTAGTTTGAATACTTGTTTAGTATCATCTTCAAGCACTATTGTAATTTCATCTCGTTTTAATGCCATGTTTTTACCAGCCTCCCCATTTTCCAATAGTTCCTATTCTGTCGTATGATTTTGCATTGCAAGTTGTTGGTATAACAGTGAAAGTGTCTTCGTTAATTCCTGTCATTGGGCTTGGTTGTGATGATGTTACAAGGTTACAACCACTGAATACAATGTATGTGCTTCTGCTTCCAACTGCTGTTGTTGTGCCGTCAATCTCGAGCATCATATTAAATGAACTTCCGAATTGGAAATAATCATATAATGTGTTTGTTGTATCATCTGCAGTATCCATTGTTAAGCTAACGGAATAATCCCTATTTAATGGTATTGGCAAGTCTATTTCTTGACTGCCATTTGTCACATGTCTGCCTTCAAGATTATTATTAATAGCGAATGTTCCAGCAGTTGTTGGATACGTAGTCCCTGATGGTATGTGTACTTTTACATCCTTCCATAATAATGGTCGTAATGTATCAGCTGTTACTGCTGCAGCCGCTCCGCTTGACCTAATAAGCTGTTGTGCAATGTAATTCACTTCACACGTTAATGGTTCGCCTTGCGCCCAACTCACATTTAAACTATTTATTGTTGCACCGTTTAATGTACGTATAAAATGTTTATTCGTTGTTGGACTCTTTTTGCTATCTTGAATTGTGAAGCTGATAAATGGTGCTTTTGTTCCACTTGTGAATGCATTCCCAGTGTCACTATTCGTTTCAGTTACGATGTGTGAACAATTTGGTCCTGATGTTGAAAAGAAACTGCCAAGTGCGAATCCAAGCATACGAAAGTCTTGCGGGTAATACGTTATTGTTCCATTATAATCATTTGTCGTATATACCGTTTGACTAATATTTCTTGTTCCTGCTCCTTCAGTACGTATTTGCATTGATGCTCGCAAGTCTTCTATTGTATGATTTTGTACGAGTCCTAACCATTGCAATACTGTGCCTGTTGGATTTGCGTATGTTCCACTTTCTGCGAACATCCCCACTTTGTTTTGGTCTCCTAAATATCGGGCGCTCATTTTTTTATCCTCCTATTACACTTTTATACTCTACCTCGAGTATTTTTGATTTTATTCCTGACTGTCCTTCTTCGTCAATATCAAAAGAATTACGTAATAAAAAATCGTGCAATTCATTATCATCACTTGAACTTGCTCCTCCATCAAACTGGTTCGAACGTAACCTATTATATACTTGCTGGAATAATTCATCTCGTTCTTTTACATTACGAGCCCAAATGCGCACTTCCATTGGCAAACTCATCCAGGTTAATTCACTGCGCATGCCAAGTCTTCGTTCGTCAGCAACATTAGCAGCTTTTACTGTGATTATTGGGTACTTGACAGGTCGTTCTGGGTAACTTGTCATTACGAACTTCTCGTTGCTTGCGCGCTTTGTTTGTATAGGGTCTGTAATGTTGGTCAACAGATTATTTCTTAGAAATATAACGGTGTCCGTGACGAACGTGTTTGTTGTTACCATGTTACCTCGCTTGGCATTCTTTTTTTATTGCTCGCTTGCAATAAAATATATTTATATTTTTTGTTGTTTATAAATTTATTTTTTTTGTTTAGTTAAACTACGTTTTTATTGCGTTTTGCACGTACTTTTCAATCTTCTTAGCATTCCGGTCTAGTGATACTCGAAAGTGCTGTCCTGGTTTCATCTTAGTAGTTCCATATTCTACATATACTGCATAATTAACATTTGTTCCTACTGTTGCGACCATGCTTTTTTGTAATTTTCCTTTAACGCTAGACATCAAATGACCAGTATCGTGCCTTCGAGGAAGTGGTCCTCGACGTCCTGCTATTGCCTCTTTTATCTCTCCTTCTAAAAAGAACGCACTCTGTTCTAACGCCTTATTTATGTTAGGAATAAGACTCTTCTCGTACTTGATAAGATTCTTATTTACCCTATCCGCGTTCTTTATTGTTATCTTCATTCTTCTGCAAGACTCCCAGTTGTCAACCTTCTAATATACAATTTCTTGTACACGTCAGTCTCTCCTAACTGCCAGGTCTTAACGCCGAGTTCTGTTGAAGCAAACCAGTTGTTCACATCGCCAGGACTTCCTATTCCAACCTTGAACAACCCACTAGTCTGCACAGTTCCGACAACGTACAAGACCTTATCATCATTTCGTAATTGTCCTTGCTGTACGAGAATCGAATCCTTAGTTCCTAAAGGCATTATTAACCCTGTAGTCCAAAAATCAGTACCACTCTGCGCTAGTACAAGGTCGTCATCATACTCCGTGCTATCCTCGAATGCGACAGTAGTAAAATATCTAAAACAACTATTAGTCCCATTCGCCAATACCCTGTTAATATCAGTTTGTAATTCAGTCGCAGATGCCATCTTCTTCAGTATCCTCAATAACTACATACCCATTATTGATATGTTCTAACGCGAGACCTGCATTAGTCGTGATGAATATCTTCCCAGTTTTCGGATGCTTGAGTGTTATCCCCATGCTTTATAATAACCCGTTATTGCCTTTCTTCCTATAGCCGAAAGTTTTTCTTCTGCCATCAATCGTAATTGTTCAGCAGTTGTTGCCGTGTTACTTGCTGCTCCTTTGCTCTCGCTAAAATCTCCAAGTGATATACTCGCAACGTCCGCACCTTGAATACTCATCGCACGAAGTAAAGCTCCAGTCATCAAATCAGATAATGCAGGTTGGTACACTTCAGCAATACTTACACTTCCTATCGTAACACCGCAATATTGTTGAGCATACTGTACTTGTTGGTGTGCCATCTGAATAAGAACTCCGCTTATAGCAGATGGAATATTATCAACCTGACTATACGAATAATCCGCAAGACTTCCTAAATTCCAAAGCGCCATTGTAACCTCATATATAATAGACTGTTAGTCCTAATCCGCTCGCTGCTGCTCCAACTCCACTCGCCACAATTCTTAATGTAGAATTTATCGTCCTCGGCATTACTGCTGCAGGACTTCCTGTAACGTTATTTACATCAACGCCGAACACTACAGGATACGCAGTTTGGTTAGCAACAGCATTCTTATAATACCATACTGTTTCTTCGACAGCACCACTTATATTAACAGACAGGCTTCCGTTTGCTGCATAATTTCCATTATGATAAATAATTTTATGTATTGTACCATTTAACGGATGGTCTGAGTAAACGCTTAACGTTCCAGAAGCATTAGCTGTTAAATTGGCTATGCTAAATGTATAATTTTTGATTCTGCTATCTCTTACCATATTGTGTTCACTCCTAAAGAGAAAATATTTCTTTTCCCTTTATCTTCCCATTTTTTTTTAGGGAACTGCTCTTCGGCAGGAAAAAAATTTAATAAAAAAAAATTTATGCGGGACCAACTGCAATATAACCATATACGGTAGATGCAGTGCCTATTATAGTACAACCACTTACGGTTTGAACACCACTAACTGTTGGTGTTCCTACAACAGCATTGCCACTAGCACCGAATGTTACAACGTATGGTATTGCAGTATAACTAATTCCTAAGTTTATATCTGCTGAGCTTCCTGCACCAGTTGTAACAAATCCTGATTGTATCCTATAACCATACGTGGCAGGACTTCCCATATTCGTACTTGTAATTTTCCCGTTAGCATCGCATATTCTTGCTCCTAAGACAGACCCTGTTGAAAAGATTTGAGCTCCAGATATAAGACTCTGTGAAACTACACTGCCAACAACCCAAACATTAGATATTTGGCTTCCTGGTTGTCCAATCTCTTCAAAACCGAGACCATCTACTGTTGATACAGTCATTTTTTAACCTCAACTCGTGGTAATTTTTGCAATTGCCGAAGTACGTAATGCTTTCACCGCGATTCGTTGCGTTACAGTTGCTGCTTGCATGTCAAGAGCTGGTAGCATAAAGTTTTCAACCATGAGCGGTCGTTTCTCTGCTATCATGTACGCGTATCGATTGTCGATAATGTACGATGTCGTTTTTGTCATTCCAGCATTTGTACTTACTCGAATTACGTTCAACCCGTAAATATTACCGAGAAATCCTCGAGTGAGCATTTCAGTATTTCCGACCTTGTTTGCTTCAACAAAAGTATCGATGTTTCTTAAATCATTTAATACTTCGTTTCCGACAATAAAGGTTGTTCCAGTATAATCTGCATCTTCAAGATACTGGATTCCTGTTGTAATATTTGATATTGTTATTGCTGCTCCGCCACTCACAGTATTAGCCGCAGTGTCAAGTGCCGTGATAACTAAAGAATTCTCATTCTCTGCGCACCTTTTACCTGCTGTCATAATATTGTGTTGTAGCAAATTCCATTTTGAGTCTTCCATCAGTTCTCGAGTGATTCGAATTCCTACTCCGTACTTGAGTGGTTTCAAATTTGTGCTGCTGTAAGATACTTGGTCGATTGGAATTTCTGCTCCTTCTGCAACGAGTCTGACATCCATGGTGTTCTCGTCAACAAGGTCGACGTCAACACTAGACCCTGGGATTTCTCCTGGACCGAAGAAGATTGCCGCTTCACTTCTTGGAATTAGATTCTTGTCAACTTCCATGATGAGTTGGTCGTAAATCTTTTTCACAATAAGTAGGCTTCCTTCAGTTCCTGTTGCAGTGGACAAAAGTTCTTGAATATATTTGTTTTGTGTCATCTTTTTTGTCCTCCTTATAGTATCTCTATCAACGCGTAGGTTTCTGAACCTGCATCGCTTAGTGCGCGTCCGATAGGGAAGTCTGATTGTGAACCTGTGCCGACAAAGTTTCGAACTGCGTTCACTCCTGCACAAATAACAGGGTAACCGTTCGTTACTGTACCATCACAAAGAAGGATGAATGTTCCTTTTGTTGCTACTGCTACTGGCGTATTACTTCCTGCGCTGTATAATGCAATACCATTAAATTGTGCTCCGCTAGCACCTGGTATGAATACAATATCAGTTGTTACAAAACTATTAGCTCCTGAACTAATACAATCTGTTGCTCCGCTAGCATATACTAATGCTCCACCGCTAATGTTTGTTCTAGCGTATCCTGATATGATACTAGGCGCGCCATTATCAAACAATTGTACGGCTCCGAGTGGATTTCCTATTCCTGCTGCCATTTTTTCACCTCACCAACCGCTTTGCACCAGTAGTATCATACTCTTGGTAATACGCAAATCCGCGGTCTGCTCGAACAATCACTGCACCATCTAGTTCGGTTGTTTGTTCTTGTTCGTTTTGTACTTTTCCTTTTGTTCCTTCTTCCGTCTTCTTGTTCATTTCTTCAACTTTCTTTGCTACTTCGTCCTGGACGGCTTTCTGGAATTTTTCTGTTTCCAATTTTTCTCTTTCTGCTTCTTTGAACTTTGCAAGCTCTGCTTCTTTTTCTGCGAGAGTCTTTTGCAATGTTTCATTGGTGGCTTCGAGAGTTTTTATTTTCTCTTCTTCCATTTTTTCATCCTCGCTATAATTTTTTTGGTTATCTTCTTCAGGAATTGTAGTTTCATCTTGTTCACCTTCTTCTGGTATGATTGGTTCTTCTTCTGATTGTTTTATCTTAAATGCTTCTTGTACTGCACTATCAAACCCCATAAATAATCCAGCATTAGGGTCTGCTGGCACACCAACCAATGATAATTCTAAAAATTCTATTCCTTTTGCTGTTATTACTTTTTCTCCGTTAAAGTCTTCTTCTATGAGGTCTTTTACTCGTGCTCCTATTGACACACTACTGACTAGTCCCTTTTTTATTTTTTGTTTCATAGATTCATCCATGATTCGTCCTTCAAAAGGTATTCTTTTGTTCGTTTCATCGAATGAAATATTGTTTGTGGTTCGCCCTACTATCGAGTCAACGCTATTGTCGTGGTCTTTGAGTATTGGCTTATTTCGCAATGTTGGCGCTCCAGTTCTTAGTTCTTCTGCAGTGTATCTTACGCCGTTTCGAGTGACTGTTTCGTTTATTGCCACTCCTCTAATGAGAAGGTCGTCGTCATTACTCGTTGTTAAGCTTTCAGATATGGGAACAGAATAATTTAGGTTCTTCCAACTTTTCACTTTTTCACCTCTGCTCGTTTGTATATAGATATTGACATTGTTTAAAATATATTTTTTGTTATTTATAAATTTTTTTATATAGTTTATATAAACTAGTTAAGTTCTAACCTGCCCAGTTGAACTCTTTTATAGTAATGCCGTTCGTATTGCAGTACGTATCCACGAGCGATTTGAGTTCTCCAAGCTTTACATAAGTGAATTCAACACCTTCAGCAAAAACTTTAATCTCTGTTGAATTGTTGACCTCAATGGTCTTCATGAGTGCTTCTTTACTAGCAAGTACGGGCATCATCGCACCAATTATCGTTCCGATGTCTGTTTGTGTCCAACTATCCTTTGATATTGTCATTGTTATGCTTTCCATTTTTCTATTCCTCCATCTATTTTGAATATTTTCTCACTATGAATTTAGCCCACTCTGCCTCATGACCACCAAGACCGAAAGCAGGACCAATATAGCCGAGTCCTGGCTTGCCAAGATAAGTAAACGAAGTCCCAGCAGCATCATTCAATGATATCAAGCCATCACCACCCACGAGCGGTCCTGGCCCGATGTCAATATCATACAGGATATCGTGTCTTCGTATCAATACCGTATAAGGCGGTGGGTTTTTTCCCTCACTTACAGTTCCGATAGCCGTGCTTGTCACCCCACCAGCACTGTATTCTGTGTTCCAATTAAAAGTCCAAACTCCAGTCGTCTGATTTCTCAAAACCTCAACCCACACGGCAGTCCGCCTTCCCGCAGCATACCTGACACTATGATAAATCTCCAAATAAACACCGTTATGAGCACATAAGACGACATCACAACTGAGCCAATGATAATTACCACTCACATTCCCGACAATCACACCATCAGGAGTATAAACGCAAATATTATTCGGACTTGCGCCAGCACTATTACTGTATGCTTTTCCACTGCCATCTTCTCTGATTGCCGCACTCCCGTTTATCTTAGTCCATCCCGCAGCGGTCAAATCCTGGTCGACTTCACTATCAAAGTAATCATCAAAAATAAGTCGTATTCCTGTCCAACTACGAATCTTAGACATCCTGATAGTACTCCACAAGATACGTCCAATCATTCGCTGTTGTCATATCAAGTGTGATTGCACTGTTGGCGGTGACTTGTTTGAGTCCTTTGCCAGGAAAGTGAATGTCTAATTGCCCGCCATAAGCAGGAAAATAAGACTTCTGAATAATATTACCATCACCACCAGTATCCTCAACCTTCATCGTACCATCTACGTTATCATTATTCACAATAAAAAGATGTTTTAAATAAGTATAACTTCCAGCTCCAGCAGCAGCTATGATTTCAGTATCAACTACAATGTTTGCTGTTGCCCATGGGTACGCTTTATTAAGATATCCTATACTCGTATTCGCAGTTCCAGATAATCCTACAGTCTGTACTGCAATACTACCAATCGTTGCAAGGTTTGTTTTTATTTCAACACTTCCAGTTACTAGTGCGAACACACTTCCTATTCCTATGCCGTAAATACTACCAACACCATAACTTATTGTACTTCCTGTTATTCTCCAAGGGTCGGTTGATTGATTAACACTACCAAGTACGAACTGATTTGTATAACTTCCAATAGTCGCAGGATTAGCAATAATCGCAGTACCTGAAATAAGAACATTCCCACTTACAACCCAAGGATTCGTAAATTGATAAACGCTGCCAACTCCATATGAAATAACACTTCCAGTAATACGCCAAGGGTCTGTTAACTGAGCAATACTGCCCAGCACATTCTGATTTGTATAACTACCAATAATCGCTGGTGTATCAACATAAACAGGACTTCCAACAACACTATCTGTCGCACTTGTCAAATCACGAATGTCAAGATTGTTCGCCGTAAATATCCAACTCCCCTGCTGTGTCACTCCAAGATAACCATTATGCCTTGTCCACAAAGCACCATTCTGGTCAACTCGTAATTCTACAGCATCATCCTCTGCGGGCGTCAAGCCTTCAAGTGTGTCATCCCTTTTTGCAAGAGCAAGTGTGCCTGTTGGAGTAATTCCTAATGCATCATCAACAGCGTATTGCACGTTTTGATTATTAACATTCATGCTGCCTAAAGTATTCCAAGGTGTTGTTCCTTGCCATACACTGCCAGGAAAATAAGCACCACTAACAGGAATTGCTCCTTCAGGAGTAATACGCATTTTGTACCCGCTTCCCGCTCCGTCAATAATTGTTTCTGCCATTATTTACAATATCGTATCATACATTTTATTGTTGTGCCTGTCATTGCTTTTATTGTGATGATGAGTTGTTCGTTCAACACTATTTTTTCGTGACTGTAATTGAATCCTTCTCCGAATTTGTCAATTGCTCGTATGCGTAGTGGTAAGAGTTGACTGTCATGAAAGTCAACATTTTCATAATAGATAATGTTCGGGTGCATTGCGCTTTGTATTATTATTTGTGCTTGTGTTGTTTCGAGGTATAAGCTTTCGAGGTGTCCGGTGATGTGTTCTGTTATGATTTGTGTCTGGTTTGTGTCTATGAGTTGTATTTCGTAATGTAGGTCAATAATGTTTTCTTTTTGTTTGTCTGGTTCTTCTGTTATTTGAATGTTAAGTTTTTCTTCTACCATTTTTATACCACCAAATTATTACCACTAATCGAATTCGCACCAATAATCAAATATGGCGTTATATTATTCTTAAAAATATTTCCCGTAATAACATTATAATCTGTTGAATTATCGCTAACAAATCCGGAACCGGCGTGCCCATAAATAAAATTGGAATTTATAATATTTATACTTCCGCCATTCAGATAAATACCATTTCTGGCATTTGAACCTATCTGGTTACCGATTATCGTATTCATGTGTGAGATTCCATTGATAAAAACACCGTCTCTCCGATTATCACATATTTGAGAATTAGACACAATATTATTATTTCCATTCGTTATAATACTAACCCCATCTTTATTTTCTCTAGAAACACAATTACTCATAACACTTCTATCTCCGTTTTCAAAATTAAACCCGTTACCACTATTGTGATACGACACACAATTTGATAATGTCACAAAATCGGTACTTCCTGTAGAATAATAAACTCCAAATCCGTTGCTTGTCATTTGTATTCCACTAATAGCAATACAGTTATTTATTGTAATTGCAGAAGCATTAGCAGTTATAATATTATCTGCAAAACTTTTATTTACTATACAATCATTTATTTTAATATACCGTGATTTATTGAATATTGTTATTCCATCCCCTTTAACATTTTCAACGTATAAATTTGATATTACGCCGTGTTGGACACTAGAAAATCCTACACCATGAAGATTGGTAAGACTTTGATTATCTCCATTTCCATCAATGCAGAGGTCAGAAATTTGTATGTTATTGCATGCTTCTGCTTTTATTGCATGAACGTTTGTTCCTCCACTTACAAATAATATGGTAGAACGACCAGCACCACGTAATGAAATATTATCGTGTGTTATCATTATGCTTCCTGTAATAAAATGCGTTCCTGCTGGTATGTACACCTCACCACCAGACGCCGGCAAAGAATTTATAGCAGACTGAATATCACCATTATAATCCCGAACATTCCGAATAGCACCAGTAGTCATTATGATGTAATATTATTAGCAAGCAACGTATTCGTGCCAACAACACTTGTTCCTCCAGTATTATTTCCTTCAACCATATTCCCTATAATAAGATTATAATCCCCACTTGTATCTTCTAATATTCCATAATTTTGAGTCTTAGTTCCCTGGTCATCAGTACACACATTCCCATTCAAAGAACACCTAGTAGAACCTATAAGTCTAATACCACTATACGTCGTGCCACCACTTCCAAAACCAGAATTAATAACCTGATTATTACTAATCGTTGTATAAGAACAAACAGCAGTAGTATTCCCAAGATAAATTCCTTCCTGACCACAATCATACAAACAATTACCGTTTATTTGATTATACAAAGCATTACCATTAATACTAATACCTCGTTGGCCTGAAGCATTAATCTGGTTGTTCGCAATAAGTATGCGTTGACAACCACCGCTCGATAATTGAATACCGTGACCTCCGGCACCCTGAATCTGATTATCAGAAACAACACCATCGGTGCAACCCGCAAGGCTTATACCTTCGGCAGTTCCGGCAACTGTCTTTATGATGTTTCCTACTATTGAGAAATTTGTCGCTGCAGCACTCACATTTATAGCATTAGCAACCGTTGTCTCTATGATGTTATTTGAAATATTAAAATTTGAAGTTGTTGCGCTGTTAATGTCAATTCCAATATTCACACCAGAAATAACATTTCCTTCCAGTACAAAATAGTCGGCGTCAATATTAATTCCCACACTTGCAACAGTCTTAATCATGTTGCCCTTGATTATCGTATAATCAGGTACGGGAACAGTACCACCATCAATTGCAGTAATTCCATGACCACTACAATTGAAAACGATATTGTCAGAAATCACTGTTCTTATTCCACCCTCTGTTCCAATACCATTCACGCACAGCGTAACGTAATTTCCTATAATCTGATTATCGTAAGTGTCATTTGTTGCGTCTTCGTCATAACAAGCAATTCCATTATCGCTCGTGCTTCCGCTTGTGCTGACGATGTTACCCATGACTTTACTACTGAATGTTTTTGAGAGTGTGATGATGTCATTATCTGTTGAACTTATACAATAATTATTAAAGAACATGAGATTGTTGCTTCCCGTTCCTCCTCTTAATAATGTCTTTCTCACGTCGTGAATGTAACAGTTTTCTACGGTGACGAACGAACTTGCGGTTATAATGTTTATTCCATTTCCGTCAGTATTAGATGCCATAGTCCCGTCAACTTGCAAATCACATATTTTCACGTTCGTCTTTCCAATTACACTGATGACATCTGTATTCGCACTTACTCCAAGTTTGAGAATGGTTGACCATCCTGCTCCTCTTAATATAACATTATCGTCAAGAGTGATTGATGCAGTTATCGTGTACGTTCCTTTTGCAAGAAACACCGTACCACCAGACGTAAGACTATCCACTGCCGCCTGCACACCAGCACCAGTCTGAGCATACGTCGTCCCATCAACCACAACAAAAGGAAGACTCACACCAGTAAACAAGCCACCCTGAATATCCACACTCAAATTCGGAGTCGTAAAATCAACATTAATATCGCTCATAACACACTCCGAGTCACATCATCCAAAACAGAAAAGCGACCACGAATAATCGTACTAATAGTAGCACCAGACTTCAACTGCACATCATACCAGTACACACCAGGAGTCCACGTCGTACTCAACGCGCTAAGAATAGGAATAGTCGTCATCCCACTAGCAGCGTACGTGTGAGAAGTCACAATCCAACTACCAATAGCAGTACCATCACCACTCACAGTAAAAGAAGGCTTCACAGTCATAAACACACTCCCATTCGTAATGTCATAACTCACACTACCATTTCTCGTGATAGTCATCGTGATACTCTTATCATCGCCACGGTACATGCTCAAGTCAGTATTAACCATCTTCTTTACCCTCTTGTACGAAACCCAAATGTTTCTTAATCCTTTCATAACAAATAGTCTTCGTTCTTCCTTTAGTCTCAACATAAAACATTGTTCTATATCCTTCAATTTCTTCAGTGCCACGCATTATTAACGTATGATAATTATTGTATTCTAAAATGGAATCTTGCATCATATCCATTAGTAGTTCAACATACTCATGCTCTGAAATAACAATACGTTCTAATTTTGCAATCATAATTCCTCTGGATTTTCAATATACTCAAAATGTTGACGTTCAACGTACACATCATTCTTATTACCATGACTCGTCCTAGGATGACTCCTCTCCGTTTTTGCCATCGTGTCAGGGTCAGAGTGGTCGTTAGCAATTCCTATCTGGTGAGTTATTCCAGGTTGTTCAACACTCGTTACTCCCTCAAACTCTCTATTTCCAATACGAACGACATCATCAGTATCAAGAGCGGTTATTCCACTATTACACTCGTGCACGTAATCTCCAGAGTAAAGAGCAAATATTATTTGTTCATTACACCTTGGACAATTTCTGGCAGTCATTTTTTCATCCACTCCGACACTTCATCTTGCTCCTTCTTCCTCTTGTCATTCACAAAATCTTCTGCGCAATGACCACAAAAGAATTGTCCTCGTATGCTAAGCACTGCACTCTCTGCTATCTTACACCTTGCGCATTCTGGTCTCGATTTCATAATACATTCAACTCCGTTATCGCACTAATAGTACACCTGCACATGACATGCTTTGGCGGTTTTACATTACTGTCAATATCGAATACCTTACCATTCAATTCTTCGCACACTGGGCATGTACGATTTGACAATGCTGATATCCAACTGTACTGTGTTATTCCTGACTTCTTGTACAGTGCTGCTGCTCCACCGTTCGCTGCTCGTATTGTTTCTGTTCTTGCAATAATGATTGGTCGTATCTTCTCGCTTATTATTCTCCTAATATTATTCTGGTCGTCAGTGATTATAAGACTGCCAGGGTTTACTTCCTTCTTTATCTGCTTTGCAATATCTCGCATGCTCCATCCTTCCTGGAATGATTCTCTCAATACTTGTTTCAAGCTTTGTATTTGCTCGGCTGATAACTTTCCCAATAGTACTTCTTGTTCTGTAACAGCCGCGAGTAAAGTGTACGGGTCGTTCTCTATATAATACAATATTTCGTCAGTGTACTTTTGGTAATTAAAACCTATCCACTCGGTGAGCGTGTACTCGCTTGCCTCCTCAACATGGTTTAAACTGTGAGAATAAAACTCTTCTTCATCACTCACAGGTTTTGGAGTGTTCTTGTTCTGCCCTGGTACTATCGGTTGTGGTCGTTCTTCCTCGCGCTCTCGTTCTAATTCTGCCTTCTTATCCTCTAATTCTTGCTTTCGCACTTCCATCTCTGCCTCGTGCGCGAGTTGTATCTTTTCAACATCATAACCGAGCTGTGCGGCAAGGTCCATCACTGCCTCATCTTGCAATCCTGACGTGAGCATAGGATTCGAGAGAATTCTTAATAACAGGTCAATACGCCTGTTCTTCTCATCATCTGACGGTCGTCCCCACTCAAACTCTACATGAACGTCCAAACCGTTAGTTAATAATAATGGCTTGAATATTTTTTGTTCTATAACCTTTTCTATCTCAGCTTGCTTGCTCGCAATGTTTCTTTGCCAAGCATCCATCTGGACGCCAGCAAGACCTTCTGGAATACTACCGCTTCCCATGAGCACTTCTGGAACTTGGAACGCGAAGAATAACATTTTAGCATCATGGTCTAGGATGAAACTGAATCGTTCTCCAATATTTCCGAAATTTAACGTTGAGAACTTAACGCCAGGTCCTACCGCCCATTCTTGCTTATTATTTAATGATTCTAACTCTTTCCCTAATGCTTCTACCGTACCATCTGGCGGTATGCTCGGAGGGTCTGTTGTCAAGTCGCCAACGGTTGCGATGATTGGAGTGTTCGCTTTTCTTTTCATTAATGAGTGTAATTCTTTTTGTGCGCACAAGAAATCGTTTATCAAGTCCATCGCCGGGTGAACTATTCCTTCGCCGTAAGCGTCATTTCCTATCCTGTTAATGCTCAAATGAGCGACTTCTTTCGTTTTAAACGGTGTTATCTTTCCAAGATTGACAATCCTATTCTCTGTATAACCGACGTACTGGTTGTACCCTTGTATCTCCCCATTGTCGTTTCGGTCTACGAACATGTATTTAGAATCTAATATTTTTACTTCTCCACCGCTCGTTATTTCTAAGAATGCGTTACCTTTCACTAATGCTTCTTTCACGTAAGAACGAAGTAGCATGTCAAAGTCGACATCCTGCATCCAATCCTCAATTATTTGTTGTGCCCGCTCGTCCTTGCTCTTGACGAAGAATCCTGATACTATAAAGTCAACGTACTTGTCAATGACTCCTGTGACGAAGCCGAACTTCTTGTATAATCCTTCGCACTCTGCAAAGTTGAACGGGTGTTCCACTCCTAATTCTTTTGGAAATAATACTTTTTTCTGGACGACTCCACCCTTGAACTTCTCGGTTGTTAGATTAAGAGGTATTGAGACTTGATAGTTTTCTCTACTAGTAACTGGTGTTACCAACTGTTTTTTGTTTCTGCTGAGGAATCCCATGAAGAGGAATTCTGTAAATATATTTTTTGTTATTTATAAATTTTATTATATAGTTTATATAAACTACAATATTTTATACAATTCAGCACTCTGCATGCGAGATGCTGGTCGCCAGTACCATGCTGCAAGTGCAAGCGCGTCACAATTGTGAACAAGAATGTTGTTTGCAAAGTACTCATTCGCATCTTCAATCTTAAGATTGTATACTCTTTCTAAGATGATGCCTTTGTGAATATTCTGCGTTTTTTCCTGATTCTTTAAGATGTCTTTTGTAGCATTCTTTTGAGCAATATTTCGAAGTTGTTCTTCTTGTTGAAAGATATGTTTTTTTGCAGATAGTACAAATATGTCTGTCTTTTCTGTATAATTTTTCTCGCATTTTTTCATAATGTTTTTTATGCCATTCTCTTCCAATGGATGATTTGTGCCATTCCTTTGCTTTTTCTCGTGCATACTTTTTAAGGTTCTTTGCAGATTCTTTTTTTCTTTCTGGATGATTTGCATGATTTGATTGGTGTATTGACCTTTGAATACATTCAAGATTGTCAATATTGTTGTGAAAGGTGTTTTCGTCTTTGTGGTGGATGACACATCCTTCTGGTATTTTTCCTCTATTGTCTTCCCAGATTTGACGGTGCAATGATTTTGGTGATTCCTTCCACTTGTCATGCTTCCAAAAGTATACTCGAAGCTGTCTTCTCTTTGATTGTGGATATCGGTGATATACCCTTCCATTATACGTGATTGTTTCTCGTTCCATATGTATGTTGTATCTGATGCATTCAAGTTTATAAATGTTACTATACCTTTTTTCGTTATAAACGGGTGGTCTGGTGTTCCAGTTAATCCCCACCTAGTTATTACCTTTCCAGTATGATATCCACAACTAACCACTTTTTTATATCCTTTCCGTGTCAAAACCATATCACCTGGACGAATGTCTTCTATATTGATTTGCCCTTTATTCGTCAATATTTTCGTTCCTGCTACAAAACAATAATCATCGTGACCTCTATTACTATGATGAATCTTCATTTCTCCACTACTACCAAATTCGTATCGTAAGTCCATAAGTTGAAACAATAATTTTTTGTGATTTGGCAAGTGCAACCCGCCAGGTTTCCCTTTTGCTCGTGTTTCCAATAATCGTCGTAAATTCTGATAAATATCCTGTTTTGTTCTGACGGTGAATGTCATGCCTTCTATTTTATAGCCTAATTGTTCTTTTAATACATCTGTCGGCCCACTGCCAAGTCCTGTTTGGTCAAGAAATATTTTGTCAAACTTGAACTTGTCATCCAATGCTTTAATGCGTCCTATCGCATCAGTAAGAAGTTTGTGTTGTGTCTCATGCACAAACTTGACATATAATTCATTTTGTAATTCTTCAATTACTATCATGACAGTACTATCCTGTCCTAATCGTGCAAAGTCAACTCCTAATGCTATCTTTTTTTGTATCACGATGTATTTTTAAATGCCTCCTGCATATACGACCAACAACTCGTTTATTATTTGCGTGCACTAATAAATAAGCACATGAAGAACAAATATATTTTTTGCACTTTACACAATAACAATTATGCATAATAGAAATCGACAATTTTCGACTGCATCTATCGCATGTGAATGTCATAATAAAAAACAGGGCAAGAATGCAGAAGTAGGTATGTGAGAGGTGATTAATACTGCATTCTTGCCCGTGTTCACAAGGGGGTACATTTTGTGATTATTACCACAGCAACATTTCTTGTATGAATCCAATCAGGAATGTTATAAACCAGAACACTCCCATTATCCATGCTGCAATGATTGCGGTTTTTATTGATATGCTTAATTGTTTGTATCCTATCTTTTTATCTTTCATGTTGTTCACCTTTTCATAATGTATTTACACAATCTTCGCAATTGTCCAACTCGCACTATGATATAACTGTCAGCGTATTTTGATTGTGTTTTTATTAAATGATTTTTTGCTACTCTTTTCACATATGTAACTTCATGCTTTTCTTTGCTTAAAAGCTTTTTGTCCATTTTCACTTTCGCGTGTCCTCTATTGCTTTCATTATTATCACTTTTAGCGCGTATACGATTCCAAGACTGAAGATTACTATGGTATAGTATACAACTCTATCAAATCCTGTTAGTTGTTCTTTTTTCATCTTTTTTTTCCTCCATATTAGCATATTCTTGTTGTTGCTGGTCTGCTGCTTGTGCAATTATACAAATAACAAGTACAATTTTGCACATCATATTTGCTACAATTTAAGTTTTTGCTGTCCAATGCGCAGTCTGGAAGGCATTGCATTGGGTTTGAGTAGTTGATATAATTGATTGTGACTGTTTTGTTGCCGTGTTGTTCTTGCAGTGTGCATTGACATCCTGTTAGTATTATTAGTGTGATAATGCTTGTTATTATTATGATGTGTTGCGGATTCATTTTTCGTCGTCTTTGAATAAGTGCGAGAATTTTTGTTGTTCCATATCTACGTGTGCTTGAGCACTTTCGACGATGATGCTTTTGAGTTTCTTCCAATCATTTTAAGAAAGTTCCTCCTCAGAAATGTTGAAGAATATTTTTATCCATCCAATAGTTCCGAAAATGTCTGCGCAATGGTCACAATTGTGACTATTTTTACATAGTTCAGTTCTTAAGTGTCGTATCCATTTGATTGCTTCAGCACGCAAATCCTCTACCAAAACGACAGGGAGTTCTGCAACATCTCGCTTCTCAGAATATTTTATTCTCCACAATGTTCCGGTGATTTCATCTTTCTTCAAGTTTTCAAGTGTTTTTAGTTCTGTCATTGTAATTCCACCTCCATTTCCAACCACTTCTTAAACAACTCGTCAGTATCTCCTCTTATCGAGTTTTGTGCGCTTCTCTTTATGATTTCGTGAACGAGCAAGAATGCTCTAACCTTCATTGTGTATCCACCATATCCATTATTTTCTCACATAGTTCGACACCAATTTTTACAGCGACTTCTTCGGAAATGGAATCATTCCAATACAATTTATCACCATTCAGCTTTTTGAGAACACCTTCTTCGGAAAGATTTAATAGTGCTCTCAATATTATTCCCTCTTCTTCAGATATTTCGTGTAGTGAAAATGTTCGTCTTTCTGTTTTTATATTTGTTCTCATTATTTTTCCTCCTCGAATATGCTCATTATCTTCTCAAGTACCATCGTATCATTGCTGTCTAAGCAGACTGTCAGGTTGTCTTTGGTCGCACACTGACTGTCAACAATGCACGTGTGATTTGTTGGTGTTGTTGGAACGCAAGCAGACAGTAAGATTGCCAAAGCCAAGATGATGAGCATAATTCTCATTCTTTCCTCCTTAGCTTATCCATAGCAATGCCCACGTGTTTTGGACAGCCATACAATGCAATATTCGCATTTTCAATCCTGAAAAAGTATGCCTTTTGTAAAGCATCAGTCTCCTTATCGCAATCTTCACAACTCATTATTTCACCTTCACGTAAACCCCACGAGAGGCCCTAGGGTCGTAGTCGTCGAGGGCAACGAGGTCGAAGTAGTAGTCGCCGTAGCCGCGGACCACAGGGCGCCACTCAGCTTTATTCCAACTATAATTCTTTATCCAAAACCAAAAGTCCAACTTTGAAGTTCCCGCTTTTTCTTGAATGAAAGCGAGAGTGGACAAGGTAATCATCCGATAACCTTCGGGTATCATTTTTATTGCTTCATCATAACTTAAGTCTTCTTCAGTTATCTTCAAGTCCAATCCATCAAGTTTAATCGTTTTCATCATAGTCCTCCAAAAGCATCTCTTACCCTATCTTGAACGCCTTCAGCATACCCATCATTATACCCGTTCTTATACTCGGGATGATGGATGTTACCACTGGGAAATCCGCTACTCTTCTTTTTCTCCTTTGCTTCATGTAATTTTATGAGTTGTTTGCAGCACCACCTATCACCCATACAATCATAACCAAGACTATGGCATATATCACAGTGTTCACCCATATCTCCCAAGTATCCGAATGGAAGACCGCCAGATTTCTTTTCTTTCTTCCAGACGAAGCGGCCATTGAGGTCGATGCTGTTGTAGCCGCTGAGGCCGTGATAGTAGTCGTGGCCCGCAAACGGGACACGCCCGCCCATCTCATAAAACTTTTTCAAATCCTTAAACTCTTCAACAGTTCCTTGCCGGAATTCTCCTTCAAAAGACACGGTAGAGCTATCACACCAAACGTTAGGAATAATCTTACTTTTCCTCAAAGTCCACACTTCTTTCAAGCTCAAAGGCAGACAATTATACTTCCGAAAACCTTTATCAAAAGCTTCTTGCAACGTATCACCTTCAATAATATCGTACTCAATCATCTTTTTCCCTCCTCCTAAGATATTTCTCAATTAATTTCTTTTCTTTGTGTACTTCCCATTTCTTCAATAATAGAGGATAGGCGTATCTATACATTATAGCCACCGTTCCTGCTATGAGAAAATAAAATAAAAAAATTCTGGCAATCATCGTTCACCACCAACCATCATAAGCAAGTTCGAACTTTCTCCAGCCACAACAGTAGGAAGGTGACCATCCCATTTCTCAATCCATCTCTGCTGCAACGTTTCTTGTGTTATCTCCGTTTTTTGTATGCGCAAGCTTTCAGCTTCTGCTTTTGCCATTTCAATATTTTGTTGCGCTTCAGTCTTTACTCTATCTAAATCCCTTTCTGCTTTAAGTGCCATTTGTTCTGCTACTTGTTTTTGCTCTATTGCTTTATTGAACTCGTCGCTGAAATCGAAGTTTGTTATTGCGACCTCCATAACCTCTATTCCTTTGTTGGAGAGTTTTGATATGATGTAATCCGTTATCAATCCCTTCACTTCTTCTCGTCTTGTGATGATTTCTTCGGCATTGTATTTTGCTGTCTGACTTTTCACTGCTTCTTGTATGATTGGTCGTATGATTATTTCTTCATAATTCTGACCGATGTTTTTGTATGTCTCTATTGCTTTGTCGTTCAGCAGACGAAAATTCAACGTTATCTCTGTGTTCACTATCTGTAAATCTTTGCTTGCTGAACTTGCCACGTACTCAAATTTTTGTGTTCGTGTACTGAAGCTTTTCGTGCTTGTAAATGCTCCTGTCCAGTACATTCCGGGAGATAACAGTTTGTCGCTGACGACTCCGAACTTGTCCATTACTCCTACGTGTCCTGCTGGAACTGAGTCTATGCTTACTATTAACCAAAACAGTACCAAAATAAAAACAATTATTGCCGATACTCCAAATAAACTTCCCTTCTTATTCAAACTTCTTTTCTCGTTCATTGTGTTTCCTCCTTCTTTTGTAATGTTTGCAAGTGTCCTGTTATCTTTGCAGCAGCAATCTTATGCCACTCATCAGGCAAAGTCTTCCCATGCTTCTTATACTCAGCAAGAATACGCTCAGCAACCCAAAGCCAATCACTATCTACTCTTTTAAACGTCTTGCTCGTCATAAAATCGTAGGTAGCCTTGTTTATACTTCTTGAATAATACACAATCTTTTGTGAGTATTCCTTTTGACTAAATATTACAACAGCACTCGCAAATGGTGCAGTGCTTTTTGAATTTCCAAATTTAATTCTTCCACGAACAAATCTTACTTGAGACGCAAAAGGAAATATATATTCGTGCCAATAACTCCTATCTGTTGA
>Ga0180009_10000761_pt1 | contig 41998 bp, 33 predicted proteins | sample OS_PC_MetaG_FD_123537 | JGI IMG/M metagenome (GOLD analysis project Ga0180009, IMG submission 123537) | Groundwater microbial communities from the Aspo Hard Rock Laboratory (HRL) deep subsurface site, Sweden - OS_PC_MetaG | ecosystem: Environmental > Aquatic > Deep subsurface > Groundwater...
AAGAAAATAAGTTTTTTCATGGGGCTTTTTCCTTAGTGGTATGATTTCAAGAAGGTCTAGCACGTAAATCACGCAAGAATATAATAAGTGTATCTAATCATTATTTGAAGGCGAGTTCGGAGGGTTCTATGAAGCGTTTTTTAGCAATATTTGTATTGTTTTTAATGACTTTTTCAAGCGGAGCCGCGTTTGCGGGAGCGACTTGTGATAATTTTATGTACTATTTTAAAAATCCACAAAGTACTCGATTGGTACCCAATTTAAAGTGCTTGTTGGATAACAATTACCTACAAGTACAAGCAGCGATAAAACCAGCGGTTCATTTTTTCGCGGCAGCAATTCGAAACAGTAACAAGGAAGAACTGTTGTTGCATCAACTTGATCAGTTAAAAGCACACTATTCTGGGGATCAACAAGCTATCATTGACAGTATTATTCAAGAAACAAAACACTTCCGCTCTCCCCCTGCCGATTCGGATCTTAATTTTGATTTGTTGTGGTCCGAATTTTTTGCAACAGGTAGTGCCGAACCCGTACGAAAGATTGCGTCTTATTTAAAATTAGATAGCACTGAATCAAAAACAGCGATTACCTGTTTAGCCTCTGCCGAATGGTCTCTGGCTTCAAACGCTGCTCAACTTCCTAGAGTTCTAAAAATATTGAAGGATCTTTATCCGTCATCTACAGGAATCATGAAAAGACGTTTAAAAAGAATCATAGACGACCCCAAAGGAGCGGCCGACCTATTTTATAACGCATCCACAACAGCTCCCAACTTCAAAGCATTCACCGCGATTGTTTGGTAGAGACTATATTTCTTGCGTTTCTATTCTCAGTACATCCAGGATATTCGATGCTGTAACTCTATTTTAAACCCGTCGAATTCGACGGGTTTTGGCAGTGGTCACTTAGTTTGAAAGAATTATGTCTCGTATTTCTACCCATATTTTTTTGTTGAAGAAGACGTGCCCTGCTCCTGCAATGATGTGAACGTTAAATCTGTTTTTTAGTGATTCAATTTCATCAACTGGTTGCAAGATGTCTTTCGAACCGTGAATTAATAAAAAAGTGTTAGGCAGTCGCTCTATCAATGCGGGTTTGGTTAAGCCGGCTGCAATGTGATTCCAAGCGGGCTTGAGGTCTCCTCCCTCATGTCGAGTGTAAATAGCTTTGGTATAGCTTTTTGCCATTGTTTCATCAAAGGCCCAATCATCACCGTGTAATAATTTCCAGCTTTGTAACCAACCGGGCCAGTCGTTTTCAAAATCTCCTGTTGGCTTGTTTTCTAATAATTTTTCCATCGTGCGTTCATAGTCTGGATGTTTAAGTTGATATGAAATATTTGCAGAAATTGAAACTGCATTCAGTAAACGATCCGAATGAAAAGCCGCAAGATACTGAACGATTGCTCCTCCCATGGAATGACCAACGACGCTTGCCTTTCGAATGCCATAAGCATCCAAAATAGCCAAAGCATCTTCTGCTAAGTCTTTTAATGTATAGAGCGGTTGATTGATGTCTTCGGTGGTAGGTAAATGACTAGAACAACCTATATCACGGTGATCATAACGAATGACGAAATGGTGATGAGAAGCCAAGTCGTTACAAAAAAAATCAGGCCAAAACGTAGAAGGAGCATGTGCGCCAGCAATAAGCAAAACGGCTTTATCTTCGCTATTACCAAATGATTCCGTCCACAAATGAATATCATGATGATCAACGATGCGTTGCGTCATAGCCGTTTCTTTTTTATAAAAATGGATAAAAAAATCTGGTCGGGGCGACTGGATTTGAACCAGCGACCACTTGCACCCCATGCAAGTGCGCTACCAAGCTACGCCACGCCCCGAGGTTAGGATTTTAGAAAACCTAGAATGTCTTCTAACTCAGAAAGAAGAAGACTTTTATTGGAATGCTTCGGTTGGAGTCCCATATCTACTTTTAGTACAGGAGAATCCAAAGACAACTGCTTTTGAGGAGGTAACTCCGTTTCTTTGAAGGTTGTTGGTTTTGATGCAACGACCATCGTCTCTAAACCACCGCCTAGCAATTGCTGCTTGGCGCCAGAAATCGTGAACCCTTCCGAATGCAATAAATGCTTGATGCCACGAACAATATCCACATCTTTCCTTTGGTAATAACGTCTTCCTCGACGCTTGACGGGACTCAATTGTGGAAACTCTTGTTCCCAATAACGCAACACGTGTGGTTTGACGTTACATAATTCGCTCGTCTCACCAATCGTGAAATACAGCTTGTCCGGAATGGGCGGTAAAGTTCGAATATCCTTATTCATCACTTACTCCTCCTCTTGCTTTGACAATCGCAAACGAGAAACTTGTTGTTTCAATTTTAGACTTGCTTTGAACGTCACAACGCGACGTGCATTTACAGGAATGAATTCTCCGGTGATGGGATTTCGCCCCGGGCGCAGGGTTTTGTTCCTTAAAACAAAATTACCTAAGCCGGGAAGTTTGACTTGCCACCCTTCTGCTAAGGAGGCTTTGATTTCTTCGAAGAATTGTTCAACAACTTCTTTTGCTTCGCGCTTGTTGAGACCGATGTCGCGATTAATTTGTTCTGTTAAGTCAGATTTTGTTAACGCAGCCATAATCCTTTAATTCCTCAACGTTGCTTCAAAATGCATTTCCAATTTTTTGATTAACCGATCCATTATTTTTTTGATTTCCGCATCAAGAAGCGTCCTAGAAATATGCTGTAATATCAAGCCTATAGCAATGCTTTTTTTACCATTTTCTATCTTATCGCCGTAATAAATATCAAAAATAAAATAATCAACTAACGAATCCCCAGCCTCTTGTTTTACAACGTCTGCGATCTCTTGCGCCGTTACGTGTTGATCCACAATGATGGCAATATCTCGTCGCACAGATGGGAATTTTGAAATTGCATGAAAGGTGAATTTTTCGCAGGCTTCGAGGAAGTTGAGGTTTATTTCGAACAAATACACTTCTTTCTTAATGTCGTATTTTTCCATCAAAAAAGGATGGAGTGCGCCCATGACGCCCACACACTCCCCTGCTTTATTCAGAATGTTGGCAGACTTTCCGGGGTGTAATGCTGCATGTTTGGCTGGCGTAAAAGTAAAATCATCCAACTGAAAATATTGAGACAGAACCGCTTCCACATCTGATTTTAAATCGAAGAAGTCACACCATTTGTTTGCCTCTCCCCATTGTTCCGGATCAACAGAACCGTAAATAAGCCCCGCCATAACATGCTTTTGTTCGTATTGATCGTTATGCGAAACAAAACAATTGCCTTGCTCAAAAATGCGAACGCGTTCTTGTTGTCGGTTGATATTAAAGATCAAGGTGTTGACCAAACCGGGTAACATGCTTGTGCGCATCACGGCCATATTGGCGGCAATTGGATTGGATAAAGCGATCGCTTTTTCATTTGGGTCAAAAGCATGTTGATCCTTTGGATCGATAAAAGAGTAAGTCACTACTTCATGGTAACCACGATGCGCCATCAAATGTCGCAATTGATTGATTTGATCGGTCTTGAAAAGGTCAGACGGGCAATCTAATGCAATGGGATGTGCCGCTTCAGGAATGCTGTCATACCCGTGAATACGCGCGATCTCTTCAATGAGATCTTCTTCTAAAGAAATATCAAATCGAAAACTTGGCGCAGAAACTTCCCAGCATTCGGCGTGTACCGTTCCTTTAATTTTCATCCCTAAACGTTCAAAAATTTCCCACATTTCTTTCGGCTCAATCGCGACGCCTAAAAGTTTGACGGCACGTTCAGGACGAAAGGCAATTGAAGACGGTTTCGGTACATATTGTTCAAGTTTTTCTTCGATCACGGGCCCCGCTGATCCCTCTACGATATCGAGCAACAATTGGGTGGCGCGCTCCATCGCATGGGTTTGTACTTCAGGATCGACCCCTCGTTCAAAGCGATAAGAAGAATCTGTTGAGCATCCATATTCCCTGGCAATGCCGGCAATATTTGTCGGATTAAAGTAAGCACTTTCTAAAAAGATATGACGTGTTTCGTTCGTGATACTGGACGCTTTTCCTCCCATCACGCCGGCCATAGCAAGCGCTCTTTTGCTATCTGCAATGACCAAAGTCTTTGAATTAAGCGCAACGGTTTCATCATTCAGCAACACGAGCTCTTCTTTTTCTTTCGCAAAACGAACTTCAATACGGCCCTGTAACTGATCGAAATCGAAAGCATGCATGGGTTGCCCTAACTCGAGCATGACGTAATTGGTTACATCTACGATTGGATGAATACTGTGTAGGCCAGCACGCCTTAGTTTCTCCTGCATCCACAAAGGTGTTTTGGCTTGTATGTTCACATCTCGAATGACACGGCCAACATATCTTGGTGCGGATTCTCCGGCATTCAATTGCACGGGAAAAGTATCAGAGATTGTAGGTTTGACGGCCTTCCAATCCGGTTGATGCAAAGGAAGACGGTAAATGGTAGCGACTTCACGAGCAATGCCCTTCATGCTGGCACAGTCCCCTCGATTCGGTGTGAGTTCAATGTCGATGGAGACGTCATCTAGTTTAAGAAAATCACGGAAATCTTGTCCAACAGGGGCATCTTCCGGCAATTCCATGATGCCGTTTGCCAAATCAGCCAACCCTAATTCTTTTTCAGAACACAACATGCCTGAAGATTCAACGCCTCGTAATTTTGCTTGTTTAATCACGAATTCAGGAGACAAACGTGCGCCAACGAGTGCGACGGCCACTTTCATGTTGTCGTGCACATTGGGTGCCCCGCACACAATTGTGAGAAATTCCGGCTGATTGACATCGACGGTGCATACTTTGAGTCGGTCTGCGTTTGGATGTTGCGTTGCGGTCACTACTTTGCCGATCACCACACGATCAAAAGCGTTGGCTACTTTTGAGACAGAATCTACTTCCAATCCCAACATGGTAAGTTGGTGTGCAAAAGCGTCGATTGAGCAATCCGTGAGGACCCATTCTTTCAACCATTGTTCACTGAATTTCATAATGAGTGATCCTTATTTGTATGTTCTAAATGACCTCATCGTCATGCCCGCGAAAGCGGGCATCCAGAAAACATCTTGAATCTTGACTGGATGCTCGCTTTCGCGGACAGGACGATGAGATATATAGTCCCTACCTAAATTCCCCTAAAAATCTCACATCGTCTTCAAACAGTAGACGTAAATCGTCGATGCCATGGAACAACATCGCCATACGATCAATGCCAAACCCAAAGGCATAACCGGTGTATTTTTCAGAATCGATACCCCCTCGCTGAAGTACTTTGGGATGAACCATTCCGCACCCGACGACTTCTAGCCAACCTGTGCCATGACAGACTTTGCAATGCGCTTCTTTTCCTCGACAGATCAAACATTCGATATCCGCTTCCGCTGAAGGCTCTGTAAATGGAAAATAAGAAGGACGTAAACGGACTTTTAATTTGGTTTCAAAGAAAGCCTGAAAAAATTCAGACAACACCCCTTTCAAATGAGACAAACTGACGCCTTCGTCTACCAACAATCCTTCTAATTGATGAAACATCGGCGTATGCGTTGCATCAAAATCACAGCGATACACTTTCCCGGGGGCAACCATGCGAATGGGCGGTTTATTAGCCGCCATATATCGAATTTGCACAGGAGACATTTGCGTGCGCAAAATCTTGCCGTCCGGAAAATAGAACGTGTCGTGCATAGCTCGTGCAGGATGATTCGCTGGGATATTTAATGCGTCGAAATTGTGATATTCGTCTTCGATTTCTGGGCCCGAAGCCACGACGAACCCAAGTGAAGAAAAGATCTTTACCATCCGATTCATGGCCGTCATCACAGGATGCAAACTGCCGTGGTGTTGCCCTCTTCCCGGTAACGTGACATCGATCTGCTCGCTCGCTAATTGTTCTTCTAATTTGGCGTGACTCAGTACCCTTTCCTTATCGTGATACAGCTTAAGAATTTCTTCTTTTACTTCATTAACCGCTGCACCGCGTTTTTGACGTTCTTCCGGAGGTAACGTGCCTAATGTTTTTAGAATATCAGTGAGCTCTCCTTTCTTACCAAAAAAACGAACGCGTAGTTCTTCAAGGGCTTGTAATGAATCGCTGCGCTGAATAGCGTCCTTAGCAGAGGATAATATTTGAGATAATTCCTGCATGATGGGGCTTCCTTATGAATTCCCCGAAACGGCCAAGGAAACTTGGCCGTTGATGAATCGGGAAGGATGTTTATTTCAATGCGGTTTTTACTTGATCGACGATTTGAGCAAACGCATCTTTATTATGGATTGCCAAATCAGCCAACACCTTACGATCGATTTCAATCTGAGCTTTTTTCAGCCCATTGATAAATTGACTGTAAGTTAAGTCGTAGACGCGGACGCCTGCATTAATTCTTGTAATCCACAATGCACGAAACAGACGTTTCTTTTGTTTGCGATCTCTATACGCATATTGCTGCGCTTTAATGACAGCCTGTTTGGCAACTCGAAATACTCGACTACGGGCTCCGAAATACCCTTTGGCTGCTTTTAATATCTTCTTATGGCGTTTGTGAGCGGTAACACCGCGTTTAACTCTAGGCATAAAAACTCTCCTCTAATTCACTTCGTTGTAATTCAAAATAATGGGATAAACCAAGATTCTTATTCATTAATCATTCGTTGAATGGATCGACGATCACTTGCGTGAACGACAGCATTTCCTCGCAGATGACGCTTACGTTTCGCTGGTTTTTTAGTCAGGATGTGACGTCGATGTGATTGCTTGTGAAGAGCTTTGCCGGAAGCGGTGCATTTAAAACGCTTCTTCGCACCTCGATGAGATTTCATTTTATTTTTCATAAAAACTACTCCGCATTAATAAATTGACTTAAACAACGTGTTTAAGCTTTTGTTTTCTTTGGTGCAAGCACCATAAATATCTGCCGAGACTCAAGCGTGGGTTCACGTTCTATATCGGCGATCTCTTTTAAATCCTCAGATAAACGTTTCATGAGAGTCATTGCAACATCTTGATGCGCCATTTCTCTTCCACGAAAACGTAAACTGATTTCCACCTTGCATCCATCATCCAGGAAACGTGTCAGGTTGCGTAGTTTGACCTGATAATCCCCCTCTTCGATGCCAGGACGCAGTCTCAATTTTTTAATTTGAGTGCGTTTTTGTTTCTTTTTTGAAGCTGTCTGTTTCTTTTGGGTATTAAAGATGAATTTTCCATAGTCCATGATCTTACAAACTACAGGATCCGCATTGGGGGAAATTTCAACCAAATCCAAACTAACAGCCGCTGCTTTTTCCAAAGCTTCTGCAAGAGAAACAATCCCCGCTTGCTTGCCTTCAGAATCAATCAGCCTTATTTGTTGGGCGCGTATTGCTTCGTTAATACGTACCCGTTGTTTTCCTGTGCTAATAGTATTTCTCCTTTGTTTCTATAAAACTCATTGGCGAGCTTTGATTTGTTCATGTAATTTCTGAACAAAATCTTGAATGCTCATAGCGCCTAAATCTTCTCCGGATAACAATCGGACAGCAATCTGATCGGTATCCATTTCTCTTTGACCCACTACAACAATATACGAGACATGCTGCAAGGTGTGTTCTCGAATCTTAAAGCCAATTTTTTCATTTCTTAGATCGACATCTGCTCTGATGCCTTGATTTCTCAATGCATCAACCACTTGCTTTGCATAATCCGCTTGCTTGTCAGTAATATTCAAGACAATAGCTTGAGTTGGCGCTAACCATAAAGGCAAATTCCCAGCATAGTGCTCCAACAAGATGCCGATGAATCGTTCCAACGATCCCAAAATAGCACGGTGAATCATGATTGGTATTTTCTTCGAACCATCTTCCGCGACATATTGGGCGCCTAAACGAGTTGGCATTGAGAAATCCACTTGAATCGTTCCACACTGCCACACTCGATCGAGGCAATCTTTCAGGTGAAACTCAATTTTGGGTCCGTAAAACGCCCCTTCGCCAGGAGCAAGTTCCCATTCAAGGCCTTTCTTATTTAAGGCAACTTCTAGTGCCTTTTCGGCTTCATCCCACACAGCGTCTTCGCCAATACGTTGTTCCGGGCGAGTAGCTAATCGAATAATGATGCGATCAAAGCCAAAGTCTCTATAGGTTTGATAGACCATATCAATGAGTTTGATAATTTCGCTTTGCAGTTGTTCTTCCGTACAAAAAACATGCGCATCGTCTTGCGTAAATTGTCGAATACGCATTAAACCGTGCAACGTGCCAGAAGGCTCATTGCGGTGACAAATACCGAATTCAGCCATACGCAAAGGTAAATCACGGTAACTTTTCAACCCTTGGTTATAAATCTGAATATGCCCCGGGCAGTTCATTGGTTTGACAGCAAAATCATGATTTTCTGAAGTAGTCGTAAACATTAAATCGGCAAATTTGCTCCAGTGCCCTGATTTTTCCCACAACGAGCGATCCATGATTTGAGGGGTTACGACTTCTTGATAGTCAAAACGTAAAGCTTCACGCATGTATTGAATGACGGCTTGATAAATCTTTCGGCCTTTGTCATGCCAAAACGCCATACCAGGCGCATCAGGTTGAACATGGAAAAGATCCATCTCTTTACCGATTTTACGATGGTCTCTTTTTTCCGCTTCTTCTAAATGTTTGAGGTATTTGTCTAAATCTTCTTGCGTTAACCAAGCGGTTCCATAAATGCGTTGCAACATTTCATTCTTCGAGTCCCCTCTCCAATAAGCACCCGCTAATTTTGTTAATTTGAACGCTTTGAGAGAACCTGTGCTGGGGACATGAGGGCCGCGACAAAGATCAATAAATTCCCCTTGTTCGTAAAGGGTTATCGATTCATCTTTAGGAATCTCTTTAATGATTTCGACTTTGTATTTCTCGTTTAAACGCGAAAACAATTGAATAGCCTCTTCCCTCGTCACGGTACGAGCTTTAATCGGAATATCCTGTTGCGCCAATTCTTTCATGCGCTGTTCAATCTTTTCTAAATCATTTGGGGTAAAGGGTTCGTCGGTCGCGAAATCATAATAAAACCCATCTTCAATCGCAGGACCGATCGTGACTTGAGCGGAAGGAAATAATTGCTGTACCGCTTGCGCCATCAGATGAGCAGTTGAATGACGAATGGTCTCTAGTGACTCTGAATCTTTTGGCATATTTCTTTCTCCTTTCAGAAGACTTAATAAAAGCAAAACCAACCTTTGAGAAAAATTAATTTTCTCTATAAATCTTAGGGTTAGGGAAAACAATAAAATCTAGATGGCAACTTTTTACTTTTTGTAACAACTCTATATATAAAACTGGTAGGCACGAGTGGGATCGAACCACCGACCACCACCATGTCAAGGTGATGCTCTACCGCTGAGCTACGTGCCTACAAAAGGTCGGCAAAGATATCATCGAAATAAACGCTGTAAAAGAAATTTTGCCTGATCTGACCGCATCAACAGGCTATTTCTGAAGGGGTTAAGCGCTTTATTTTTCTAACCGGATTAAACCAACATAAACGCCGAGTATTTCGAGACGATGTTGTTCATAGACCGTGGGTCTTAAGCGTGAATACAACGGCAATAAAGTAATGGTCTGGTCTTTGTTGAGCTGGTAACGCTTTAATACTCCGTTTTTCCCGTCGATTAATGCAACCACCATGTCTTCGTCTTTGATTTTGTCCCGGGGTTCGCAAACCAAGAGATCTCCTCTCATGATGCCCTCTTCGAGCATTCCATCGTCTTCTACTTTTAACGCAAACCGATTTTCACCAATTAACCAAGGCATCACATCTATTGTTTGATTATTAGAGATCTTTTCAAACAGGCTGTTGTCTGAAAGCTGCCCGGTAAGCGGTATTTTTTTGGAACTTTTCTCTTCAATCAACCGGATATTCCTGTGGTGGTTGGGCGTGAGCTCAATCAACCCTTCGGCGACTAACGCTTGAATATACCGGTGTACTACGCCTCTCGATTTAATATCAATTCCGGTAGCAATCTCTGCAACTGTCGGCGCATATCCATTTTTCTTTATAAAACGTTGGATGAATTGAAGCGTTTTTTGCTGAGCAATTGTTAACATTTTGACGTACTCCTTACATTCTCTCGTTGTTCTCTCTTTGTCTCAATGCAGAGAACAAATAGAGAACGTATTTATAATTTATGTTTTTCAATATTGCACCTACTTCTTCATTGTTTTTTTAACTACTTGAAAATTCGTCGTTATGAGAATTATCAACATTTGCTGTGCATAACTATGTGGATAACTTTTTTATATACGAGACAGGGATCCTAGAAACCAAGTAAAACATACGTTTTGTTCAAAAAATGCACACATTTGTTTTTCTTTATTTTTTAAGCACTTAGCTTGTTTTTTGGAACGAGAACAAATCAGAAGATAAAAAAAGAGTTTATTAGCCCTAAGAAGAGAAAATTGTGAAAAACTTTTCCAAAGGTCCTTCGTTCAAGATTCATTTCAGCAGACATTTGAATTTCATCGATTCGCGCAGATATGAAGATGAAACAACGAATCAATGGCCACGATAAAAAGCACAACGACAGAAAGATTATCGATTCAATTTGTCTTCTCAGCGGCTTTCGGGTGAAATTGCGCAACCGCGTCAATTCACAAAGGATTGTTTGATGACACAGCTCTCTCCCCCTAAATATTTTCCAACGAAATATTGGCAAACATTGTCGGATGGCCGTATTCAATGCGATCTATGCCCTCACCATTGTCGTTTGAAAAACGGACAAAAAGGGGTGTGTTTTGTCAGAGAATGCCAAGATAACGCGGTTGTTTTGACAACGTATGGCCGTTCTAGTGGCTTCTGTATTGACCCCATCGAAAAAAAACCGCTCTATCACTTTTTACCAGGAACCCCTGTCTTGTCGTTTGGAACTGCTGGCTGCAATTTGGCATGCAAATTTTGTCAAAATTGGGATATCAGCAAGTCTCGCGAAATAGAAAAGTTAGCCGATGAAGCGATGCCAGAAGTGCTGGCAGTCAAAGCGAAAGAACTTCAATGCAACAGCATTGCGTACACATATAACGAACCCATTATTTTTATGGAATACGCGATCGATGTTGCAAAAGCATGTCGGCAGTATGGAATTAAAAGCGTTGCGGTAACGAACGGATATATTTGCGATGAACCTAGAAAGGAGTTCTTTCGCTACATGGACGCAGCAAATGTGGATTTGAAAGGATTTACCGAAACGTTTTATAAAAAAATCACCGGGGCTTCGTTACAACCCGTGTTAGACACGTTGGTTTATTTAAAAAAACACACTAATGTTTGGCTAGAAATCACCACTCTCTTGATCCCTGGTCTGAATGATTCCTCCGCTGAGATAGAACGCTCGAGCCAATGGATTCTCGATCATTTAGGCCCTGATGTCCCCTTACATTTCACCGCATTCCATCCCGCTTTTAAGATGCTGCAAACCCCGCCAACTCCTTTAGAAACACTAAAGAATGCTCGCCGTATCGCGATGAAAAACGGTCTTTACTATGTCTATATTGGAAATACCTATGATCAAGAAGGTAGCTCCACATTCTGCCATCACTGTCATCGTTGCTTGATCGAACGAATGGGGTATCAATTAACGCAATATAATTTGACGGAGAAAGGCCATTGCAAATTTTGCAATACTTTGTGCAAAGGCGTTTTTCAAGACTCACCCGGCACGTGGGGAGCTCAACGTAAAACCGTATGGATAAACAATATTTAACTTAAACGAATGAGGATAAGTGAATGAAAGATAATGAAGAATTTAGACTTCCGTTGGAAGAACCGCGGCCCATATTAATCACGATTGTATGTGTTTTAGAGTTTATCTATATCGTGATCGGCTCACTGCTTCTCATTTTTCACCCCCCCCTTCTCAAAGAACTTGTGCGGTTGCATGGAGCGATTTTTCCCATCGCTGTTTTCTTATTCAATATCGGCACACTAATTGCTCTTTACGGCATTTGGCGCATGAAATATTGGGGAGCAATGCTATACATCCTGTTGTTTTTATTGAGCGGGCTCTATTTGCATGCTTTAGATACAGACTTATTCCGAGCCTCTTTACCCGGCATGATCGTCATTTTTATTTGCGTGTTTTATGCAAGAAAAATGAAAAACTAAAAATTTTTCATTCCCATAGAGGATAATGTTCAAGCTTTACTTTTCTTTTGAAAAACAATTTCGTTAATGCAGTAAATGCTTCTGTGTAATCCGATACAAAACAGTGCATATCTGCATCACTGCTTTTATTTAAAAGATTGTGAAATTCCAAAAATCCTTTCAAAGCCTTTGCGACGATTTCTGAAGAATCAATGATCTCAACAGCTCCAAGATAGAAATCTGAAATTTGTTTTTTTATCAATGGATAATGCGTACAACCTAAGATTAAAGCTGAGATATCTGACAACTCTTGGCGCGACAAATAATCATGAATCATGCTTTCACAGATCTTTTGACTCGCAATTCCCTCTTCGATCATGGGCACCAGTAAAGGAGTTGCCAAAGATTTCAATTCAATGCCCGCATCTAATGCATCAATTTTCTTTTTATAAATATTCGAAAAGACCGTTTGTTTGGTACCAATCAAACCGATCTGTTTGTTGGTGTAATCCTCACGGAGGTAATCAATCACTGGATCAATAACATTCAAGACGTGTGATCGAGACCCCACATATTCTTTGACTAAATCAAAAGCAGCGGCGGAAGCAGAATTACAGGCGATCAATATCACCTTGCAATGGTGTCGTAATAACAGATCACAAATCTTCACAGAATAAGCCTGAATAGCCGCAGTCGACTTATCGCCATAGGGAAGATGAGCTGTATCTCCAAAATAAATAATCTTTTCGTTTGGAATTAAATCGGTAATAGCTCGTACAACCGTTAACCCCCCCACACCACTGTCGAAGACCCCAATAGGAGCCATTGAAAAATTTTTGACCATGTTAAACACCTGTTATTGATATTGTTTTTCCGTCGTCATCTTTACCGAAACTAGAGATGAGGAGAAAGATACGATGAATCACATATTGTTGGCGTCAAATTGATAAACCATCTAAAAAAAATTACACTATTTTTCGCACTTTTCAGAAAGAATAAGCTCGCAAGCTAAAGAAAATAAAGCATTTTTTACCATCAAAACCGAGGAATTTATGGGCAGGCCTTCATTAGAAAAACCTTTTTTGACAGAACTCTTAGGGCATTGTAAGGGCTTTCTCTTCCGATTCCTGAAGCAATATAAAAAGAAACGATGTTTAAAAGAAGGACCAAAAAAAACGACTTATCACGTCCTTCCCAATTCACTGAATATCTTTATAAAAAAGAAGGCCATTTCCGTTGTTGAACCGATTACTCATTCAGAAACGCCGAAGAACTCTCAAGCCGTTGAATGGGTGCGGCAATTTACCGAAGACAGGGGGACTGTTGGGTCGCAACCGAATATGGAAAGAAGCGCTGAAGATGAATTTGAAGAATTAAACAGTGAACTGCATTCACTACACCCTTCGTACAAAGAACAATCAAAGACCACAAAAAAAGTGATGAAAAAGGCAATAAAAAGCGTGGATATTCCATTAGCTCCGCAGCAGAAAAAACACGCCATGCGTCTGTATCAAAATCATGCAAACCTCTTTAGCTCTCCTCAAGGTTGGGCACATATAGCCTTTCTCAGCATTCTGCATGTTTACCTCTCTTCGAAAAAAGAAACGGTTCACGATTGGCATGAGCTTGTTGAAGAGATCGTTCAATTAGAGCAAGAAGTGCAAACCATCACCTACGACGCTAAAGCCATTATCAGTGTCATTAAGACGGGTAATTTTCATCCTCAATTTATTTCCCTGTTCAACAAACTTGGATTTACATTCAATCCATACACCCAATGCTTTGAAGCACAAGCAATTCAATGACTTCACAATCCCCTTCTTCTCAATACATCATTGTTGGACTTTCCGGCGGCGTAGACTCGGCTGTCGCTGCCCTTCTCTTGAAACAACAGGGCCATCACGTGGAAGGCTTGTTCATGAAAAATTGGGAAGAAAATGATGAGCAAGACTGTCATGCGTCTGGGCGATGTACTGCAGACGATGACTTGATTGACGCACAAGCCGTTGCCCTCAAATTAGGCATCAAATTACACGTCATTAACTTTTCTGCTGAATATTGGGATCGAGTCTTCACCCTTTTCTTAGAAGAGCATAAACAAGGAAGAACACCGAATCCTGACATTCTTTGTAATACAGAAATCAAATTCAAAGCATTTCTAGAGCATGCGATGGAATTAGGTGCGGATTACATCGCCACAGGGCATTACGCACAAAAGAAACACGATGCACTCGGTTATCATTTACTAAAAGGCATCGATGTTAAAAAAGATCAAAGTTATTTTTTACATGGCCTGAATCAATCGCAGTTAGAAAAGGCACTTTTTCCGATTGGTCACCTAACCAAGCCGGAAGTACGAGCCATAGCGCAAGAAGCCGAATTTAGAAACCACGACAAGAAAGACAGCACGGGCATTTGTTTTATCGGGGAGAAACATTTCAAACAATTTTTAAGTCATTACCTTCCGGCGCAACCCGGTCCGATTGAAACCGTGGATGGCAAAAGAATTGGCCAACACGACGGTGTGATGTATTACACCATCGGTCAACGCCAAGGCATTGGCATTGGCGGATTGAAAGATGCAAAAGAAGAACCCTGGTATGTCGTTGCAAAAGATCTAAAACGAAATGCGTTAATTGTGGCTCAAGGGCATGAGCATCCTAGATTGTTCGCAAAAACATTGATAGCGAACCAACTGCATTGGATCAATCAAATTCCATCTATTCCTTTATCATGCACAGCAAAAATACGATACCGCCAACCTGACCAAGCATGCAGAATTCAAGCAATAGAGAAAAACCAAGCAATCGTGTCATTCGACCAATCACAACGCGCTATCACACCCGGGCAGTCAGTCGTCTTCTATCAAGAGAATGAATGCTTAGGCGGTGGAGTTATTGTGGAATAGGCATTTCACTCGGAATAACAACATCATTGCCCTCTACAGAGAAGAATGACGTAAGATGTTTGCTGTTTAATCTTTTAATAAGGAGTGTTGAAAAAATGTCTTTTGATTCTCTTCAAGCCATTTCTCCAATCGATGGACGTTACTCAGCCATGCTGTCAGAGCTTCAACCTTTGTTTAGCGAATTTGGTTTCATGCGTTATCGCATTGAGGTTGAAATTCGGTGGTTTCAAACTTTGATAGAAGCTGGGCAAATTAAAGGAATCTCCTCCTTATCGAAGAAAGACACACAATGGCTCCATGCAATCTTTGAGAATTTTTCACTACAAGATGCGCAAAAAATCAAAGAAATCGAAGCGGAAACACAACACGATGTCAAAGCCGTCGAATATTTCATCAAAGACAAACTTTCGAAAAATAAAAAGCTGGCCCCTTACTGCGAGTTCGTTCATTTCACACTGACTTCCGAAGATATTAATAATTTGGCGTACGGAATGATTTTGAAGACAGCAAAGGAGGACATTATTGGGGTTCAACTCTTTACATTAATCAAAGAACTTCAAAAGCAAGCAAAGAAATACGCGGCATTGCCGATGTTGGCGCGTACACACGGACAACCGGCTTCCCCTACCACCTTGGGAAAAGAATTAGCCAATTTTGTTGCACGGCTGAAACGACAAGAATTTCAATGGAAACACCTATCTATTCTGGGCAAGTGCAACGGGGCTGTTGGGAATTTCAATGCACATGTGGTGGTCGATGATGAATACGACTGGCTTTCTTTAAGCGAGCACTTTGTCAATCAACTAGGCCTTTCTTGGAACCCATATACTACGCAAATTGAACCGCATGATTTCATCGCTGAGCTGTCGCATTGCATGATGCAGATCAATACCATTCTGGTCGACTTCTGCCGTGACATTTGGTCTTACATTTCGCTTGGCTATTTCGTTCAGAAAACACAAGCGAAAAGCATCGGGTCATCGACTATGCCCCATAAGATCAATCCCATCGATTTCGAAAATTCGGAAGGCAACTTGCAGTTAGCGAATGCCCTCTTCCAAAGTTTTGCAAACGAATTACCGATTACGCGCTTCCAAAGAGATTTGTCCGATTCCACCATGATGAGAAACATCGGTGTGGCATTCGCGCATTCTTTGTTGGCATATAAGAAAGTAATGACGGGCTTGGAACGGTTAGCTCCTAACAAACAAGTTTTGCTGGAAGAATTAAGCACGCATTGGGAGTTATTGGCGGAACCCATCCAAATGATGATGAGGCGCTATCAATGTCCGCAAGCGTATGAACAATTGAAAGCTTTAACGCGAGGGAAAATGGTTGATCGAGAGACTTTGCATCAATTCATTGATCAGCTGTTGCTCCCTGTTGAAGCGAAACGGAAATTAAAAGAATTGACCCCTGAAAACTACTTAGGCTTAGCAAGTCACCTTGCAAAAAATGCATAACTCATGAATACAAAAAAGACTCTGCTAGTTCCAAAACCTTTATTCGATACGCTCGACTTTCTGACAGAAGGTCACATGCCTTGCGTCATTCAGTACGTCACCGCATTGCCAAACTCTTCGTTTCTCAATGAACTAGATGCGTGCCGCGGTTTTCTTCTGAATTATGGCGGTTCGTTGGACACCTTTAATACGTACCGTCGGGAAGTAGAACGCGTCTTGCATTGGACTTGGCTCGTCCAGAATAAAACGTTGAAAGAACTAAAACGGGATGACATTCGCGCCTATATTGATTTCTCTAATACCCCTCCCGTCGCTTGGATTGCGACCAAGAAGGTCTCACGATTTGTCGAAAATCAGCAAGGGGAGCGTGTGCAAAATAAGGATTGGAGGCCTTATGTCGCGTGCATCAGCAAAGCACAACGTCACGAAGGATATTTACCCAATAAAAATCAATACCAAATGAGCCAAGCAGGCATACAAGCGATCTTCTCGGTGCTCAGCACTTTTTTTACCTATCTTCAGCAAGAAGAATATTTGGATATCAATCCAGTCAGCTTGATTCGACAGAAGAAACAATACATTAGAAGAGAACAAACACGGAAAGTGACTCGAAAACTAAGCCACATTCAATGGTTATATGTCATTGAAACGGCTGAAAGAATGGCTTCAGAAAACGTCGAAAATGAGCGTATTTTATTTTTGATGACCGCTTTTTTCTTATTGGGTTTGCGTATTTCTGAGCTGGCCGAAACGAAAGGACGCATCCCACATATGGGCGATTTTGCCCCGGATAAAAACGGTCTTTGGTGGTTCACGACCGTTGGAAAAGGCAACAAAATTCGAGATGTAGCAGTGCCTGACAGCATGCTAGAAGCGCTTAAAAGGTATCGTAAAGCCCGTGACATGTTATCCCTTCCGGCAAGAGAAGAATCCACGCCTTTGCTGGCTAAACAAAGAGGACATGGTGGATTGGGAACCCGTCACATTCGGAATTTAGTTCAACAATGTTTTGACCGAGCGATTTATCGGTTACAACAAGAAAATAAGTTAGATGAGGCACAAGATTTAGCACATGCCACCGTGCATTGGTTACGTCATACCGCTATTTCACACGATGTAGAAGACAGGCCACGAGAGCATGTTCGTGATGACGTGGGTCATGAAAGCTCTACAACAACGGATCGATATATTGATATCGATCGCATTGCACGCCATGAATCTGCACAAAAGAAAAAATTGAAACCGGATTAAGAAAAGTAATTTTCCCCTGGATTTTTCTCCGTCATTCTTAGCTTCGGCAAGAATCCATAAAAATATACTAGATCTGGATCCTTAGCTTTCGCGGGGATGACGGAATGGACCTGAATCCTTAGCTTTTTCGCGGAGATGACAGGATTGACGCCTGAGACGCGATGAATCGCGTCTCTACGAGGCTGGTACGTTGACTTCAGTGAAATAGCCGGCGCCAATAAAATATTCGCGGTTTATGGGAACGACATAACTGATTTTTGGACTTAATACATGGGTTTCAGGGTTATTCCAGTAATAACTTACCCATCCCCCTCCTTCGTTTGCAGTATTAATGAGAACCCGAACAGCATTGGTTAAGTGCTTATCACTCGTATCCTGCAATAGATTTTTACCAAGCACCGTGGGATCAATATGTGCGAGCATTTTTCCTCTGTAATCAATTGCAAAAATGTAAATAGGTTTTTGATAAAACTTACCATCCCTATTAGAGAATTCTTCAAACACAGCTTCTTTTCCATTGTCATAAATATATCGAATAGCTTCACGAACAAGGGCTTTTACTTGCTCGCGTTCTGACTCAGAAGTAACAGAATTTGCGTAATTTGAAGTCTTCTCCATGATCTCTCTCCTTTAAACACCCTATTGTTTGGCTGCTGTAATTGCGAAAAACAAATAACCCATAGACAGTACGAAATAAAACAATAATTGATAGGGATAATGTATCCGAAAAATAGACAGCAAAGTGCCCAAAATAATGGCAGGAGTTACCGCAACTAACGTCAATCGATAGGCGGTTTCATATTTCACAGAATGTTTTGAAAAGAAGCCAAAAATCTTACCGATCAGGGCATAAATCAACGCTTGTATGAGGCGATAGATCACAGAAACAACAAAACCAAGCAACAAAGAAAAGATGAAAATAATAGGAAACACCCAATTTTTTGCCTGCGTAAGGATGGCGCGAAATTGCTTTGGCCCAAAAACTGTCGTTAAATTTTTTGAATAGTTTTTTACAGTAACAGCGCCTGTGAACGATCTAATCAGCATGTGATTTTTCTGCAAAATGACTCGAGCCTTTGTTTTTTCAAAACCACTTAACTGATTGTGTGTATCGACAACAGCAACCACCTTGTTGCTAGCGGGCCATTTGATATAGACAGCGCCTTGTTCTTCGGTAGAAGCCACACCATTTTGAAATCGAATCACTGGAATTTGCTGACTAACTGACAGTAATTCAACATGCATTGAATTGACGAATGAGTTTCCTTGCGTCAGGCCGACTGCAGCCCAAGATAACGCGAGTAAAAGCAGTAAATATAAAAAACTCTTTACACGCCAGACAGCAGCAACCTCTCGATAAAACTTTTTAGAATAAAAGGCCAATAAGATCGCATGAAAAATATTAGTCGTTTTTGCATGTTCCATTGCAACATCTCCTGTAAATATTCACTCTATGAATAAAAAAACGGCAAATTATACGCATTCTTCTATTAGGAAACACTCCTCTCTTGTTGATCTCTTTGCAGAGCTATCTCATTAAAATTACGTAGTTATCTAACATAGAATTAGCTTAGACAGCACGAGTACTTCAATATAGTCAAACGATTTCCGTCACACATAAAAAAACCAGACAGTTGTCTGGTTTTTTGAACAATCCTTAAATTATTTTTCTTCTTGTTTTTCGTTTTTCTTCTTCTTATTAATGACAAGCTTAACAGCTGAATCTTAAGAAAAACTTAAAGACATAAATAATTTGGAAATTCAGCAATATCGCTTGCTCGCGATGGATAAAAATAACGACAGGAACCTTATAGCCACGCCCCTACTTCACCTGATGAATGATTTTCAATAATTCATAGGCTAATTGAACTTTTGACTGATTTTCGAGCGAGATTGGGTCACCGCCACGAGTGAATACGGTCACACTGTTATGGTCTGACTGAAACCCTTTATCAGGCCCTACTTGATTTGCTACTAATAGATCCAGTGATTTGTCTTCTAATTTCTCTTGTGCTCGCTCATACAAACGTTCTGTTTCCGCAGCAAAACCAACGATGAAAGGACACAACTTGCGGGCGCTTACACTTGCCAAGATATCTGGATTTAGTACCAACTGTAGGGACATCGTTTCAGAGCTTTTTTTAATTTTCTGTGGAGCTGTTTCTCTTATCCGATAATCAGAAACCGCCGCGGTACTAATCAAGATTTGTTGCTCTTCTATGTGCTCCATCACGGCCTTGTACATTGCATCCGCAGAATCGACTTTTATGTAATTTGCCAAACCTAAGGGGACGGATAAAGAAGTGGGGCCTGTAATCAAAGTAACTGTTGCGCCACAATTAACTGCAGCCTCCGCCAAGGCATACCCCATTTTCCCAGAACTGTAGTTGCTTAAGTAACGCGTCGGATCGATGGGTTCGATCGTAGGGCCCGCAGTAATTAAAATGCGCTGATTTTCAAATAATTTAGGAACAAAAACTGAGTGCAAAAGTCGCAAGATATCTTGAGGAGCTAATAAACGTCCGATCCCTATTTCACCGCAAGCTTGTTCTCCCTCATCTGGAGTAAAAATGTTCATTCCTTGTTGCTGTAAAGTTGCTATGTTTTTTTGCGTAATGGCATTGCTCCACATCGCTTGATTCATCGCTGGAGCAATACAAATAGGTGCTGTAGTTGCTAAACAAGTAGTAGACAACAAATCATCAGCTAAACCGTGTGCTAATTTCGCGATGATATTGGCAGTTGCAGGCGCAATAAGAAAAGCATCTGCCCAACGGGCTAAATGAATGTGATCAATTTTTACATCGAGGTGTTGATTAAAAAGCCGATCGTGAACCGGATTGTTCGATAGCGTCTGTAAAGTTAAAGGAGTGATAAATTCTTTAGCAGAAGCGGTCATGATCACGTGGACCTCGGCCCCTTCTTTCTTTAATAACCGCACAAGCTCTGCTGCTTTATATGCAGCAATACAGCCAGTGATCCCTAATACTATTTTTTTATTTTTTAAATACGGTTGCATGTGTGCGGCAATTACATTCAATGGGTTACAAGTTTGTTCTCTAGTATTTGCTCACGTATGGCATCCACGTGTTCTTTCGTAAAGGCTTTTTTATCAGGCAGAACCAGTACCCCATTAATATCATCAGACAGTTGAGAAGCTGTATCGATCATCTTATCAAACACAGAAACCGGCTCGGAATGCTCTTGAATATTCATAAATAAAATCAACCCCTTACAGAAGAAATTTCCCATATTATTTAGATCAAAATCTCCGGGTTCCGTCGCTGAAGCCAAGCTAAACAGTTTCTTACTCAAGGTTAAATCATGTCCGTAATGATGAAAAATCTGCATGTCTCCATAATAAAAACCATTGGCTTGAATCGCTTGCAATAACTCGTATCCCCCAAATTTTTTCCCTTCGCTTGCAAAGACGCCAATCGTCATTAAGTTTTTATCTTTAGGAAATGCTTTTTCAACGCTTCCATCTTTAAACAGAGAATCAAGATTCGTTTGTAACTCTATATTAAATAATTGTTTTTCAACTTCATTCTCAACGGCCACAGTATCAAGTGTAATCGTTTGTTTCTGTGGTTCTTTTACAGACGGTTCTTCCTTTAAAGAAAGTATTTGCACTTCCTCTTTTGGGGCATGTTTCGCTTCTATCACTGGTTCGGAAACAGTCGCCTGATGTAGAGAAATGGATGGTTCGGTCATTTTTTTATCTACCTTTTTTATTTTTTGTTGTTTGGGAGACGATTCGGGTTTCTTTTCCTGGGAGACGATTTCTGTTGGTTCGATTGCTTCAGGGGCAATAGAAACAGATTTTTCAGGCTTCTTTTCTTCCGACAGAGTTTGTTGCGGCTCAATGGGCGTAACTTCTTGACGGTACGCCACTTGTTCCGTCAAGCGTTGTTGGGATGGATCGACCGATTCATCAAACACTTCATCGTTCTTCGAAGCCCTGATACGGACTTTTTCCCGTCGTACGCAACGACGCTTTCCATCTATATAAATAATTAAAACAACTACTATTCCTAAACCGAGCAAAATTGCTCTCAACAGATCAATTTTTGTCATGATGTCCCTACCATTCCAATTGCTGAATCGATGTCCACTGAAACAACGCGAGAAACCCCAGGTTCTTGCATTGTTATCCCCACTAAATGCGTCGCCATTTCAATGGTCTCTTTATTATGGCTCACAAAAATGAATTGAACTTTTTCAGACATTTCTTTGACCAAATTACAGAAATGCCCAACATTTGTATCGTCTAACGGCGCGTCCACCTCATCCAAAACACAAAAAGGCGCCGGGTTTAATTGGAAAAGCGAAAACACTAATGCGATCGCAGTTAATGTTTTTTCTCCTCCCGATAATTGATGAATGTTTCCTACTTTCTTTCCCGGAGGTTTTGCCATTAAAGCAACACCTGCATCCAGAAGATCTTCTCCAATCAATTCTAAATACGCAGTTCCTCCTCCGAAAACCTTTGGAAAATAGGATTTAAAAAATTCATTCACTTTATCAAAGGTCTCTTTAAAACATTGCTTTGTTTCTTTATCTATTTTTCGTATTGCTTCAATCAATGTGTTTAAAGCATCTTCCAAATCAGTAAATTGAGCATCTAAATAAACTTTACGCTCAGACAGTTCCTCAAATTCAGTAATTGCTGCCAAATTGATCGGCCCTAAACGATTGATGCGAACCCCGACTCGTTCTAGCCTTTCCATCCAATCTGATCCATTTGCTTCTTCTGGTAAATTTTCAATCAACGTATCCAACACAAAATCAGTTTCTTTAATTTGTTCTTGTACTGTGGATTGACGAGTCATCAATTCTTGTTGTCTCAAACGTTTTGCTTCTAACGTTTCTCTCGTTGATTGAATATTTGTTTCAGCCGTACGTCTTTGATTTAGGAACGCTTGCATCTCTTGCTCAACTCGATCGATCTGCTGTTTTGCCTGGTTCAGTGCATCGTCAATTTGAACACGCTTCTCTAACGCGGATTGAAGCTTAGAATTTAATTCATTGAGAGGCTCATTCACATGCGTCAGCTCATCTGTGAATTTTTGTTTTTGTATTTCCAGCTGCTGCACATATACCCGTGCACGCGTAATCGTTTGCTCGAGCGCTTGTAACTCACTCTGCTTAGACAAAATTTTCAATTCTAATTGATGAGCTTCTTCTTTATCGGACTCAGCCTGACGACGAGTTTTCTCTAATACCTCTCGGAATTCATTGCGCCTCAAAAGCAGGTTTTCACGAACATCTGCATGCTCTTCCATCTCTTTAAGTGCATCACTCCATTGTTTTTTTGAATCTGCTAAATGCGAGATTGAAGTTTCAATACGCATTTGTTGCGAAGCTGCATCTTTCTCTAACACTATTTTTCTGGCTTGAATTTGATTGAGTTGCGTTTCATGAATCTGAATACGTGCTTTGTAATCAGACACAACGCTATGGGATTGAGCGATGGCTCTCTGTGAAGCATCACGCATTTTTTCAAATTCATTCAGTTGCGACGCGCTTTTAGATAAAGCTTGTTCAAGCGTTGCAACACGATCTTTAAGCTTAGCCAACTCATCTTGTATCTGACGTAATTCTGTTTCTCGATGAATAACCCCGGCCTGTTCGTCCGCTTCTTTCATCACACGCAACCAATGTGCGCCCACCCAAATGCCTTCTTGTGTAATAAAAGATTCATTTGGCGCTAATTCATGTCGATGAGATAAAGCTTCTTGAAGGTTATTCGCGACATACACCCCATCTAATAAACTGCCGAGACTCCACGGCGATTCAATTTTTTCTTTCAACAAAGGACGAGGTTGCGCCCCCAAAGCAGGATGAACAGCACCTCTCTCAATAAACGAAAGATTCCCTTTTGAAAAAGAATCGAGTTGTTTAGAAATAGGGTCTAGTTCATCGACACAAACAGCTTCTAGATACGTCCCCAATACCACTTCTACGGCTCGCTCCCATCCATGAACAACTTTCAATTCTTGTGCCAACCGCGAATGATTTGCTAATTGATGATGAGACAACCACTGAATCTCATCGCCTTTCTTCTTGCCTAATGCCGCTTGTTGTAATGCATCTAGAGAAGCAAAACGCCCCATGGTTGCCTGTAACTTTTGACGTGTTTCGGATAACTCACTTTCTAAAGATTGATTCTGTTTTTTCTGTTCCTCTATCTTCGAGAGAATTTCTGATAATTTTGCTTCATCCTCAGAAAGAATGTGCCGCTTTAATTCAAGTTCGCTTTGCAAATGCTCTAATTTCTTCACCAACTCCTGCATTTCTTCAGCGCTTTGAGTTTCTTTTTGAATCTTTTCTAGTTGTTGTGCAGCAAATTGTTTTTGTTCTTCAAGATGCTGAATGCGGGCTTGTTCTACTTGAGCGATTTGCGCAATCTCCGCGGCCCGAGTGTTAAATGTATCCCAATCATTCTGCCAATTTTGCAGATATTGTTCTGCTTCAGTCAGATCTAACCTGGATTGCTCAGCACGTTGCATCGTTGTGTCAGATAATGGCTTTAACTCTTCGAGAGCTTTCTGCAATGTTTGTACGTTTGTTTCATCACGAGACAATTCTTCAATTGCTTTTTGTAAATTCTGTTCGGTTTGCGAAAGTTCTTCGGTTAATTCTCCCCCTCTTGCTTTTTTATGTTCGATCGATTGTTCTAAACGAGTAATTTCACTACCTAATTGATAATACTTTTCTTGTACCTGATTAAATTGATCCCCAAGTTCTGTTTTTAAGAGTTGTTTCTTTTCTATCTCTGTTTCAACCCGTTGAAAATCTGCTTGATAAGAAGCCAATAAAGTTTCTTCTTTACTCAACATGATTTGATGATTTTCGAGTTCTTTTTTTATCTCTAACCATTTCAACGTTAGTAATTGAGCTTTCAACAAGCGTTCGTCTTCTTTCAAAACTTTATAACGCAGAGCGGCTCGCGCTTGTCGTTGCAATCTATCAAGTTGCTTACCCAGCTCTTCTCTTAAATCATTGACGCGGTTTAAATTCTCCCGGGTGCTTTTGATGCGACTTTCTGTTTCTTTTCTACGTTCTTTATAAAGGGTGATTCCTGCAACTTCTTCTAAATGTTCGCGAAGTTCTTCGGGTTTTGATTCAACAAGACTAGTGATTGTGCCTTGTCCAATCATAGAATAACTACGAGCCCCAAGGCCTGTGCCTAAAAAAACATCCGTAATGTCTCGACGACGACAACGCACGTTATTAAGAAAATAAGTCGATTGAGCTTCTCGATCGACGATTCGTTTGACCGAAATTTGATTGTATTTGGCGTATGCACCGCCTAAGGAATGGTCTTCATTATTAAAAATTAATTCAACGGAAGCTTGGCCAATCGGTTGACGGTCGCGAGAACCGTTGAAGATCACATCAATAATCGATTCTCCACGTAACTGTTTCGCAGAGCTCTCACCCATGACCCAACGAATAGCATCAAGAATATTTGATTTGCCGCATCCATTTGGACCAACAACCCCTGTTCGTATGCTTGGGAATTTGATAATCGTTGGATCAACAAAGGACTTAAAACCCATTAATTTTATAGCATCAAGACTTAAACTCATCCTACATTCCTTCCGCTTCAGCAGCCACGCTGAGCATCAAAGCAATACGTTTTTTTAATTGCTGTGACTGTTTTTGTAACCGTTCTATTTGTTTGTTTGAAGGTTGATGGTTCTTTTGCAATTGCAATTTAAGTATTTGGATTTTCTTATTTAATGCTGCTAATTGAGTTTCTAAAGCAATAATTTTTTGCCCGAACTTCTCCGGATTTGCCACCATCAATTGCGCAAGATTAGATAATTCCTCATAAGCTTGATCGGCGCTTTTACAAACAGCGGGAGAAACATTCGTGCCTGTATGACACTGTATTAACAGATCTCGTAGCGTTAACGGATGTGTTAAAAAATATTGTGCATCGTGCTGTTGTGAACAGCCGACTAATGCACAGGCAAAGAATACAAGTAAACCTATTTTCATTTTCATCCGAGTTAACCTAGAACAAGAGTAGCGCCAGAAACGTAATAAACGAGAGGAAGCAAAATTAATGCAGTGCCTAAAAGGAAATACATTAAGGGTGTCGATAGACCTAACTGATTGGGGGCCATTCTCCAGCCGATGTATTTCTTGATACTCACAACTAAAAACATAAATCCAACCAAATAACAAATACCGCTAATGACATGTCTTAATCCCGTTAGAGGCCCTTCAACAATGTCTCCAGAAACGCTACCGAAAGTCACATCGTCTGCATAAACAGCAAAAGAAAGAAAAAGAAAAAGGAAAAGAAAACATCGAGAAATACAAGATTTAAAACGTTGCATCCGCCCTATCCTTACATCACAAAAAGGCAATAAAGATAGACTGTTTGAGTACTTGAAGCAACATGCAATTGTGGCTCATCGAGCTGTACAACTGCTTGTTTTTTCTATTCTTGGGCGACCATTTGTATTCAAAATAATGGCTTTCGAAAATTCAAAGGAATCCTTCTTTAAACAGAACGAAACGGTACCGTTGTGTTGCGTTGTATTTCCAAAAGGCGTGAATTGAAGAAAAGAATGCCGATTAAATCCTTTCCACATGATATTTAACTCCTTGAGTGAATTTTCAGTATACAAAATGATCTGATCATCTGGTTGCACAACGCCATCGGCGTAACGATCAATAAAAACCAAGATTCCATGGTTTTTCCAAACATTTGCACATTGTCTTCCATGCAGACTGGGACAAATCGTAACGGTTGCGTTGTTAGCAATCGCAAGTCCTTTAGCAAATTGAATCGTGTGATAAAAACCCGATACCGCTTTATCTGCATGATGCTTTAACGAAATATTTCGAGTCATAGGAAGTCCAAAAGCAAACAGAACAATGACCATCGAAAGCACAATTAACAATTCTAAAAGCGTGAAAGCATAAGTCTGTTTTTTCATAGTCGTTTTGTATCGTGCCATCATCATTTCCATTATTTTTCTTCACTCATACACATTCTCGTCATTCCCGCGTAAGCGGGAATCCAGAAAAAAGATATATCGATTCTGGATCCTTAGCTTTCGCTAAGGATGACGGAACGGACCTGGATCCTTAGCTTTCGCGAGGATGACGACGATACTGCGGCCTTATTTTACGTGGAAATAACAACAGTACGTCTTCGCAGGAAGATCGAGTGAGTGTTACAATTTTTTGTGACTCAAATAAGGCTGCTATATGAACGTTAAATTGAAAATCGCTCTCGCTCAGTTGAACTTCACAGTGGGCGATATTTCTCGTAATTCGAAAAAAATCATTCGAGCTATTCAATATGCAAAAAATAAGCTGCACGCAGATTTAGTCGTCTTTCCAGAATTAGCTCTCACTGGATATCCGCCAGAAGATTTATTGCTAAGACCGCAATTTATTGCCGATGCAGAAAATGCGTTAAAAAAAATCCAAAAATACAGTGCGGATATTCATGTTATTTTGGGTTGTCCAACAAAGCCAAAAGATACTTGTTTTAATTCAGCGATTTGTTTATATCGCGAAAAACAACTTGCTTGCTATCACAAACAAAAACTACCTAATTACAGCGTTTTCGATGAAAAACGTTATTTCTCTTCCGGAACAAAACCCGTCGTTCTTTCAATCAAAGGCTTCCAAATAGCCCTCGCTATTTGTGAAGATGTCTGGTTCGAAGACGTCGCAAAACAAGCAAAAAAAGCCGGAGCTGAATGCATATTAGCGATCAACGCATCCCCTTTTTCTGACAAAAAATTTGCACGTAGAAAAGAACAATTAGAACAACGAATTAAAAAGATAAACATCCCGATTTTTTACCTGAATTTGATCGGTGGCCAAGATGAACTTTTGTTTGATGGACAGTCTTTTGTCATGGACAGTAGGAGACGCATTGTTGCGCAAGCCAAAGCGTTTGAAGAAGATTGGTTAACCGTGGAAATAGATCAAAACAAAAAAGTAATCCCAAAACCTCTTGCTCTGCCCTTATCTCCCATGGAATCTCTCTATAGAGCTTTGGTTTTAGGGGTTAAAGACTATGTGCAAAAAAATCAGTTTTCACATGTTTTTATTGGCTTGTCAGGAGGGATCGATTCTGCCCTTACGTTAGCAATTGCAACCGATGCGTTGGGAGCAAAAAATGTAACCGCTGTTATCATGCCATCACCATTCACAGCCTCTATGAGTGTTGACGATGCGATATCGCTATCAAAAGCTTTACATGTCGTTTATCAAATCATTCCGATTCATGACATTTTCGAAACTTCTCTAAAAACATTACATCCTGTGTTTTCAGGATTGCCAGAAGACATTACAGAGGAAAATTTACAATCTCGTATACGTTGCAATCTATTAATGGCGCTCGCGAATAAAACAAATGGATTAATGCTTTCGACAAGCAATAAAAGTGAAATCGCAGTTGGATATACAACATTGTATGGAGATATGTCTGGCGCTTTCTGTGTTTTGAAAGACCTCTATAAAACGCAAGTCTATGCCCTTTCTAATTATAGAAATCAAATCAGCGCGGTTATTCCTCAACGCATCATCGATCGCCCTCCTTCCGCTGAATTAGCATTCGATCAAACAGACCAAGACACGTTGCCGCCTTATGAAATCTTGGACAAGATTTTGTATCGTTTCGTGGAAGGAAATCAGAGCGCAGCTTTGATCAGCAAAACACTGCATCTGTCTATTGCATTAGTAAGAAAAGTGATCGCCATGGTGAAACGCAGTGAATATAAAAGACATCAAGCGCCACCCGGTCCGAGATTAACCGAACGTGGATTTGACAAAGATTGGAGATATCCGATCGTGGATAGATATTGGTAACAATTCTGGATTGTATGTTTCTTCCGTCATTCTTAGCTTCTTGCTGGAATCCAGGAAAATATATTAAATCTGAATTCTTAGCTTTCGCATGGAAAAAATTTTAAATCTATTTCTTTTCTGATATTTCAAACTTTTTATAAGCATTACTGTTCAGATAGTTCAATTTCAAGACTTGCAATGCATCGTTTGACTCTTTCATCAATCCTAATTTGCGATACGAACGCACCATCACAACCAACGCATCCGGAACTGACGGCGCTCCTTGATAATGCTGCACCACGTTATTTGCACGATTTGCTGCAGCCACATAAGACTGATAGCCATAATAAAATTGAGCCACTTCCAATTCATGCCTTGCTAATGCATTTCGGATATACACCATGCGTTGACGCGCATCTGCTGCATAGGGACTCTTTGGGAAGGAATGCACCAAAACAGAAAAATCATGATAAGCATGTTTCATGCCCGTCGTATCACGCTTCGCAAAATCCACATCAAAATGGCGATCGAAAAAAGAATGGTTCTCTGCAAAATAAATACGTCCACGCATGTAATACGCATAATCAGCATCCGGCCCCGTAGGATAAAGCCGCAGATAACGATCGGCCGCAGCTAAAGCCAACGCCGAATTTCCTGCCTTATCATAAGAATAAATCGTATTGAGTTGGCTTTGGCGCGTATAAGGGCCAAACGGATAACGTACATTAACTACGGCAAACCGTTTCACAGCTTCATCGTAATCAGCCTTTTTCATTGCATATACGCCAGCGTTATAAATTTGCGCTTCTGTTTGATCTTTATAGAGATCCGCTATGTCAGGCGTTTTGGAGGAACAGCCCACTAAAAAGCACGCAACGATTGCTAATACAACGGAGAGTTTTAATTTCATTAAGCGTTCCTCGTTTCGTTGTCATACCCGCGAAAGGGGGATCCAGCCATTCAATTAAAATATTCTGGATGCCCGCTTTCGCGGGTATGACGGATATTAATTATTCATTTTCAGAACAAAGGTTTTGACTGGGATCAAACACCCCTTCACCACCCGGCAAATATGATTCGAAATATTTGGCAATGTATTTTGCAGTGCAAGTTGTTGGATGAATGCCGTTATAGAACAAGTAGTGCCCACCTTGTGGCAAGGTTGGAATATGCTGATTGCTGCATAATTCTTGATCATCCGGTTTACATTGTGCTGGATCATACGCTTGAGGATTTGTCATTTCTGTAGCATTCGTACAACACGTATCCAACCATTGTTTGACTGGCGTCACATTGACGGCGCTCGTCGAAGCAGGAAACGCCGCTAATTTTCCATCACGTGCCATATCGAATAATTGAGTGACATCGGGCTGTGCCACAGGATGCTCTAAAGGAATGCTGTCCAATTGTTTCTTCAACATGCCGTTAAAACCATTGGTTAAATCGGTGAATAATTTTAAGACCATGTCTTTTTGTTGAGGGAACCACATGGAATACAAAAAGTTCGCATCGTATCCAGAAGGCGTCAATCCAATATTCGGTAAATTTGGAACCATAAAATATTGGGCTCCTTTGGCATGCAGTTCATAAATGGTGTAACCAATGCTGGCGGTCGTATGCAAAATCGTTTGAGCGGCTTGAGTCTGCATGGCATCCAATTCCGACTGCGCAATAGGTACCCCCGTTTCCATGGCATTTTGAATATCGTTTTGTAACCTTTCTCCTAAATCCTGCAAAACATCATTTGCACCAATCCAAATCACATATAAAGCATTAGGATCCACATCTTGTGTTGCAGCAAAATCGCGAGCTCTGTTTTTTGCTCCACATAAGTTATTTGCAGAAGCAGGATCAGGAGGTAACGAGTCAACACACTTATCATTCTCATGTTGATATTGATGGTATTGCACAACGTAACGCCCCGACTCGAAAGCATATCCATCGCTAGGATCCCCGCTATACGCAAAATCAATACTGTCTGTTGGTTTGATTTCGATCTGTTTATCAAAATCGATTGACGGCTTCACTTCGATCGTCGCAGAACTTGTCAAAAAACCGTCTTGTTTCAAATAACGCACAAAAGAAACCGACCAAACGTCTCCTGTTTTATAGCCGCCTGCTGATTGAGGATCGATGACTTTATTCGTAACCGGCGATTGATCAGACAAGCCGTCCTGGTTATTTCCCATATCGCTTAAGCTATCGCCAAAAAATACCACTTTCGAAAACTGGGTTTTCTCAGCAGCAAATAAGGAAAAAGATAAAAGCAATGAACAGCAAAATAGAAACAGACAAGAAAGTGTGCGGTTTGTTTTCATAAACCCCCCTTTAAAAAGGTTACTGCTAGGAAATATAGGCCAAAACGTGATATTAGCCGAATGCACCGTTAATTTGTAAACCGATTAAATTCGCATAATTGCTGCGATAGTCCCCAGTGATCGATTCGGAGCCACTGGTTTGATGGACCGAACCTCTGTTGATATGCACATAGGCATACCCTGCATCAACGCTAAACATATGATTCATTCGATAACGAATACCAAACGATACCCATTCACGATTGGCGTCGGGCAATGCAATGGTGCGATACGCATTTTTTACAGGGGACTCATCGTAGGCTAATCCCGCTCGCAATAACCAATTGGAATTCAAACAATATTCCGTACCGACAGCATATTTAAACGTGTTATGAAAATTCTCATGCACCGTTGCATCTGAAAGTCCGCTAGTAAACTGCATCGTGAGGTAATCAAAACGTTCCCATCGAGTATAAGTAACCGACCCCATTACAGACCATTTAGGCGTCATCTGTTGAAAAGCACTAAATACAACGGTTTCTGGTAACGTGATACGCGTTGAAACATCGCCATCTTGAATGTGATAGAGATTTCTTAAATTTGTTTGATCCGTTGAGTTGAGAGCGCCCATATCTACTTTGCTTTTTCCTGTTGGCTTTACAAAAATCTGTGAACGATAAGACAAACCAAAACGAGTATCTGGTGATAATTGATATAGGATTCCTGCATTCCAGCCATAACCCCAATCACTAGCAGAATTCTTAATGCCAACGTCGGAAGAAACGTCAGTCGCTCCGTGTAATAACACACCGGCATCTACTTGCTCATCCAACTCGGATTTTAAATACAACGCATCAACCCCAACGCCAAAGGACCAGCGGTTTGTTAATGCAAAAGCAATGCTTGGATTAATGTTGACGGTCGTTATCTGAGAATGTGTGCCAAAATATCGAGCTGCACTGTTATCTGGATAGTTTGTTTCCAAACCAAAAGGAACACTCACCCCTAAACCAAGAAAAATACGTTGATTTACGGGAATCACTGCATGAAAAGCAGGTAAATAATCTGTTCCTAATGGATGTGCTTTTGGATTGCCGGTTGACAAGATATCTGCGCCAGCCACATTAGTTGCCCCTGTTGCCCTAAAATCCGAATGTGCATTCACAGCAACCGTCGATAACGAAATCGCCACCCGTTTCATGCGAACCATGCCAGCAGGGTTATCGTATTCCACCGTTGCATCTTCAGCCTTCGATGCAGAACCTGCATAAGACTCCCCTAACCCGGAAGCGTTTTGTTCAAAAGATTGATATGCAGAAGCAAAAGCAAGAGGAGAAGCAAATAAAGTCAGAGAAAAAACAGCGATTGTTAATTGTTGTTTATGTGTCATACAAATTCCTGCCAATCGATAAAAGCGGCGGATTATATAGAAAACACTTTCAATAGGAACTTGATCAAAGGGTCCTCAGTAATGCTCAATAACATGAAAAACATAGAGACGCGATTTATCGCGTCTCCACATGATTCCAAATGTGTCCAAGCTCTGTACGACCTAGAACAACTTGCATTTTTTTCTTGAGTATTAATTTAAAAATGACCGTTCCAGTGTTGACAGTATTTAACGTTCGCGCCTGTACCTTTTTATATCGCTGCACAACAGATGTATTAGGAAAATGAAAACGATTGAGATATCCCGTAGAAAATAAAACAAACTTTGGCTGTACAGCTTGAACAAACGACAACTTTGAACTCGTAGCACTTCCATGATGAGGGGCAATCAACACCATTGATTTCAATCGATTGCCATATTGTTTTAATAAAGTACTTTCAACCGGCCATTCAATATCTCCGGTCAACAACACACTTTTTTTGCCATTCGAAACATGCAACACACAAGAGCTGTTATTGTTTTGCGCGTCATCCCCTTTAGGCGGCCATAGCACGTCAAAGGAAACTCCATCCCAAATCCAATGCTGTCCTTGCTGACAATACTCTGCGGTTTGAAATCGATTTGGCACACTCGTCAACACCCGCCCTACTTTTAAACGCTTTAACACGCTGAAGGCCCCGCCGATGTGATCATTATCACCATGGCTAATCATTAACATGTCCAAGCGCTTCACTCCGATGGACTGCAAATACGGAACCACTATAAAACCACCGGCATCCGCGAACGCGTTGTATTTCGGACCGGCGTCATACAGCAAGGCATGATGCTGAGTTCTCACCAAAGCAGACAACCCCTGCCCGACATCTAATAGGTGCAATTCAATCTCCTGATACCGAGGAGCAGGAGGCCGATACAAAAAAACGGGAACAAACAACAGAATCGCAAGCCATCGGGCGGGCACTGTCTTTGGAGCTAATAGCCATAAAACAGCAAGAATAAGAAGAAACACTTGCCAAGTTTGCAGCGATATTCCATTGAATTGCGCCCAGCTCAAATTGGAAAGCCAAAGCAATACGCCCCATAACCATTGAATGTTTTTTAAAGCAAAATATAAAAACAAATCGCTTATTGGTTGATAAATAAAAGAACTAACAAACCCTAAAAAACTCAAGGGAAGGATCAAAAAACCAAACCAAGGAACCGCCAAGGTATTCGCAAGCACACTCACCGCTGAAAATTCACCAAAAAAAGAAAGAGACAGGGGAAAAAGCCCTACCATCAACACCCATTGCACTCTTCCCCATTTCCACCACCAATTTTTCACAGCTGTTCGATCAGACATGGAATAAATAATGATGAAAACAGAAAAAAACGATAACCAAAAACTTTGAGACAACACTTGCAATGGGTTTGCTAACAATATGATTCCTAATGCAAAAAAATAATGTTGCCAAACCGTCATCCAGCGACGAGTCCATTTGGCCAACACTAAAACGAGTAACATCAAAATGGCTCGTTGTGTTTGCAGAGGTAATCCAGCCAGCAGACCGTACATCAAGGCAAAAATAAAGCTGACACTCCACGCAATTAATTGCATCGGTACATACAAGGCCAGATTTGGAATCAAACGTAGGCAACGACGTGTTAAAAAAAAGACCCAAGCACTCAATAACCCGACGTGTAATCCAGCAATTGCTATCAGGTGATTCGTGCCTGTCTTTCGCAACACCTCCCATTCCTGAGAAGTGATCAAGCCACGAAACCCTGTCAGAAGCACAATCAAAATTTCATAAAGCGGCTCGCTGGCGGAATGAAAAGTTTGTAACTTCTGAACCAGATGTTGACGCAATCGGTTCAGTGAAAAAGTCGAACAAAGATAAGTTGATCTATGAGGCAACACATATCCGGTCGCATCAATACCTTTTTGAAACCACCAACGTTCATTGTCAAAAGTTCCCGGGTTAAAAGTGGAATGAGGTCGCTTTAACTTGACAAGAAATTGCCAACGATCCCCTGCAATAACTTGCTGAGTGGATGTCAGTTGAGCTCGATAATGCACTCTGTTGTGATTTACTTTTTGTATAAGAAATAAAAATTTTTCCCCATACGTTTTGTGTACAGGAATCGTAAGAACTGTCCCTTTAACCACGAGCAATTTGTTTTCTAACGAGTGCGGCAAAACACTGTAAATACAGTGTAAAACGAACAACGAAACCCAAAAGAAACCAAACAAGTAAACAGATAAATAGAAGAAAATTTTTTTATGTAAAAATGCATAAAGCAAACAAGAAAAAACAAAAAAATAAAACAATAGCCACAGCGGCGGCAATGAATGAAGCAATAAAACATTGCTAATCCCAAAAAGAAAAAAGATCGCCATAGAAAGATTTACAACAACATTGTCATGCCAGCACAAACAGGCACCCAGATTTACGTCATTCTTAGCTTTCGCGAGAATTTAGTTCTCTGTCATTCTCGCGAAAGCAGAAATCCACAGCTCTGTCATTCCAGCAAGCAGCTGGGAATGATGCATAGACCTAGCAACGAAAGAAAGACAACACACCTAGATCCCCGCTTTCGCGGGGATGACGCATCGAGCGAGTCGAAGAAGCACATCGCAACACCTAGATCCCCGCTTTCGCGGGGATGACGGCGCCCTATAAATACAGTGTTTTATACGGTTATCTGCTGTGCAATTTTCGCTAGTTTCTTGGAACCGATTCCTTTCACTTTTGTTAAATCATCAATCGATTTAAATGGTCCATTTTGGGTTCGATAATCTACAATCGCTTGTGCTTTTTTCGGGCCAATGCCTTTAACAGACTCCAAAGTGCTCGCATCTGCTTTATTGATATTTACAAGCTGCTGAGGATTAGTGACTTGCACACTCTGAGACACATGATGATGGGATGTACTGTTTACAGCTGCATGTGCTGATACAACAGCTGCCCCGAGCAATAAAGCCATAGCATAATGACGCATAGACATGATCTTTCTCCTTTGTAGAAATGAAAAAATTCAATGCTATTAATCCAAATAAACCAATCACTCGAAAGCGTAAAAAATACTGTAAATAAAAGGTTTTTATCCGATCGTTTTTCATTAGTATTCGCACAACTTTATTCAAGATAAAAATATTTATGATTTATTTTTTTACGACACTTTTCGCGTTTTTTATTACCGTTTCTATCGTTATTGGCGTGCACGAAACTGCTCATTTCATTGCGGCTCGTATCTTTAAAATAAAGGTTTTAAGGTTTTCGATTGGTTTTGGAAAAGTCCTCTTTCGGTGGCGTAGTAACAATGAAACGGAATACGTTATTTCCGCAATTCCATTAGGAGGTTATATAAAGTTACTTGACGATAGAGAGGATCCTGTCACAGAAGAAATGCGCCCTTTCGCTTTTAATCATCAAGCACTCTTTAAACGATGTATCGTTATCTTCGCAGGCCCTTTCTCTAATTTCTTATTTGCCATTTTGACTTATTGGATAGTGTTTGCTGTTGGTTTCCAGATCAATCTTCCGGTGATTGGAAAGGTCATTTCGAATTCCATAGCACAACAAGCACAGCTCAAAGCGAAACAGCAAATTACCACAATTGATCACACCCCCATCCAAGATTGGACACATGCTAATGCAGCTATTTTTCTGCGATTAGGGGACAAGGGGGTGATGGAAATAACCACACGACAAAACAATCGCATTCAACAGCACACGCTTTCGTTAAATCAATGGCGACTCAACGATCTCGAACCGAATGCTTTACAAAGTTTAGGTATTATTCCAATACAAGCACTCTCTTCTGTCGTGATTGATCGCCTTGAAAACATGCCGTATGCAAATACGGCGCAATTAAAAAGAAACGATGAAATTTTGAGGATCAATAAACACTCCATTAACAATTGGAACGATCTGACCAATTTTATTCATCGACACCCCGATCAACGCGTAGATGTTTTGATCAAACGAGACAATATCTCTATCACTGTTTCTGCAAAAATAGGTCATCGTTATCGATGGGGAATCATTAAGACAGGCGCATTAGGCATCGCTCCAAAAACGCCATTAGAGCCCTTATTTCCAGAATTTATTCAGTTCGTAAAATACCCAACTCTCTCTGCACTTAAGCGAGCAATGATCGAAACACATCGATACAACATGCTGAATTTGCACATGTTTGAAAAACTCTTAACAGGAAAACTCTCTGTTCGATTATTAGCAGGTCCCATTGCCATCTTCACAAATGCAGGCTCGGCACTTAATGCGGGATGGATTGTTTTTCTTCGCTTTTTAGCCTTTATCAGCTTGTCGATTGGCATGATCAACTTATTTCCTTTGCCAGGTCTCGACGGAGGCCAGCTGTTGTATTTATGCATTGAAGGGCTCACAAAAAAGAGCTTACCTACAAGCGCCCAAATCATTTTGTATCGCCTCAGCATGATTTTCATTCTTGTTTTATTAGGACTAACAGTTGTCTATGACGTGTTAAGGATTATTTCGTAGCCAGACAATTTATCACGCCCTGTAGACAACAAACGTAGAGACGCGATTCATCGCATCTTTTTTACACAAATGTTAATAATCTCTTAATTTTCATGGGATATACTGACCCTATAAAAGTAAGAAAAAACGAATATACGAACACCCATTAAAGAGGGAAAGATCATGGCTTCACTATTAAGAAGATTTTCTGCAGGAAGCAAACCAAAACAAGTTAGTGACTTCAAACCAGAGGAAGCAGCCTTAGTTAACAAAATTAACGATGAAACTTTAAGGGACTATTTCTATGAAAATAGACAAGACTTTCCTCGAAGCACGACAGAAATAGCTATTGAATCACTCAATAAAGCAATGGATCTTTGGCCTAATGCTGAAGAATTAAAATACCACTTAAAAAGTATCGACTTTCCATCTTCCGATGAGTTAATAAAAACGATGAGAAACAATAGATTTATTTCTGTTGTTACAAATAAAACTTTAAAAAAAGCGCTTTTGGACCAATCGAACTTCGTATGTAAAGAAGGTGTAAAAAAAGAAATGATAAAAGCGCTTAACCAATTTATAAGTGAGAACCCAAGCAGCGAAGAATTAGCACGACATTTGACGCAAGCGGGCATTCCTCACACTCCTGAATTAATAACCTCCATTAAGACAGAAGCAGCCACCGATCTCATTTTGAAAATGATTGACAGTCAAATTTTAAAAAATTGGATGCACTCACTGTCTTTGTCATTGGACGATGTAACACCCGGCAACCTTCAAGCACTCAATCACAACATCAAGTACGCTCTGGGCGACGAAGATTTAAAAACACTCCTCACCAATATAGGCATACAGCCTGATGATGCGTTCATACGAGAAATTAGAGAAGAACATCTTAGGAAACAGTATCGAAAGGACGTAAAAAAACTTATCGATGAGAAAAAAATAGATAAAAAAGAAGGTTGGAAGATTCGGATTGCTCTTGAAGATGAAACAAAGCCTATCCAAGAAATTCAGGCAATTATGAAACGAGCGGGTATCGAGGTTGAATCATCAGAACCTGTTAGCACCCCACCCCCATCAAAATCTCTCGAAACAAAAGAACCTTCCGTACAGGAATCCCTTGATAAATCATCGGAAGTTCAAAAGGATGATCAAGAAGAAATTTTAAAGCACTATTTCAGAACAATCGTTCTAAATGAATTACAAAAAAAAGTTAAAGAAAAACAAAAAGCTGCTGTAAAGGAAACAATGGAGCGAATTATGTTTTCTTTTCAATGGGAGAATCTTTCGATTCTTACAATGCGAGCCCTCCTCAAAGAAGCAGGACTTCGAATTGAAGGATTACAATTTTTTGATGCTTTCGAAAATGAAACACGCGAAACAAGAATTCATGAAATCGATTTACTGCTCGCTCAATTAGATGTTCTTGAACAAATTGAAGAAAAAATAGGGTTAGCAAAGAGTTGGTTGGAATCTTCCGGGCAATACGCAGAAACGCTTAAAGCAGACAATCCTTCATTTGCTAAAACTGACGAATGGAATCAATTACAACGAGAATTGAATTTACTAAGGAACAATTTACGCGTTCTCAACGTCACTTTGGCGAACTTAGATGCTTCTCACCTTTTAGTGGCAAGAGCACACAAAAACTCAGCAGCCATACAAACTTTATTAATTGAAGCAGAAAAACCTGCCTTCACGACCTCACCCTCAATTCCAAGAAAAACTAAACGTTCACTTTCTTTAGAAGAAACCATTCCTGCAGAACAGCCATTACTCGAAATAAACACAGATGCTCTTAAGAAAACTAACGCAGAAGTTTCACAACAAATTGAAAATAAACGAGCTGTATTTTTCGGGGCGGTGATTCAAGCAAACCTTTTAGAATTAACAGAATGGGTTGGTGCTTTAAAAGCCCGTATGGCAGATATCCCTCGCTTATCCGAAGAAGAAAAAAACGCACTAGAAAAAGTTGCTACTGATCCATTAGCTCATCTTCGAGCCATTCAAGCGACGGCTGACAGATTTCAATCAGTCAAAGACGAAAAAGAAGAATTAGATTCATTAGAGCAAGCTTTAAAAGAATCGATAGAAAAAACACCTGTGGATTCAGAACTAACATCTAAAGTAAATGATGCATTAAATGAGGTCTCCTCTTTAGAAAAAGAAACAAAACAATATCTAGAAGATTTGACCTGGTTAGAAACGCAATATCAAGAAGCAGAAGCAGATTACTTCAGATCTCTCGAGTTACCTCCTCTTGAACCGATAGGTGGTGACTTAAACGAATTACGTGCAGCTCAAACAAAATTTGTTAGCACACAAGCAATGCTCGAAGAAAAAGGTATTTCGCTTCCTCAAATGGGTGCATATGAAAAAGGTTTGGACGCTTCAATGGAGCAAGCGCACGCTCAAAAAGAACAAAGTAAAAACATAAAAATAATAGCCAACCTGGAAAAATTACAAGAATTTCAAAAGCTTGCACAAAAACACATTGAAGAAGCTAAAAAGCTCGTTCAAACAGCGAATGAATATGCCACTTCGAAAGAAATCCCCTCTCTCGCATTCATATATGAAATAACAGGGATTCAATTAACTTTAAAAGGCAAGGCCTTCCAATTGGCTTTGCATGAAAGGAAATTACTTAATTCTCAAACGATTACCGCATCTAATAGAGAAGAAATCGCAGGGCTAGTCAAACAAATACAAGCATTTCGAGATCGGTTTGAAGAAAAAGCAAAAAAGAAAGCCGAGAAGGAAGCAAAGAAGGCAGAAAAAGAAGCACAGAAGGCTCTTACAAGAGAAAGCAATTTACAACTTAAACTCGAAGAAGCTTTAGATTATTCGAACAATGAAGTCCTGAAATTATTAGCCCCGCAATTAGAAGTATTAAAAAAAGCTCGGTTTTTGAATGATGTCTTAAATGAATTTAAACAATTAAAGCTACTCGATACAGCAACAAAAGAACGTCAAGCCGATAAATATGAAAAATGTAAAACCGAATATGAAGCGCTAAAAAAAGAAGGCATCCAACTATCAACAGAAGCGCAAGACATGATGTCTGCATTAACAGCACAAGCCGAACACCCTTCTAAAGAACCTGAAAAAATTCTAAATAAAGCTAGAAAAAGGGTAGAAGATTCTGCCTTAAAAGAAATCGACACAGCCCTCATGCAAGGACAGATAGGGAACCTAAAAAAAGCTTCTAAACAAAGTAAAGAGGCGGATGTAATCGAGAAAGAAAGAAAAACAATCTTAAAAAGAATTGATGATCGCGAAAAAAGATACTTTGAGATTCGAGAGGAGTTACAAAGGCAAGGATTTGTTTTTCTTAATCCAGAAAAATCCCAAAAATTCAATGAAATTGGAATGACGTTAGCTTCTTTCAAGGCTGAAGTTGAATCGCTTTCGCCTGAGCAGCCGAAGCCAAGAAGAAAAGGTTCTCTGCCAGAACCCACAACCAAACCTGAAGAAAAAAAGAAAAGACGTTTTTCATTCGGCGGACGAAAACCTTCTTCAGAACCAAAATCACGCAGAGATAGAAGAGCTGAAAGCGCTCCTTCCATAGTAGATTTCTTCGAGCAAAAAGTTTTAACCAAAGAACAAGAAAAATTTAAGAAAGAAGCTGAAGCATTGCATGAGGAAGTTAATGACTTAAATCAACAAATCATAGCCGCTCAAGATTTTTTTTCAGCACGTTTTCCTGAAGAAGATGTACAGCCAACAGCAGATACTCTTCATCAATCAAGAGCAACCCTTATGCAATGGCTACAGTGGCTAGATACAGCCATGGAAACGGTGTTAGCGCGACATGCCTCTTTAGTTGAAAGCTATAATACGGCTAGTAATGAACAGAAAGTAACTTTCTATAAAGCTCTTATGCTCCTTGAACAACCTGTTGCGATTGCAACAACGCAAGACGAACAATTTACAAGGCAGTTAATGCAACTTGTAGAACTTGATTTTGGCACGCTCGAACAACAACATCGATCGATCTATCGAGCAATTGTAGATTTAGGAGATTCAGACGCTGAGATGAATCAGCTCATTGATAAGCTATTAACAATTGATGCTGATTTGATTGCTTACGAAAATGAAGTCGCAGAAGCAATTGCAACGTATCAACCGCTAAGATCTAATCGCGAGACTGCACAAGTTTTAGATCAGCTAGTAGCTCATAGATCTGAATTACGGACCTATTTACACGATGCAAAAGTTAACATTTCTGATCAACTCGAATTAAACATTAGTGAACAACTTGAACCAGTACGGAAAATTGCAGAAAGATTGGATGAGGTTGTAGAACAGACTCCTAATAGGTTAGCAAAACTCGAAGACATTTTAAAAAAATCGACATTAACAGAAGATGCTATTGCTCGAGCAAAAAGCTTGTTATCTAACATTCACCTAGAAGAAATAGAAGAACTTCAAGCGCAATTGAAAAAAGCGTTGCAAGCAGAAGAAACAGACATTGATGCATTGCTATCACGACTGAGGCTCATTAATCCTTCAGCGATAGATCGTGTGTCGAAGCCAATAGAAAAATTAAGTCTTTCTGCAGAAGAAGACTTGAAGCCAATAATTGCTGAATTCGAAAGAGAGAAGAAACACCTTGAAGAAAAAGCGGAACAAAAGATTGAACTCTCGCGTGAAATTGCAGCAGCAAAAGCAGAGGAAGAACGTAAAGCAAAGATTGAGAGGCCTTCTCAAGAGCCCGAAACAGCTGTTGCGCAAGAATCTGTGATTGAGGCTCCAAAAGAAATTGCTGTTACTAAGGCCAAACTTATAGTAGAAAAACCTGAATTAGAAATTGTCGTTATACAATCAGAAAAAGCTCCGGATAAAATTGTGCAACCGGCTGCTGTACAACAATCCAAATCCATGCAATCCATGAAACCTACGCGGCAGAAATCTACTGAATTTGACCTTCACGAAATTGTTGTCACCTCTAGCGAAAAAATATCGGGAATCACAAAAACATACGGAAAAGTAATTACAAACACTCTTTCTAGCTGGGGAGAAAAATTGAAAGAAATGTTTTCTTTTTCACACTCTTCTACAACCCCCACAATGATTAACGGATTTCCTCCAACAAAAGAGAAAAGGCCTGTCTCTGCGATCGAAGCTGAAGAACAACAAATGAAGAAACCAACAAAAGATCAATGCAAAATCGCACAAGAAACCACTGTTTCTACGAAAAAGAAAACGGTTTCTACTTTGTCACAGGAAGAACATAGAAAACGAATCAAAGCATTTGACCACAA
>Ga0180009_10000762_pt1 | contig 41920 bp, 37 predicted proteins | sample OS_PC_MetaG_FD_123537 | JGI IMG/M metagenome (GOLD analysis project Ga0180009, IMG submission 123537) | Groundwater microbial communities from the Aspo Hard Rock Laboratory (HRL) deep subsurface site, Sweden - OS_PC_MetaG | ecosystem: Environmental > Aquatic > Deep subsurface > Groundwater...
CGCCCCTGGTGCCCAAACCATCCCAGGAGCCCTTGCCCCTGCCCGGTCTTGGACAGGCTTATTGAGAATGACGGAGGAGAACCTTGTTTTTCAAATTCGATTATTCAAACCCTAACTGATTGTTATCATTAATACGGATACTGGATTCTTTACGTATTTTGGACAGCAGCGCAGACGCATATAATATCACCTACTCGGAAAAATCCTATAAATATACGCCTCCCCCACTGGAATACACGCATCGCAAGACGAAACGATCACGCTGTCAGTGGTCCGGACGATCCGCACCGACACATAGAGCTGGTCCCTGGTCCCCCCGTACGTCCCCACCACAACCGTATTAGCCTGGTGGTCGTTGCTGATCTCCTTCAGATCACGGCTCAGGAGGAACTCCCCGGCCCGCCTCTTGATATAGACCGACTTGGTCCTAAGCTTCATCTCGATGACCTTGTAGCCGTTCTGGCTCAGCCTGGAAGCGATCTGCTCGGACATCATCCGGCCGATGGTCGTAGACTCCTCCAACTGGTCCACGTTGACCAGGCTGGTGACCAGGATGGGCTCATCCGGCGGGATGGGATATCGGAGATTATTCTCCAGCCGGTCAGCGATCTCGTAGCTGATGGTCACGAAGTTGCCGTCCCAAGGGATGTCATGGGGCGATCTTAACATCTGGCTGCAACCAGAGATCAAAGAGGCCATCAAGGCGAACAGGAAGAACAGAACAATACAGCGCCGCATCACGGGTCCCCTCTCTATGAGCCTACTGCGTGTTGGTTACGGAGAAGGATTTCAGCCGAGTGTCGGTCCTCGGCTGGTAGTGCCAGACGTCCTTGTCGTTGATGTAGTAGATTCGGGAGTTCCTGGCCAGCACTGTATTGCTGGCAATGATCTTGGTCAGGAATACAAGCTCGTAGTCTGAAACCGGGTTCTCGCTGCCAGATGCCGACTGGCCGTCGAAGACGCCAATTAGATTCAGAAGCTCCAGGGACCCGACGGCGGCCCAGCCTGCGGCTTCCTCGGCCTTTGAAGAGACCAGGTCCGCAATGTTGATTATCATCGCCCCGGCAAGGCCCATGACGCCAGGTGTAACCCGACGCGAGGAGGCCTGGCGATCCGACCGGTGTTTTACCAGCAGAATCTCATAGTCGACCCAGAGGGCGTTTTCGCCGGTCTCAGAGACCCTCAGCCCATGTTTCATGAGCTGCGCTTCCAGCAGCGGGTTGAAGACCTTGCTGAAGGTTGAGGGCTCTTTCGTCCGGACGTAAACCGGCGTATCGCCCACGTACGCATTTTCTTCTAACGTCCGCTTGATCTCAACGGCAAGCTCGGCAGCCAGAACGTCCCAATGGTGGACCGCCTGCATCTTTTTCTGGAAGTTAACCGGGTAGCTCGTTGGTTTCGGGACTTGAGAGCAAGAGGCAAGTAGAAATGCAGCAATCACGAGGGTTGCTAGCGCCGGAATCCTGAATCTCATGCCGCGCCTCCGATCTGATGCTAGGCGGGTTGTGGGAAATATTTTATATTGACCAAGCCCCTGTTTATTGAATTTTTCTCGTACAAGGATTGCATAGCACCAAATCCGGGGATGTGTCAAGAAGTTGTAAGGATTTCAAAATGGTTGACATACAATCCGATATCCTGGCAATCTCTATGGAAATCATGCTGGTTACGGTGGGAACGCCGATGGTTCAACAAAAATGGGAACAAACCTGGAATCATTTGCTCGCAAAAGGCTGGAGCCTCGGCCGCGTCCAGGCCATCATAGACGGCCGCCAGGTTTGGGTTGTCGATGCAACCCACCACGAGACGGGAAGGCGGATTGTTGAGACGGCGGAGGAACTGGAAGAGGCGATGGAAAAGATCACCAGGATGATCGGGGAGAACGAAAACTAAAATGAAACCGATGAAGCGCCTTAGCACCGGACTGACGCTTCTCGTTGGCCTGCTGATCCTCGCATTGGCGGCCTGGGCCGACTTCTCGGGCAAGGTGGTCGGAATATCCGATGGCGACACCATATCAGTAATGCACGAAGGAAAAGCAGCCAAAGTCCGCTTGGCCGGCATCGACTGCCCGGAGAGCCATCAACCCTTTGGAACCAAGGCCAAGCAGTTTACATCGGGCCTGGCTTTTGGTAAGGTCGTAACGATCCAGGAAAGAGACAGGGACCGCTACGGCAGGATCGTGGCGGATGTCATATTGCCGGACGGCAAGAACCTGAACCAGGAGATCGTCCGGGCAGGCTTTGCCTGGTGGTATAGGCAATACGCTCCGGGCGATCAGACGTTGAAGGGCCTCGAAGCCCAGGCCCAAGCCGCGGGCAAAGGGCTGTGGGCCGACAAGGAGCCGGTTCCGCCCTGGGAGTGGCGGAAGGGCGAACGGGAGCGCCGGCAAGGCCAGCAGAGAAAAGAAACCCAGGCCACCGGGGAAGGCCCATACCACGGCAACGTGAAGTCCAGGGCCTTCCACCGGCCAGGCTGCCGGCACTACGACTGCAAGAACTGCACGGCGGTCTTCCAGAGCAGGGAGGAGGCGGACAAGGCGGCGGACAGGCGGGGCAGCTTGGATGGGTGGTGGGGATCGAGCATGCGGCGGACCTCTTTTTCATCGCAGCCCAGCCGCTGGGCGAGGGCCACCTGGCTGAGTTTGGATTCGCGTATGGAAACGTACAGGGCCGTCTTGGCCGCGATGAGGGCAGAAGGTGAGGCAAGCCGTTTTTCCGCCTTGGCTCGGGAAGGAAAAGGGATGTCCTCGCCCCGTTTGATCCGGCATGCCAAGTCTTCATCCAGCGCCTTAGCCTCCCGGGCCATGGCCTCGGATTCCGTGTCCATCTGGGTGACCACTTCCGGGAAATCCAGAAAGGTCACCACGATACCACCGTCAACCGAATAGGCGGGTGAGGCAGAAGAATTGAACAAAAACTGGGTTATTAATATATGATCCTGAAATTAAACAAAAAAATAGAAGTTCCCTGGAATACCTCATATATGAATCTTCGGGTATTTCTTCGGGTATTTTTATTTCAGAAGGTCTGTAAAATTAGAGAAAATACCCGAAAATCTACCCGAACGATTTTATGAATAGCCTGTAATAACCGGTATTAACTCGATTTGTGCTACAGGCAGGATTGGCTACCGCTGGCCTTTCACGCCGGCGACAGGGGTTCAAATCCCCTTGGGGACGCCAATAAAAACAAGAGGTTACACCAAGACCTCACTTTATATAGCCGCCGGACACAACCGGCGGACACAACACGCTCCCGGAGACACCACTCCGGGAGCTTGTGTTTTAGGGGTGACTCCTGCCCGGACTTCCGATTCGAGCCTTCCAGGGCCCTACCGGCATGTTCCTGCACGGGACATTTATCTCCGTGATTTCGTGCCTGTTTGCCGTCAGCAGTTAAGTAATGGGTCATCGGAACTCCGGGCATCTGAGGGAACCCTCGATCTTTATACGCATCGAGGCCAGTACCCGAGGACATGTCCTGGTGGTCATACTGGCCTATCTGATTGTTGGGGAATTGGAGCGCTGATGGTCCAGGTTGGATTTGACGGTTGAAGAGGGCTTGGTTCGGCTGAGCACGTCAAGTGCTATCACACGGCGACCTTGTCGGCCAATGGAGCTAACGTTGTGCTAGGCGCACTTTACACTTTTGGGGCCCCTGGGTCCAGAGACAGTAGTGCCGTTCATTCCACCCGAGCCACCATCCCGAGGCAAGGACGAAATTGGCGTTAGGAATGCTTTATGTTTTTGGGATGACCAGCCGGCGAGGCCTTTCTTCGCCGGCACTGATGTGATTTTTGTCGGGGGCGATATGGTTTCTGCCAGTATGGCATCATGCTTCTCGGACCTCGGTTTCCGCTTGACCGGATTTCTATTGATAGCTTACTATGTCCGTAAATTGGGAAAAAGTAAGGCTTTCAAATAAATCGGTGCGAAATCGGCACCGGAGGGTTTGAAACACAGAAATCGCGGTGCTTGCCGTATAATTCAGGAATGTATCGATAAAGAGGTCATGATGTCCGTACTGTTCGAACCGTTTCGCGTGGGCAATCTGGAAATCAAAAACCGCTTCATGCGCTCGGCCACGTACTTCGCCCTGGCGGACGAAGGGGGATTCATCCTGCCGGCCTATACGGACCTGATGACGACGCTGGCAGAGAACGAGGTCGGCCTGATCGTAACCGGTTACGCCTATGTTTCGAGAGACGGCCGGGCTCCGGTCGACATGAACGGGATCGACTCGGACGAGCACATCCCGGCCTATCGGAAAATGACCCGGGCGGTGCACGAGCGTGGGGGGCGTATCGTCATGCAGATTGCCCACACCGGGGCGGCCGCTTACGGGGCCACGGTGTCCAAAGACAACTACCTGGCGGTTTCCCTGGTGGACAAGATGCCCGACTTTGGCGTCGAGGCCCGGGAGATGGAAGACGAGGACGTGGTTCGGATCATCGAGGCCTTTGGCCGGGCCGCGGTCCGGGTCCGGGAGTCGGGATTCGATGGCGTGCAGATTCACGGCGCGCACGGGTACCTGCTGAGCCAGTTCCTTTCGCCGCGCACCAACCGGCGCACGGACCGCTGGGGCGGCAGCCTGGAGAACCGCGCGCGGGTCATCGTCGAGATCGTGCGGGCCATCAGGAAACAGGCGGGCGAGGATTATCCGGTCATGATCAAGATCGGGGTGCGGGACTACCTGGAGGCCGAAGACGCCCCGGTCTGGGGCGCGGTCATGGGTAGGAAGGACCGGCCGGAGGACGTCGAGGATTTCAAGCTCCGCCCCAATCTGACCGTCGAGGAAGGGGCGGAAACGGCCCGGGTGCTGGAACAGGAAGGCGTCTGCTTCGTCGAGATCAGCAACGGTTTCGTGGGCCGGTCGTCCTACAAGATCCACATGGGCATCAACAAGCCGGAAAAGGAGGCCTATTTCCTGCCCGAGGCCCGGGTGGTCCGCGAGGCGACAACCGGTCCGCTGGCCCTGGTGGCGGGCATGAGAAGCCTGGAGATCATGGAGGGTGTGATCAATTCAGGCGTGGCCGATTGCATCTCCCTGTGCCGGCCCCTGATCCGGGAGCCGGGCCTGGTCAAGCGCTGGAAAGACGGCGACCGCCGGCCGGCGGACTGCATCTCCTGCGGCGGCTGTTTCAACCAGGACGAATCCGGCAAGACTTATATCGCCTGCCGGCAACTGGAAAAAAAGGGGCGGGCGGTATAGAGGACCGGGAACGTATTGACGGCCTGAGCACCCGTGGACCCGTCTTCCCGAAACCAAGGCGGACAGGGCATTCCCCGGATTTTCCGCTGTAATTATATTGCTCGATGCTATCCCGGATTTCTCACCGGCTACCTGCCGCGGCCGGGAAATCCTTGCAGCAACGCTCGCTTCGAAGATTTTGGTCCTCAACATATCGCCCTGATATGCCCGCGGCCAAAATCTCCTCCAGCTTCACGTTTCGCTAATGATTTCCCGGCCTCGCTACGGCACTCGGTGAGAAATCCGGGATAGTGGTCATCAGCATGATTCGTCCTCGGGACGGATGCTTGACCCGGACAAACTGGACCACGCGGCCCGGGGGGCGCCACAATATATCCAGGCATCGGTAAGCGATTTGAAAATTTTGTTCTCCGTAGACGGGACTGGGGGCTGTCTCGAACGGCTCGTCCTGTTCAAGCATATTCTTGAACTTAACCTTTTCCCATAACGCCGGGGCCGCCCACCCTGGACAGGGTTCACTCGTGGTCATGGCCGTAAAGACCGTGGGGGCCTTGGCCAGGGCGCAAATATCCGACGACGGCGGGTCGGGCTTTTTATGCGCCGGCGTGGAGTGCCGGCCCTCCGCCCTGATTGCCATCAACTCAGGACCATCACCGTGAACTGGCTGGGCACCAGGTTGGCGCCGGGGGCGTTCATGTTCAGGCCGTTCTGGCCGGTGGAATTGGTCATTTTGGTGGCCGGCTGGCCTTCGATAAAGGTGGAAATCGAAGCCGCCATCTTCCGGCCCGGCCCCATGATCATGAGCGAGGTGGTGCCCAGGTACGTTCCGGCTTCGTCCCCGTTACTGACCGTGTCCTGAGTGGTCAGGGTATGGGCCGGCATGTAATAGAAGAAACCATATGTTAACTCCTTTTCACTAATCTTCAGGTGCTTTCCTAATTAATGCCCATCGCGATCTCCTGTCAATATCTGATTACCTTGCGCAACGGTCGGGCGTCGGGTGCTCAATTTGCGGAGACGCGTTGTGATTCCATAATAAAGACCCTGGAGGTCATTCAGGATCATCAGCTGGCCGGGGATGAGCAGAAGCGTCAACAGGGTGGCGAAAGCCAGACCACCGGACAGCGACAGGGCCATGGGGATGAGCATTTGCGCTTCCAGGCTGCGGTCCATGATCAACGGAGCCAGACCGCCGATGGTGCTGATGGTGGTCAGGATGATGGCCCGAAGCCGCCGCTGCCCGGCCAATTCCATGGCCTGATACGGCGGCAGTCCGCTGTCCCGTAGTTCGTTGTATTTGGAAATCAGGACAATGGCGTCGTTGACCACCACGCCGGCCAGAGCCACAATCCCGAAAATACTCATCAGGGACAGGTCATACCCCATAGCCAGGTGACCCAGGATCGCGCCCACGATTCCAAAGGGCACCGTGGCCAGAATCACCAGAGGCTGCCAATAAGACCGGAATACCGTGGCCAGAATCAGGTAAATGGTGATGATGGCCAGGGGGAACCCGACAATCAGGGAGCCGAAGGTTTCCTGGTTTTCCTTCATGTCCCCCCTAATGGACACGCTCACTCCGGGAAATCTGGCCGGCAGGGAAGATAGGTAGTCCGCTTGGATCTGACTAAGGATTTCCGCGGCGTTGGCCCTGCGGCTGTCCACGTCAGCGGTTACCGAAACCCTTCTGGCGCCCATGGTGCGGGTCAGGGTAGTGTACGCGGGTTGCATATCGATATCGGCCACGGACTTGAGGGGAACCCAGCCGCCCTGGGGCAGGGACAGGTGCAGGTTTTGAAGATCGGTCAGCCTGGTGCGATCCTCGGCCGCATATCGGACCTTGATCCGCACGTCGTCCCGACCCCGCTGCAGCCGGACCGCTTCGAGCCCGTAATATCCATTGAAAATCTGTCGGGCCATGTCATCCAGCGTCAGTCCCAGGGACCGGGCCTCGTTTTTCAGCCGCAGGACCAGTTCGTTCCGGTTCTTGGACAGGTCCGAAGCCGTCTGGGTGACGCCCTGGAACCGGCGCAGACGTTCCTGAAGTTCGTCCGCCACTTTGGACAGGGTGTTCAAATCCTGGCCAAGGAGCCATATTTCAATGGGCGACCCGGGGTGGCCCTCACTGGCTCCTTCGACCTTCAGGGATTCCACGCCAGGCAGCCCGTTGATTTCCTCACCCCACATGGCCACAATATCGTTGGTGCTGATACCTCGGGTTTCCGCATCCAGCAAAACCGCCTGCACCATGCCGATATGCGGCTGGGCGCCGGTATCCGGCATTTTCACATCCCCGGCCGGGGATTGCCCCAAAAGCCGCAGGCGGTGTTGCACCAATTCCTTCCCGGGGATCTTTACCTTTTCGTTCAGGTGGTCCAGGGCTTTTTCCAGGTGCTCCAATCCCTTTTGGGTGACCGTCCAGGGGGTTCCGTCCGGGTATTGGGCCTTGGCCGTGACTACAAAGCTCTCAGTATCCGGCAGTTCCTCGAATTTCAAAAATCCGCCAGCCAGGAGCCCGACGGTTGCCAGTAGAATGGCTATAAAGCAGCTGACCAATATATACCGCCACCGCAGGACCAGTTTCAGGATCGGCCCGTAAACCCGGTAGGCCGCGGTTTCCAGCCCTCGGCTGGCAAACCCGTTGAGGGCGCTCAGCCGGCCCGAGGGCCGACTATTTATGCCGGACTCACCCTTGGAATGGGCCAAATGAGCGGGTAGCAGGAACATGCTTTCGATTAGGGACACCACCAGGCTGGCGATCACCACCACCGGCAGGATGGAAATGAATTTTCCCATCACCCCGGTAATAAACAGCAGAGGCACGAATGTGACCACGGTGGTCGCCACGGCGATGGCCACCGGCATGCCCACTTCAACCACGCCGGCCAGGGCGGCCTCGTGACGGGTCAGGCCCTCCCGGCGTTGAGTGTATATGGCTTCGCCGACCACGATGGCGTCGTCCACCACAATACCTAACACCAGAATAAATCCGAAGATGGATACCATATTGATGGTGCCGCCCAGGATATACAGGATAAACATGGCGCCGGCCAGGCTGATCGGAATCCCTAGACCCACCCAAAAGGACAGCCGGAGATCAAGGAACATCCATAAAAGCAAGAACACCAGGCAAAGGCCGAACAGGCCGTTCTTGGTTAAAAGATCGATACGGTTCTTCAATGCCTCGGCATTGTCGAACAACACGTTGATCCGCACGCCCGGAGGCATATGCTTGTTGGTGCTTGCCAGGTATTCCCGGACACGTTCGGACAGTCGGATGGCATCCTGATCGGCGTTTTTGTAGATGGTCAAAAGAATGGTGGGCGTTCCGTCCACTGATGCCATCACCGGATCTTCCTCCAGACCGTCCTTGATGTCCGCCAGCCGATCCAGGGTGATTACGTGTCCCTGCCGGTCGGCCTTGACCACAATGGACGCCAGTTCTGGGACGGTATATTTCCGGCCTTGGGTGCGTATACGTATCCTCTCCTTTTCACCACGGATGGCGCCGCCGGCCAGGTTCAGGTTGCCAGCCTGGATGGCCTGGGCAACATCATCCAGGGTGATCCCAAACCGGCGCAGGCGTTCGGGCGAAATTTCAACCCCGATCTCATAATCTCCCGCCCCCTGGATTTCCACGGTGCCGACTTCCGGAAATTGCCGCAGTTCGTCCTTAATCTGCTTGGCCCATTCGATCATACGCTTTTCGGTCATGTCGCCGGTCAGATACAGGGTCATGACGGGCAGGCGATGGAGCAGTTCGGTTATGACCGGTTTTTCCGCCCGAGGCGGAAAGGTGGAAATGGCGCCGATGTCGGAGCGGACGCGGTTCAGAACCTTCACGGAATCAAAGGATTCTTCCACCTGGATCATGGCCAGGGAAAAATTTTCGCTGGAATAAGTATTGTATTCCTTGATGCCCTCGATATCTTCCAGGGCCTCCTCGATCTTGCGGGTGACCCCGTCTTCGACTTCCAGGGGATCGGCGCCTGGATACTCCACGGAAACACTGATTTCATCCATGGCAATATCCGGCAGGTCTTCCCGTACCATCATGCTGACCGACAGGGCCCCGGCCGCAAATACCAGGACCAGCAGGATGTTGGCCATGATGGTATGGCGAATGATTTTTAGGAACATTGTTTTCATCGTCCGAACTCCAGGCGATCCTGTTTTGTGTCTGAGCCGACGTTTCCGGTGGTCTGGATATCCAGTTTTGCGTTTTCCATAGGCTCAATCAGTCGGGTGGTAATGACCAGTTCGTTCGGCTGAAGGCCGTGTTCAATGAGCATGTCCGTGCCCACGGCTTTGAGCGTTTTCACGGGCCTGGTCTTGAGACGTCCGTTTTCCGCCACATACACGGTTTGATCCGGGGCCAGGGCGGAACGGGGAATGCGGACCACGCCGGCCATCATGCGGCCGGGTATTTCCACCTGGCAGAACATGCCCTGGACTAACGGAAAGGAAAGGCCGGATCCGGCCGGATATTCGGTTTGATGGATCCGCACGGCCACGGTAATGGTCCGGGTATCGGTGTCCAGATCCACGACCCGGTCCAGTATCCCGGTCCATTGGTAGGCTTCCGGGTTTTCTGTCCAGCGGATGGTGCATTTCACAGGTTTCAGCGGACGGAACCATGCGGGCTTTTTTGAATTCGGCGGCGAATCAAGGAAGGGCATCCATTTTTCCGCCTCCCGGAAATCCAGGGGGGTCCGGATTTCAAGATTAATATCGTCCACCAGGGTGATAACAGCGGTTCCGGGCGTCACAAACTGACCGACCTCAAGGGATGCATCTTTGATTCGGGCCTCATACGGGGCCCGGACGACGCACCGGTCCAGGTTGATCCGGGCCTGCTCCAGACGGGCCTGCAATGATTTGATGTTTTGCCTGGCCTCTTCCAGGCGAAGCGGTGATTCGGCCGCGGTTTGGCTGAACTGTTCGAACTGGTCCGAAACCGAATTGAAATCGCGCTCGGCCGCTTCGACACTGGATTGAGACACGGACTTACTATCGTTAAGGAGGCGCTGGTACCGGGCCAGTTCCGCTCGGGCCAGCTCGCGGTTCCGTTTCAGGATGGCCAGACGTTGATGCAGGGATCGGCATTCCAGCTCCAGCCGGTTCAGCGCCGATCGTTCGCGGTCCAGGGCGGCTGTCAGGTCGTCAAGAACGGCCTGGTATTCTCGTGGGTCTATTTTAAACATGATTTCCCCGGCCCCAACGGTGTACCCGGGCTCCAAACGCGGATGAACGTATATGATGGAGCCGGTTACCTCGGCCGATATCGCCACCACGTTCAACGACCGGACTTCGCCCAGCCCGGAAAGGGGGATTCTCAAGCTGGTCGCCACGGCGGGCGAAACATCCACCTGCAGGGAAGTTTCCATAAACGGTGTTTCGGCCGGAGCTTCTTTCATGCCGGCCAGAATAATAAAGCACAGGACTCCGATGGCCAGGATCGCCAGGCTGATTAGTATTCGGACTATCAAGAAGCGGTGCGGTTTGACCGTCACGGTCTCCGATTTTTCAGGTATTTCGATATCCATTGCCATGATGTCGCCTCCCCCGGGACCGGTTTGCCCGGCATGGGTTTGATTGATCTCCTGCCGCATCGATTTGATCTTTGTAACAGTGGACGAAGGAGCGGTATTCGGTATTGCACTCCCGTCGATCCTTCACTTAATTTGGAGTCTATAGGGAAATCTTTAAAAAAGTTTTTGGCGGGCCGGACAAAATGTAAAAAAAGTGTTAAATAAAATGTCAGATCGAACGATTTGGATATAATCCCTGACATGAGGTCTCTTCAAAAAGTCCTTTTGCCGAGGTCTCGAAACGGGGGTAGGAATGCAACCGTCACAACGCGTTCTCATTATTGACGATGACATCAAACTGCAACGCCTTCTCAAGGATTACCTGGAAGGCTACGGGTATCGCGTGGCCACGCGACCGGACGGGCTTGAGGCCATGGACGCGGTGCTCCGGGAAACACCGGACATCATCATCCTGGATATCATGATGCCGGGCAAGGACGGCCTGGAAGTGTTACGGGACATCCGGCGGCAGGCTTCGGTGCCGGTGATCATGCTGACCGCCAAGGGCGAGGACGCCGACCGGATTGTGGGTCTGGAACTGGGCGCGGACGATTATCTGCCCAAGCCGTTCAACCCCCGCGAACTGGTGGCCCGTATCAAGGCGGTCACGCGCAGGGCCGGCGGATTCGGCAAGGGGGCGGGAAAGGCCGTGACCACCATTTCCGCCGGAGGGCTGGCACTGGATACGTCCCGGAAGACCCTTGTGGCCGGCGATGACGAAATCGAACTTTCCGGCACCGAATTCCGATTGCTGGAAATGATGATGAACCGGCCGGATACGATATTCAGCAGGGATGAATTGTTGAATTACGCCCGGGGGCGGGATGTGGAGGCGTTTGACCGCAGCATTGACGTGCACGTGAGTAACCTGCGCGCCAAACTTAAACCGTATCCGGAACACCGCGAGCGCATCAAGACGGTGTGGGGTTCCGGATACATGTTTGTGGATAGAAAATGAAACCGCGCCGATTATTTACCAAGATTTATCTGACCTTTCTCGGGGTCATGCTGGCGGTCAACCTGATCGTTTTCCTTTTGTATCATGTGATCGAGGGCGGCCAGTACGAAGGGGAAGCCCAAATGCACCTGGAGGCGGTTCGCCATTTGGTAGCGACCCAACTGGACGGCGAAACGGGCATTTCACCCACAACGCGCGATAAGATAGCCGCCTTGCTGAAGGCTATAAGCGGGCCGTTAAACACGCACTATTGGATCGCGGACCTGGACGGAAACATCCTGATGACCACCTATCCCGGTCAGACGCCTGAATCTGTCGCCTCCCTGATGCGCAAGTGGACCGCGGGCGAGCATATCCGACACGTGATATTTGATCCTGATGTGGACGTGTATGGGTCTGCGTCGATACCATGGCCGTCCGGACCACCGATAAGGCTCCATTTTACATACGAAGAACCTCGTTCCCACGCCCATCACCTGGTGTTCGGCGTCGGCTTGGTTCTTATATTTGTGCTGGTCGGCGCGCTTTCCATTCCTCTATCCAGGTCCATTACCCGTCCGGTTACGGAACTCCATGAATCAGCCCATCGAATCGCCGCCGGCGACCTTGACCACCGGGCGGTTGTCACCACCCGGGACGAGATCGGCGACATGGGCGGGGCCTTCAATCAAATGGCCGACTCTTTGAGTAAAATGATTAAAAGCGGTCGGGATCTGCTGACTAATGTGTCTCACGAACTGAGAAGCCCCCTGGCCCGAATTCGAGTGGCCCAGGAATTAATTCAGGACCGCTTGAGGCAGCGGGGCGATGCCGGGGTGGACCGCTATCTGGAGGAAATGGAGCGGGAGGTGGAGGAAATGGACCTCCTGGTCGGCAAGATCCTGCTCTTATCCAAACGGGACCTTACGGACACGAGGCCCAGGCCAGAAGAATTCGATCTGGCCGCCATGGTGAAAGATCAACTGGACCGGATGAATTCCTTGTTCCAGGCGCGCAATCTGACCGTCCAGGCCGACCTGCCGGCGCAATGCCTAGTAAAAGGGGATAGGGATGCCCTGGGCCTGGCCGTATCCAATGTTCTGGACAATATGGGACGGTACGCAAACGACGGGGGCGTGGCCGGGGTTTCGTTGGCTCGGGAAAACGACTGGACCATTCTGCGTTTTTTCAACACGACGCCACGATTGAGCGAGGATGAATTGCAGCGCATGTTCCTGCCCTTTCAGCGGCTTTCCAAAGCCCGGGGGCAGGGAACCGGCCTGGGGCTGGCTATTGCCAAACGCACCTTGGAAAGCGTCGGCTGGAGCATCAAGGCTGAAAATATCAACAACGGCCTCTGCCTGACCATTAGCGGCCCGGTGTGATTCGAGCCGGCCGTTTCAAGTCTGCCCTTGACTCATTTAGAAACCCGAATTTTGCAGTTGGGTTTGTAGCGAGGCGTCGAAATGCATAGCGAAAAGCGTAGTTGGACCGATTTTTGGCCGCAGGCGTATCACTGGATACGCCCTGGGCCGAAAATCGGGAAACAAGCATTGCAGCACGCAGTTCGACGCCGCAGCAGAAGACAACTGCAAAATTCGGGTTTCTCTGACCAAGATTCTTTCGATCAGGGCCGGTACCTGAATGAAGAGCGATCAAGGTAGCGCCATGTTTCGCCTCCGGCTTTGTCAACCGGGGCTCACAGTATCCCTATATACAGCTTCACCCCTGTTTCCTCGCCGGAAACGAAACATGGCGCCGCGAATAATCCGGCCTGACTGAACGTGTCCCGGAATCCCGTCTGTCGCGGACTCCCAGGTCCGGGTTTCAGACGATTCCTTGTTCGCGCAATTTATTAATCTGATCGGAACTGAAGCCCAAGTCTATAAGTATCGCATCGCTATCCTGGCCGGGTGTGGGGCCGAATCTGGAAAACGAGGCCGGTGTTTCCGACATTTTGATGGGAAAGCCGGCCTGTTTGATTTTCCCAAGCGCGGGATGATCCAACTCGAGAAGCATCTTGCGATGTTGAATTTGAGGGTCTTCAAAGGCCTCGTTCAGTTCCAGCACGGGCGCGGCGGCGATTTCCTTGTCTTTGGCCCAGTCCCACCATTCGTCGCGGGTTTTGGTTTTAAAAATCTCCCTGAGTTCGGTGAATACTTTGGACTTTATTTCCTGATCAAAGGTCCATTGATGGGAAATCAGGTCTTCACGATCGAGCGCCCGGCACAGGTTGATCCAGAGTTTGGGTTCGATACAGGCGATGTTGAACCACTTGCCGTCCTTGGTTTCGTAGGTGGCGCAGAATGGTTCGGAACCCGTGCGTAGCGTTTCGCCTCGTCGCGGTTCCATGCCGGTCAGGAAGTACAAAGCGGTTTCGAAACCGGCCAAGGAAAACGCGGTATCGGTATAGGAGACGTCGATAAACTGGCCTTTTCCGGTTTTTCCCCGGGCCAGCAGGGCCAGGAGAATGGCGGACAGCGAGAACATGCCGGACCCGGCCAGATCGGCGACCAGGTTGCCGGGCGCGATGGGCGGCCCGCCTTTTTCTCCGATCATGCTCAACACGCCGCTGATGGACAGGTAGTTGGAATCGTGTCCCGGGATCAGGGCATAGGGACCGTCCTGGCCGTACCCGGAGACCGAACAGTAAATCAGGCGGGGATTGATTCCGGCCAAGATATCATACCCGATTTTCAACCGTTCCATGGTTCCGGGTTTGGAGTTTTCCAGCAATACGTCCGCCGATTCGACGAGTCGATAGAATATATCCAGTCCCTCGGGGTCTCTCATGTTCAGCAACAGGCTTTTTTTGTTCCGATCCAGGGAATACCAGGCAGCCTGCGCTTCCGGGCCGCCCGGCACCGGGATGGGGCTGGTGAAACCGGGCGGGTCGACCTTGATCACGTCCGCGCCGAAATCGGCCAGGAACATGGAGGCGTAGGCCGGGGGATAGGAACGACAAAGATCAATCACACGTATTCCATCAAGGGCCAAAGTCATTTCCGACTCCTTTCCGTCGAGTGTACGTTGAATCGATCGGGCGAAACCGCGCTGGCCCGGCCGGATTTCATCCGGAGGATGTGCCGGAAAATAAGGGGCGGTCACCCGTGGTGTGGGTTATGGCAGGTGTTTTGAATCGATAACCGGGTGTGTTTGGTGTATACGGCAAAAAGCGATATCATCCTAAGTTCCGGGCTACGGCCTGTCAAGGGAATTTTGGGTCGGAGTGGCAAACGAGCATGTCGGACGGCCGTTTGTAGGCGGGCGGCAGATCGGCGTGTGTCAATTTTAACCAATTGAATTTAAAAAGAAATAATATGAAAGCAATCCGGAGGGCGGGAAAACGGATTTGCCAAAACGAATTTTTACGATTATATACCCAGAAGGAACGAGTCCCAATACGCAACTCACATCGCACTGGAAAACAGGATGATTATTGCGGGTGTCGATGCTGGAGTCTCCACGGCCAAGGCGGTCATCCTCGAGAATGGCTCGCCGGCGGCCGAGGCCCTGGCGCCCGCCGGAGCGGGCAGCACGGTTCAGGCGGCGTCCGATGCCCTGGCGTCCGCCTGCTGGAAAGCCGGGGTGGAATTGTCCGAAGTGGAGCGGACGGTGGTCACCGGCATGGGCGGCCACCGGGTCGGATTCGCGGACCGTGTGGAAAGCGAGTCCTCCTGTCTGGCGCGGGGGATTCACTGGCGCCGGCCACAGGCCCGTACGGTCCTGGATGTGGGGTATCAAAAATGCCTGGCCGTGTCATGTGATGGATGCCGGCCGGTGAAGTTCAGGCATAACGACCGGTGCGCTTCCGGCAGCGGCCGGTTTTTAGAGATGGTGGCCGAGGTTTTCCAGGTGGACGTGTCCGCCCTGGGTGCGATGTCCCTGGCGGCCGAAGGCGCGGTGGAAATCGAGAATACGTGCGCGGTGTTCGCGGAGTCGGAGATCGTGACGCTGGTCCACGCGGGTCGACGGCCGGAGGACATCGTGCGGGGCGTGCATCAGGCTCTGGCGCACCGCGTCATGACGCTGTTGATGCAGGTGGACTGGTCTGATGAAATGTGCCTTGTCGGCGGCGTGGCCAGAAACGCGGGGTTTGCGCGCGAGTTGGGAATAGCCCTCGGTACGACGGTGATTGTACCGCCTCAACCGGAATTCATCGCCGCCCTGGGCGCCGCTCTGAGCGGAGTCCGAGAAGCCGAGGCTGCGTGATGCCGGCGGCCGGGATCGATATCGGGTCGCTGACCGCCAAGGCCGCGTTGATGGAAGACGGTCGTCTGGTCGGCGGCCATATGGTTTCCACCGGGGCGGACAGTTCGAAGGCCGGGCGTATGGTGATGGACGAGTTGTTGGAACTCAATGGTTTGCGGCTGGGAGACCTGGACTATGTCGTGGCCACGGGATACGGCCGGTTGAATGTGCCTTTCGCCCATAAACAGGTGACCGAGATCACGTGTCATGCCCGGGGGGCGCATTGGTTTTTCCCCGACGTTCGGACCCTGCTGGACGTGGGCGGCCAGGATTGTAAGGCCATACACTTCGATGGACAGGGCCGCGTGATGGATTTCGTGTTGAACGATAAATGCGCGGCCGGAACGGGACGGTTTTTGGAAAGGATGGCCCGGTTGATCGGGTTGGACCTCGAGGAGATCGGCCCGCGGTCCCTCGAACCCGTCGAGGGGCCTTTGCCGATTGACAGCGCATGCGCCGTTTTCGCGGAAAACGACGTGCTGGAACAACTGCGTGCGGGGCGAGCCGTTAACGATATTCTGGCTGGGATCGTGGACGCCCTGGCGGTTCGATTGGAGTGGCTGATCAAGCGTATCGGTTTTGTGCCCGAATTTTCGATCAGCGGCGGCGTGGCCAAGAACGCGGGCATTGTCAAGCGTCTGAACGACAGACTGAACACGTCGGCCAGGTTGGCTCCGGACACACAACTGGTCGGAGCCGTCGGCGCTGCACTCCTGGCGGGCGATTTGGCGGCGCGCAACTCCGCAAAACTCGGGTTTAACCACGGAGGACGTCAGCATGTATGACACCAAAGCCGGTTTCCAGGAAACACTCTCCTCGGTGATCGGCCATAGGGAAGGCCGGGCGCCATGGGGGCACAGGACATACGGCCGGCTGATCGAATCGCTCCAGGATGGCGTCATTCGTGTTGACGGGCGCGGCATTATCCGCGAGGCCAACAGGCGGTGCTGTCAGATGTGGGGATTCGCACATGAGGAAATTGCCGGGCACAAGTGTTCGGATTTTCTTTCCGAGTTGAGCCTGGAAACATTGAGGCGGCAAGTCTCGTCCTTGTCCTCCCCGGCAATGCCGTCTTTTGCCTTGACCTGGCTCGGGGAACACGGCGACCCGGTCCACACCCAGACGTCCTTGATACCGCTCGATGACGACCCGGCGGGCGAGTGCGGCTATCTGGCGGTGATGTCGAAAATAGGCCGGGACGACGAAGCCGAACAGGCCCTGAAGAAGTCGGAAGCGAACCTGAAGGCCATTTTGAACAACAGCCTCCAGTATTTCGTTCTCCTGGATCGACAAGGACGGGTTCAGGCCAGCAACCGGGTGGCCCGGCAGCGGGCGATGAACTACCTGGGCTTTGTCATGAAGATCGGGGACCCATTTCAACGTTTCGTGGTGGACGAGGTCAAGGAACTGTTCGAGCGAGAGTTTTCGCGCGCCCTCGACGGAGAGCAGGTGAGGCGGGCGGTCAAGCTGAGGGATTCGGCCGGCGAGTACTATTGGGTCGAAGTCAATCTGAATCCGGTCTGGACCGAAGACGAGCGTGTGGAAGGCGTCTGCCTGAGTCTTCTGGACGTTACCGAACGCAAGATGGCGGAAAATGCATTGCGCGATTCCGAGGAACAGTACCGGCTGCTGGTCGAGAATTCCTCCAATGCCATCTTGATCACCTCTCAACTCAAAATCACTTTTGTCAATGCGACCGGGGCCAGGCTCTTGGGCGCCGGCGATCTCGACGAGCTCATCGGCCGCTCGATTCTCGATTTCGTCACCCCGGTTGAAAAGCAGGCGATAGGGGAATGCCTGCTGCAGATCGCCGACCAGCTTCCGCACAAACCGCTGTTGGAACGAAAAATCGTGCGAGTGGACGGTAGCGAGATTTATGCCGAGGTGGTTGCGGTTCCCTTCACCAGGAGGGGCCAAAGGGCCGTGCAACTGGTGATCCGCGACATTACGCAGCATAAGCGGGCCGAGGCGGCGTTGTTGAGCTACCAGCAGCAACTCCGCCACCTGGCCTCGGAATGTTCGCTGTCCGAGGAGAAGGCTCGCAGGCGCATCGCCACGGAACTGCATGATCGCATCGGCACGTCCCTGTCCCTGGCCAAGATTCAATTGGAAAGCTTTATCAAGGGCTGCGCCGAACAGCAGTTGGTGCGCGAGATCGACAAGGTGCACGACCTGATTGAAGGGGCCTTGACGCATACACGGTCGCTGACCCTGGAATTGAGTCCGCCCGTTCTTTACGAGCTGGGTTTGAAGGAGGCCATAGCGTGGCTGGCCGATCAGGTCAAATTGAACTACGGGCTCGAGGTGATTTCAGAGATCAATGAAGACTGCCGGCATTTGGACGACGACATTCGCGGCGTGGTGTTCCGTGCAGTGCGGGAGTTGTTGATCAACGTGGTAAAACACGCCAATGCGGACCGCGCTTTCGTGTCCATGAGGCGGCGCGGGCAGAAATTCGAGATTGAAGTCGAGGACCGGGGAATCGGTTTCAGTCCGTTTGAAGCGGCGCCGGGCGTCAGGCAGGGGGGAGGGTTCGGCCTTTTCAGCATCAAGGAGCGGCTTGGCCATTTGGGCGGGGGCATGGAAATCGATTCCCTGCCCGGCTTGGGGACCCGGGTGATCCTTACCGCGCCGTTCGGAGAAGCTCCGTGAACGGATAGAGAGGACGATCGATGAGTATCCGGTTGATATTGGCCGATGACCAGAACATCATGCGGGAGGGCCTTCGTTTCCTTTTGGAGAAAGAGTCGGACTTCGAGGTGATCGCTGAAGGAAACACCGGCCGGGCCGCGGTGGAAATGGCTAAAAAGCACAAACCCGACATCGTGGTCATCGACATCACCATGCCCGAACTCAACGGCATACAGGCGGCGCGCCGCATCATCGAAGAATGCCCCGGGGTCGGGGTTATCGCCCTTTCGGTTCATTCCGAGCGGCAGTACGTGGAGGGCATGCTGCAGGCCGGCGCCTTGGGGTACCTGCTGAAGGACTGCGCCGGCCAGGACCTGGCGGATGCGATACGCGCCGTGGTGAAGGGCCAGACTTATCTCAGCCCCAAGATAGCCGGCATGGTGGTGGAAGGATTCGTCAACCATTTGTCCGGCCAGATCAAACAATCCGCCGCCGTCCTGACCAACCGGGAGCGTGAAGTATTGCAATTGCTGGCCGAGGGAAAGGTACGCAAGGAAATCGCCTCGATTCTGGGCATCAGCACCCGGACCGTAGAGACCCACCGCCGCCAGATCATGGAAAAGATCAATGCCCGCAGCAATGCGGAGCTGACCAAGTATGCCATCAGGGAGGGCATTACTCCCTTGAACGGCTGACGCGTCCCCATCCGTTTTTCTACATCCCGCCATCCGGGTAAAACGTACATGTGATTACGGCAAAACCGGACCGTAAAACCGGTCTCCGGCCGGATTGTCAGGCCGTTCGATGTTCCCTATACTGGCCGTCAACTGGGTTATCAAGGTGTTTTGAGTCGGACTGGTGTAACGGCTCGTAAACGCAAATTCCGGCAAAGTATCCCGGAGGAGGCGGCTAAAGGTTCAGGCGTCTTCTTCCCGGATGGCCAACGTGCAATGCGGCCTGTTTTCCGTTCAAGCCGTATGATTCGGCAGATTCAGGTCTGGAGGCAAAATCAGATGGAGAATCATATATGAACGAGGCGCTGAACCGGCTTCTGGCCTTGAACAAGGAAGCCAACCGAGACGAGTATCCAAAGAAGCAGAGAAATGCCGGACGGCCCGTGGTCGGTCTTTTGTGTTCCTATATCCCGGCCGAAATCGTCCATGCGGCCGGAATGTTGCCCTGGCGAATATTCGGGTCCCGTAGCGCGGCCACGCCCAAGGCGGATGTGTACCGGCCTCCGCATACCTGCGCCTTTTGCAACCATGTTCTCGAGGCCCTGCTGGCCGGGCGATACGATTTTCTGGATTCGGTTGTCGCTACCAGTTGGGATCAGGACCTGGTTCGGCTTTGGGATGTATGGAGCTATTTGGATATTTCCCCTTCTTCGTACATCATGCATTTGCCGCTGGATCGAACCCCGACCCACCGGCGGCAGTTCGTCAAGGAAGTCCGGAAGTTTGCGGCCTACATCGAATCACTGATTCAACGGGCGATCGATCCGGCCGATCTCCTCGATTCGATCCGGCTGTATAACCGGGCCCGCCGGCTGCTTCACCGCGTCTATGATCTCCGGCGACAAGAACGGCCGGGTCTTACCGGGGCCGAGGCTTTGGGCATTGCCCTGGCCTTCCAGATCATGCCGGTCGAGCGGTTCATCGAGGAACTCGATCCCTTGATTCCTTGGTTCGAGGAGCGGGACCCCGGTCTTTCCGCCTATCATCCCCGGTTGCTTGTTTCAAGCGATCGTCTGGACGACCCCGCGTTCATTTCGCTGATTGAAGAGACAGGCTGTGTGGTGGCCATGGACGATCTGGACACCGGGGGTCGTTATTTTTGGGAATTGACGGAGGAGGACGGGCTGGATTCCACGGACCGCATGATCGATGCGCTGGCTGAACGTTACCACGGCCAGCCGGCCAGCCCGGCCATGATGGACTGGGCGGAACAGGTCGATCAGATTGCTCGATGGGTGGACGCATTCAACATCCAGGGTGTTTTGGAACTTCCCCTCATGTATTCCCGTTCCAGGCAGATGCGGGCTCCGTATTTCAAGGAAAAACTGGCGGCTCGGAAAATCCCTTCAATCAGCTTCGAAAGGGGTTACCAACTGGCGGGCGAAGGTCAACTTAAAACAAGAATCGGGGCCTTTGTGGAGATGCTGCAGTAGCGTCCGGGCGAGGCGACCGATCCAGAGGTATTGCAATTGACATGGCTTGAAAGAGAAATCGAACGAAACAAGAAAAGGCTGGCCCGGATTGAAGCATCGCCGGATAAGTCCATGTTGCGGGCCAACAGACTGCTTTACGAGATGGAGCTGGATTTTCGGTTGGCCCAGCTCGATGCCTGGCGGACGGGAAACCGGCCCATGGCCAATATCGAATACGCCACCCTGGTCATAAACGCCATGGGCTTCCTGGGACTGGATTTGATGGGCGCGGCCGATCGGACGCGTCTGGCTTCCGAGTATTTCGATATCATACGGGCCAAAGGTTTCCCGGATACGGCGTGCGACCGGACCATCGTCTGTCTGGCCATGTGTATCAACGAGGATTTCCCCGCGCCTGATTTGGTCATGGCCCACAACACGGCCTGCCACATGGAACTGACTTCCTTCAAGGCGATCGGCGAGTATTTCAACAAGCCCGTCTTCACCCTGAACGGCGGCCTGGGTGCGAACGAGGACACCCTGTCCTTTGTGACGGATCAACTCGAGGAATTCATCGAGTTCGCCGAAAAGAAGATACCAGGCGTGAGGTACGATGAGGAGCGGATGGTGGAGCTCATCGAGATCGAGTGCCAGGCCGCCGAATGTCTCCACCAGGTCAACAGCCTGCGCCGTCTCACCCCGTGCCCGCTCTCGGCCCTGGACGCATTTCGACTCCCTCGCATGCCAAGCTATTACCCGGAGCCCCGTCGGGCCTTGAGCTATTTCAAGGCGTGGCGTGATGAGATGCTGGAGAAGGCGGAGCACGGCATCGGCGCGCTGGAAAACGAGCAGCTTCGATTCCTGTGGGTGGTCACCGGCCCGTTTTATTTCAATCCGTTCATGGTCCTGGCGCGCCGGGGCGTGGCGGTTCCCGCCCTGCAGTTCGGCTGGATGCCCAGGCTGTTCGGAATCAAGTATCAGATATACGGGGATGAATCCGAGTACGGCCGGAGGCTGTCGCCTCTGGAGGAGCAGGCCCGGATGCTGAACTCGAATTCATGGGCTGTCAAGGGCGACGTCTGGGTGGACGACTGTCTGGACGTGGCCAAGGACCTCCGGGTGGACGGCATTGTGTATTACGTACAGATCGGATGCACCGCCTCGGCCGGGCTCGGGCGACTAGTGGCGGAACGTTCGGAGGCCGAACTCGGCATCCCGACACTGCTGCTCGAAGGCCGCCAGCTTGACGCTCAGTTCAAGAAACAAGAGGAATGTGAGGCCGAACTCGAGGCTTTCGTGGATCTTTGTTTCGACTGGAAAGCAAGAGAACGTTGACGTCGAAACGGAACCATTCTTGAAGAAAGCGAAGAGCCGATAACCCGCTAATTTTGTAATTCGGTCAAGCGGGAGAACGCCGGGTCCGAGTACTACCGGTGTGCCCGGAATTAGGAATGGATTTGAAATAGAATATCACCTCTGTCTGATTGACCACGCATGAACCCGGCGTTGTGAATCGTCCAGGCTGAGGCGCTAGGCAGATGTCCATTATTTCCCATCGTTGAGCAGCTCTAAGGAGGAAAATCATGAAACGAACCATCATCATCGTGGCAGTCGTGGTCCTGGCCCTGATCGCGTGTCCGATGCTCGCTCAAGCAGAAAAAACGATTACGTTGCGGATGGCCCACTTTATTTTCGAGAAACCCGAAAGCGCCGGCGCCTACACGGACAAGTTCTTTGCCAGTGAAGTGGCCAAACGGACGGGCGGTAAGGTTAACGTGGAAATCTTCTGGTCCGGCCAACTCGGCCAGACCAAGGAGCTTTTGGGGCTGGTCCGAAGCGGGACCGTGGATATGGCCGCCTTTCCGGCCGGTTATTTCCCCTCGCAGTTTCCTCTTTGGCGCGGCCCCAACAGCCTGCCGTTCGTGATGACCAAAGTCGATCAGGTGATCGAGACGGCCCGCCGGCTGCCCAAGGAAGTGCCGGCGCTCGAACAGGAGATGCAACGGAACAATGTGAAGAGTCTTTTCAGTCACGCCATTGCGCCATACCAACTTTTCGCCAAGAAGCCGATAACCAAGGTCGAGAATTTCAAGGGGCTGCGTTGCAGAACATGGGGAGTATATCTTCCCGAGGCCCTGGCCGCGGTGGGAGCGACAGGCGTGAGCGTTTTCCCGACGGAAGCCTATGAAGCCTCAAAACGCGGCGTAGTGGACGCTCAGGTATGGGGACTGCCCCACGGAGCGATGTTAAAGATGGACGAGGTCGCACCCGAGATCAGCCTCTGGAACATCATGGCCATCGTAGGCTGGGGCATCCATATCAATCTTGACAAGTGGAAGACCCTGCCTCCGGACGTCCAGAAGGTCATGCTGGACGTGGCGAACGAGTGTTATGAGGTGGAACGGGAACGGGAAAAGAAGAACATGCTCTGGGGCAGGGACGTCCTGAGCAAGAAAGGCTGCAAGTTCCACGAGATCTCGCAGGCCACGCGTGAGGAATGGGTCAAAGCCTGTCCGGACTTCATGGAATCCTGGGTCCAGGCGAATGAAAAAGCCGGAAACGGGCCGGCGGCCAAGCAGATGCGGGATATCTGGCTGTCCATCGTGAAGGCCAATTAATCTGAGCCTGTGGAGCGAAGTCTGCGCTTCGCACTACGGAGATAAACACGTTTTGTCGGGAAATGAGTAAAATCGAATGGATGCATCCAAATCGCTTCGGTCCCGGAAGGTGCGGCTCATCGACCTGGCGGCAGGGATCGTGGAAAAAAGCGCCTCGGGTCTGGCCCTGACTACCTCCCTGGCGATCATCGTGATGATGGTCGTCGGCGGGGCCGACGTGATCGGGAGCAAGCTGTTCAACCGTTCCGTGCCGGCCACGGTGGAGTTGACCGAAACCCTTATGGTAGCCCTGGTTTTCGGAGGTTTGGCCTACGCTCAGGTTCAGCGAAGACACGTGCGGGTCGAGTTTCTCGCCATGCGCATGCCGCGACGCATTCGGGCGCTGATGAATCTGTTTTCCGTATTGATCGGAAGCGGTTTTTTCATATTAATGACCTGGCAGTGCGCAATCTATTTCTGGTTCAGCTGGACGAACCAGGAGACGGACACCGGCCTCTACCGGTTTCCCATTTATCCGGCCAAACTGATCATGCTTATCGGATCGGCCCTGATGACCATCCAACTGATGATGGATATTGCCCGGACGCTGAGCGACCTCTTTCGGCCCGACAACCGATCGAAGAGTCGGGTTTGACGGCCATGGACCCCTTTCTGATCGGCATTCTGAGCATTCTGGCCATTCTGGTATTGATCATGGCCGGTGTACCGATCGCCTACACGCTGGCCGGGGTCGGCACGCTGGGGATGACCATGATCGTCGGTTTCGACGGCGCGGTCGGGCATCTGGCCAGCGCGGCGTATGGGATGAGTGCCCAATACACGTGGGCCGTGGCGCCGTTGTTCGTGGCCATCGGGAGTCTGGCCGGCATGGGGGGTATTACCAACGAAGCGTTCGATTCGGCCAAGGTCTGGTTGGGGCGCCTGCCTGGTGGTCTGGCCATGGCAACCGTGGCGGCGTCGGGCGCTTTTGCCGCGTGCTGCGGTTCGACCGTTGCCAACGCGGCCATTTTCACTCCTTTGGTTTTGCCCCAGATGCTCAAACATGGATACGACAAACAACTGGCTGTCGGCTGCATTGCCGCTTCCGGCACGTTCGCGGCCATGATTCCTCCGAGCATCGCCATGGTCGTTTACAGCATCATCACCAGGGAGCCATTGGGGAAATTGTTGGTGGCCGGGATCATTCCGGGTTTGATGACCGTTGCGGTCTACATGATCAGCATCTATATTCGGGCCGTCCGAAAACCGCATCTGGTTCCGGCCGCCCTGGAGGCGGCGGATTGGGGACGGAAAATCAGGTCGTTGCGCGGCACCGGCGGCATCCTGTTCATCTTTTTGGTGATCATGGTCGGAATTTACGCGGGGTGGTTCGCTCCCTCGGCGGCCGGCGCGGCCGGTGCGTGCGCGACGCTGATCCTGGTGGCCTTTCGCCGGAAGATCACGATTACCGGGCTGGTGAGGGTGTCCCTGGACACTGCTCAGGTCACGGCAACCCTGTTCCTGATCATCATCGGTGGAACCCTGTTCACTCGATTCTGGTTGGTCAGCGGCATTGTTTCCAAGCTGGGGGCGTTCATCAGCGGCCTGTCCGCGCCGCCCGTCGTGATCGTGCTGCTTTTTGTTTTTGGCATTCTGATCCTGGGATGTTTCCTGGACCCGCCCTCCATTATGATCATCACGCTGCCTCTCATTCATCCCATCGTGGTCGAAATGGGGTACAGCGGAATCTGGTTCGGCATCATCATGATGAAGGCCGCGGAAATCGGTATGATCACGCCGCCGGTGGGTATGAATTCATTTGTGGTCCATGCCGCGTCCGGGGGCATTGTGAGTCTGGAAGACGTGTTTGCCGGCATCACGCCTTTTTTAGTGTTGGAGCTTGTCACCTTGGCGGTCCTGATCGCGTTTCCGGAAATTTCCTTATGGCTGCCGAACACCATGCAGTGACGGTTGGCGGGGGGTGGCGGGTATGCAGTCAGGGAAGCGCCAAGTTGCTGGTCGAATGACAATCGGGAGGCAATCAATCATGTCGGAGCGGATTTTTTCTCAATCTGAATTGGAGGACCTGGGGAAACGCACCCTGGACCTGCTGGATGCGGCCATCGACAACGGCGATACGGATCAGGCGAAATTCCTGGCCCAACGCATGTACGCCGAGTTTTCGGCCATGCACGATCTTTATATCAACTGGGTCAGCGACCTGCTGACGCACATCGGGGAAAGGCATGGCGATGAGGACTTATACCAGGCCCTGGAAAAATCGGTCGGGACCTTCATAAAGGCCCTGGGATTCTTTTACGCGGGTAAAAGCCTGAAGCGCAGGATTCAAATGCTGGCCGCCGGCCTGCGGGGTCATCTCCAGCCGTTTTCGGTCATGGAAGACGACGAGAAATTCACGATCACCAGTGGAATGTGCGGCAGCGGCGGACGTTTGGTGCAAATGAAGGCCTATGATGCTCCGCGAAACTGCCTCCGAGTCAGTCGTGCTCAGGACATGACCTTCAACCGGGCCGACTTTCCGGTCTATTGCGCTCATTGCTACTTTCAAAATATCATTCCGCTGGGGCCGGACCTGGGGCCGCTGTGTATAACGGAACCCCCGGAAAAAATCGGGAGCGAGCCGTGCCTGGCTTTTGTATATAAATGAATTTTTGGATAGCTGGAGAAGATTTATGCGTGCTCAGATCACTTTGACCGTCAATGAGGCCAAACGAATTATCGCCAAGGGCGTCTGCCGAATGCCGGAAGTTCGTGCGGCGATGGAGTCTGGAAAGATTTTCTTAAAAGGGGGCTCGACCACATCGGCCGTATGCGAGGAACTGACCGGAAGGCCGCTTCGGATGTCCGGCCGGATCACGCCGTTGGGCGCCAAGGCTCCGAAAAACTTTTCACTCGAATACCACTGCGCCCTGATCGACAAGGGCGAGGCTTCCGATCCCGGCGACGACCTGGAGGTGATGGTCGCACGGATGAAGCGCGACGACGTGGCCGTCATCGGGGCCAACGCCATCGACTCGGAGGGGGGCGCGGCGATTATGCATGGCGCACCGCCTCCCGGAAACCCGGGGCGGATCATATCCGGTCTGATTTGCGAACTGGCCAACGTCATTATCGTGGCCAGCCTGGAAAAGCTTGTGCCGACGCCGGTGTCCAAACTGGTCGCCAAGGCGGCCCGCCGCCACGTGGATGTTTCCATGGGTATGGCCGTGGGGTTGTCGCCCCTGGCCGGCCGCCTGATCACCGAGGTGGAGGCCCTGTCTTTGTTGGCGAACATCGAGTGCACCGTAATCGGCCGGGGCGGCATTTCAGGGGCTGAAGGCTCGACGACCATGATCGTCGACGGGGCCGAGGACCAGGTCAAGACGGTGATGAAAATCGTGCAATCCGTAAAGGGCGCGAAACTGAGCTGCGTATCCGAGTCGATCGAGGAGTGCCAGGCGCCGAATGCCATCTGCAAACTGCACAAGACCTGCATCTATCGGGTGGTCGCTCCCGATATCGAGAACTGAGAACGGCCGCGGAATATGGAGCAGCGAATGAGCGTGTTGTTCGAGCCGATAAAAATCAACAGGATGGAGGTCTGCAACCGGTTTGCACGCTCGGCCACCAATGACGGGGGCGCGGATGAAGACGGATTCGTCCGGGACAGACAGGTAACGCTTTATGAGGAACTGGCGGCCGGCGGGGTCGGATTGATTGTCAGCGGGGCGACCAACGTTCAGAAGCAGGGCCAGATACTTCCGTATCAATGGAGGATTACCTCGGACGAGCATTGCCGGGGCCTGTCCAAGGCGGCCGAGGCCGCGCACCGGCATGGGGCCAAGGTTGCGGTCCAGCTTTTTCACGGGGGCGCGGAAGCCGGGACGTATGGAGCATCGCGGGGCTTCACGGCCAAGGCCCCGTCGCGCCTCAGCGGGGATGATCCGTTTTTTCCTTTTTTCAAATCGGAATACGGCGTTTTGACTTCCGGTGACATCGAGGAAATCATCCGCGACTTCGGAAAGGGGGCCCGGAGGGTTCGGGAGGCCGGTTGCGACGCCGTTCAGCTCCACGGGGCCCACGGCTATCTGTTCAGCCAGTTTCTTTCGCCGTACATCAATCGCCGCACCGACGAGTGGGGAGGCTCCCTGGAAAATCGACAACGTTTCATTTTGGAGACCTATCGTGAAATACGGCTGCAGGTCGGGCCGGATTTTCCGGTGATGATAAAACTGGGTGTGCAGGATTCCTTCGAGGCCGGGTTGAAGTTCGATGAGGGCGCCCGGACCGCCGGGAGTCTCGACGATGCAGGTTTTGACGCCCTTGAAATCAGTTCGGGGGCCCGGGGGCCCGGATGGAACAAGACGGAATTTAAAACAGGCATCCGCGAGACGGCGGACGAGGCGTACTACCGGCTCTGGTCGCGCGAAATAAGGCCTTTGGTGAAATCGCCGCTTATTCTTGCCGGCGGCCTGCGATCTTTCGAGTTGATGGAGAAAATCGTCGCGGCATCGGACGCCGACATCGTGGCCATGTCGCGTCCGCTGATTCGTCAGCCCGGACTCATCAATCGTTGGCGGCAAGGCGACCGGACACGTTCCGAATGCATTTCATGCAACCAGTGCGTCCAGGCTCTGGTTGAAGGCAGAATGGCCCTTTGCGGTCAATTGGATAAGGGCGCGTGACGCGGGGCATTTCATATACAGAGTGTGCGGAATGAAATCCAGGAGAAGACATGACCTACGACAACCTTCGTGAACTTTGCGAGTGGCGGACCCGGCTGACCCCTGACGATGTGTTTATGAGTTTTTACGGAGACCATATCAGCTTTCGTCAGCTTGACCGTCGAGCCAACCAAACGGCCCATGCGTTGCTGGGGCTCGGGGTGAAGAAGGGAGACGTCGTCAATATCCATTTGTTCAACCGGCCGGAACATTTCATCTGTTGCATGGCAGCGTTCAAGATAGGCGCCGTGGCCTGTCCGGTGAACAGCCAGTTCACGCCGAAGGAGTTGTCCTATCAGGTCAATGACTCCCGGGGCGTGGTGCTCGTCACCGAATCCTCCTTGGCGGAGGTGTCCTCGGCCGTTCGGGACGAACTGGGCACAATCCGTCAAGTCCTGGAAATCGGTGATGACGTCCGGCCGGAACATCTGGATTTTCATGAAGCCACGGCGGACGAAAAGGCAGGACCGGCTTCTATCGATATTGAATCGGGCGACGAGGCTGTCATTATCTATACATCCGGCACCACGGGGCGGCCCAAAGGGGCCGTTCTGACCCACGGCAATTTCGTATACATGGTCAAGGCGGTGCACCAGGCCCTTTTCGGCAGTCAGGCTGAATCGGAGCGTCTGGTTATGCTGGTGTGTCTGCCGATGTTTCACGTCAATCCGCTTATGCATAACCTCATGGCCCTGGACGCCGGGCACAGAATCGTATTGATGCGCAAATTCAGCGTGCGGGAATTCGGACCGCTCGTGGAAACGGAGCGTCCGACCTATTTTTTCGGTGTTCCCAAGATGTACAAGGTGCTTTTGGAGGCTCGGGACACGGTGCGGACCCATGATCTGGGTTCCCTCACCTTCGGAGGCTGCGGGGCCGCCCCCATGCCGGCCGAGACCATTTTCGAATTCGAGAAGGCGTTCGGTTTCGAGCTTCTGGAGGGTTATGGGTTGACCGAATGCACGTTCGCCAGCACCATTCACCGGCGGGGCGGCGTGAAGAAGATCGGTTCCGTGGGGCAGGCCATGGAGGGCCAGGAGGTGCTCATCGTGGACCCCGATGGAAATCCGGTGGGTGCGAATGAAACAGGAGAAATCATCATTGGCGGGCCTGGCGTCATGAAGGCATACTTTGGCAAAGCGGCTGAAACGAACGAGGTCTTGCGCGACGGCTGGCTGCACACGGGGGACATCGGCCGGGTGGATGATGACGGCTTCTATTACATCGTCGACCGCATCAAGGACATGATCATCAAGGGCGGTGAAAACATCTATCCCAAGGAGATCGAGGACGTGATCAGCGAACTCCCCGAAGTCCATGACGTGGGGGTGATCGGTATTCCCGACCCGATTTCCGGGGAGGAGGTCAAGGCGTTCGTGGTCCCGCGTCTGGGCAGGGAACTGGCCGCGGAGGAGGTGTTGGCGCACTGCCGTTCGCGCCTGGCCGAATACAAGATACCCAAGGAAGTGGAGTTTCTACTGGGCCTCCCGGCCAACGCCACCGGAAAGACGCTTAAGCGCGAGTTGCGGGACGGAGGCGGTTTGATCCGGATGAACGAACAGGTAGAGGCCATCCCCTTGGACCTGGTTTGGGCGGGGATCGCCGGGCGGTTCAAGCCGGAAAAGGCCGGAGATTGGAAGGCGAAAATCACGTATGAGGTGTTCGGCCGTTCATCCGGCGCGGTGACATTCGTGATACAGGACGGACGGATCGAGCCCCGGGAAGGCCGTGATCCGGAATCCACCGTAACGGTGAAGATGACGGATGCGGCCCTCATGCGCATTATAGAGGGCAGACTGGACATGTTGGCCGGCATCAATTCCGGTTTGATCCAGGTGGATGGCAGCGAGGCGGACCTGACCATGTTCGGCGAGGTAATCAGTTGAGTGTCTGCCTTGTAAGCCCTTTATAGGAATGAACTCGCGAAAAATCCAAGACTCGAGGTGGGCAAAATGGATGCTGATAAAATCACCGGTGTTTTCGCACTCGATATGGATGCCAAGGCCGAAAGGTTGCCCGACTTTCCGGCCGTGACCTTTGACGGTTCCCCTCACCCGGATGAGGTGTTGAGCTACGCCGATCTTGTCCGCAAGGGCCGCAGACTGGCCCGGCATATGGCAAATCTCGGCATCGGCCGGGGGGACACCTTTTCCATCATCATGCGCAATCATCCGGAGAATCCGATCGCTTTGTACGCCGCATCGGCGCTGGGCGCCATTATGGTGCCGGTAGACCCGCGCTCGAAAGGGGAGAAGCTGCGGTATCAGATACAGAATTCAGGGTCCAAGGGCGTCATCTATTCGGCCGAGTTCCTGGAGCGGATGTCAGATGTCATGAGCGGCCTGCCGGATATTAAGACCATCGGAATTGCCTACAAAGATGATTTCGGCGTCCCGGTCCGGCCAGACCTCCCCGATATGGCCGATATCCTGGCCGGTCCGGACGAGCCGCGATTCGATTTCTCGGACCATCGCTTGGAAGACCCATTGATGATCCTGTATTCATCCGGCACCACGGGAGACCCCAAGGGGGTCCACATGCGGGGAGATCGCCTGGTCTCCCTGCCGACGGTCGCCCAATTTGTCTGGAGGTACACACCTGAAGACAAGCTGTACAACGGCCTGTCCCTCAGTCATGCCAACGCGTATGTAATAACCATGCTCCCCGGGCTGTATCTGGCCATACCGTCCGTACTCAGCCGCCAGTTCACCAAGACCCGGTTCTGGGATATTGTCCGTGCCCATGGCTGCACCTGCATCACCAACCTGGGCGGGGTGATGATGGGTTTGTATTCCGAACCGCCCCGGCCGGATGACGGGGATAATCCCGTGCGGTTATGCGTCAGCGCCGGCACGCCGAAAACGATCTGGGAGGATTTTGAAAAGCGATTCAACCTGAAAATTCACGAATGGTACGCCACGACCGAAGGCGGATTCGCCCATAAACCGCCGGAGGCCGGTCCGATCGGTTCATTTGGAAAACCCCTCGAGGGCCTGTTTGAAATGAAGGTCGTTCGCGACGACGGAAGCGAGTGCGCGCCGGGTGAGATCGGGGAGCTGGTTTCGCGTAACGCGCAGGGCGAGACCAAGGTGGAATACCACAACAACCGGGAGGCGTCGGCGGAAAAGGTCCGGGATGGATGGCTGATGACCGGCGATATGTGCCACAGGGATGAAGAGGGATGGTTCTTTTTCGATTTTCGGAAAGGCGGTGGGCTGAGACGCCAGGGCGACTTTATCATGCCCGAGTATGTTGAAAAGGTCATCGCCGAACATCCGAATGTCAACGACGTCTGCGTTTACGGTATACCGGCCGCTTCCGGCGCGCCGGGGGAGAGCGATCTGGTGGCGGCCATCGTGCCGGCGCTCGAATCGCGGCACGAGATCGAGTCGATTTTACGGCATTGTTCATCCGGTCTGGAACGCAACAGCATACCCACGTACATCCAGGTGGTGCCTGAAATCCCGAAAACCGCGTCTGAAAAGAACCTGGATCGTCTGCTGCGCGATGAATTCGATGCGAACGGACCCAACGTCTATTCGTTTGATAACTACCAATAAGTACTTGCTCGCTGCCGGCGGGATTTTTCGATGAAAGGAGAGAATCATGGATAAGTTGCAGTGTCTGACGAGCGGTCTGGCGGAATTCGTATCTTCATTGACCTTTGAAGACCTGCCTGCCGCGGTGATTGAAAAATGCAAGCTCTGCATGTTTCATTCGCTGGCCTGCTCTTTTGCGAGCCGCCATTTCCCCTGGTCGCAAACGGCGATCGACTACCTCCGGGACTTGAACATCGATGGAAACGCGACCTTGTTTGTCGAGGGGCTCAAGGCGCCGTCGCCTGATATCGCTTTTGTCAATGCCGTTATGGCCCATGGAAATCTGCATGAAGATACGGATATGGGCTCCGGAAGCCACACGGGAGCGATGGTCATTCCCGCGGCTTTGGCGGTTGGCGAGGAAACGAACTGCACCGGCAAGGACCTGTTCACCGCGATCGTTCTCGGTTACGAATTGACGGGCCGGGTGGGCGCCAGCGTCGTGAGCATCGAGTTTGCCAAAACGTTCCGTCCGACCAGCTTTTTCGGAGCGTACGGCGTCTGTGCTTCGGCGGCCAAGCTGCTTGGACTCGACCACGACCAGACCGTAAACGCCCTGGGGATGGCGGGAAGCCTTTCCACCGGCTTGAACCAGTGGGCCATGGATGGAACCGATGATGTGTTTTTTCACGCCGGGTTCACCGCCAGTGACGGTATCAAGGCAGCCATGCTGGGCAAGAGGGGAATCAATGCGGCCAAGCGTGTCTTGGAGGGGCGGGCCGGACTCTGGGCGGCGTATGGAGAACAGGAAGCGGCCCGGAATATTCTTGAAGGCTTCGGAGACCCGTATGCAATCATGAGGGTGTACTTCAAGCCCATTCCCGCCGATGCCTGCACGGCATCACCGAACAAACTCGCCCTCCGGATGGCGGAGAACAATACAATCAATCCCGAAGAAATCCGCAACATAGAGGTAGAGGTGTTTCAGTTGGCCAAGGATTATCCGGGCATCGATTATCCGGGCCCGTTCACGAGCATGACCCGGGCCAAAATGAGCGCCCAGTACGGAGTGGCCGCCGTTCTGGTCCACAGGCGGCTGGATCAGAGTATTTATGATGAATTCAAGAATCCGCTTGTTGAACGACTTTCCGCAAACACGAAAATCGAAGCCGATGAAGCGTTTTCCAAGAACTTTCCCAGACAGGGATGCCGGATCAACATCACCATGCAGGATGGGACCGTGATCAGCGACCAGCAGGACGACGTGCTTCAGTTCACGGATGATGAGGTGGTCGACAATTTCAAGCATGAAGCCGGTCGGATGTTCGGCGATAAGCAGGCAGAAGCGTTGGCGGACAGCATCCGGAATCTGGAGTCGGTCCGGCAGGTGCGGGAGTTGAGCAGGCTTTATGTGAAAAAGTCGTGACCCGATACAAAGCCCCGAAGATTCAAGGCAAGGAGTTCGCGTAAAATGAAAATAGGGCGGCTGGCGATAATCAGGATATTGCCCCCTTGCAAGAGCGATAGCGGAAGAAAAAAAGGACAATATGTGAATTGTCACGACGATGATAATGCTTTCGAGTAGTGCGAAGTTCCGGTAATCCGGGCTGGCGTATTTAACCCGGATTTTAAGCATTTCTCATCGTTTCCAAGCGATACTTATATTTATAAGTGAATCGCATTTGGTGAGAACCGTCTTTTTCCCGAATTATTCATCCTTGCCCACGCACCAATCCGGGTTCATGGATAATCCGGGCTGAGAGTGGAATTTTGAGAGAACAACGTCCTGCCGTTTTACTTCGGACAAGAGGTGTTCGAGTTGGATAACCAGTATCCAAATTTCACAATTTCAGAAGCAGGGAGGGAAAGATGAAAAGGTTGTTGAATGTTTGTCTGGTTATTGGAATGGCGATCGTACTTATGACGCCTGCCGCCGGATCCGCGCAAGACACGGTGTACCGGTGGAAATTCATTGCCATCGCTCCGGTGCAACTGCCGACCGGTAAGTTCCTGGCCGACGCATTCGAAAGGGTGAAGAAGCAGACGGACGGGAAATTAAACATCCAGTTCGTATACATCGGGCAGACGCCGTACAAAGGGAATGACGCGCTTCGTGTCATACGCGATGGTTTGGCCGAGGGGATCGACATGCTCAACGGGTACAACGCCGGTGATTCTCCTTATCTCGGCGTCGCCGAACTTCCCTTTCTCACCCCGGAGTACACTCGCGACTACAACGAATTCTACGCCACGAGCGAACGGGTCTGGAACAATCCGGTATTGGCGGCCGCCATGCGGAAGGAATGGGACAGATTCAATGCCGAGCCCGTGGGAAGGTTCTACTGGGGCATCAACGAGATCAGCTCGAAAAAACCGATCAGGAAGCCCGCTGATCTGAAAGGTCTTCAGATCCGGGATTACTCCCCGGAAGGGGCGGACGTGCTGAAAGCCTTCGGGGCATCGGCGACTCAGTTGACGGGAGCAGACGTGTACCCGGCTCTTCAGCGAGGAATCTGCGACGGAATTATTTCCTCGATGCAGGGCACGCTGTACGCCAAATGGTTCGAGGTGCTCAACAGCGCCTACATTCTCCATTTCCGGGCATCGTCATCCCATCTCGTTTTCAACAAGGGCAAGTACGACTCGCTGCCCGAGGAATACCGGAAAATACTGAAAGTCGAACTCAAGAAGGCGACGGATCAGATTCTCGAGTTTACGGTTAAAGACACCTATCGCATCGAAAAGAAGTTCGCTGAAGAACTGAAATGGGTAGTCACCTATCCGGGTTCCGAAGACTATAAGACGATGCGTGGGACGGCCAAAAAGGCGGCCTGGCCGAAATGGCTCGAGCGGGTCGGCCCCGAAGGCAAGGCGGTTCTCGAAGCCTGCATGAAGGCGGCCGGAGACAACAAGGACGGTCTGTGAGATTCGATCGGGGAGGCGGATGAACGCCGGGTGGACGGAACAGGACATCATGAATGCATGTAAAAGGCTTGTCCTTAAAATCGATGTGGTTCTGGAGCGTGTCGATTCGGTTTTCATCATCCTGAGCGCCGTGGCTCTGACCGGAATGTTCGGCTTGATTTTCGTCGAGATCATTTCCAGGAAACTGTTCGACACAAGCATCCATATCGCCATGGAGTATTCCGAATACGGCCTGGCGTTCATCGCCATGCTGGCGCTTGCCGGCGTAACGCGCGGCAGAGAGCATTTGCAGGTCGGAGTTCTGGTCGACCGGCTGAAGGAAAACGCGCAAAAGGTCCTCCATTTTGTTTTCTCTCTTGTTCTGTTTTTCGCCTACAACCTGTTCCTGACCTATTTGAGCTACATTCTGTTCTCTGAATCGTACCACTTGGGAACCAAGTCGCAGACTGTGGGCCACACTCCGCTTTGGATTCCCCAGGTCGTCGTTTTCATCGGTCTTCTGTCAGCGGATATCCGGATATTGAACGATCTGCTGAAGGCCGCTTTGGGCCTTTCGGGCGATGAAACCGACCGAACCGCGGAAGAAGGGGGATGACATGCTGGTCGGAGGCTTGATGTTTTTGGCCCTGTTCGTGCTCCTCTTGTCCGGTATTCCGATCTCGGGCGCCTTGGGGCTGGTGGGTCTGGCCTCATTGGGCATCTACGATCCGGTTTTACTGAAAGGGGTCCCGTTCGTGATATGGAACACGTGCACGAACTTCACCCTGGTTGCGGCCCCGCTGTTCGTCCTGATGGGCGAATTGCTGCTGGTGTCCGGGATCAGCACCCGGTTCTACCGGGCCGTATCCATTTGGGTGAGGTGGCTGCCGGGGGGACTGCTGCAGACGAACATTGTGGCCAGCAGTATTTTCGCCGCGGTGAGCGGTTCGAGCGTAGCCACGGCGGCCACGATGGGCACCATCGCCATTCCGGAAATGGAAAAACGGAACTACGACATGAAGATCGTGTATGGATCGCTCGCGGCCGGCGGAACGCTCGGCATATTGATTCCCCCGAGCATCGCCATGATCATTTACTGCTCCATGGTCTACGAATCCGTGGGAAAACTCTTTATCGCCGGGATCATCCCAGGAGCCTTGATGGCCCTTCTGTTTGTCGGGTACATCATGGTCCGTTCGCTGGCCGGCAAGAACGTGGCCCCTCAGGAGAAAGGCATCCATGTATCTTTCGGGGAGCGGGTGACTTCACTGATCGACCTGGCTCCGACGCTGATCATCATTCTGTTCATTCTTCTGGCGATCTACCTCGGGTGGGCCACGCCGAATGAAATAGCGGCAATCGGCGTGGTGCTCAGCATCTTCTTTTCGTTGGTCTACCGAGGTTTCACCTGGCGCAGTTTCATGAAAAGCCTCGGATACACGGCCCATGTTTCGAGCATGCTGCTCTTCGTCATTGTCGGCGCCCAAATTTTCTCTTATGCCATGTTTACCTGGGGGGCTACCGCGGAGATATCGGAGGCGGTGGGCAATCTGGACATGAGCCCCAACGCAATCTGGTTCCTGTTGGCCGTGATGTACATATTCCTGGGAATGTTTATCGACGCCATTTCCATGATGGTGCTGACCCTGGCCGTGGTCCATCCGATCATCATCAAACTCGGGTTCGACTCCGTCTGGTTCGGCGTGGTCCTGGTGCTGCTTTTGGAAGTCGGTCTGATCACGCCGCCAGTGGGGTTGAACCTCTACACCCTGCAGGCCGTGGCCAGGAATGCGCGGTTTGTCGATATTGTCAGGGGGTCGTTCCCATTTGTCATATTGCTTCTTGCCGGGGTGATCATTTTTACGATATTTCCTCAAATCGTACTCTGGTTGCCCCGGATTATGTATTAAACCCGAATTTTGCAGTAGTACCCGACTGAAAAATCCTGGTTAACACCGTAGGATCAACCCGTTTCGATCGATCGATTCCAACAAGTCATCAGGAGGCTGACCGGTATGTCGGAAATAAAAATATATCCCCTCCACATCGGGACCATTTCCAGGCACAAGGACGTGTTCCTGTTCAAGCTCGGGCGGGGTGTCGAGATCGAGTGTCCGATTATCGTCTGGTACATCGAAGGGGCCGGGAAGCGGATTCTGTTGGACACCGGCGGATGCGACCCGGAAGATAAGGAACTCAAGCCTTGGGTTTCGCCCTACGCAAGGCCGCCCGAACAGGAACTGCCCAATGTCTTGAAAAGCAGGTTCGGTCTGTCGCCCGAGGATATCGACATTGTTCTCATATCCCATCTGCATTGGGACCACTGCTGCGGCAACGACCTGTTTCCGAACGCGGAATTCATCGTCCAGAAGGCGGAGTTGAAGGCGGCCAGGAATCCCGTACCGGTGCTCAAGCCGATATACGTGGATCGTTTCATCCATGATTTTCCTTACACCACGGTCGATGGAGACACGGAAATCGTCGACGGGGTGTCCGTACTCCTGACGCCCGGCCATTCAGAAGGTTTTCAAGGGGTACTGGTGGAAACGGAGAACGACCGCTACTTTCTTGCCGGCGACAACATCGCCCTATATGACGCCCTGGAACACAATCCGCCCTGGCCCGGTGCTTTATACATCGATTTTCGGGACTATTTCGAGACACTGGACCGGGTTTCCAAACTCGGCGCCCGGATTCTGCCGGGGCATGATATGAAGGTGTTCGAGGCTGAGTACTATTCCTGATGCTTTTATGAAGAGCAGCCAGTTTGTGTAGAAAGGACGATTCAAAGAGAGCTCTTGGCCTGAAACCGGAGAGGGTGGCGCGCATGAATGATCTGAAAGGAAAGGTTGCCGTCGTTACCGGGGCGGCCTCAGGTATTGGCAGGGGGCTTGCCTTGGAGCTGAGCAAGGAAGGATGTATCGTTGCGATCAGTGATGTGCAAGCGGATGGGCTGGCGGAAACCGCGAGTCTGATTCGACGGCAAGGAGGGGTTGTCAGTACGCATCTCCTGGATATTTCGAAAAAAGACGATGTATTTGCATTTGCGGATCAAGTGGCGAGCACGCAAAAGAGAGTCGATATCCTGATCAACAATGCCGGCGTCATACTCGTGGGTCCGCTCAAGGATCTGTCAATTGAGGATTTTGAATGGATTGTAAATATAAATCTGTGGGGCGTCGTATATGGCACCCTGGCCTTTCTGCCCTACCTCAAAGAACGTACTGAAGCCAATATCGTTAATGTCTCGAGTACCTATGGCTTGATCGGTATTCCTTTGCACGTACCCTATTGCACCAGTAAATTTGCGGTCAAAGGATTTACCGAGTCATTGAAACTAGAGCTTTTTGACACCCCGGTCTGTGTGTCCGGCGTATATCCAAACTTGATTAAAACAAACATCGCGTCTGACGGTCGTTATACCGGTCTTGATAAATATTTAGATATAAACGAAGTCCAGGGCAAATTTTACGAATTGTTTGAAACCATGGAACCCGGTGAATGTGCCCGTATCATTATAAAAAAAGCCATCAAGCAAAAAAGGGCCCGGGTTCTTGTGGGTAAACAACTGGGTGCGATCGAACTGCTTTCACGCGTTCTGGCCGGTTCCTATTACCGGCTGATCATCAAGCAGATGGCCTATAAGCTTTTCGGTAAGGAGACCTTCAGGAAGATGACCGAATAGTTTTCCGAAGCGCATCGATTTATAAAAGCTGCCAGAGGCGGGTAAATCCGGCTTTGTGAATAATCCGGGGCGATAGGGATGGAATTGGAGGGGATTGTAGAAGGAAAAAACACCCAACGGAGGAACGTCAATGGAAAAGCCTGATACGGATTTATCCATGTTTGAACTCACCGGCCTGACCGCGGTGGTCACTGGCGGCGGTCGCGGCATCGGGAGAAGTATCTGCCTGAGTCTGGCCCGGGCGGGCGCGAATATCGTGGTGGCCGAAATAAACCCGGAAACGGGGCAAAAGACCGCGGAGGAGACCGAGAAACTGGGGCGACGATCCTTGTCCGTCAAGACCGACGTTCGAAGGAAGGATGATGTGCGTTCGATGTTCGAGAAGGCTGTCGATGTTTTCGGTTCAATCGACATCCTGGTGAACAATGCCGGAGGGGCCGATCCCATGGAAATGGCGCCGCCCTTAAGCCTTACCGAGGAATCATGGGATTCGATTATCCGTCTGAATCTGAAAAGCGTTTTTCTGTGCAGCCAGGCGGCGGCCGAAATCATGATCGGCCAGCATCGGGGAGTGATTATCAACGTGGCTTCCCTATCCGGAGTTTTTCACTTTACCCAGGGGATGCACTATGGAGCGGCCAAGGCCGGCGTGATCAACATGACCAGGACCCTGGCCGCATGCCTGGGTCCGAAGAATATCCGGGTCAACGCCCTTGTGCCGGGATTCATCGTCACGGATTACACCAATGAACTCACTTACGACCATCATGAGGACATGGCTGCCTTGCGGAGCCGGTTTGTCGCCCTGCAGCGGCTGGGCGAGCCAGATGACGTCGGCGGAGTGGCCGTGTTTCTCGCATCCGAAGCCGCGAGATATATTACCGGCCAGGCCATTATGATCGACGGCGGATTTCCCCATTTCCCGGAGATCGTGCCGGGGTCCGAGTGACCCTGGCCAGGAAAAGGCAACAGCAACGGAGCGGGCCGTCGAACCGGCGAGGCCCGTGAAGATGGCCAAGAGGACATGAATTGACGGGACAATGAAAGGAGACGGATCGATGAAGACGATTCAGACGGTGACGGGACCCATTAAAGCAGGTGAGTTGGGCAAGACGCTGCCTCATGAACACGTGATGCTCGGCCACCCCGGATGGCAGGGCGATCGGACGCTCGCGCGTTATGATCGATCCGAATGCGTGAAAAAATGCGTTGAAATGGCCGGCAGGCTGAAGCAGTTGGGGGTCCAATCCCTGGTGGACGCCACGACCAACGACTACGGACGGGACCCGGAACTCCTCAAGGAGATATCGGAAAAGAGCGGCCTGAACATCGTCTGCTGCACCGGGTATTACAACGAGGAGGAAGGCGGGACCCGATATTTCAACACGTTAAGCCAATTCAGCGACGGCGCCGAACTGATCTCGGAACTGTTCCAAAGGGAGGTCACCGAGGGGATCGCCGGGACCGGTATCAAGGCCGGCATTTTAAAGGTCGCCACCAAACAGAACGCCATTACGGATTATGAACAGATGTTTTTCAAGGCTGCCGCCCGGGTCTCCAAAGAGGAGGACCTCTCGATTTTTACCCACACCGACTTTGCCTGCCTTGGTTCGGAGCAGGCGGATTTTCTGATCGGCGAAGGCGTGGAGCCCAAACGGATCATGATCGGCCATTGCTGCACCAGCACCGACCTGTCATACATGGTGAACATCCTGGAAAAAGGCGTTTACATCGGGTTCGACCGTTTCGGGATAGAGGGTATCCTGGGGACTCCGACGGACACGCTTCGGATAGCCTGCCTGGTCGGTTTGCTGGCCATGGGCTATGAAGACCGCATCATGCTGTCTCAGGACTACATCACGTATTGGTATGCGCGACCCGTGATCGATCAGATTCTGGGTACGTTCCTGCCGAATTGGCATTCCACCCACCTGTTCGAAGACATCCTGCCGCGCCTGAAAGAGGCCGGTGTGTCCGACGAGCAGATAAACACCATGACCGTGGACAATCCGCGGAGGTTCCTGACCGGGGAATAATACGGAAGAAATCAGAAAACTGCCGGAAGCGGGGGTGATTGATCACCTGTCACGGCTCCGTTCCAAACGACACCGGCGAACTCCCACTACCGGCTGAAGAACTAGTAGAAACCATTATATTTACTTGAGCCGGCGATTGGATTTCAATGCGCCAGTGGCGCACAAGTCCGCCAGTTGACCCCAAAGACTACTTACATCCATACGCTTTACATGATACTATGAGTAATGAAATATGATGAAGGTAGGTGATCATGGCGATTTCCACGGTTTCGACCAAGGGCCAGATTACCCTTCCGGCGGAAATGCGCCGGAAATTGGGCGTCAAACCCCAGGACCGGATTATCCTGGAGATGGAGGGGGATGCGATCCTGATAACCAAGGCCCATGATTTTTTCGAGTTGGAAGGGTTCCTCGGTCCGGCCAAACCGCCTGAAGAAGAACGAGACCAGATGCAAAGGGCCGTGGCCAGGCATCGGGCCGGTGGCGTTGATGAAAAAGATATTCATTGATTCGAACGTGTTCCTGCGTTTTTTCACCCGGGACGATCAGGGACAGCACGAGCGGGCCGTCGACCTGTTCAGGAAGGCGGACGATGGACTCATTGACCTTGTGACCGGCCCGCCGGTCCTTTTTGAAATCGCCTGGACGCTTCGAGCGGCCTATGACCAAAGCAGGGAACGGGTTCTGGACGTCCTGTCGGCCATCGTAACACTGAAGGGCCTTGAGCTGCCTGACGCGGGCCTTGCGGAAGAAGCCATCCGATTGGCCAAGTCAAGCGGACAGGAATTCGCCGATGCATACATTTGGGCCAGCGCCCGGAAGACGGGGGCGGAAGTCGCCGCGTTCAACAAGAAGCAGTTTCAGAGGCTGGGGGCAAAGCTCCACTCGTTCTAAGGCGTGTTCTACAATCGATGCCGTGATGCGTTGGGCCGCGCTATGGTCTCACCTGGCATCTTCCAACTGAACGGTGAGTTGTTTGCCAAGGACCGTCAATGCGGCGGAGAGGCGGGGGAGCTTGGAGGGGTGATGAGGATCGAGCAGGAGTCGGACCTCTTTTTCATACAACAGCCCGGACATTCGACCACGGCCGCCTGACTCAGCCTGGATTCGCGCATGGACATGTACAAGGCCGCCTTGGCCGCGATGAAGGCGGAAGATGAGGCAAGCCGTTTTTCCGCTTCGACCAAGGAGGGAAAAGGAATGTCTACACCCCGTTTGATCCGGCCTGCCAGGGGCTCGGCTTCCGTATCCCCCCGGGTGACCCACTTCGGGGAAATCCGGAAAGGTCACCAGGAAACCGCCATCAACCGAATCAGCGATCAGGCATAATGGGGAGCTTAGGCCCACCATCTGCTCCGGCACCTTACCCGACGGTTCCGGCAGTCGTAATGGGAAACCGTGTATACTCCGAAGCATGGGGATGACGGCTTGGACTCGAAAGGACACTCTGGATAAACCTGCCATGGGCAAGGAGGCGCTGGCGGGTCCATACAAGGTCAAACGCTTGGCGCTGTTCGGCTCCTGGGCTCGCGGGGACAACCAGCCGGACAGCGACGTGGACGTCCTGGTCGAGGTGGACCCGTCCATCGGTCTTGACTTCGTGGTCCTGGCGGAACGCCTTGAAGAACTGCTGGGGCTACCCGTTGATCTGGTGTCACACCGGGCC
>Ga0180009_10000763_pt1 | contig 41826 bp, 38 predicted proteins | sample OS_PC_MetaG_FD_123537 | JGI IMG/M metagenome (GOLD analysis project Ga0180009, IMG submission 123537) | Groundwater microbial communities from the Aspo Hard Rock Laboratory (HRL) deep subsurface site, Sweden - OS_PC_MetaG | ecosystem: Environmental > Aquatic > Deep subsurface > Groundwater...
AATTTCGGCAGTGCCTGAGGAGGCGCCAGGGTGTGCGGCCCCTCACCTAACGCTAGGTGAGGGGCCAGCATGGAGCTGGCATAGAGCCTACAGGGATGTATTCACGGCGTCCTTTGACGGACACCCTGGTGCCGAATTTTAATCTGCGATGGGTATATTTATTCGGTTCCCACGGACTCCGCGCGGGAACCTTCTTTCCGTAGGGTGCGCATTGCGCACCAGCAATTCCTGGTTCCCAACGCGCCGGAGGCTTTGAAAGTATTGGTGCATTCCTCATTCTCACCGCTCCAGCGTGGGAATGCATACCGTTCTTGCTTCGGCAGCCATGATATGAGTTCCCACGGAGGACCGTGGGAACTAGAAATTATTTTCCGCGCCCCAAAAAAGGGTACGCGATGCGTAGCCTATAATTTATTTCGTATGACTCATCCGATTCAAAAATCCCGAACCCAATTCAATAAACTGCAGAAACGTTTGCGTCATGCGGTCGGCGATGCGATCGCCGATTACAACATGATCGAGGACGGCGATAAAATCATGGTTTGCCTGTCCGGCGGCAAGGATTCGTTCACGATGCTGGACATCTTGATGAATCTGCAAAAAACCGCACCGGTCAAGTTCGAACTGCTGGCGGTCAATCTGGATCAGAAGCAACCGGGTTTTCCCGAGCATGTCTTGCCCGAATACCTCGAATCCATCGGCGTTCCTTACCACATCATCGAGAAAGACACCTATAGCGTGGTCAAGCGCGTGATCCCCGAAGGCCAAACCACCTGCGGTCTGTGTTCGAGATTGCGGCGCGGTACCTTATATGGTTTCGCCGAGGCGAACGGCATTACCAAGATAGCCCTAGGTCATCACCGCGACGATATTTTGGAAACTTTTTTCCTGAATATTTTTTACGGCGGCAAACTGAAGGCGATGCCGCCCAAACTTTTGAGTGATGACAAGAAAAACATCGTGATCCGGCCGCTCGCCTATTGCCGCGAAAAAGAAATACAACGCTTCGCCGCGTTCCGCGATTACCCGATCATTCCGTGCAATCTGTGCGGCTCTCAGGAAAATCTGCAACGTCAGGCGATGAAAGTCATGCTGAAGACCTGGGACAAACAGTTTCCAGGTCGTTTGGAGACGATCTTCACGAGTCTGCAAAACGTCGCGCCATCGCAATTGGCCGATACTCAACTGTTCGATTTCGCCGGACTCAAAGCCAACTCGAACCTGCTAAACGGATGCGAAGCGATCGATGTTGACGCCGGGTTGTCGGTCTTGGCAATGTAAATGACCGGCGCAGCTATCGTACTGTTCACCGATTTCGGGCCGGCTGGCCCTTATCTCGGGCAGGTCGAAATCGTGCTTCGCCAGCTTGCGCCGTCCCATCCCGTCATTCACCTCGTCAGTAACGCGCCGTGCGGCAATCCGCGAGCTGCGGCCTATATATTGGCCGCACTGCGGCAACAGTTCCCGCAAGATTCGGTTTTTCTCTGCGTCGTCGATCCCGGTGTCGGCGGGGCGCGTAAACCATTGGTATTGCAGGCGGACGGACAAACATTCGTCGGCCCGGATAACGGCTTGTTGAATACCGTGGCCAAACATGCCGAACGCCGCGATTGGTTCGAAATCGTCTGGCGTCCCGAAAATTGCTCGATGAGTTTTCACGGCCGCGATTTGTTCGCGCCGGTCGCGGCACGCCTCGTTCTGGGTCAAGCGGCAGACGATTTAAAACCTTACCATGTCGATATCGCCGATTGGCCTGAAGATCTGGCCGAAATTATTTATTTCGACGGCTACGGCAATGCCTTTACCGGGCTGCGTTACCGTTCCGAACTGGATGGACGGATATTAATGGTCGACGGACGCAGGCTCGAGCAAGCCGGCACCTTCAGCGAAGCCTCGGTAGGTGAGCCGTTTTGGTATTGCAATTCATGCGGCTTAGTCGAAATCGCCGTCAATCAAGGCCATGCCGAACGGCAATTGGGACTAATGACCGGCATGAGAGTCGCCTATGAATGATGTCAAACGCTGGCAATTTTGGATAGACCGGGGCGGCACTTTTACCGACGTTGTCGCGAAAAGCCCGGACGGACGCCTGCTGACGCATAAATTACTGTCGGATAACCCGGAGCGTTACCGAGATGCCGCGCTGCAAGGCATGCGTGATATCCTGAATGTGGGCCCAGCAGAACCGCTGGCGGATGCCGTCGAAATCGTCAAAATGGGCACGACGGTCGGCACCAATGCCTTGCTCGAACGCAAAGGCGAACCCGTCGCGCTAATAATCACAAAAGGCTTCAAGGATTGTCTGCGCATCGCTTACCAGAACCGGCCCGATATTTTCGCGCTGAATATCCAACTGCCTGAGCAACTTTATCGAACCGTCGTCGAAATCGACGAGCGCATCGACGCCCAAGGCAGCGTGCTTAAAACCTTGGACGAGCAGCTTGCCGAACGGCAGTTACAAACGCTTTATAACCAAGGTTTGCGCGCGATCGCGGTGGTGTTGCTGCATGCCTGGCGCTATCCGGCGCATGAATTGCGTTTGCAAGAAATCGCCGAACGGATCGGCTTCACGCAAATCTCCATTTCGCATCAGGTCAGTCCGTTGATGAAGATTGTCGGGCGCGGCGATACGACCGTCGTCGATGCCTATTTATCGCCGATGTTGCAGCGCTATGTCGATCAGGTTGCCTCGGGTTTGGGCGGCGAGCGCTCGGATGAAGTTCGCCTAATGTTCATGCAATCGAACGGCGGCTTGACCGATGCCAAGCGTTTCCGAGGCCGCGATTGTATTTTGTCGGGCCCGGCCGGCGGTATCGTTGGCGCGGTTGCGGTTGCGCAACAGGCTGGTTTCGACAAAATTATCGCGTTCGACATGGGCGGCACCTCGACCGATGTCGCGCATTTCGCAGGTGAATACGAGCGCCGCTTCGAAACCGAGGTCGCGGGCGTTAGAATGCGCGTGCCGATGATGGCGATACATACCGTCGCGGCGGGCGGCGGCTCGATTCTGCATTTCGACGGCATGCGTTACCGGGTCGGTCCCGATTCGGCCGGCGCGAATCCGGGGCCGGCTGGCTACCGGAGGGGCGGTCCGTTGACCGTGACCGATGCGAATATCATGCTGGGGAAATTGCCGCTATTTCCAGCTGTTTTCGGCGCCGAAGGCAATCTGCCGCTTGACCGGGATCGAGTTGGAGTTTTGTTCGCCGAGCTTTCGCAGCGCATACATGCTGTGACTGGCGATGACCGAAGCCCCGAACAAGTCGCCGAAGGTTTTCTCGATATCGCGGTCGAAAACATGGCGGCGGCCATCAAGACTATTTCGGTGCAAAAAGGCTACGACGTTTCCGAATATGCTTTGTGCTGTTACGGCGCGGCGGCGGGACAACATGCCTGCGCGGTGGCCGACCGCTTGGGGATGCGGCGTATTATTCTGCATCCGTTCGCGGGCGTCTTGTCGGCCTACGGCATGGGTCTGGCAGACTTACGCACGGTTCGGCAAAAAGCCTTGGAGCGGCAATTGAATGAGGTTTCTCTGGACGCTTTAACGCGTGAATTCGATGTGTTGGAACAAGAAGGGCATGCCGAGATCGCCGCGCAAGGCGTTGCGGAAGATCGCATCGAAGCGGTTCGCCGCCTGTTTTTACGCTACCAGGGCACCGATACCGCATTGGCGGTCGAATTTGCCGAACGGCCGGTCATGCTGGCCGATTTCGAACGGCAATACTTGCGCCAATTCGGATTTACCTATGCCGACAAGCCGCTCATTATCGAATCGATGGCCGTCGAAGTCATCGGGCTCAGCGGGCAAGAGGCATCGATACCGGTAGAGGAGCATGATTTCGAAGACATCGCGCCGCTGATGACCGAATTGGTATTTTTTCGTGGACGGCATTGGCAAACGCCCGTGTATCGGCGCGAACAATTTAATCGGAGCAGGATCATCGACGGGCCGGCCATCGTCATCGAACCGACTTCGACCCTCGTGATCGACCCAGGCTGGCGGGCCTCGGTCGATCAGGGGCACAATCTGATTCTTACGCGGCAACAGGGCAGCGAACATGCTGCATTAACGACCGGTGCGTCGCCCGATCCGGTCATGTTGGAAATTTTCAACAAACTGTTCATCTCGATTGCCGAGCAGATGGGTTTCGTCCTGCAAAACACCGCGCACTCGGTCAATATCAAGGAAAGGCTGGATTTTTCATGCGCGCTGTTCGATGCGCAAGGCGAACTGATCGCAAACGCGCCGCATATTCCGGTGCATCTGGGTTCGATGGGCGAAACCGTCAAAGGTTTGCTGCAAAACCGCGACTTTACGATGGCTCCCGGCGATGTTTTTCTGGTCAATTCGCCTTATCGAGGCGGTACGCATTTGCCCGACATTACGATCATCACACCGGTTTTCGATCGGAGTCAGTTGCTCTTTTTTACCGCATCACGCGGCCATCATGCCGATATCGGCGGCATCACGCCGGGCTCGATGCCATCGCATAGTCGCAAGATCGAGGAAGAGGGCGTGTTGACTTCGGGCATCAAAATCGTCGAACGAGGCCGTTTCAACGAGGAGGCTCTGAGGCATTGGTTGCTGTCGGGAGACTATCCCGCGCGCAATCCCGATCAGAATATTGCCGATTTTCAGGCCCAGATCGCCGCGAACGAAAAAGGCGCTCAAGAACTACATAAAATGATCGCGCATTATTCATTGGCGGTCGTGCAAGCCTACATGCGCTTCGTGCAGGACAATGCCGAGGCGTCGGTGCGCAAGATTTTGGCTAATCTGCCGGATGGGCAATTTCGTTATGCGCTCGACGACGGCGCCGAAATCGCCGTGCGCGTGACTCTCGATCGCGAACGCGAGTCCGCGCGTATCGATTTCAGCGGCACCTCGCCGCAACAATCCGGTAATTTCAACGCGCCGTCGGCAGTCTGCAAGGCGGCGGTACTCTATGTCTTCAGAACCTTGGTGCAAGACGATATCCCGCTCAATGCCGGCTGTCTCAAGCCGCTCGATATCGTCATTCCGGAAGGCTCAATGCTTAATCCGAAGTACCCGGCCGCAGTCGTCGCCGGCAATGTCGAGACATCGCAAATCATCGTCGACGCCTTGTACGGCGCCTTGGGCGTACTGGCCGGATCGCAAGGCACGATGAACAATCTGACCTTCGGCAATCAGCGTTATCAATATTACGAAACGATTTGCGGCGGTGCCGGCGCCGGCAACGGTTTCGACGGCTGCAGCGCGGTGCATACGCACATGACCAATTCGCGCATCACCGATCCGGAAGTGCTCGAATGGCGTTTTCCGGTCCTGCTCGAAAAATTTTCGATACGTCAAGGCAGCGGCGGCAAGGGCGTGTTCAAGGGCGGCGATGGGGTCGTTCGCAGAATAAAATTTCTCGAACCGATGAGCGTCAACATTCTATCGAGCCACCGCACAACCGCCCCATTCGGACTGCACGGCGGTGAGCCCGGCGCAGTCGGCAAAAATAGCGTATGGCGAGAAAGCGGGGCCGTCGAGTCTTTAGACGGTTGCGCCCAAGTCGAAATGCAAGCCGGAGACGTGCTGCAAATCGAAACGCCCGGCGGTGGAGCTTACGGCAGTAAACCGGTTTGAGGGATTGTGAGGCCAAAAGAAGGAGTCTTAACGGCTTCCATTAAAAGAAATTCTTTAAAAGAAGGGATGAAAAAATAGAAAAAAAACTTGAATAATAAATTCGATCCGTTATCATAAGCGGCTCACGGAGAGATGGCTGAGTGGTTTAAGGCAGCGGTCTTGAAAACCGTCGTGGGTTTGTAGCCCACCCAGAGTTCGAATCTCTGTCTCTCCGCCATTACTCCTCAAAAGTTATTGATTTATATATAAAAATAGCAATAGCTTTAAGCGTGCCTTAACTTCTACCGTAGCCTGCGGATCTATAGATAAAAATCTTACAGTTAGTTACCCAGTCATCAATTTTAGGTAACTTATCTAATCCTTGTTCTGATTTTTTTTATTCATAGAACAAGTCAATAAAACCCTATCAGAAAAGCATTCTTTCCAAAAATTTTCATTCGTATTGAAGATTCAGAAGTCTCATGGTTTCTAATGCCCAACAGGAAGACGTATCAATTTTTTGGATAAATGTTCTTGATTACCGACTATCTGTGTTGGTAACTTTGGAAATACCGCAAATTGATTACCGAAGCTTTAAAAATTCAATTTCGTAAAGTCTCTGTCAAAGTTCAAAGTTGATCAAGGCAGCAATTCAGGGTAAATGCATTAAAATAATTAATATATCAATATGTTACCCTGTCGCTTAGAACGTTTAGTCAATTTGGTTTAGCTTATGGTCTTCCTTCCTAGGTCTCGTTAGGCCACGCCGAACTTTCATTTGTTGGGGCGATAGTGGGTTCTTCATGAGCGTTAGGTACGGTCAGCAGCTACTTTCCACAGCCGGTCAATGGGTAACTCTCCAAATCGTCGGCAAAATCGATCGGTCCCGGAAAGTATTTGCGTATGATTGCCGAGGTTTCTTCTTCCGAGCCTTCGGTTCGCCGCATGCGGTGCGATAAGACTAAATGCTTGACCTTTGCGGCTTGTGTGATTTTGCCGATTTCCGAAGGTGGCATGTGCAGATTACGAGCGGCTCCAGTAGCCTGTTCAGGGATGGCGTGATGGGCGATCAGCAGGTCGGAGCCTTCGATAAGCTTGATTAGGGTATTGTATTCATTGCTGGTGTCGCCGGAGATGACGATGCTGCAGTCTTCTGCGTCGATACGCCAGGCTAAAGCGGGCAAGGGTCCATGATGTACGGATATGGCGCTGATGGTTAAATTCGGTGCAATGTTGAATGTTTGTATCTTATTTTTAGCGAAACGGACGTTGTGAGCTTGTATTTTATAATTACTTTGGCTATCGGAGTTGATGTATTCATTTAGGTAACGGTAGATGCCGCTTTTACCGAACAATTTATCTATAAATTCCTTTGTCGAAGGCATAAGATCGTTGCCTGATGGGCCATAGACCGGTAAGTCTTTTTTTCGGTCGGTAAAATAGGAGCCTTTTACCAAGGCTGGAAAATCGCTACTGTGATCTACATGAAAATGCGTGAATAACAAGGCCTGCAAATCGTTGAAATCAGCGCCGGATTTTTCGAAATTAAGGCTGCTACCGGGGCCGGTATCGATCATGACTACTGCTTTATCGTCGATCCGCAGCAAATAAGAACTCCCCGCGCGACGGTCGTTGATTTCAGGGCCGCCGGCACCCAACACTTGCAACTGAACCTTTGAGCGAGAGGCCGCAGTTGATGAATAAGCGACCAAAATTAAGCTCGTCAGACTAATCGCCAAGGTGAATGCTAAAGTTTGGAGTTTGGCTTGATTCATGTTCGCCTCCTGAGTGCTGTTTTCGGAAGATTTGGGTGCAGCTCGAATTGACAAAGGAAAGGTCGTGTATCTATCGCAGATCAAAATTCGGCGCCGGAATTCATGCCATACCTAGCGTTTGCGGTTTTTTACTTCTCAGCAGTCGTTTGAAATAATCGATGAAACTCACGTTTGGTCCATCGAGCCTAAGGTTGCTTTTATGCTCAGCATAGATCGAAATTCGGCACCGGGGTGACCGTCAAAGGACGCCGTGACCCCTGCACCTAAATTATCCAAGAAAGCTAACCATAGCCAACGACCTTTGGAATTTAGGTGCTGGGTGAATGCAGATTTTGCAGGAGCAAAAAATCTGCCCTGCCGCCGACACCTGCCAATCGAGTTGCCAAGTCCTTAGTCTGATGAAACAAAAAAATCAATCAACGTTGCATTGATATCCGGCCATTGCGAATGCGGTTTATCGCCTTCGCAATACCAGGTTTTTATACCGCTAGCGCAGTTCGTGTAAGCGCTACATCCGTTATCGAGAGGTTCGGGAATCGGGTCGCATTGGTTGCATATCGCCCACCACCCCGCCGATTCCTTTCCGTAACCCGGAAACAGCTTGTCTTTTGCGCTATGCATGATCATGGCCGGTATCGGATCGGGGCAGCGGCGTTGGCGCAACTCTTGATAATTGATGCCGGCCGCGCTGGGAGCAATGGCGCTTGGAATATGCTTGGTGCCGGACATGAATGCCAAGGCCATGGCGGAGGTGCCTCCATCGGAATGACCCGTGATATAGATTCTTTTATTGTCGATACACCATTTTTTGGCGATCAGTTCGGGAATAGTGCCGAGTTCGACGGTCGTGGTGGGCGATAGGGGCGGGTGGTCCGCATAAGCGACAATCATACCGGCGGTTGTTGCCGCTAGTGTTAGATCGGTCGTTTTTTCGGTTTTGGCTCGATTGGAACCGGCGGGCGATAATACCAATAACAACGGGTGAGGGAATGTCGGATCGTAATTTAAAGGTGTTCGGACGTTATACTTGATTCCGTCCGCGGTGGATTCGCCATGGGTGGCGCCGGCAGATCCCTTAAGCTGTGCTGTTTGGCACAGGCCTTGAATTGACTCGGGCCGGTAAACGGCGTTGCCCATCTGAGCATAATCACTGTTCCCGGTTTCCATCAACAACATGATTAACACTAACAGAATGGGTGACAGAAAAATCGCTGCCAACCACATGTTGCGTTTGGTCAGGTGGGGTTTGATTTTCGAGAAATCAATCATTGACGCATTCCGGATTTTGAAATTGGGTTCTGATTAGGCTTCTGGCGTGTCGCTAGGTTTATCGTTATCCTTACTCACATACATAAATGCCAGCACCACAAAAGCCGATAAACCGAATACGAATAGTAATGGTTTAAAATTGAAGCTATCGGGATCTTCGAGGCCTACTGAAAAAGGGATATGCGAATCGAGTTGCTTATCGTTGTCGACGATCGTGATATGGGCCAAATAATTTCCCGCGCCGTACTTGCTAAAGTCGACAATGCCGCTAAACGATCCGGTTTTGACTTTTTGCGGTTCTTGATGAAAAATTCGGGTGCCTTCCGGCTCCTTCGTGATTTCGAATTCCACGTCGATCGTGCGTAATGCCTTGCCGCCGTAATCAAAGACCAAATGTGTTTGACCGACTTCCGGAATCGCATTGCAATAGCCTTTGCTGCCCGATAATTCAGGGGTGTAAGCGGTGAAATGGACGCTATCGACTCCGACACGGATATTGCAGGCGTCGATTTCATCAACCGCCCCACGATGGGCATGCGCCGGTGAAACGATAATCAAGCTCGAGAGTAAAAAAGCTGCGATCAACAACTGCTCGACAAAAAGACGATAGGTTAAGATCCGTGAACGTTTTGTAGTTATTATGCCTTTGTTCATCACAGTCTCCTGATGGGGTTGGCTAAAAGTCGACAGTTTCGACTTCGGAAATTAGGAATAAAGGTGCGCCGCCGCTCGAAATTTCAACGGCATGTTTAGCCGTTTCCTGTCCGCCGATTGAATTTAAACAGGCTTCTAGTGCCGGCATCGACGGAAAATAAACTTCGGCTATTCGGTGATAAGGCGCTGGCTTGCCATCGGCAGTCGAAGTTATCAATGAGGCGACGAAGCGTGTTTTACCAACCATTTTTTCTACGGCCATAGGTACGTGCTCTTCTGTATAGCGGTGCTCGAAGACATCCAGGTCGGTCGGTTTAGGATACATGACAATTAACTTTGCCGCTTGCATAAGTATCTCGTATAGTTCTTTAATGGGCTGCGTTATGTAACAACTATTTATTAATTATGTAAAATAGCCGCTTTCTATGAAAGAATAGTTTTTCTCTATGCAATTAGGCTAGCTGTTATGGAAATGCATCAAATTCGTTACTTCCTGGCGGTTTGCGATAAAGGCACGTTCACACGCGCAGCACAAGCGGTCTATGTCTCACAGCCATCAATGACACAAGCAATTAAAAAGCTTGAGGAGGAGTTGGGCGGCGAAATTTTTGTAAGGGATAGAGGGGGATGCCATTTAACTGCGTTAGGTCGTTTGGTCGAACCGAATCTGCGCCGGATTTTTCTTGAAGCGCAGGCCATCAAAGCTGAAGCGATACGATTTACCCGTTTGAATACTGTGCCTATTCGTGTCGGCATGATGAATACGATCGGTTCGCAGAGCTTGAATCCGGTATTCGCAGATTTTCAACGCGATTTTCCTCGTATCGAGCTGGAGTTGATAGTCGATACCGAGAGTAATTTACTGAGGCAATTGGATGCAGGTTATCTCGATCTGGTGATCAGCGCGCCGATTGTTTTGCCGGTCCGGCCCTTTCAGTCGTTATTGCTATACCGGGAGCGTTACGTCGTCGTTTTCAGTAATCAGCATCGATTTAAGCAAATGCAGAATATCGATTTAAAAGCTTTGCAATCCGAACCTTATCTAGATAGGCTCAATTGCGAGTTACGCGAAAAACTTAAAAGTGTGTGTCGGGATTTACATATTGAATTATATGCGGCCTATCGGAGTAATAGCGAAGAATGGATTTTGAACATGGTTCGTGCCGGCATGGGTGTTGCCTTGATGCCTGAATTTTCTGTCCCTAAAGATACTGAACTTGTCGATTATCGCAACTTGATAGATCCTGAAATAATCCGCGATATTCATGCGATATTTCAAACGCAAGTATCGCCGAAGTCCGAACGGCAAGCCTTGATCGCAATATTACAACAAGGCTTTTAGACGAACGGACTTTTGAGTCGGCTTCTTTTGTAGGATTTTTTAGGCTACTCCCTTTTGATCGAAAAACCGTCTAAGAAAAAAGGTATGGGATATGTCTATCGAGGACCGCCGTTCACCCAGCACCTAAATTATCTCAGATAGTTAACCATAGCCAATGGACTATGGAATTTAGGTGCTGGGTAAACCCATCCATGGGGGCTTGACGGCAGCAATCCCTGCTGCCGTCATCCTCGCTAGCCACACCCCATACCTTCATAAAGTTAGCCGTTTTTTGAGTATAAAGGGAGTAATGTAAAATGATGAATAGTAATACAAACATCTGCGCTATCGAGCAAATCGGCGCACAGGTCCTAAGGCGAATTGCCATGCCGGTCGAACGAGTCGACGATCCGTCTGTGACAGATGTAATAGCTGCGATGCAAGTAACATTGGCAAGTACCGAGGGGGTTGGTTTGGCCGCTCCGCAAATTGGCGAATCGCTTAGGATAATGATCGTCGCTTCGCGTTCTACCCCTCGATATCCTAAGGCCCCTACTATGGATCCAACTGTGATGGTCAATCCCGAATTTAATGCGTTATCGAACGAGATCGCAAAGGATTGGGAAGGTTGTTTGAGTATTCCAGGTATTCGGGCTTTAGTGCCTCGGTTCCGCAAAATTAGCGTTAGATATCTTAATCAGCAGGGAGTCAGTCAGACGCTGATTTTGGAGGATTTTGTCGCGAGGGTTTTTCAACATGAATACGACCACTTGGATGGATTGGTTTATCTCGATCGTGTAGAAACGAATCGTGATATCGTTTCGGAACAGGAGTTTCAGAAATTAATTACCGAAAGTAGTGTGGCGTGATAGTTAAACTTATGAAATTAAAAATAATTTCTTTGCAATTTGATTCGTGTATACCTTAAGATTAAGACGGTTTTCTATTCATCTGTAATTATTCTCACCCCCTATCGTTCCCACGCTCTGGCGTGGGAATGAAGACCGAGACGCTCTAGCGTCTCGTACCGCTGGAGCGGTACTCAGGCGTTCCCACGCAGAGCGTGGGAACGATAATTGCCGGGGGACTGAATAGTTACATTCATCCTTGTAACGTTATCGTTTTTTCAAGCCATAGGAAGCCAGGTTGTTAGTGCTTAGAAAGTAGGCTCTTATCAGCCTCAATAAATACAAAATAATTCGAAGGGGGACTTATGCTTGATTTCATTTACTGGATTGGTTGGATTGCCACTGTGCTTCTGGCAGGCTATTTGTTGTTGTATATCATTAAAATATTTATACACCTGGATGCTTTGCCAGCGATCTCTTTAGATTCAATGCCGGCCGTTAAACCAGTGCTTATACCGACAAAAAATCAGAACACAAAATTGCAAAAAATTGTAGCTTCGATTTTTGAAGTCAGAAAATGGGTTTTAACCGAAAATTGGTATTACGAATTGTCCGATGGTTCCATGATTTTAATCCCTAAAGGCTTTGAATTCGACGGCGCTTCGATTCCGAGACCATTATGGGCGCTATTGAGTCCGACCGGTTTGTTGCTGATTCCCGGGTTAGTACATGATTATGCCTATATGTATGCACAGCTTTGGCAAGTCACATCTAATAAAGTTGTCGAGCCTTATGGGCAAGATAAGAATCGAAAAGATTGGGATAAATTGTTCAGATCGATGGGGCAGGAGATCAACGGTTTTTCGTTTGTTAATTTTATTTCCTGGTTCGCGTTATGGTTGGGCGGATGGTTGGTATGGAGAGGACATAGAAAGGCGAATAAAACGCCGACTAAGCCTTTATTATAAAAATGCGATGGGCAAAGTGTTATGCGCTTTGCCCACTCCGAATTAATTTCATGAGCTTCATGGTTGAAATGCCTGAATTTAGGATGAATGTTGCCGATGCCGGTAATTCAAATTTTTCATTTGCTTCATTATCCAGGCTTTGCGCTTGAGTAAATACGGTGTAGGTTTGTCTGCCTTATATAAATGAGGATTGGGCAGCGTCGCTGCTAATAGTGCCGCTTGCGAAGGACTCAATTGACTGGCGGGTATACCGAAATAACGTTGACTGGCCGATTCGATACCGAAGAGATGATCGCCGAATTCCGCAATATTTAAATACACTTCTAGAATGCGGTCTTTGTGCCAAAGCATTTCAATCAGTCCGGTAAACCAAAATTCGAACCCTTTGCGCCAAAAGCTTTTGGAGGGCGTCAGGAATAGGTTTTTGGCGACTTGTTGGCTAATCGTGCTGGCGCCCCGGAGTTTTCCGCCTTTTAAGTATTGATCGATAGCATTCTGCATTTCATTGAAATCGAAGCCGTGGTGACTAAAAAAACGTTGGTCTTCGGATGCAATGACTGCCGAGAAGGCGTAGCGTGAGATGTGTTCGTTCTTTACCCAGCGATAATCGATTGTTTTGAATGATCGATGTTGTTGAAAATATTCTGCGTGGCGATATAGCATGAATACCGATACGGGTACTGGTATATGACGTAGCAAAACGACCGATAACAAAGAGCTTGTTATAAAAAATAGAGTTAGATAAAGCGCCAGTCGTTTAAGCTTATTTAGGAAAGAACGCTTGGGCTTGCGTTTGGAGTATCTCAAAAAAGTATCAACTTCCTTCCTAGGAATAAATATTCAGTCTCCCTCTTTTTGAATGAGGGAGACTGTGAATACTTACGATTTAATCGGTAGTGGTTAAACCTTTCAAGCTTGCAAAATAGGCCGAGATATTCTCCAAGTCGTCACCCGATAAGCCTTGCAGCATTGACTGCATGATAGAGTTGTTTCTTTTGCCGGATTGATAGTCTTTCATGGCTTTGACCAGATAATTGCCGTATTGACCGGCCAATCTCGGTACATTGCTTTGCGCATCTTTACTTTCTGCATGGCAGCTTAGGCAAGATTGAGCGAGTTTTTTGCCCGCAGCCGGATCGCCTCCGGCTGGGCTTTTGGTTTCTTTGCCCGGCGCGGATTCAATATAAGCGGCGATATTTTCGATAGTTTGATCGCTTAGGTCGTAGGTATTGGCTTTCATGGTGCCATGCGGGCGATTTTTTTCTCGATAAGCTTTCAATGCCGAAGCCACATAGTCTGCGCGTTGTCCGCCGATTTTCGGCACATAATAAGTCGGGTAGGCATTACTGTAGGCGGGGATGCTGTGGCAGCCTCGACAGGTTTCAAAAGCTGCTCGGCCGGCGTCGACATCCGCGGCTTGAACATTCATTTGCGGAATTGAAGCTGTCAGTACGCTGACTAATAATGCTAAGGATGGTTTTTTCATGGTGGTCTCGATCCTAATAAAGAGAAGATTGCTTCGAATTTGTAAGTTACTGAACGTATCTTACCAAACACGCCGGAAATTGATAACAGGCTATTGAGTCGGTGCTAAGGAAACATACCCATTTAGCCTAATTTTGGTTTTGAGTTGCTTGACAAAGGACCTTGTCGTTAAGACGGCATTTTTGTTTTCATGGCCTTTACTATCGTCGCGGGAATGCATATTTTATCGAGAGCTACAAAAACCACGCTCCTTAGATAACTTCGCCGGTATGGCATTTAAACCAGCCGGCAATACTCAAGCGTTGACGGTGTGTCGGCTCGACCTCGTGCGGTATATCTTCGCTGAGAAAGACGACCAGTGTTCCTGCCAAAGGCATGATTCGTGCTGCGACTTGTTCACTTTTCGGGTTATAAAGGGCCAGAAAACCGCCATCTTCGTTTTGCCAAGTTTCGTTAAGGTAAGCCACTGTCGTTAAGATCCGCCCTGCCGCACCTCGAAAACTGTCCCTATGCTTAAGATAATAAGCACCCGGTTCATAGCATGCAAAATGGCTTTCATATTCGAATAAGCCCATGAAGAGTAGCCGGTTGATTTCATGACGAAGCATGTCCATTTCGTCTAAATAGCGCTTTTGCGCATCGGTACTTCGTGTAAGCCACCGGGTTTTATCGCCGCGGATATTTTCGTCCAACGTGAAGCCGATGCCCCGGCCGATGCCGGCCGGAGTTAGTTCGCCATCGTTATCGTAGGCTTTAAGGTCGGCAACTAAGCTTTTTATTAACGTAGTATCGAAGTAATTTTCAATGACATGCCAGCCTCTATCGATCAATTGATCGGCTAGTTCGTCGAAAATAGGCTTCGGATGAGTCGGTGTCGTGGTAGGTAATAAGCTGGGTTGCAAGTAATATTACTCAAGTAAATGAAAAGCCGCGCGAATTTAGCCTTGAAATGCAAAAAAAGCAAGACTAATGATAAGGTTTAATTCTGGGCTATAATATCGCGCCGATTATGGCTTGCCGATTTCTTCATCAATGATGCCACAGAACCGCCCATTAAAATATTTGTTTTCTTATGGCTGATCTCTTATCGGTCCCGCAAGGTCGATTTAACTTGCGGCGCTTGCCCTTACGTCGGCGTGAGCAACTTAGGGCATACGATGCTTCCGACGAATATTTGCTGAATTATCTGTCCGAAGTTCAATTGCCTTCTATTGGCGCTCGCGTCTTGATCGTTAATGACAGTTTCGGTGCTCTAACGGTCGCCTTACATGGCTTCATGCCGTCTGCATTATCCGACTCCTATTTAAGCCAACAAGCGACACTAATAAATTTTTCCGAGAATGCCTTGTCGATAGACGGCGTTCGGTTGATGACAAGTCTCGAGTTGCCCGAGCAAAGTTATGATTTAATTGTGATTAAGTCGCCGAAAACATTGGCATTGCTCGAATACCAATTGATTTCGTTACGGTCTTTCATGACCCCGGCTACTCGAGTTATCACAATCGGGATGGTCAAAAATCTCAGCGCTACGGTTTGGAGTTTATTGGAAACGATTGTCGGTCCAACAAGCACCGCGAGGGCATGGAAAAAATCGCGACTAATTTTTTCCGAACTGGACGATAATATTTCGTTGCCGGTAAATCCTTATCCGGTCAGTTATCGGTTAGAGGGGACGAATTATACGATCGTTAATCATGCCAATGTGTTTTCTCGAGACAGTCTCGATATCGGTACTCGGTTTTTTATCGAGCATATCGGTTGTTTTCCCAATGCCGAAACTATCATCGATCTTGGTTGCGGTAATGGTATCGTTGGCTTGCTTGCAGCTGAACGCAATCCGAATGCAGTGGTTCATTTCGTAGACGAGTCGTTCATGGCGATTGCGTCGGCGCGGGAAAATTTTAAACTGGCTTTCGGCGAGAGCAGGTTAGCGAATTTTAGTGTCGGCGATTGTTTGTCCGACTTTACCGCTAAATCGGCCGATGTGATTTTGTGCAATCCTCCTTTTCATCAACAGAATGCAGTCGGCGATATGATCGCCGCTAAAATGTTTCGGCAGGCTAGAGAGGTCATAAAGCAAGGAGGGAAGTTGCTGGTCATCGGTAATCGTCACTTGGGTTATCATCTGGAGTTGAAGAAATTGTTCGGCAATGTTTCGGTTATTGCCGCTAATCGTAAATTCGTTATTTTGCAGTCGATGGTCGAATGAACGAGTCGAATACACAAAGTGATCGTTTATGTCATTTTTTATTATTTAAGGTATGAGCATGCGTTTTCGTAATTTTTTTCTGTTGCAACTCGCAGGAGCGGTTGGTCTTGTCCTAACAGGATGCGCTTCTTCCCGCCAGATTGCGGTCGATTATCCGGTTGCTCAAGCAAATGATTTAAAGCCTCTCGGCGGTTATCAAGCCGTTGATGGAGACGACTATTACGTTCAGTTATTTTCCGAATTCGAGTTAAAAGGCGATAGTACGCTCAAAACGGGCTGCAGCGAAATAGGGTCCGGCTATGAGAAAGGAAGTTCGACAGCGGGGGTTGTTTTTAAAGTTAAAAACGAAGCGCTAAATTATAAGCAGGAGGTTACGGCACTCGTTTATCAAGGTAGCAGCGGAAAATGCAACTTCAATCTCGAAACGCGCAAAGCCGCGCTAACGCCATGGCTGAGGCTGGATTTAAGTAAGGACACTACGATCGATTACCAATTCATGACCAGTAATCAGAGCGATACCGACATTTCAAAAATTATCGGTGATGTTCATAAAAGTACAAATCTTTTGGCCTTGACCGGGGTCGGTATCGGTATTGCCGTGATGGGCAAGTTGGCCGACGAATGGGTGCAGAGTCCGATCGGACAAACTGCGGTATCGGCGCCGTCCGAAGCAAAAGTCAGTACCGAGACTCATACCTTGCCGCTCGCTATACAGAGCGATGGCAATAAGACGGTATTTAGGGAGACGCGTCTGCCGGTTTATGAAGTCGTCGAAGGCGGTAATCCGTTTGCAGGTGGATCGAAACAATTGGGCGAATTGAGAATTTACCCTGAGATACGCTCTTCTTTATTACTCAAACAAGTTTCCGCAGGGATACCCAGTGCGAGGGATGTTTCGTTGCAGGAGTTATTGAGCATGCCGATTCGAATGGGTGAAGGCAATATCGAGCTCAGGCAATTAATGGAAAAATCTCCAATCGATGAGAAGCCGAATTTGCAGCCGGATTGGAGGAAATACGGCGAAGTTGAAAGCCAATGCCGTAAATTAAAGCTAGTCTTGCGAGGCTTGGGGTTTAATAAATTCGACCGAAATGCAGTGCTTTATTATTATCTCGCTCAGTCTCCGGACTGGTCGAACTACAATATTCCGAAAATTCGCGCTACTGCCGATGACCTTCGACCGGCAACGCTCCAACAATTTCGAAGCCGTAATTTTTCCGGCTGTTTGATTGATGAGGATTTTCAAACAATGGCGATGATGGGCTTGTCCGTCAATAGCGCACAAGATTGGCAGGCCATTCAGGATGCCCGCCAAAAGAAAGAAAGCGTGCTAGGACCGGTACAATCGATCGGACGTCAATTAACCGCGGTGATTCAAAACAAAAATCCGGCGGAAATGGCGAGACAGATTTATCCGTTGATCGCTACTCCTAAAGAAGGAGGCGGTAAGGTACTATTGCAGAATCATCTTGGCGAATTCGGCCTAGAGAGTTTGCTCGGCATCGACTATATGCCCGGAGAAGGGATAGTAATCGGTTATCAGCAATTCGAACAGGTTTTTTCTTGGCTTTATATCGATCAACTAAGTTGTACGCGGCCGGCCATTGAACAAGGCAAGCCATTAGGTCATATCGGTTTATTGATGTTTACGACGCAAGACGGTTCGCCTTGGCCGAAAGGCGGTGCAATGGAATTTGAAATTCAATCCGGAAAAATTTCGCGGATTGCTTTTCAGCATCCGACTTTTCGAGACTTTGAGCAAAGCTTGACCGATTACCCTGAAATCGGCGGCTGTCGGATCGATAAAAGCTTCATCGAGAGGTTGCGGTGACGATTGATGGCAAGTCGATAAGTGTAAATTAATCTAAAAACGTTGCGAAAATATTAAATACAGCAACAAAGAAAGCTGCGTCCAAACTATACCTTTCGCAATTCAAATTTCGGCAGTGCCTAAGGAGGCACCAGGGTGTTCGGCCCCTTACCTAGCGTTAGGTGAGGGATCAGCATGGAGCTGGCATAGAGCCTACCTGGACGTATTCACCCAGCACCTAAATTTCATAGGCCATTAGCCATGGTTACTAGTCTTAGATAATTTAGGTGCTGGGTTCACGGCGTCCTTTGACGCGCCCCGGTGCCGAATTTTGATCTACGATGGGTATAATAACCAATATTTCAGGTAATTGTGCATGACACTGATTCGCCAAGAAGATTTTATCCAAAGCATATTCGAATCGCTGCAATACATTTCTTATTATCATCCAGGTGATTTTATTGAGGCGATGTATCGAGCCTATCAAAATGAACAAAGTTTGGCTGCCAAGGATGCAATCGCACAAATTTTGATTAATTCCAGAATGTGTGCCGAAGGACACCGACCGATTTGCCAGGATACCGGCATCGTCGTGGTATTTCTGAAAATCGGTATGAACGTGCAATGGGATGCTCGGAAAAGTGTGACCGATATGGTCAACGAAGGCGTTCGGCGCGCGTTCATGCATCCCGACAACTTACTTCGTGCATCGATTTTGTCCGATCCGGCCGGCAAACGCATCAATACGCGAGACAATACGCCGGCGGTCGTATACATGGAGGTCGTTCCCGGAAATAAAATCGAAGTCGAAATCGCGGCCAAGGGCGGCGGTTCCGAAGCCAAATCCAAGTTTGCGATGTTGAATCCGTCCGACAGCATCGTCGATTGGGTCATGCAAACCGTACCGACGATGGGTGCGGGATGGTGTCCCCCTGGGATATTGGGCATCGGTATCGGCGGTACCGCCGAAAAAGCGATGCTGCTCGCGAAGCAGGCTTGCATGGAGTCGGTCGATATTCATGAGTTGATTGCGCGAGGGCCGGTCAATGCGCTCGAGGAATTGCGCTTGGAGTTGTACGAAAAGGTCAATGCACTCGGTATCGGTGCACAAGGCATGGGTGGGCTGACCACGGTCTTGGATATTAAGGTCAAGGATTATCCGACGCATGCTGCCAATAAACCGATCGCGATGATTCCGAACTGCACCGCAACGCGCCATATCCATTTCGAACTCGACGGTTCCGGGCCGGCCGAACTGCCAGTGCCGCGTTTGGAGGATTGGCCGAAAATTGCCTGGGAAGGTGGGAGTAGCGCCAAACGGGTCAATCTCGACACCGTGACGAAAGACGAAATAGCGACTTGGAAGCCCGGCGAAACTTTATTGTTGAGCGGCACGCTACTCACCGGCCGAGACGCCGCCCATAAACGGATCGTTGAGATGCTGGAGCGTGGCGAGGATTTGCCTGAGGGCGTTGATTTTACGAACAAATTCATCTATTACGTAGGCCCGGTCGATCCGGTCCGCGATGAGGTCGTCGGACCTGCAGGTCCGACGACTGCGACGCGCATGGATAAATTTACCGAGGCGATGCTCGCGCAAACCGGTTTGATCGGAATGATCGGCAAGGCCGAACGCGGCCCAGTTGCAATTGAAGCGATCAAAAAACATCGTGCGGTTTATTTGATGGCGGTCGGTGGTGCGGCTTATCTGGTTTCGAAAGCGATACGGAAAGCGCGAATCGTTGCGTTCGAAGATTTGGGCATGGAAGCCGTGCATGAATTCGTGATCGAAGACATGCCGGTCACGGTCGCGGTCGATGTCGACGGCGAGTCTATTCATAAGAGCGGTCCAAAACAATGGCAAGCCAAGATAGGCAAAATTCCGGTGGTTCCGGAATGATTTTTATCCATAAAAATCATCTTGTCCGCCAAACACACGAAAATCACGTAAATATTCAACATGTTAATTGAAAATAGCCAACCCTTCGATATTTTGCTGGTCGAAGATGAGCCGGCCGATGCTCATTTAGTGAAGTCGGCTCTCAAAGAAAATAAAGTGTATTGTCATTTGCATCATGTATTGGACGGTCGTGATGCTTTGGGTTTTTTGAGGCGCGAAGGCGATGCTTATAAAAATGCTCCCCAACCGGATCTGATTTTATTGGATTTAAACATGCCGCGCATGAACGGTCGTGAGTTTTTAAGCGTTATTAAGACAGACGAGCAATTTTCGGCTATTCCCGTCGTGGTGTTGACAACTTCCGATGTTGAGCGCGACGTCGTGGCCTCGTATAAACTCGGAGCGGCTAGTTACATCACCAAGCCGGTCGATATGGCGCAATTTATCGATGCGATTCGGCAACTTGATAATTATTGGTTTACTTTGACTCGATTGCCCAAAAAGAGTTGATCATGTATGCCAAGTTGTCTTATCGAGTGTTATTAATTGAAGACGATCCCAGTGATGCGCACCTGGTAAGTCGTTATTTGAAGTTGTCTACGGATGTCGGTTTCGAATTGACATGGGTCGTTTCTTTATCCGAAGGCTTAGCGCAGTTACAGAAAAATGAACACGATATATTGTTGTTGGATTTATCGTTACCGGATTCTAAAGGGCTTGAAACAGTAAAAGCGATACGTTCGTCCACTCATTTCTCTCTACCGTTGATTGTTTTAACCGGGCATGACGATACAGGTTTTGCACTCGATATATTAGAGTCCGGCGTTCAGGATTATTTAATCAAGGGGCGTTTCGATGGGGATGCCTTGATTCGAGCCATCCGGTATGCTTTACATCGTTCAAAACTCGAACAACGGTTACATGAAGCGGAAGAGCGTTGGCGATTTGCTTTGGAGGGCGCTGGCGATGGTGTTTGGGATTGGAATTTATTGACCAATGAGGTCTTCTATTCTCCGCGATGGAAAGCGCTTCTCGGCTTTTCCGAAGATGAGATTGGCAATAATGTCAACGAATGGGAGAAACGTGTTTATCCATTGGACTTGCCGGTTGCGATGGCCAATATTCAAGCTCATCTCGACGGCAGAGTCGACAGTTATGGTTGTGAGCATCGTTTGATGTGTAAGAACGGGAAGTGGCGATGGTTCATGGATCGCGGCGTAGTCGTCAGTTGGACCGATGGGGGGCTTCCTCAACGAATGATCGGTACATTGTCCGATATCACTAACCGGAAAAATATGGATCAGCAGCTGCAACAATCCAAACAGTTTGCGGTTTCTACCATCGATGCGTTATCGGCCCATATCTGCGTATTGGATAAATCCGGTGCAATTGTGGCGGTCAATCGAGCATGGCGAGAGTTTTACCAAAATAATGCGGGTGCTTCGAGTAATTGCATATCGGTTATCGACAGTAACTATTTAGCGGTTTGTGATTGCACAACGGATGAAAGTTCGGAGCAAGCAGCACAAATGGCCGCAGGTATTCGTTCGGTCATGAAGGGTGGTGTAGATATTTTTGAGATGGAATACCCATGTCATTCAGAACACGAAGAGCGTTGGTTCAATGCCAGGGTTACATCCTTTAATGATAATAGGGAATATATCGTCGTAGCGCATGAGGATATTACCGAGCGTAAGCAAGCCGAGGCTCGCGACCGTTTGTTAATTGCGGCGCTCGAAGCAGTCGGTCATGGTATTGTGATCACCGACACCAGTGCTCGCATCGAATGGGCCAATCCGGCCTTCGGAAAACTGACCGGCTATACGCTTGAGGAGGCGCTTGGCAAGGCTCCGAAAGACCTTGTTAAATCCGGAAAGCAGGATTCTTTGTTTTACGATGATATGTGGCAAACCATTCGTTCAGGTAAAACTTGGTGCGGAGAATTGATCAACAAACGTAAGAACGGCGATTTGTATGATGAAGAACTCACAATTGCTCCGGTCACGGATGATAAGGGTAAGATTACGCACTTCGTCGGAATTAAACAGGACATCAGTGAGCGTAAAAGATTGGAAGCCGAACTAATACAATTGGCGACTACCGATCCCTTGACAGGACTGCCTAACAGAAGGCGTTTCATGGAACGATTGAGCGAGGAAATCAATCGTTCGGAGCGTAATAACTCTCATCAAGTCGCAGTTTTGATGTTGGATTTGGATAATTTTAAAACAATCAACGACCGATATGGTCATGCCGTTGGCGACCAAGTGCTGAAGCATTTTTCCACAATTTTGCGTAATGAACTGCGCAAAATCGATAGTGTCGGTCGGCTTGGCGGGGAAGAGTTTGGGATATTTCTTCCGGAAACAAGCCTTTCCGATGCCGGAATATTTGCGGAGCGCTTACGACAAGAACTCGCACAAACGCCTTTGTTAACCGATGGGCAATCGATCGTTACCACTGTCAGCATTGGTATTTCCGAATTGATGTCAAAAGATATTCAAGCCGACTCTGTCTTGATTCGCGCCGATCAAGCTTTGTATCGAGCTAAGAAAAATGGACGAAATCGTGTGGAATTTTATAATGGTTCTTAAATCGCTGCATTCTTGCCGACTGGCTGGTATTGATAAAAATTAGGGAAAAAGGTCGGTTCTTGTTAAAATTAAGTTTCGATACGAAACTATATGATTCTATCGGCTGTGTAAATTTATTATTGAGCTATCCAAATCGGTGGAAGAATCGGGCAAGAGAGTGCTTCGAAGCCAAGACTAAGTTTATTACTCCCTTTTATTTTTAGACGGTTTTTCGATCAAAAAGGAGTAACGCAGTCAAACTAAAAAAATCAAATCAACCTCTGGGAGGGGAACGCCATGAAAAACAAATCGCTCAGTTTACTGATCGCGTTGTTGTTCAGTCTAATCGGGTTTGGAGTGGGTAATTTTGCCTTCGCCGCACAACCCGATTTCGAACAACTTAAAAAAGATTATTACGAATCGCATCCGGGGAAAGGATCCCACGGTAAATATTGGGAGCCGATTCCCATTCAAAAATATTGGAATCCCAAAGATTTCTATACACCACCTAAAACCGTTCAGGGCGAAGTTGGCCGCGATACCTGTATCGGCTGTCACCAAAGCACCTCTCCCGGCGCATTCCATGCTTGGAAAAACAGTGTTCATGGCGATTTGAAGAAGATCCGCAACTTGCCGGATAGCGACGTGCGCGCCTATAAAAAGAAAAAACTAGCCGAAGTCGAAGCCAATTTGACAAAGCTGGGATTGCTCGAAAAAGGTCAGCAGCTCGACCAAGTCGGTTGTATCGATTGCCATGGCGGTGTCGGCAAAGAGACCATCAATCATGCCGAAAATCTGGTCATGCCGGACCGGGTTGCTTGCGGTACTTGCCATTTGAGCGAGTTTGCCGAAGCCGAGTCAGAAAAAGATCAAGAATGGCCGCAAAAGCAATGGAGCAAAGGTCATCCTTCGCATGCGGTCGATTGGGAAGCCAACGTCGAAAACACGATTTGGGCGGCGATGCCCGAACGTGAAGTCGCGCAAGGCTGCGACATGTGCCATTATCAGCAAAACAAATGCGACGGCTGTCATACTCGGCACACCTTTTCAGTCGCCGAAGCGAGACAACCCGAAGCCTGTGCGACTTGTCACAACGGCGTCGATCATAATGAGTTCGAAAATTTCATGACCTCGAAGCACGGTACGCAGTATCAAACTTTGGGTAAAGCCAACTGGAATTTCGAAGTGCCATTGAAAGACGCGATCGCGAAAGGCGGCTATACCGCGCCGACCTGTCAGTTGTGCCATTTCGAATACAAGGGCGAATATTCGCACAATCTGGTACGGAAGGTGCGTTGGGCGTTCAACCCGACTCCGGCCATCGCCGACAACCTGGACCATCCTTGGTTCGAAGAGCGTAAAGAGTCATGGGTAGAGACTTGTAGTCTGTGTCACTCGGCCAGTTTTGCCAAAGCATACCTCGATGCGGCCGATAAAGGCACGATTCAAGGGCTGGCGGTCGAGCAGGAAGCCAAAAAAGTCATTAACAAACTCTATGACGATGGTTTGTTAGTCGGCCAAAACAGCAATCGTCCGGCGCCTCCTGCACCTGAAAAAGATGCGGCCGGCGGATTCTTCCAATTGTTCTGGGCTAAAGGTAATAATCCGAGCCATGTTGAAAGAGTTTATGCCGATATGTGGGAACATGATGTCATCAAGCACTATAAAGGCATCTTCCATGCTAATCCCGGCGGTTTTACTTACACTGAGGGTTGGTCGAACCTGATGCGTGGTTACACCGAGATCATGGATGAAGACACGCGTTTGCGCGAAATGGCCGCGATGAAATCGGGCGGTAAATTGCAAACGGTTTCCGCTTCGGCTCAACAATCTTCTTCGGACAAAGATAACAGCTTGCTTCTTAGTGCATTGTTGTTGATTGCATTCGGTTTAGGTATTGCTTACTTGATGCTAAAGCCTGCAAAACCAGAATCGGATCAAGGACAGAAGTGATAAAAGGACGCTACGGAAAAGCGCTTCTATTGTTGGTCGGTATCGCATCGCTGTTGGGAGGCGGTGCGATACTTTTTCATGAATTGAGCGGCCCGGCACCGTCCGGCGCCGGTCAAGTCGACGAACGATTGAATGTCAATTCTTCATCCTTACAGCCGGCCGATTTGCCGGGATTTTTTCCGGCCGATTCCGCGCGTCTTTATTCCTTTCGTTATGACGATAAAGATGCTTTCAGCTTAGCTGTCGTTCAGTATCGAAATGCTTCGGGAGCAAGGGCGAGCGCCGTACTTTTTCCGAAGGAATCGCAAGACAGGGTGATTTCATCCAGTCAAACGGGATTACGAAACGAAATTTGGCAATCAGCCACTGAAGCCATTTCGAAACATGCGCCTGAAGAGGCGCTGTTTTTGAGTTGGTGGGACGACGGTCAACGGATTCAATATTTAAGCGGACGAGAAGCTTGGCTACAAAAGCCAGGCGAGGAAACTTTCTCTAGCTCGGTTTGGGGAGCTTTTCGTTCAGACTTGATTGATGCGTCAGAAAAGGAAAGAGATCGATTACACTATATGGCGCGTTGGCTGACGATGGATGCCGACAAGGCCTTAAACGAAATTGTCGAGTATTTCGGTAAATCGCGTCCTATCTACTTATTGGTCAATAACGATGTGCTATTGCGACTGTCTGAAATCAAGGCGTACGGCGGTTCGGATTTAGGTTTAAAAAACAAAAACATTCCGGCCGGAAATAATCTGCATGGCGATATCGCACAGGTTAAGCGTTGGGCGCACGAGACCGGGGAAGGCAACTATCTGGCTCATAAAGAAGGTCGTTATTACCGGACATGGGTTACAGCGACGGAAGGCAATAGCAAGGATACGCTCTTGGTTCGTCTGCTGCCGTTTATTGATTCGCTGAAAAAACTGCCTGAAGGGGTTAGTTTGGTTTATCAAAGCGGGTGGGGCGGTTATTTATCCGTTTATAAAGTCGAGCCCTAATTAATTTATTAATTTATACCCTTAGATCAAAAATCGGCGCCGGGGTGACCGTCCAAAGGTCCGGCGCCTAAATTCGATAGCTTACCTCTATGGGCTATGGAATTTAGGTGCCGGGTAAATAATATCAATAATCGTTGAGTCGATAACCTTTCCCTTGCATACAGTGTTTAAGCAACTCCTCTTGCTGAGTTTCCGGTATCTGCTTTAAACCGATTTGATATTTGCATTCGGACAGAGCAGTAACGGATTGTTCGTGTGAGAAACCGTCTTGACTCCATAATTGCCTAGACGAAGCACAACCGATAGTGGCAAATGTCGTTATCGCCGAAAAAATAATGATAATGGTTTTCATAAACATATCAGCCCCTTGTAAATAATGGTTTAGCATAAAAGGTTCAATACCTATCATGGCCTATTCGGCAAGTATTTAGAAGCCATTTTTTACCTGTTTTAGAGTAATTATTCACATCCCCCCCTTATCATTCCCACGCTCCAGCGTGGGAATGCAGCCCGAGACGCTCTGGCGTCTCGTACCGCTGGAGCGGTACTCAGGCAAAATTTGAAATACGAAAGGTATAAAACGCCTCAAGAGTCGTCAAATACGGCATAAATTCTTATTCAACTGTTAACGTTTAGTCTATCCTTATTGATAAATTCTTAATTGGCAAGGCTATATACCAATGTTTCGAGAACGAAAAGAATATAGAAAAAACCTAACTTCTTCAGGAAAATTGCATTTAGCAGGTGAAACATTGGACTTTATTAGTCACGATGTTTCTGTGAATGGTATCTTGATCGAAATCGTGCCCGGTAGGTTGTTGTCTACCTTTAGCGATTTTGAATCGTTTATTAATGAAAATAGTGCGGCTGAAATTTTTGTTAAAGACTTAATGCTAACCGGCGAAGTTGAAATTATCTGGATAAAAGAAAAAGATAATAATATCTTGATGGGGTTGGAATTCAAGCATGTTATTTACAATGCCGATCGCTTATGGTTGAAACGTCAATATTATCGTAAAAAACAGTCTTTTGTCGGATTCTTGATGCTTAAAAACAAGAGAGTGGGATTCGAAGGAAAAAACATTTCGGTAGACGGCCTGATGATCTATGTAAAAGATCTCGACAAGGATTTGTTGCCGAATGCCGTGGTTAGTTTATATTCAGAATCCTTAAAAATGAAAGGGATGGCTAAGATTTGTTGGATACAACATGAGCAAGAGCAAGAAAAAAATGGTGCGTTAATAGGCTTACGTTATTTGAGTAGTGCATGAGAAACTATTCAGTCCCCTGGTAATTAGCGTTCCAGCGGTACGAAACGCTAGAGCGTCTCGGTCTTCGTTCCCACGCCGGAGCGTGGGAACGATAGGGGGGTGTGAATCATTACAAGCTGACTGAGTACCTGTGTCCGAAAGCAATAGTATTCAATCGTACTTGATATATTTAAAACGAGGGTCGTCCGGTGTGCCCTCTAGCGTTGAGTTTTGGTCTAATCCGGGTTGCCACATCACGACTTCCTCAATTTTCTGCGCCAATTCAAAATCTTTGTTCGTGATGCCTTTCGCGGCATGGTTGACCAATTTGACGATCACGAAAGCATAGGACACGGTCAGGTCGGGATGGTGGAAGGCTGCTTCGGCTAAGTGACCTACGGTATTGACGATCATCAGTGTCGATTTCCAACCGCTTGTTTTGTATTTGCGACGAATCCATCCTTTTTCGAGATACCAGTTCGGTAATTCCGCTTTGAGTCTAGCTTCGACCTCTTGATCGGAATAGGTTTCTTCGTGTTTTCGTTCTCTCCAACTCATGATGATGACCTCATTCAAATTAAGCGCAATAATGGTGGTGAAGGACGACATTATTCATCCTGTTTGACGCATTCTAACAATGAATATTGGATAATGAATAGCGTGATTGCGATGGGAAATAGCAAAAAATGTTCAATAAGCAGCAAGCTGGCAACTGAAAAACCCATCACTACCAATGACAGTAAGGGCTTGCGCCCGGCAATCTTTAACATGACTCTCAGCGTTTCTTGATCGATGTTCTTCCTTTGTCCGACAAAAAGTATTACCGTTATAAATGAAACGAAAGCTAGAAAATATGGGAAATATATGAACATCGGCGCATCGGGTTCGAAAAAACGGTGCCAATAAGCAAACCATACGAACAACGTGCTCGATGCATAAAAGTCATGCCAGTTAAGATAGCTGGGCTTATCAACCAATACGCCGATTCCGCTAAGCGCCATTACCGATCCCATGACCGGAATGACAAACGGCGACAATAAATAGGCAACCAGCGGATGATTATTATCGGCAAGGTAGCTCAGGGATAGGCAAGATAAGATGAAAATTGGCATAAATGAGCCCATGATTTGTAAAAAATGTGACGTCATAGAGGATTGTATCTCAACGATGGTATTTGCCAATGATTGTATTACTTGGGCGTTAATCAGGTGTGAAGATTGATGATCAAACGGTTAGAATGATTGAGACTGTTGAGTAAAAACCGGAGGAACGCACATGTCAGAAAAATTCAAGTACATCCGTTGGTTCGATGAACTAACGATCGAGGATATTCCCTTAGTTGGCGGCAAGAATGCCTCGCTAGGCGAGATGTATCGAGAACTAGCCGCCGAAGGCATCTGCGTGCCGAACGGCTTTGCAATTACAGCGGAAGGATACCGGCACATGCTCGATAAAGTGGATGCCTGGGCAGCCTTACATGAGGCGCTCGATACCTTGAATCCCGAAGATGTGAACGATTTGGCTAGACGCGCCAGAAAAGCGCGAGATATCGTTTACGCAGCACCGCTTTCAGAAGAATTAGAGCGTGAAATTCTGGGTGCTTTTAATCAACTGCAAGGGCAATACGATGAAGAATTGACCGTTGCGGTTAGAAGTTCGGCGACGGCAGAAGACCTACCAACAGCAAGCTTCGCCGGCCAACAGGATACCTATCTAAATGTACATGGTGGACAAGCCCTGCTCGATGCGTGTAAGCGTTGTTTCGCGAGTCTATTTACCGATCGGGCGATTCATTACCGGGTCGATCAAGGTTTCGATCATTTCAAGGTGTCGTTATCGATCGGCGTAATGAAAATGGTTCGTTCGGATTTAGCGTCGAGCGGCGTTATGTTTTCGATCGATACCGAATCGGGATTCAAAGACGCGGTATTTATCACCGGTGCTTACGGTCTCGGTGAAAATGTCGTGCAGGGCTCGGTCGATCCGGACGAGTTTTATGTGCATAAGCCGACCTTCGAGCAAGGTCATCGTTGTGTGCTTCGGCGGTCGCTTGGCGCTAAAAAAATCAAGATGATCTATAGCGAAGGCCGCACGCGAGAACAAACTTGTAATGTCGTGACATCTGCCGAAGAGCGTTCACAATTTTGCCTAAGCGGCGACGAGGTGCTGACCTTGGCCGATTACGCGATCAAAATCGAAAAGCACTACAGCGAGAAGGCAAATCAGCCTAGGCCGATGGATATCGAATGGGCGAAGGACGGTCTGGACGGACAGCTTTATATCGTTCAGGCACGCCCCGAAACGGTTGCATCGCAGTTGAGCGGGACGACGCTCGAGCAATACGAATTGAAACAAAAAGCCGAGGCGATTGTGATTGGACGAGCGGTCGGCAGCAAGATCGCGGTCGGAACCGCGCATGTGATCAAAAATGTCAGTCAATTGAATACCTTTAAACCCGGCGAAGTATTGATTACCGACATGACCACACCGGATTGGGAACCGGTCATGAAAACGGCGGCCGCGATCGTGACCAATCGGGGTGGACGCACCTGTCATGCCGCAATCATCGCTCGCGAGCTGGGGGTTCCAGCCGTAATCGGCTGCGATAATGCGACCGAAACCGTTAAGACCGGTAAGACTGTCACGGTATCCTGCGCCGAAGGCGATTCTGGAAAGGTTTATGAAGGCGAGTTGAGTTTCGATGTTAATACGACCGATCTTTCCGGATTGAAGCGACCGAAAACTAAAATTATGCTGAATTTGGGCAATCCGGAATTGGCATTCAAACTCAGCTTTTTGCCGAATGACGGCGTCGGATTGGCGCGGATGGAATTCATCATTACCGAATTTATCAAAGCTCATCCGATGGCGTTGATTCATCCTGAACGCATACAAGATGCCGACGAAGAAGCAACGGTTAAACGCTTGACCCGCCATTATGCACAACCGGAGGATTTTTTCATCGAGCGTCTTGCGGAGGGAGTCGGTACGATCGCGGCAGCGTTTTATCCGAAACCGGTCGTGGTCAGGATGTCCGACTTCAAGACTAACGAATATGCAACCTTGCTCGGTGGGCGATGGTTCGAGCGCGACGAGGCGAATCCGATGATCGGTTTCAGAGGTGCTTCGCGTTATGTTCACCCCGATTATAAGGAAGGCTTCGCACTCGAATGCCGAGCGATGAAGAGGGTTCGCGAAGACATGGGTTTGACCAACGTAATTCTTATGATTCCGTTTTGCCGCCGGGAGCAAGAAGCGGTGCGCGTTTTGGATTATATGGCCGAGCTCGGTTTGAAAAGAGGGGAGAACGGCCTCGAAATTTATGTGATGTGCGAAATTCCGAATAATGTGATACGTATCGATGCGTTTTCGAAGCTGTTCGACGGTTTTTCGATCGGCTCGAACGATTTGACTCAATTGACGCTCGGCGTCGATAGGGATTCCGAAATACTTGCCGAGGATTTCGATGAGCGCGATCCGGGCGTTAAAGAAATGATTCGTATGGCTGTGGAAGGCGCACGTCGTAACGGCAAGCATTCCGGCTTGTGCGGGCAGGCGCCGTCCGATTATCCGGAAATGGCCGAATATTTGGTCGAAATCGGCATCGACTCGATGAGTTTGAATCCGGATACGGTGTTGCAGACGACTCAGCGGATTTTGGCTCTGGAAGAAACAATAAGGGAGAGACAGCCAAACTATTAGCCCTTCGCGCTCAATTAGCCCAAACCCAGGCACTCTTGCAATAATTACTCCTGATTCGCTAGCTGCTTCAGCTTGCCGGAGCCAAGTGCCCGAGCGGGCCAGTCGTAACCGCAGCGACTTCTGCGGGACGGGTTATTTAACCCGTCCCCAACGTTTCGGTTTGCCCTAAACATTTCGGCTGACTTCGGCCAAAGTCAAAACGTTTAGAACGGGGTTGCAAACCCCGTCCTGCCAGGGATATCCTGGTTTTTGGGTTTTAGCTGAAGAAACTTGCTAATCAGGTAATTACTTGTCTGCTGGCGATTATGTCGCCGACAACAATTCAATCGCCGGCCGCGCCCAAAATCGTCGTGTTGATCTGTGGATAAATATATGTGAACTACAACAATAAAATGATAATTAACGTAAAAACAACCTATTAACTGCTAGTATTAAAGCTATACTGCTTTCCGGGCAGTATTCGTTGCCTACATTGAAATACATTTGGAATTATTGTTTATGGAGTGTTTACTATGATAAAAAAATTAAATCTTACTTTTCTGCTGTCCTTGGTGGCGATAAGCAGTGCTACTGTTCATGCTGAATCGCAAATAGTTGCGCCACAAGGGCAAGAAGTCCTGATAGCTTTCCCAGAGCTAATTAGTTCAGAAAAAGCTATCCCGGCAAAAGTTACCGACAATATTGAGGTTCCGCCCGGTGCCGTACGTGCCCCAGCACCGCCGCTAACGCAAATGTGGGTCTATGCCGTTGGTTCAACTAATTGTGGGTGGGAATACACCGGCGGCTTGTCGGTAACGACGTGTGATCACGGCGGTGCCCAACTCCGAACCGCTGTTCTGGAAATCGGATATGGAAGCAGCCGGATTGCTTGGATGAATGGTGGGGTACTGCCCGGTTCGGCTATGTATGCAAGCACACCCGTATGCATTACAGGCGGTTACTACTCGTGGCCCTGTACGGCGGGACAAACTGTCGTTGGCTTCCTGAACGAATACAACGTCGATGGCTACCAGAACGGCATTTTCAAGTATCAAAACACTTCCATCAATTCGCCGTGGAATACCATGTCGGTACAGATCAGTATTCTTTGATCCGTTGAACCCTTCTTAATCCTTAATGTAGTATGGGCCGGTGTACCGGCCCTTTTCATTTCTAAGCGCGAGTATCGATGCCGATAGTCTGGCCTTGTTGGCTATGGCTCATGATTTGCCTGGCCGATTCCAGCATCTTAAGCGTTGTTTGGTCATTGCGCGATAGCGCACCCTCGATGCCGGCGCGAACTCTTTGCGTGAAGTCGATACGTTCACCGTCAGCAGCCGGCAACTCGCTACCGACGCCAACACCGGCCGGAACTTTCATCGTCATTGCCATGAAAGACCGGCTGTCATCGAGTGACATTTCTCCGCTACGAATTTGACCATTGACCCAATCGCGCATTTCTTGACGTGTCATGCTGGTAAAATCCGTTTGCTTGACGCCGGCCGTGTCGGTCTTCACCGTGGATGTAGTTAGCGCGGTCGAGAACGACGTAGCGCCGTTGAGATCAGCGGCCGAAGACTGCGCTCGCTGGTTGGTGTGTAGGTAGCTGGTTGCTGTATCAATTTTCATTACGGTCACTCCTTCAATGGTAAGTATTGCACTATAGCCTAAGCAAAACTTGCGCCTGTCTGTCGTCCTTTGGAAAAATCGCTTTAATTTTCCATGAAATAGGGATCATTTGAGCAGTGAACAGGAGCTAAAGATTCGGTATTCGACGTTTGGATGACTTTTGAACGGCAAAATGCTGCCAGTGAACGGCAAAATGCTGCCAGATGGCAAATTTCTTCCAGGAATAGCTCAATGCACGTCAGATTTTTGACGTCTCAAAATTTATGAATTTGAGCGTCTTGGTTGTTTATTTAGTAACTGTTTAAAAACTATTACCCTATTTTATCTGTAAATATCAGGTGACGCTGGAAGAAGTAAAGTGGCATAGGCCTTGGCAGGACGGGGTTTGCAACCCCGTCCGAAACGTTTCAACCGTGGTCGAAGCAAGTCGAAACGTTGGAGGCAGGTTAAATAACCCATCTCGCAGGAGGGTAATGAAGGAAGGAGAATTGAGGTAATTATTCAGTCCCCTCTTTGAAAAAGAGGGGTTAAGGGAGATTTTTTAAATAAATCCCCCTTTTACAAAGCATAAGTATCTATACATCTTTGTCTTTTAAAATCATGTTGTTATAAAGTTACTTCTAGTTTTTTATGAAGATAGGGACTAAAAATTGAAGTTTTTAGTCTACTTTTTATCCTAGATTACAGACAAATTAACTTAACTAATTGTTTTATAAAGCTGAAAACTTGTGTAGACACCGATGTTTACAAAGAGGGAGGCAAAGTTCCAGCTTGTTTTAGATGCAGGGATCTGAATAATTACATTGAAAATGCTGTATCTTCAAGTCCTTCATGGTGAAATGATTTTTTAGGATAATCAAGTCCCGCAAAACGTTTGATAAACACGCTCATCGGGTTGAGGCGGTTCTTGATAATGCCGGCAACCGGGTTGTTCGGTAAATGGTTTGTTAAGTAGGTCGAGCAATGCTTCAAACTTTGAAAAGTCCTCTTCTTGGACCGCCGCGCTCAATGCTTGTTCGACCTTGTGGTTGCGCGGTATATACGCCGGATTGACGTGACGCATGGCTTCGGCTCGGTGTGCCGGAGATCCGGGTTCCCGATCGAGACGGGTTCGCCAGCGCTCTAACCAATCGTCGAAATCAGGCGTTTGCAGCGGAAAATTTTCAGTTACCGGATTTGCGCCGTTTGATTCCGCAAAATGACACAGCGAGCGAAAGACATTGGTATAGTCCGCTTGATGCTGTTGCATCAAACGGAGCAACGCATCGATCAAGTGTTTATCATCCTGTTGCACGGTAGCCAAGCCTATTTTTCGACCCATGCCATCCAGCCAAAAGTTATCGAAAACATCCGAAAAACGGTTAATAATCTCGACCGCAATGGCGATTGCAGCGTCTTGTTCGGGGTGGAGTAACGGCAATAAGGTTTCTGCGAAACGAGCTAAATTCCATTGAGCAATCCGCGGCTGATTGCCGAAAGCATAACGGCCAAAATCGTCGATTGAGCTGAATACGGTGTCCGGATTGTACTGATCCATGAATGCGCATGGGCCGTAGTCGATCGTTTCGCCCGATATCGTCATATTATCGGTGTTCATGACGCCATGAATAAAACCGACATGCATCCAACGTGCAATCAACGACGCTTGCCGCTCTTGAACGGTTGTCAGCAAAGCCGAGTAGGGATTCGATGCGGATTTCAAATCCGGGTAATGGCGGTTTATTGCGTAGTCGGCTAAAAGCTTGACGGCTTCCCAATCTTCTCGCATAGCAAAATATTGAAATGTGCCTATGCGAATATGGCTCGAGGCAACCCGCGTTAATACAGCTCCGGGTAGCGGCGTTTCCCGAAACACCGGTTCACCGCTCGTGACGGCGGCCAGAGCGCGTGTCGTAGGAATGCCGAGTGCATGCATCGCGTCACTAATCAAATATTCCCGAAGCACAGGGCCTAATGCGGCTCGTCCATCGCCGCGGCGCGAGAAGGGCGTTTGCCCCGAGCCTTTTAGTTGAATATCCCAGCGCCTGCCGGCGCGATCAATGACTTCCCCGAGTAAAATCGCCCGTCCGTCGCCCAATTGCGGCACGAAGTTTCCGAATTGATGTCCGGCATAAGCCATAGCGAGCGGTTCCGCGCCTTCCGGAACGAGATTGCCGGAAAAGAGTGCGGCTGCGGTTTCGTTATCGAGTTCATCAAATCCCAAGTCCAACTGATTCGCTAAGTTGCTGTTCAGTTTGATCAAACGTGGGGATTGAACCGGTGTAGGATTTAAGCGCGTACCGAAACGTTCGGGTAGGCGGGCATAGGTGTTATCGAAGTTAAATAAAGGCATCATGTTTCTATTGGCTTTTAGCAAAGTGTTTGAGTTGGGCTGTGTAAAAATAACGTCCTAAATAAAAATATAAATTGGACGGTATAATGGTTCAAAAGTTTACTAAAATACTAGGGAATTAGCCAAAAGATATGATTGGCTTTAACTGCTAAATTGGTCCTGATTAGCAAGATGCTTCCGTTTGTCGAAGCCAAGTGTTCGAGCAGGGGGCAGTCGTAGTCGCTAAAACTAAAATATGCTGTTACCCAAGCTCCAAGCTTGGGTAACCTGTTCAGGAAGCTGAAGCTTCCGGGGTGTTTTTCCCAATCTGGGGCTCTCATCGTTATGCATAAGTTGTAGGGTACGCTGCGCGTACCAAAGCCGTGCCCTGACGGTTCGGTTGGCACATGAACATCGCGGGGTTACCATGGTACGCACAGCGTACCCTACGCGGATCGCCTAGCGCTAGGTGATCCGCGAGTGTTAAGTGACAATAAATGGTATCGAGGTCTCATTGGTTAAGATTGCAAAAAGGTAATTTTTGACTTATGTATAACGATGAGCGCTGGAGCGTGGGAACGAGAATTGCCGCGTATTGAATAGTTGCACTCCGTCCTGCTAGGGATATGCTGATCTTTGGGCTTTAGCTGAAGAAACTTGCTAATCAGGAAATTGGTTAAGGCGGGATAAGCAAAAGCGGTGTATCCGCCGCGGGCGCGCGGATACTTATTGTGTAGCTGTTTTCTTCCTCTTTATCATCAATAAAGTGTTAGTCTTTCTATTTCATTTAGAGATGAATAAAGCACCTCCTGCAGGATGGGTTATTTAACCCATCCTGCAGGAGGGAGTAAAAGGAGTGTAACCTTATTGAGCGGCCGGCGCTTCTAACGATTCCGTAGGCTTTTCATTTGTGGGTTGGTCGGCTGCTGGCGATTCTTCAGTTGGGGCAGCCTCCGTTTCGGCTTCAGGCGCTGTGGTTTCATCGGGTTGTGGGGCCGCAGGCGCTTCGATTGGAATCAGGATTTCGACTTGAGCGCCGGCACGCAGATTTTCCATCATCGTCTGAACTTTTTGGCGTTGCAAGTAAGGCATTATTTGCTCTTTCACTTCTTCCAGCGCCGGCAGGGTTTGCTGGCGTGAATCTTCTCTTAAGATAACGTGCCAGCCGAATTGGGTTTCAACAGGTTCGCTCGTGTATTTGCCGTTTTCAAGAGCGATGACTGCTTCGGAGAATGGCGTTACCATTTGGCTTGGTGCGAACCAGCCTAGGTCTCCGCCTTCCGGGCCTGAAGGGCCGGTAGAATTCTTTTTAGCCAATTCGTCGAATTTTGAGCCTTTATCGAGTTGTTCAATAATTTTTTTCGCTTCATCCTCGGTTTTTACCAAAATGTGACGAGCTTTGTATTCCATGTTGTTTTCTCTGCCGACATTTTTTTCGTATTTGGCTTTAATTTCCTCATCGGTCACCGGATTCGATTTTAGATGATTTTGTAAGGCGGCCTGCGAAAGCAATGATTTTCTAACGACGTCCATTCTTTGAATAAACTCGGGCGATTTGTCGAGTTGTTTTTGCAGGGCTTCTTGGACCAGCAATTCCCGTTGAACTAATTCCTCGATTAACTTATCTTTCGGGAAAGATTGGCCTTGGGTGCGTTCGGCAATGTCGCTTTCAAGCTCTTGCAATGCGGTTTTGCTGATATAGACGCCATTGACCGAGGCGACAGCATCGGCTTTATCGACTTTAGGTGCAATAGGAGTTGTTGTCGGTTGTTGGTTGTCGCAACCGGCTACAAGCGAAGCGCCGATTAAAAAGAATGGGACGAGTTTATTGGTCATTTAGTTTTCCTTTGTAAGTTTCACGGGTTGGTGTATTCGCTGGGGCTCATCGCATTAATGCCTAAGGCATGAATTTGTTGTTTCATCATATCGCCCAACGCTTTGTAAATAAGTTGGTGGCGTTGCACCAAGGTCTTACCTTCAAAAGCGTCGGATACGATCGTAACATGGTAATGGCCGCCGCCGCTTTGGGCGCCGATATGGCCGGCATGGGACGCGCTATTATCTATGATTTCAATTTGCTCGGGCTTGAGTGAGTCGTTGAGCAGTTTTCTAATTACTTCGGTAGTCATTGAGGTAATACCCTTTTAAATGGTTTAACGGTAACCTTTGCGTAAACGCCGGCTTCCAGGTAGGGGTCGGCATCGGCCCATTGCTTGGCTTCTTCAAGATCGGCGAATTCGGCGACGACTAGGCTGCCGGTAAAACCGGCACTTCCCGGATCATCACAGTCTACGGCGGGATGAGGGCCGGCTAAAATCAATCGGCCTTGGTCTTGAAGTTGTTGCAGTCTGGCAAGATGGGCCGGTCTGGCCGATTTTCTTTTATCCAAGCTGTTATCGGTGTCAGTGCTAATAATCGCGTAGAGCACAGTTTATTCCTCGGTATCCGGCATGTGTTTATAGAGATAAAGCATTTGTAATACGATAAAAACAACCATCAAACCGGGTACGCCGAAGGTTTTGAAATTAACCCAGTCGTCGGTGTTATAGTTGTACATTACATAAAGGTTGATAAAACCGACGCCGATAAAAAACAAGGCCCACATCAGATTAAGTCGTCGCCAAATCGGCGAAGGCAATGTGATATTGGCGGACATGATGCGTTCGATAAACGGCTTTTCGCCGAAGAACTGGCTAGCTAGAAAAGCCAGGCCGAACAGCCATTCGACAATACTCAATTTCCATTTGATGAATTGTTCGTCTTGCAAGTAAATTGTGGCGCCGCCCATGACCAGAATCAGTCCTAATGTGACCCATTGCATCGTTTCGACTTTTCGATACTTAAACCACATGAAAGCCACTTGAAGGATGGTTGCGACAATGACTACAGCCGTGGCGATATAAATATCATAAAGTTTAAACGCGATGAAAAATAAAATGATAGGGAAAAATTCAAAAAGTTGCTTCATGTCGATTCAATTGATGGGTTTATACGTAAAAATCAATACCGGCTACCAATTGAGCGCGCTGATCTTGCATCGGCTGGTTAAGGGTTGTGGTGTAAGCATTGACGGCATTTAATAATCGTGTGTTGATGGGGTTTTCGGTTTTGTCGGCATTAAGCAGGCCGATGTCGGATAATCCGGCATTGACTAATAGCTGTTCTACTTCCTCGGGCGTTTGAGTTGCCGTTGCCGAATGTTGTAAGGGCTTATCGGAGTTTGCACGCTTATTCTCGGGTTGATTTTGGACAGTATCCTGCTGTCCTGCGTTTTGCGGGTTTAATTTAAGCGCGGAAGTGTTAAGCGAAGTTACATGTATTTCCATGTCAAGGCATAATGCAATGGAAAATTGAGTGCTATTGTAGAATTAATCCGCTTGATTGTACATGCTTGGCAATGGCTTTCTGGTAGAATAATTCAGTTTTAAGGAGGTGTTATCGTGGATAAGCAGATTCAAACCGAACTCGAAGCGGCCGCCTTTAGGCGCCTAGTCGAGCATTTACAAAGCCATCCGGAAGTTCAGAATATCGATTTGATGATTTTGGCCGATTTTTGTCGTAATTGCCTGGCGAAATGGTATTTGGGGGCCGCGAAAGATAAGGGGGTCGAGATTGATTATAATCAAGCCCGGGAAATTATTTACGGCATGCCTTATGCCGATTGGAAGAAGCGCCATCAAACCGAAGCGACGCCCGAACAGTTAGAGGCCTACGAACTCAAGCAAAAAGGGAAAAAACATGAGTAACGGTATTTCTTATGATGCAATATTTTCCGGCATCATCGGGCGTGATTACGACATGTTGCAGCGCATGAGTCCATTATCGGCTGAAATGAGCAAAATAGTCGGTCGTGCAGTCAAGCATTATGCCGATAAATCCGGGCGGCCTTTGAATGTTGTAGAGTTAGGCGGCGGTACCGGTATCACGACGCTGGCTATCTTATCGTCCAATGATGATGTGGTAGTCACGAGCATCGATAGCGAGCCGACGATGCAGAATCAAGCTAAGGAAAACCTAAAGCAATGGGTCGATAATGGGCGCTTATTTTTCAAACTTGACGATGCCTACAGTGCATTAACGAAAATGGCTGATAACAGCGCGGATGTTTTGGCAACGGCTTACACGGTTCATAATTTCGAACACAGTTATCGCGAGCGCGTCATCGAACAAATTTTTCGAGTTTTAAAGCCGGGCGGACAATTCATCAATGGCGATCGTTATGCTTTGGACGATATTTTCGAGCATACCCGCACCGTTCAAGAAGAAATCAGCGGTTTTTTCGAGGTATTGATCGGTGAAAATAAACCGGACTTGCTTGAACAATGGATCATCCATTTATTTAACGACGAATCGGAAAATCACGTCATGCGCGAAGGCATTTCGCTAAAACAGTTGGAGGAAGCCGGTTTTGTCGATATTGCCTTAAATCAGCGAATAAAAGTCAATGCTTTGGTTACCGCCGTTAAACCTATTTAACACGAGCTTTTTTCAATAATGAATATCACTGATTATATGCAGTCACTCGGCCGCGAGGCCAGAAAAGCCGGCAGAGTTTTGAGCCGTACCGAAACCGGAATAAAAAATGCGGCCTTGCTGGCTATCGCCGAAGAACTCGAAAATAACCGGGAATATTTGATTCAACAAAACGGCAAAGACGTTCAAGCGGGTATCGACAATGGGCTCGACGCGGCCTTGTTGGACCGATTGGAATTCAAAGACAAAGGCATTGTTGGGATGGTTGAAGGATTGCAACAAGTTGCATCTCTACCCGATCCGGTAGGCGAAATCAACGATATGACCTATCGTCCCTCCGGCATTCAAGTCGGTCAGATGCGCGTCCCGTTGGGTGTGATCGGCATTATTTACGAGTCGCGTCCTAATGTCACGGTCGACGCGGCCGCACTCTGCTTGAAATCCGGCAATGCCTGTATTCTTCGTGGCGGGTCGGAGGCGATCCATTCGAACAAGGCAATCGCCGAATGCATCGGCAAAGGTTTGGAACGGGCCGGCTTGCCTGCTACGGCTGTACAGGTGATCGAAACGACCGACCGTGCGGCGGTTGGCGAATTGATTACGATGTCGGATTTCGTCGATGTGATCGTGCCGCGCGGCGGTAAAGGTTTGATCGAGCGCATATCGAAAGAAGCGACGATTCCGGTTATCAAACACCTGGAAGGCATTTGTCATGTCTATATCGACAGCGAAGCCGATCTCGACAAAGCCGTTTCGATCGCTTTGAATGCAAAGACGCACCGCTACGGTGTTTGCAATGCGATGGAAACGCTGCTGGTACATGAGAGCATCGCTTCGAAAGTTCTGCCCGGTTTGGCGGCGAAGTATCAGGAGAAAGGTGTTGAACTGCGCGGTTGTCTGAAAAGCTGCTCGCTGATTCCGAATTGTAAGCGGGCGGTCGAGGCTGACTGGCAAACCGAATATCTTGCGCCGATTCTGTCGGTTAAAGTGGTTGCCGGTTTCGATGAAGCCGTCGAGCATATCAATCGGTATGGATCCGCACATACCGACGCGATCGTAACCGAAAATTACACGCTAGCCAGACGTTTTTTACGAGAAATCGATTCCAGTTCGGTCATGGTCAACGCCTCGACACGTTTTGCCGACGGTTTCGAATATGGTCTTGGCGCCGAAATCGGCATCAGCACCGACAAATTGCACGCACGTGGACCAGTCGGCTTAACCGGCTTAACCACGCTCAAATACATCGTGCTCGGCGATGGCCACATTCGACAATAAATGATCGGTATTTACGGAGGCACGTTCGATCCGGTTCACTTCGGTCATTTGCGGACCGCCCTAGAAGTCAAGGAGGCTTTCGCACTGGACGAAATTCGCCTCATCCCTTGCTTTATTCCGCCTCACCGCGATAGCCCCTCGGCACCCGCTTCGATGCGGTTAAGGATGTTGGAATTGGCACTGGAAAATCGTACGAATATGACGGTCGATACGCGCGAGATCGACCGTGGCGGTCCTTCCTATATGGTCGAGACATTAATGTCTCTTCGTGCCGAGATCGGCGAACGGTCTTTATTGCTATTCATCGGCGCCGATGCCTTTACCGGTCTTACCGCTTGGTATCAATGGCGGCGCCTGTTTGAATTCGTGCATGTAGTTGTAATGACTCGGCCGGGTTTTAATGCGCAGGTAGTCGACGGATTTTTGACCAACCGTTTGACCGAAGACCGCCAAGTCTTGAATGAATATTCGGCAGGGTATTTATTTTTTCAGTCGGTTACCCGTCTTGAAATTTCCGCAACCGCCATTCGGCAAATCATAGCTAAACATCGGGATCCGGGTTTTTTATTGCCCGAGTCCGTCATACAATACATCCGACAACATAAACTTTATCAGCGCTAATTCGGCGCGAATTTGATAGGAATTTGAATGCAAACAGAAGCGTTATTGAAAATAGTCCAGGACGTTTTGGACGAAAGGAAGGGGCACAATATTACCGTGTTGGACGTCCGCGGTAAGACCAGCGTGACCGATTACATGATACTGGCAACAGGTACATCCGATCGACATATCAATGCCATGGCTGATTATATTTCGGAAAAAGTCAAGGAAAACGGGCAGAAACCATTAGGGCAAGAAGGCGGTATCGGAGCGGATTGGGTATTATTGGATTTGGGCGACGTGATCGTTCATTTGATGACCGATCAGGCGCGTGCGTTTTATCAATTGGAAAAATTGTGGTCGGTCGAACAGAAAGCCGAAGCGCTAGAGGCTTTGCAAGACTGATTTATTTGTTGCCATTATTAGGAGTCACTGATGACCGATCAATTGAAATCTCCCGTCTCACGTTTATTCGACGAGATGGGAATTAAATACGAATGGATCGAAATCCCTCTCGACCCTGATAAAAAGCCGGTTCGTTCTCTCGAAGAGGTCTTGGCTGCCATCGGTCGTGATCCTGAGCAAATTGTACGCAGTTTATTGTTTCGAGCAGGGTCCGGCGATTTTGTTTTATTGGCGGTCGCCGGCGGCGGTCGCGCCGATTGGGCCGTGCTGCGCAAACAGTTAAGCGAACGCCGTTTGGCAATGGCGGAGCCGGAAGAAGTCTTGCAAGCAACCGGGTTTCCGATTGGCGCGGTACCGCCTATTGCTTTACCCGATTCGATTCAAATACTCGTCGATGAGGGCGTTTTTAATTACGCACGGGTTGTTATTGGCAGCGGCATACTGGGATATGCTTTAGATATCAATGCCGGCGATTTGCACAGGGTCATGTCGAGCGCCGCTGTCGGAAAATTTGTAAAAGCGGCCTAAGGATTTGGTTGTAAATAACTTCCTTATTTTATGGAGGGTTCGGTTGCTCGATTGACAGGTGTCGGTGGCAGGGAGCTGCCGTCAAGCCTACACAGACGTATTCACGGCGTCCTGTCAAGCGAGTAACCGAATCCTCCAGGGCAAACGCATTAAAACACTATAGAAAATCAAATAGTTAAAATATTCCTTTTTCTGGTTAACTATAAAGATTTAGTTTATTTGAAACCTAAATAAGGCTTTGTGTCGCTATCGCGACGCTTATGTGTAGTCGGTTCGCGGACCGACAACCGCGATACTTTTCTTTGCTTGTCCAAA
>Ga0180009_10000764_pt1 | contig 41817 bp, 43 predicted proteins | sample OS_PC_MetaG_FD_123537 | JGI IMG/M metagenome (GOLD analysis project Ga0180009, IMG submission 123537) | Groundwater microbial communities from the Aspo Hard Rock Laboratory (HRL) deep subsurface site, Sweden - OS_PC_MetaG | ecosystem: Environmental > Aquatic > Deep subsurface > Groundwater...
ATTTATGAGCGAAGAAAGAATGAAAACTGAGGAAGGGAGAAAATAACAAAGTTATTTTCGACGACCGAAACTTTCATTCTGACTGAGCGATTAAATATATAGGCGATTTATCGCCTCTATAATATTTTTAATTAATTATTAATTTTTTAATTTTTAAACAATATCTGTTATCTTATTAAATATTTGGGATATAGTCAAGCGAAATTAACTCTGGAATAGTCTAATTTTCAAAAATCCTGACAATCATGGTTTATTTTGTTAATAAAATTATACTGTTAAATTAATTGTTCTTTTTATTTTTATACGAAAGGGCTTAAGATGGGAAAGAAGTACGAATACAAAATTGTTAAAATACCTACCGGCTTAAAATGTTTATTTGAAGTGATTAAAACGCTTAATGAAGAAGGGGAAAATGGATGGAGATTGGTTCCTTCTTCTATTTTTAGCGATCTTAGCAACCTATTATTGGAACGGGAAATTCCCGAACCGTAGCCGACATAGCTCTACGATTCACGCCAATGGCCAACCACTCGTAGTATACGCCAAATTCCTTAATCGGAGCTTGGCGTTTTTTTATTTTCAAAATTCTATTTTCTACTTTCTATAATTACTAACGAAGGAGGAGTGAAAATTTATTTTCATTCCGACCGAGCGACGTAATTATATGAACGAAGTTCATATTTTCTAGATTCTCATTTATTACTGTTAAGCGAGACGATAAGTTTAAAAGTAAATTTCGCAGGCTCAATTCCCAATCTGTTGAGCGAGGCAATAATGTATACGGGAGCACTTCGGAGACAAGCTGTTAATGAGGGCTCGGAATAATATTGTCTACGTGCTTGGCGAGAAATAGGCGCGGCGGGAGAATAAATCTGTTTTTGCTTAAGCCGACGCCGTGCTCCCGCATATATTATTGCCGAGCGCTATTTCCTCTTCCCCTCAATAATCTCTTTAGCCACATTCTCAGGGACTCTATCATACCTGTCAAATTGCATTGTAAACGATGCCCTGCCTTCAGTTAAAGAACGGATACTTGTGGCATAACCAAACATTTCAGAAAGTGGGACTAGGGCATCAATTACTTTTACGCCAACTCTTTCTTTTGTTTCTTCAATTTTGCCGCGCCTTGAATTTAAATCAGAAATAACCTGACCAAAGAAATCCGGCGGAGTAATAACTTCGGTTTTCATAATAGGTTCCAATATAATAGTTTTGGCTCGCTTTGCAGCTGCTTGAAAAGCCATAGAACCTGCGATTTTAAAAGCAAATTCTGAAGAATCAACTTCGTGAAAACTACCATCAAAAAGAGTAACCTCAACATCAACAACAGGATAACCCGCCAAAATACCTTTATCCATAGCCTCTTTAATGCCTTTCTGGGTTGGTGCAATAAATTCTTTTGGAATAGCTCCTCCTTTAATTTCATCTATAAATTCATATCCGGCTCCTCTTTCTTTTGGTTTAACTCTCAACCAAACATGACCATACTGACCCTTGCCGCCTGACTGCCTTATATATTTTCCCTCAGCTTCAGCTTCTCCTAAAATAGTTTCTTTATAGGCTACTTGCGGTCTGCCATAATTAGCATCTACATTAAACTCTCTTCTTAATCTATCGGCAATAATATCTAAATGCAACTCTCCCATGCCGGAAATAATTGTTTCTCCTGTTTCCTGGTCTTCTTTTATTCTAAAGGTCGGATCTTCGGTGGTTAATTTTCTCAAAGAAGCAATCAATTTTTCTTGATCTGCTTTTGTTTTTGGCTCAACCCTCATTGAGATAACAGGTTCTGGAAACACTATTTTTTCTAAAATAATCGGGCTGGCTATATCACAAAGAGTATTACCAGTAACTGTATTTTTCAAACCAACAGTAGCTCCAATTTCACCAGCGCATAAAGAATCTAATTCTGCTCTTGTATTTGAATGCATTCTTATAATTCTACTAATTCTTTCTTGTTCTCCAGTGATTGAATTTAAAACATAAGAACCTTTATTTAAAGTACCTGAGTAAATTCTAAAGTAAGTTAATGTCCCGACATAAGGATCAGTTGCAACCTTAAACACTAAAGCTGAAAAAGGCTCTTTATCATCTGGCTTTCTTTCAATTGTTTGGCCTGTTTTAGTATCAATCCCCTGCACTGGCGGCAAATCTATCGGCGAAGGCAGATATTCAACAATTGCATCAAGAACTGGTTGAACTCCTTTGTTTTTTAAAGCAGAACCACAAAATATAGGGACTAGCTTATAAGCCAAACATGATTTTCTTAAAACTGTTTTTAATTCTGGAACAGTAATTTCTTTTTTTGCATAAAACTTTTCTAATAACGCTTCATCTTCAGCGGCAATTTTCTCTACCATTTTTTGGCGATAGGTTTCTGCCATTTCTTTAAACTCTTCCGGAATATCTTTTTCTACAATTTTTTCTCCCATCTCACCCTCAAAATAAAGGGCCTTCATATTAAACAAATCAACCACTCCTTGAAGTTTTTCCTCCACGCCCATTGGTATCTGAACAGGAACTGCATTTAAAGTGAGCTTATCATGTATTGATTGAATGTCAGCCTCAAAATTAGCGCCCATTCTATCAAGTTTATTTATAAAACAAATCCTTGGAGTGCCATAACGGTCAGCTTGTCTCCAGACTGTCTCCGATTGAGGCTCTACTCCGGCCACACCATCAAATACGACAACTGCGCCATCTAAAACACGCAAAGATCGCTGAACCTCTGCTGTAAAGTCAATATGACCCGGAGTATCAATTAAATTTATTTGATGATTTTTCCAAGATAAAGTGATTGCGGCGGAGGTAATAGTAATACCTCTTTCTCTCTCTTGAGCCATCCAATCCATAACTGCTTCTCCTTCATGCACTTCGCCTATTTTATGAGAAGCGCCTGTATAAAAAATCAGACGCTCGGAAACCGTAGTTTTACCAGCATCAATGTGAGCTATAACTCCGATATTTCTATTTCTTTCTATTGGGGAAAGCCTAGGCATAATAACGAATTTTTAATTTCTAATAAATTTTTAATGATTTAACTTTTAAACTGTTAAGCGAGGTGGTAGTTATAAAAGTGCCTCTCGCAGGCGATTTTGCATGGTTTCTCCGATTGACGTCCGCAACACCGGGTGTTGCGGAGTAAGGGGTTTGGATTATCGCCACTTTTATGGCTACTACCGAGCGATTATCTCTTTCTCGCAAAATGAGCAAATGCCTTATTCGCTTCGGCCATACGATGTGTATCATTTTTCTTTTTAATCGCGGACCCAGTATCGTTAGCAGCATCAATCAATTCTTGACTTAACTTTTCTGCCATTGGTTTCCCTTTTTTAGCCCTTGCTCCAATAAGTATCCATCTTATGGCCAATGCCAATCTTCTTTCTCCTTTTACTTCCATTGGAACCTGATATGTTGCGCCACCTATTCTTTTTGGTTTTACCTCTAAAACCGGCGAAGCATTATCAATCGCCTGTCTAAAAACTTCTAAAGGATCTTTTTTTGTTTTTTCTTTTATAATATCAAGAGCGCCATAAACAATTTTCTGGGCAACTGTTTTCTTGCCCATTTCCATAATTTTATTTATAAATCGAGCAATAACAACATCATTATATAGTCTGTCTGGTTCAATTGTATGTTTTTTGAACTTTCTTGCCATTTTTTTATCTGTGACAATCAGCTATTAATCAGCGGTAATCTTTTCTGTGTATTGAAATACCTTTTTTGATTACGCCGATGATAGCGGATTTACGCTGATAGTTTATTTTTGTTTTTTAGCGCCATATTTACTTCTTTCCTGTTTCCTCCCCTCCACGCCCGCTGTATCTAAAATTCCTCTAACAATATGGTATCTTACCCCTGGTAAATCTTTAACTCTGCCTCCACGAATTATAACTACCGAATGTTCTTGTAAATTATGACCTTCTCCTGGAATATGGGCAGAGACTTCCATGCCATTTGAGAGTTTAACTCTCGCAACTTTTCTTAAAGCAGAATTTGGTTTTTTTGGAGTAGTAGTAAAAACCTTAACACAAACTCCTCTTTTAAATGGTGAAGGGTATGTCGTTGGTCTATTTTTTAAAACGTTGAAACCAAATTCAAGCGCCACCATTTTTGTGCGCTTTTTTTGTTGCTTTCTTCCCTTTTTAATAAGTTGATGAATTGTCGGCATTTGAATTAAACCAAAGACCAAATATCAAAAATCAAAAATACAGATTAAAGACCTTTAAACTTTTTATCTTTTTATTTTTGGTTTGTGGTTTTGGTATTTGATTTTTGAGTTTTGGTTTTAAAAATAAAGCGCAGAGCGCTTATAACATAGATTAGCAAACAGATTTTAGATTGTCAACTTTGTAAATTTTGTAAATTTTAATAAAAGGATATCCCTGTGATTAATTTAAAAAGGAAACTAATTATTGGAATAATCAAAGGGAAAAGATAAAAAATAAAAAAGAGCAGGAAGAAAAGGCCGTATCTGCTAAAGAAGATTTTTATTTTTTGAGAAGAGTCGGGTAAAAAGGTAAAAAGGATGTGCGACCCATCTAATGGTGGAATTGGTATAAGATTAAATATCCCTAAAAGAAGATTTATCCAGACTATAAATCCGAAAGTAGTTATTAAATTCTGATAAAAAAGATTTGCTTGTTCGGGAATAAATCTTATAATAATTCCAAAAATTATGGCGATTAAAAAATTAACTGCGGGACCTGCCAAAGCCACTTTCGCCTGTCCATATTTCTGGTCTTTAAAATTATAAGGGTTTACTGGAACGGGTTTTGCCCATCCAAAAATAATTCCGCTGTTTACTAAAAGTAAAAGTAAAGGAACGGCGATAGAACCAATAGGGTCAAGGTGCTTTATAGGATTTAAAGTTAACCTTCCTTCTCTTTTTGCGGTAGTATCCCCTAGCAATAAAGCAATAAATCCATGAGCAATTTCATGGATAATAACTGAAAAAAGTAGTATAATTAATGCGAAAATAGTTAGGGCGATCATATTATGATTATAGCGGATATTGTAAAAAATTGAAAGTTAGGATAATATAAAAAAGTTATCAATTCATAAAACATGAAGCTTAAAACCTAAAACATAAGCTATGAGCTTTAAGCTATAAGCTATGAGTTATAAGTTACAAGTTTCAAGAAAATGAGCAAAATTTGTTCAATCTGCGGAAAAACTTCTACTGTAAATTGGAAGTTAAAAAAACTTAGAGGTAAATATAATCCTACCAGAAAATACAGAAAATATCCTAACTTGCAATGGACTATAGTGCCTATCGGAGCAAAATCTCCAAAAGCAGCGAAGCCATTATATGGAAAAAGAGTTTTAGCTTGCGCTAAATGCATCAAGGCCTTCTCGAAAACGAAGTAAGATAGAATTTAGAATTTAGAATATAGAAAATAGAAAATAGAATTTGGGACTTGGGATTTTTCTAGGGTGTATCCAACACCCGTGTGTTCAACACCCGGTGTTGTGGAGTACCTGGGTACAAATCCCAGCAACCCGAAACTTTAAAATTTAGGCAGGTAAAAATATTTGACAATTATCTAATTAAATAGTATTGTTAAATTGTATGAAAAATCAGGTAAAAAATTTGATTAATCATCATAACCAACCTTTGATTCAAGGGCTGGTTATTGCTATTTAATTTTTCTTTTTATTATATTATAATGACGAGCTCTTGAAAGAGCTCGTTTTGTTTTGCGGTGCTGACGCAAGATGAAAAAAACTAACGCAACTCTATCAAAAAGGAGCTCACATGACCATTGAAAACAACAAAGAAAAGTCAGTGGTAGGAGAAGCGTACTCATCTTCTACCGGGAATATCTTAGCAGAAAAAATTGAGTACAATATTGGTTGGCTTCAAGTCTCCAAAACCAAGAGAATCAAGGTAGTGTATGAGCGAATTTCACACAGTGCTTGTACCTGGCAAAAAGTTTCCACGTAGGAACATTAACCAGTAATTTCTCTCAAAGCCCTTTAAGGTTATACCTTACTGGGCTATTTTTTTATAGTGGAACACCCTGTGTTCCACACCCGGACATTGTGTTCAATGTGTTCAACACCCGGTGTTGCGGAGTCAGTGTTGCGGAGTCGCGAGAATTTAGATAGCAAAACCTCGTCCCGATTTCTGAAAGAAATCGAGGATGCTCGATTGTTATACAATCGGCACTGGGAATTTTGACTATCGGTACTTTCAAACTTGTTGCCGAGCGCTATTGCTGAGTATTATTTCTCCGTTAAATCTTTTATATCTTTTACTTCTTTATTAATTGCTTCTTCGGAAATCTTTAATGCTTCTTTAAGCTCATCGTAAATTTCTTTTTCTCTTTCGCTTAAACCTGGCCTACCATCTAATTTCGCTACCTGTTTTTCTATTTCTTCTCTAAGAAAATCAAACGATTGGCGTAAAGTTTTTTCTATGTCTTGAGTTTCTTTTCTAACTTTCTTCCGCCAAATTTTAAAGCGATACCATACATAAAGAATGATTATTAGAGCGCCAACGATTAAAATAAATAAAGTCATTATTACAACTAAATAGTTTATAGCTATCCCTAAAATTTTTATAATGGTCGGGAGAACAATTATTAAACTGAATTTATCTGTTGGTTCGCTTTTAGCGCCTCTTTCGTCAATAACTTCCAGCCAAAACTTATAAATACCATTTGATATTTTTTTCTCCCAAATCAAAGAGAAATCCCCTTTTCCGTTGCTTTTAACTTCCTGCTCAATGATTTTCCCGTTATCTGTTCCCTGCAAAAACATTCTAACGGTTATTCTTGGATAAGTTATACCTTTAATAATAAATGTTTCTCCTTCTACTAATTTTTCAGTGTAATCAACAATTCTCGGCGATTCTAATGCTTGAACAAAAATTTCTGTTGAATTGGCTAAAAAGTTTCCGGCTTTATCTACGGCTTTAGCAATAAAAATATGTTTACCGGGGCTTAAGACTGGTGTCTCATAAAAGTCGCCTTCGTACCAAGTTTGAAAATTTTCGTTATCAATTTGAATCTCATAGTGGTCAATTCCTGAAACTGCATCGCTTGAATCAAAAGTAAATTTAACTTTCGGCTCTGTTAAATCTTCTCGTTTTATTTCTTTTATATCAAAATAATTGGGCTTCCCGGTATCAATTTGGAAACGAAAACGAGAGGCTGCGCTCCATCCGCTAGCATCGCGGAGTCGAAGATGAAAATACCAGATGCCATCTTTAATATTTTTTAGTTCTTGCTCAGAAACCGCCGGAGAAAGAAAAATTGTTGGTTGAGAATCTGGGTCTTTGTTATACAACGTTCTTATCGCAGTTATATCGGCTGATAATGACCACGTGAATTTTGGATTAGCATTGCTGTACCATTTTCCTTGGTCAGGATGTGTTGGTGAATAAATTTTTGGCGCCTTTAATTCTTCCAGACCTTGAATTCCTATGGCAAATTTGGCGCTACTCAAATTCTTTAAGATATTCGTACCACTGCCATCATTAGCTAAAACAGAGCCAGAAGAAAAATTTAAAGAAGCGTTGCCCGCTGCTTTTGCTTTAAAATTTATGCTGATAATTTTCCCGCTGGAACCTGTAAACCCTGGATTTAAAACAATGCCTTCAAAATTTATTGTAGCAGCGCTGTTTGAAAAGCTTGGATCTTGAACCCATAAATTGATTATGGAACCTGTTTTAGAAAGAGAAGTAATTCCTATCTTATCTTTAGGAAAAGAAATAACGCCCGAAGTCGCATTCATCGCTTGGTTAGAACTGGAAACATAGACTCCTACAGAAAAATTTTGGCCAACCGCATAGGAACCGGCGGAAGGAGAAAAATACAAACTTGCCGCTTGAACGGCAAGTGGCAACGCTAAACCGAGAGGCAACGCTAAACTGACGCTAAACAATAACGCTAAACCAGCACAAAAACTTCGCGTCTGTTTTACGTATAATTTCGCGTCTGTTTTGTAGTTTATCTTTTCCATAAAATTCTACTAATATATAAAACAATTATTACTATTATTATCAGTATACTCCAAATCAAATATTTTTCGTACCAAACCGCTGGTGTCTGTGGCAATAAAGTCTCAATTCTTTCATTGCCAGCTCTATCAATCGCTTTCACATAAATATATCTTTTTAATTTTTGGTCTTTTAGAATATACGGACTCTCTACTTCAATCCATTTTGCAACCCCTATCTTAAGACCAAGTATTTCAAATACGCGCTTTTCTTTAATTTCATAATGGTCTATGCCGGAATTTTTATCTTGGGCAGTAAATACTAAAAAATATTTTCCGTCAAAAACATTCGGGTCTTGGGCTACCTGAGGCAGAAATGATTCTGGAGAATCGTTATCTTTAATTATTAACGGCTTTGTATCCATTGACGGCTCAACTGCGCCGACGACGCTAAGCTTCAAACTATTTGCCGTGAGCTTAGCTTCAGTGCCCTGCCCGTCATTTAATAAAACTTTAGCGTTTTGAACGGAAAATTCTTTTTCTCCCTCTCTATTTGCTATTAAATCAATTTTTATCAATCCCCCGTCTTTGTCGGAATACCCGCCGGCAATAATACCAGAAAAACTAACTTCCCCTTGTTCATTGGAAAACTTCGGTCTTTCCACCCAAAAATTAATGATTGAGTTACCGTCATTAATATTTTTAATAAGAAAATCATCGTTTGAAAATTTAAGATTTAACTCCACAGCGTTAATATTTTGATTTTCAGTGTTTATTCCCAAAATAATCGTGGTCTCCTGCCCAGTAGCCAACACTGGCGGAACTACAAAAAAATTAGCCGCTTCCGCTGAAGACGTAAAGAAATTAAAACCCGCTAACGCTATTATTAAAATGATTATTGCTAAATATTTATTCATAATCTTTTGTTTATCCAGTCCAATAATAAGCCATTATACTAAAATCAACTAATGTAATTTTTCCATCAGCGTTCAATTTTTCCTTTTCTATTTTTGAAAATGCTTCGCTTAAAGGTCTTTTATACCAATAAGCGGCGATGGAAAAATCTATTAAATTAATCTTACAATCATTATTTAAATCAGCCTTTACCGGACACTTTGTTGGGACTTTAACAATATTTTTTGTGCCTACCTTAAAATCAACGGCTAAACTATAGGAAGTTATTAGTCCATCAAGGGTTGATTTAGATTTAGTATTATGCTGACCCAACTCAAGCGGCGAAGTATCAAAGTTGTATAAATAAACTCCGTCTTTATCAGCTTTAGTTTTAGCAAATAATTCTTCGTTTGAGTTTACGGCGATGGTAATTTCACTAACAGGAACACTCTGCCCAAGGATAGTAATATTATCTCCCCGCTTTACTTCAATTTTATCAACATCTATAGTTGGAGAAAGAAAAATACCGCTAATAGTTGTGGTAGCACCTGAAGTAACTGTTACCGGAAAAGTAAACAGGGTAGAACGCCTCCCCTGGCTATCCTCGCTAAAAACACCAAACGTATAACTACCTGAAGACAAGTTTGCTAAAGAAACATTAAAAGTAGCATCAAGCCCAGCTACAGTATTTATTGCTGTTTGTCCGTCTTTTAAAATAGTAACTTTGCTTAAAGGATAAGCCCGACCGCTAAATATTACTTGCTGAGTAATAATAGCTGATCCTCCACCTCCGCCACCCCCTCCAGATGGTGGCACAACAGCGTCTGTTTCGTCAGTATCATCCAAAGAAGAACAACCTGGGTCATCTGGATAATCAACTTTTCCATCGCTATCATCGTCTAAAGCATTATTACAAGCAGGTCTTGAACTTCTTGGTCGCCAATCAGTTTTCACCATACAACTAGCGCAATCAAAACTAATATCACCACTGATTACCCCTGAAGAATAACCAGCAAACTCACCATCAGAATTTATAGCAACGCCATTGAAATTTATCCAACCGCAATTCTCACCCCAAGCATAACCAGAAAGAGTTCCTTCTCCATTATTTGTCACGCCGGCTTCTGTGGGATTTAGATTAATCCAACCATAATTCGTGCTCCAAATATAACCTGTCAAAGCAGTATCGGTAATATGAACATTTCCGCCGCTAGTACCAAAATTAAGCCAGCCCATATTTTCTGACCAAGAGTATTTATAAATAGCGTTGATCGTACCGTCAGTTGTTGAAGCGAAGATAGTTTTAGGATATAGGATATAGAATATAGAATATAGGGATAAAAAAAGGAATATAGAACATAGGATATAAGATTTAGTAGAATTTTTATTTACAGATTTTATTAAGCTACCAATCATTTTACTGATTTCTATTAAATGATTTTAAAATTTTTCGTTCCACGTTTTCCATTAAATGTTTTCCTCTAAATCCTAAACCCTGCAACACCGGGTGTTGAACGCACCACTCCGCAACACCGGGTGTTGAACACCGCTTTCTCGTTAATCCGAAACAGGCGTTTCAGTACGTTTAGCCGGTGATTCAGCTGGCGGAACAACCCCCTCCAAAGCGGCTTTGCCAGAACGCAGATTATTAAGAATTTTATTTATTTCCTCGTTCTCAGGATTAAGTTTTTCAATCTCTTCAAACTGAACGATGGCTGCTTCTTTCTGCCCTTTCTTGCTAAATATTAATCCTAAAAAATAGCGGGCGTTTGAATAATTTTCATTCAAACTAATTGCTCTCTCGAATTCATTTTGGGCCCCATCCAGCTGATCGTCTTGGTAATAAAGCAAACCTAGTTGAAAAGCCAACCCGGAATCTTGCGGATTAGTAATCGTAAGTTCATTAACTTTTCCAATAGCTTTCTGAAGCTCGCCTTCGCGCACATAAATTTGAGAAATTAAAAAATGAGCAGGCGCATAATCTGATTTGAGCTTAATGGATTTATCTAAGGCGGTTTTAGCTTTGTCTAATTTTTCTTGCCAAGCTTTATTATCTTTACTCTTATCGGTTTCTTGGTCAGCAGAAATTATTAAAACCCGGGCTAAATCAACAAGATATTGGGGGTTTTTTGGGTCAAGCTCCATTACTTTAATATAGCTAGTTTCAGCAAAAGCTTCTGCCCCATTCATTGGAATAATACTTTCATAAACGCTACCCAAATTAGACCAATTTACAGAATCTATCGGATTAATTTCTGTTGCCCGAAGACCGGCATTAATAGCATAAGCAATAAGATTCTGGAACTGGACTTGCGCATCTTTAATATTTTGCTGATTAGCAGTGTTAGTTAACTCATTGGCCTGGCTAAGTCGTGCTTGGCTAAGAACCCGCAAATACAAATCTGATTGAGGGTTTAATTTCACAGCTTTTTCTAAATAGCCCGCTACTTGTGCTAAAGAGGCGCTTTTTGTTCCAGCTTCGTAATAAATAGCAGCTGTATATTTTAAACTTGCTAAATAAATAAAGAACAAAGAAAGACTCAATAAAATAATAATTCCCAGAAAAACCATAAAGCTTCTGATATTCTGCCATTTATTAGTTGAATAAAACTCCATATTGAAGCTCTGAATAGAATTAATAGACAAAAGACCCAAACCAAGAAAGATAAAAACCATTTGGCTGAAAGAGGCCTGATAGAAAAACAAACTAATAAACAGAAAGCTTACGCCGATAAAAATAACTAAATTTTTTTGAGGTTTCCAATCTTTCAACAATTTTAGAATAAAAGAAACGAGCAAGAAAATGATAGCGCCGAGCCCCAAAATACCTAAAGTTGATAAAAGAGTAGTTAAAAAACTGAAGCCCTGATTAAATCTTACTGACCAAAAATTAGTTTGGTTTAAATCCGCGGGTCTAAAACGAGAATAGTAAAAACCAAAAGTGGCGGGACCAGAACCAACTATAAATTGTTTTGCCCCATATAAAATATTCGGTGAGGAATTACCGGATAAAACATCCTTAGCCACTGTTAAAGTAGTACTAAGATTGGGACGCAGCTCTACCGGCATTGTTATCAAAGACGGCAATTGTTGATTGATAAAAATAAAAAGCAGAGAAACAGTAAGAATTATTAAAGGCAAATTTATATCCGTCTTTGACGCAAATCGCAAAACCATAAGTAAGAACATTATCAAAACTAACTCAACCCAAATCAATTGATAATTAAGTAAAAATAGAACTATTGCCGTTAAAAGACCGACTAAAAATAAAATAATTTTTAAGAACTTGGAAAGTTTAAAATTGGTCAAAACCGTTATAATTGTTACTAAGCCAAGAGTAATAAAAATGCCCCAGCTGACGACTGATCCGATAGTATTGAAATTAATAAAATGAGTGAAAGCAAAAGGTAAAATAAACTTACCGAAAATTTGAAACAAGCCAAAAATCATCAATAAAACAAAACCACCCAAAGAACAGAGACCAATTTTTGAAAAATCTTCTTTTTTAAATAAAACTGCGGCTAAAAAGAAAACTAAGCCATAGATAATAAAGCATAAAAAAGTGTCAACTTGAACGAAATTTCCGAAAAAACTAACTCCCCGAGCTCTAGAAAAAATAGCGCTTATGCCTGTTACTATTAAAAGAGACAAAACTGCTAAACCTAAAAGGTTTTTAGGATAAGAAATAGTCCGACTATTAATAGAACGGATAAGGTAGCAAAGGAAAGCAATAAAAACCAAAATTAAAGCCAGCATCTGTTTGTTGATTTCTAATGGACTAACAGTTAAAGGTAAAAAGAAAATAGGCAATAAAAAAACAAGTAAATAGACGCTGATTTTTGAAATTTTTTCGCAAACGCTTATCACGGAAGATGAATTTTTTGGCATAGTTTTTATAATTTTTAAATTTTCTTAATTAATAATTCATAAGCCGCGCATTTGGTTATTTCTTTTTGGAAAAATAATTTTACCTCATTCCAAGAAATTCGTTTTAACATCTTCGGCATTTCTTCTTCTTCAGCATCATTAAAATAAACTAAACTTTTCTTTATATGAATCAGATTGGAGGACAATTTTTTGTATTTTTGATTATAAAAATCAAGTATTTCAGGAAGAGTAAATTTTTGGAGAATAAAATATAAATCTATAAAATCTCTTTTTGCGCCCCTTTCACTAATTGCCGCTATTTTCATGGCGGCTATATCATTGATACTGGCTATATTGATATTTTTAAATTGGATTGTTTTTTTTAATAATGGATAATCATAATAAAAAACGCTAAATTTTACATTACCCAATTTTCCCAATATTGTTCCCCATTCAATCAGTTCGTGACGATATGATTTAATCTGGCTAATTTTTTTTAAAAAAATCTGGGCCTGAAATTTCTTGTCAGTAAAAAAATCGAGGTCGTAAGAAACCCTATGGCCTATTTGCAAAGCCAAGGCAGTGCCGCCGGCGAGATAAGCATCCTTTAATACCTTTAACTTTCCTAAAATTTCCAGGTTTTCTTTTGTTTGTTTCGAGATTGTTTCTTCAAACATAAAATCCTATTTTTAGGAATACCCAAAATTAATCCCCAATAATTACCGGTTTTAGCTGAAATGTCTCGTCTTTTAATTAATGCTCTTTTTAAATATGGTTTTTTAAAATTCTTAAATAACCATCTTACTGCCGTTTCGTCGCCATATTCCAAAACCCGAGAAATAACATATTCTGGATATTTTTTAAAATCAAGTTTATCGGCATCCACTTCCCAAAAATACTTCTTTAAATTTGAAAGAGAGGTTTTTTGGAGCGTTTTCATACTGTTATTTTAACATAAAATTACGATTTTTGTAATAGCTATTTTAGTTAAAAATTATTATGGTGTTTCAACGGGCTCAGATTCAGGCTCGGGTTCTGGTTCAGGGGTTCTGGTTCGCCCGCCGTAGCCTCTGGTGAAGGCGGGGGTTCGGGTGTCGGTTCAGGTTCAGGCTCGGGTTCAGGTTCAGGCTCAAATCCGGTCTGACAATTTTGAATTCCAACGGCTTCTTGTTGTTCGGTTGGTTTCCCTTCATCAGAGCCGCAATTATTTAAATCAGCGCAGATTCGAATTTGAGTAAAAGTTTCATTGCAAGCAACAGTGTCCGCAGTCAGCTGCCATTCACTACATTGCCAGCCAGGGACACAAACTACCACCTGTTGTTCGCTATTACAAATTTCGTTGTACCAATAGCCGACATTAGCCTCACAATCAGTTTGAATCAAACACAGATTCAAATTATCAATATCGCAAACCGCCACAGGTTCTTGACCGCCATCATTTTGTTGCTCATTATTGCAAACTTCATTATACCAATGACCACTGGCAACTGTGCAATCTGTTTCATTTTGGCATAAATTCAGATGGTTTGAATCGCAAACTTCTGGCACCGGAGATTGCTCTATTCCGCACTCTCCTTTTACCTTCTGCCATTCTCCATTTTCAATCCAGGTACAGTAAATTTCGCCGGTCGTGCCATCAACCATTTCCAATTTTTCTATTTTAGCGACTTTGACCGTAAGTTTATCAGCAATTATTTCTTTTAAGGTCATTACGCCGTTTTCAATCGCGACACCCAATGAGACAAAGATATCTTTTATTCTCTGAATAAGGCTTACATTGTCTTCAATTCCCACATCCGCCAAAGAACCGCTTCCAACAATCTCTCCTCCATACCAACCGAGATTAACAAAAGTCATAATATTACCAACCTCTGATCCGTTATAGCTCTCTAATGCTTTTCCTATAACTGAACCTTGCTCTATTGCCTTCATTGCTACTCCCGGGATTGAAGAAGAAGTAAGATAATCGCCCCGTTCAATGGCGCCGTTCTCTCCACATACTTTAACAGGCACCCTTCCAACTAAAACCAATGGTTTGTAATGTTCCCCTTTCTTCTCTCCAATTGATGCGCCGCCAGCAATATCCGCTATCACCCCTATAATTTCTTTTTGATTTTTTTCAGAAGATTTTTCTAATAAGAAAGGAGTGGTCGGGTCTTCAATTGGATTTTCCTTGTCTTTGCTTACCATTACGATATCGCCAGCTCCAACATCATCTGCTGTCGGCGCATATTCTGAAATATCGGCGCTACAACCAGCGATTTGATTACTGCTATTTCTACAAAGATGAGTAGCGGTATCGGTGACTCCTAAAGTTCCGAGCATAACTACCCCATTCAAATCAATACTAACATCCGCCGTCAAGTCAAGGTGTCCATCATCTAAACTTGCGATATAAATAGCACTATCCCTAAAATAATGATTCCCTGTTTCCCAAATATCTTTGTAAAGCAACGAGGAAGTTCCTAAATCTATATCATTTGTAGTTGTGGGTTGCAATACACCATCAATTAAACTTATCTGTTCCGTTGCCCCTATATTAAAATCTATCCCATTTGTCCCGCCACGCAGTTGTAAGTAGTCGGTTGCGGTTACTAAATCAGATTGAATTACACCACCACTTCCGTTAAAGGTTATTCCAAAGTCGTGTGCCGTGCCAAATAATAATTCTTGGTCATCTACGGGCAACCATACATCACCTGATGATTTTACTATTAAATATTCTGTTCTTGTTCCTGCTGAATATCCTGTGCTGATAGAAAACCTTGTGGGGATATTCCCAGCACTAACAGCACCATCAACATAAAAAGCCATTTGTGCGGGAAAGTTCTCGGCAAGGTCGGAATCCAAAGCACCCGCTTGAAACGCAAACATTCTATCATTCTCAGCGACAACTGCTGGAGATGCTATCGTTCCTCGTCCTCTCATAGCACGAATAGCAGTGCCACTTTCCGCAACGTTTGTAAAACCAGCCATTTTAATAAATCCAGAACCTTCATGTGCTACTGTGAAATAACTTGTAGCTGACGGCAAGTCATAACCAGATGTTCCTATATAAGCTCTCTCAATTTTCGCTACATCTAGAACCGTGCCCGTAATTGTCAAATCACCCCAAATAGACGCATCTCCCTGAACCGTCAAATCACCATCAGTAGTAACCTCTTTAACACTTACAGAAGTTATCGTGCAAGTAGCCGATGGTGCACCTGTAAAGATTATCTTACCAGTAGTTGTGGCTGTTATATAATCTGTAATTGTCGTTGCTGTGATAGCCGTTCCCGACACACCACCAAGCGTATAAGTAATTGTTCCGCTAACTGCAGAGGCGGTAATTGTAACTTTATAAAGATGACCTGCTGTAATCGTAAAAGTTCCTGACGGGGTTGCTGTGCTTGATGCGGGATAAATGAAAGTTCTTACTAATTGTCCTGCTCCTGCTGACCACATAGCACCTAAAGTCCAATTAGCGGCTTCAAGTGCAGGTGCAATTTCGTCCCCCAAAGCACTATTTATATAAACGCTATGTTCGTCTACAATCAAATCACCTGTTAAAGTAGTAGCCCCTGCACCTAAAGTCCCAGAGGTTAAAATATCACCAGTGCCTAAAGATAAGTCAATATCCGTTCCTGTAATATCACCCATACCAGTTAGGTTTCCCCCTGATAAAGTTGCTGTGCCGTCGGTAAGAGAAGTCCCTGTTATGGTCGTTCCCCATATATTAGTAAAACGGCTTCCAGTAGCACCAAGATTTACTGTTCCCGTAAGTAAAATATCTCCTGCCATAGTGCCACCTACAAGTGGTAGATAAGAAGATAAACCACCTGCTCCTGTAGTAAGGGCAACGGTCCCAGTAATATCGGGAAAAGTAATAATTTTAGATGAACCAGTTGCACCACCTGTAAGGGTAGTGGTATATGTCCCATCGGAATCTAAAACTATCTGATTGGTATCTGCCGTAAGATTAAGGCTTGTTAATGTTCCTATCCCCGCGGTAAGTGTTCCAGAACCAGCACTCAGAGAAGTCCCTGTTATCGCCCCTGCTCCGAGAGTGCCTGTGGTGGTAAACGCCCCGCCATTTAAATTAAGCGGAGTTGCTCCGCCTGAAGCGTATAACCCCAGATCAATTAAAGCTTGTCTTAGTTCAGTGGTGCTTGTCGGCTGAATAACAGGAGTAGCGTTGAAAAACCCGAGCTTCTGGTCAGTTGCTGTTCCTATTTTTGTTCCTGTTGTCGTGTCGGTTACAATGTTTGCGGCGCTTAAAGTCAGTCCTGCAAAAGTAGGGCTAGAAGTTGTCGCTATATCCTGTATCGTATTTACCGCGCCAGAAGCTACAGAAAAGTTTGTGGAATTGAACGATGCAATTCCTTTTGTTGAAGCGGTAGCATCGGCTATGCTCCCTGTTAATCCATTGCTCGCTAAAGTTAAGGTTAAAGGAGAAGTTCCGCTGGCAGAAATGAGACGATAAGTATATCCCGCGTCCCAATTAGAAGAATTGTCGGTAATTGCGGATATTGTAGAACCATCAGATTTAATTATGCCAGTAAGGGCTTTCACAACAGGGTCGGTTTCAGCAGTGAGATAAACGCTCTCATCTATTCCAAATACATTTTCTGCTGTCTGTTTCACAAAACCTACAGTAGCTGGCATGCTAGCGAGCCCTGTAAGTGTTGCTTCGTAAGCTTGAACATTGCTTCCAATAGCAACTCCGAGATTAGTTCTTGCAGTAGCATAGTCGGCTGAACCAAGAAATGATTGAATATTAGCGCTTGGAGTTATTCCCGCGTAAGTTGTTAAATCAGCATCGTAAGCTTGAACGTCTCCCCAACTTAAACTACCTGAGCCATTGGTTATTAAAGCTTGACTTGTACTTCCGTCTGCATCCGGCAAAACCCAAATAACATTAGCAGTTAAACTATCCGAAGATTTAAAGCCAATATAATTAGTTCCACCGGCAGATAATTCCAAAAATCTAATTTCTCCTGTTTCACCTGTTGAAGTTCCAAAAGGCGAAATTTTAATTGCTTCTTGAGTATTCAGTCCTCTTAGGCCGGTGATGTCAGTATTATTACCAGAAATTGCTGGCGTAAGCACTGTACAATAAGCATCCCCCGGCGCACAACTGGGATTAAGAATTTCTCCTGGATTATAGGGACTATCGGGTGGCGCGGCAAAAGCGTAAAAGATAAATGAAAAAATACCGGCGATTATAATCCCGTTTAATAGCGAACTCAAAAAAGATTTTAGCCTGGCGGATTTACCACTTGTGGAACACCGGGTGTTCCACAAGCCAGATTTACGAAACCCGCTTGTTTTATTTTTCATCTGCCACAACATTTTTTATGCAATAAAACTTCTGGGAGTTCTTAATCCCAAAATATGCTTATAATTAATATATTTTACCATAAAAATCTCTGTCAAGCCAAGTATTTTGTTAAAAAAATTGGTACCGGTTATAAATTTTCGGGTGTTCAACACCGGGTGTTGAGTATTCGTGTTGAGCGTTTCGGGTGTTGAGGGGCGTTCAATCAACACCGGGTGTTGATTCCCTGGTGTTCAACACCGGGTGTTGAAACACCATTTTCAATCAATCAAGCATTAATCCTTCTATGGGGCTCCACATATCTTCTTTCCCATGTAAAATTTCTTTGATAAATTCGTAATAAATTTCTGGAGTTGAAAAAATTTTTCCCAATAATCCTTTATCAATAATAGCAGATTCTCTCTTGCCCATATATTCAAAATGAGTACCCCATGAATATTTATTTATTCCTTCTAATATTTTTTGGAAATCCTCAATACCTTTTTCTTTAATTTTTGGTTCTATTAATTGCGCCGGGTTTATCGCATTAATATAAGCCAATAAATATCTAAGTTGATCGTCATTTTTTATATGAACTGCCTTAAAACGACCCTGGAACAAACTGCCCGGACGATCATATTTTATAGTAAAATATTTCCCGTAACTATCTCCCAACCTCTGCATAAAACGACTGATCCCCTTCTCTTGCAGTTCCTCAATCAGCAAATGAAAATGATTAGGCATTAAAACATCAGCGCTTATTCTAACCAATGGATTATAAGAAATTTTTCCTTCATTAAAAACTTTTTTTATATCGGCAAGGGTATATCCGCTTTTATTTTTTTCTAATTCCATTAGCCGAACAGAACAATCGCTATTATTTGATAAATACATTGCTTGAAGAAATCTATATCTATCCCTGTCATTATAAAAAATATCCTGCTTTGCGTTGCCACGATTATAAATATGATAAAATTCTCCTGGATAAAATTGAACTTCTCTTGAAGGCATATAATTTATTAATAGAACACCGTTTATTAACGGAACACCGGGTGTTCCGTTAGTGTTCCGTTAATGCGAAGTGTTCTAATTGTTTTATTGTTTTACTTTTGTGTACTTTTTTACAAATATTTTATACAACACGGGTGTTCAACACCGGGTGTTGATTTAATTGATTTAACAACACCGGGTGTTGAGAACAGCTATTTTTATTTTATAATAATTTGAGATACTAATCAAAGAAAACTAAAAAAGCGACGTGAAGCGTCGCTTTTTTGGTGTCGTGCCTTTCTCTATTGATTTTCTAAAAAAATCAAAGTAGGTGCTCTCACATTCAGACCACAGCCTGAATAAATATTGAACTCCTTTAAAAAAGGTTTGTTAGAAATTTTAATATAGAAAAAGCAGGACTACTTTAATTTTAACTCTTAAAAAAAGTAAGTCAAATTAAATATTAAGAATTTTTACTAATTGCTTTATTAAAGAAACTACTACCGGTGGAGGCATTAAGCTGTTTGAAGCAACCCCTTCATCATTTAAGACCTGCCATGGCTTTTCTATTACTTCAACTTTGTCTTCTTTTTCATTAAAAGCATAGCAATATTCCGGAGTAATTTCATAATCGTCAACAAATTCTTTTGCTTTATCAATTGGAATAGAATTTCTTAAAAGAATTTTTGGTATTCCGTTTAATGAAAATGCCTGTTTTATTAAAATTTCGTCCTTGCTTAACCTTTCTTTAATCGGTCCTATCCCTAATTCATCTCCCTCTTTCGTAACCATTTTTGCCCCGCTGCAATCAGGATTGTCGCAGACGAGATAAAACTTTTTATTTTCCTTGTCGTATTCAACTTTTTTTGTAGGCAAAAGCTTCAAGCTTCTTGAAGTTTGGCAAAGAGGGCAAATTACTCTAAATTTTATCCTTTCGTCAATAACCGAAGTCGGAACATCAATAAGCACAAAAATATCCTGGTCATCTCTATATCCTATCAAATCTCTAAAAAATAGGGAGTAGGAAATCTGATCTAGGTCTCTCGGAAATCCGTCAATAAAAATTGCTTTCTTGCCCAATTTTTGAATTTCTCTTTTTACCAATGCCAAAATTAATTCAGTCGGCAAAAGAGTTTTCGTGCTTCTATTTTCTAATGATTTGATTATATCCTGTAACGGCACAAATCCCCTGTATTCTTTTTCCAAGAAAGAAATTAATTCTTTTTTTTTCTTTTCATCTCCTATAATTTCATCAAAGGACCTCACCATATCTCCAATAGAAAAATGGGCTATTTTATCCGGAGCAATCACCTCTTTCAGCATTTTTGAATAAGTCCCTTTCCCAGAACCTTTTTTCCCTAAAAGGTAAACCACAAAAGTATTCTTCTTTAAATATTCTCTAAGTTTTTTTATTTCTTCTCCTGTCTTGTATTCAAAATACGCCTGTCTTTGGTCAAAATTGGTTAAGTCAAATTTTTTGTATGTATCGCTTTTTGTTTTGAATATCGGAAAATTAATATCCTTCATAATGAAATTCTAAATCCTAATTTCTAAATTCTAAATAAATCCCAAATCACAATACTATAAATCACAAACCCGTCGTCGTTTGGAATTTGGAATTTGAAACATTTGAATTTGTTTAGGATTTAGAGTTTAGTGCTTAGAATTTTAGTCTATTTTTTTATACTAACACTCTCTCCGTCAGAAAAGACTTTGATATCTCCGTCTTTATCTGTTCTTAATGTTTCTATACCAAAATTACTTAATCTTGCCAAGACCTCGTTAGTCGGATGCCCATAATTATTTTCTCCAACTTCAATTATTGCAAATTTCGGCAAAACAGCTTTTAGAAAATCTTCCGAACTGGAATATTTACTTCCGTGATGAGCTATCTTTAAAACATCCGCGTTAATATCTTCTTTTGCTAATTGTTTTTCAACTGCAAAACCTATATCACCGGTGAACAAAAAGGAATTTTTTCCAATTGTTAAATAAGCAACTATGGAACTATCGTTGCTGTCTTTTAATTCTTTGCCATTTAAACTATCTACTGGATTTAAAATATCAATAAAAATCTGGGGGTTTTCTTTTTTAAAAATAATCCGAGCCCCTATTTTTGCTATTTTAATTTCTGCTTTTTCTTTTTTAATTAAATTAACCCACTCCTGCCATTCAACTGTATCCCTTACAACACCAGTCCATAAAATATTTTTAACTTTATATCTTTTTAAAACCTCTAATAATCCGGCCAAATGGTCTTTTTCAGGATGAGTTAAAATTATTAAATCAATTGTTTTATCGTAAAAAGGCATTTCTTTGCCTAATTTCTCTAAAATTTTAGAATCGGGACCGCCGTCAATTAATATCTGTTGATTCCAGGGAGTTTCAATAAAAATAGAATCTCCTTGCCCAATATTTAGAAAATCCACCATTAAATCACGGCTTTGAGATAAATCCCAAACTATTTGCCAAGCAAAAATATTTAATAAAAACAACGAACTGACAAATATAAAAACGACTTTGTTTTTAGAATACTTCATTTTTTGAATAAGCAAACGCCCCGAGTTCCCTACGGGTCGGGGCGTTTGCGAGATTCTTTTTGGTTTTATTTCTTATTACCCAAAATTCTAAACATCTTGGTTCCGCAAGTTGGGCATATACCTGACATAGCGTTTCTCTTTTTGCCTCCTTTTGCATTAAAAGAAACTTCTTTTTCGTCTTTCATTTCTCTTTTGGCTTTACATTTTACGCAGTATGCTTCTGTCATAATTTCCTAATTTCCTACGAATTACGAATATTTTCGAATTACGAATTCGTAATTCGGTTTGATTTGTAATTCGTAAGGTTTATTTTAAGAGCTCGACCTTGATTATGTTTTTTATTAAAAGTAGGTTTATCCTACTTTAATACATGTTTTAAGTCAAATATTTAACCGGCAAGCCAACCTCCATCAACTACAACAACTGAACCTGTAATATATGAAGACTCATCTGAAGCTAAAAATAGAACTGCGTTGGAAATTTCTTCTGGATTGCCCATTCTGCCCAAAGGAATACCCGATAAGGTCGCTTCTAAGGTTTTCATATCCTGCTTTACTGAAGCCGCCATCGGAGTATCAATCGCTCCCGGAGCAATTGTGTTTACTCTTATGCCAAGCGGGGCCAGCTCTAAAGACATTGCTTCTGCCATAGCTACAATACCGCCCTTTGAAGCGCAATAATGCGTTAAACCCTGAAACCCAACTCCCACCTGCCCCATTGCAATTGAAGCGATATTAACAATCGCTCCGCCAGATTTTGCTCCCGACGGCGAAGCCGTCGAGGATCCGCGACCCACGACAGGTCGGGGTCGGGACATTTCTTTGGCTGCTGTTTGGGCGCATAAAAAGTATCCCTTAAGGTTTATATCTATCACCTTGCTGAATTCTTCCTCGGTCATTTCTAAAAATGGCTTGAAGGGACAAATACCAGCGTTATTTACTAAAATATCTAATTTACCAAAAGTTTCAACTGTTTTTTTAACTAATTGCTCAACTTCTGTTTTATTGCTTATATCGCATTTTACTGCTATGGCCTTACCGCCGGCTTTTTTTATTTCATCTACAACAATTTGGCATTCCTCTTGAGAGATATCAGAAACTACTACATTAGCTCCCGCTTTAGCTAATTTTAAAGCATGGGCTTTCCCCATCCCCTGCTTGGCTCCGGTTATAATTGCTACCTTGTCTACTAAATTACAAAAATTGTGTCTTAGGGCTTTTCTTAAAAACATACCCAGTATATCAATCCCCAGAACCAAACGCTGTTTTTTGCGTTAGCGATGGTATTGATTGTTTAAGCCCAGACACATCCTTCGATAGTTTTTCGCTCCTTTCCCGTTTGGCAAAAAACTACTGGGGATTGTATTACTGGGCATATTATTTAAATATTAATTATTATTAATTTAATTCTACCACTATTTATGCAAACATTAACAGCTCCGGCCTTAATATCAGTAAAATTCCCAAAATTAATATCAAAAGACCGGCTATTAAAGTTGACCAGCGATTATATTTATCTGAAAAATTATACCGACTCATCGTAAAGAAAGCTACCCCGAAAACTATGAAGTCGTCCAGCATATAGAAAATGTTGTAGAAAACTAGCCAAAGATAATATTGTAGAGAGCTCAATCCCTGCAAAGATAAAATCCTTGTGTATATTGTCGGGAAACCAGCTGAACAGAAAAATTCAACTAAATTTACGCTGAAAGCCAATCCAACTACCCCTAAAATCGTAGCAGGTACTGCTGATGGTTTTAAAACATTTTTAATTTTATCCATTAACTTTGCCTGAGATTTAACGTTTTTTACAACCTTGCAAACCCCCGGCTTCCAATTAATGAAATCTCTTATCCTCCAAACACCGAATATAATGCCGAAAATACCGACCAGAATCCTGACCAAATAAGTATAGCTTAAGGCTATGAAAGCGTTCAGCCAGGCAGCCATGAATAAAAAGTACAGGAGTCCTTCTGCAAAAATAAACGTTCCTCCGACTAGCGCTATTTTTTTCCGCGATTTTAAAGAAAGCAAAAGCGAGACTAAAATTACCAAAACCCACATTGCGCAGGGATTAAAACCATCTAAAGTTCCTAAAACTATTGTTAGAGTCGGTAAAGATAATCTCGCTAAATCAATTTCTCCAAAAAAAGGAACTTTAACCTTCTGTTGGTAAATAACGGACCCATGCCCGATACATTCTTCTAAACAATTTTCTATATCTTTTCCTATTTGCTCGTTAAAACCAATAAAATACCTAGCTGCTGTGAATGTAGCTGGAACAAATCCTTGTTCGTTTTTAGGTACATTGTATTTCTGATAAAATTCTCCTAAAAGTTTTTGGTTATCCTGACTTTGCATCACCTCATATTCTTTCAAGTCTATCTCCGGATATCTTATTATTAAATCTTTAAGAAATTCTTCTTCTTTAACGCAATTTGGACAAGTAGAACTATAGAATAAAGTAATTTCTGGCCTTACTTGTTGAGCAGAAACAAAATCAGCTTTTACAATAAAGCTTGAAAGAGTAGCAAACAAGATGAGAAATAAGAGAATCTTTTTCATTGCCTATTATTTTACCACGACCTTAATTTATTTTAAAACTTCTTTAATTATTCTATTACTCCACCTCCCAGCAATTCGCCTCCTCGGTAAAAGACCGCTGACTGGCCTGAAGTGATTGCTCTCTGCGGCTTTGAAAAAATTACTTTTATCTTTCTGTTTTCCCGCCCTTGGCGAGGCTCGCCTACGGCGGCTTTTTTAATGACAGCTGACGCGCCTTTATTCCTATACCTTATCTTCGCCATTACTTTAATCGGCATTTTCGCCTGCCCGCTATAGCCTTCGCGAAGGCGGGGTTTTTTACCAGAAATCCAGTTTACATTTCCAACAATCAAATCTTTCCTTAATAGATCTTTTTCGTCCTGCGTAACAACTAAAATGTTCTTTTTAATATCTTTATCTAAAACATAATATGGACCGCCGGGTAAACCGATTCCTTTTCTTTGACCGATAGTATAAAAACATAAACCTTGATGCTCACCTAACAACCTACCTTGTTTATCCCTTATCTCACCTATTTTTATTTTAATATATTTTTTGAGAAAATCATTTGTCTTATTCTTGATAAAACAAACCTCTTGAGATTCCGGGGTCTCGGCAACCGGTAATTTAAACTTTTTAGCCAAAGCGCGAACTTGAGGCTTAGTATAATTGCCTATGGGAAATAAAACTCTATTTAATTGCCTTTGATTTAATTGCCATAAAAAATACGACTGGTCTTTATTCTCATCTTTGGCTTTAAAAAGTTTTATAGGTTTTGGGTTTTGGGTTTTGGGTTTGTTTGGGGTTTGAGATTTGGGATTTGGGATTTCCCGCCCGAGGCGGGCGTAGTGTCCCGTGGCCACAAAATCCTCACCTAATTTTAATGCTTTTTCTATCAATAAACCGAATTTAATTTCTTTATTACAAACAACACATGGATTAGGTGTTCTGCCAGCCCTATATTCTTTTAAAAAATACCCGACTACTTTTCTTTTAAATTCTTTTTCAAAGTTAAAAACATAAAAAGGAATATTTAATTTTTTGGCAACTATTCTCGCTCTTTTTTCGCTCTCTAATGTGCAACACCTATTTTCTGCGCTACTCTTACCTTCTGACCAAAATTTGAGATGTACACCAACAACATCAAAACCATCTCTTTTCAACAGAGCCGCCGCCACGCTTGAATCAACACCTCCCGACATCGCCACTATTACTTTCTTTCCCCGTACTGAACCGAATGTTCTGATGCGGGGTTTATTCTCTTTATTTATCATCTTTCTTCTTTGATTGATAACCTTGAATTGCTTTTTTTAGAGCGTCAGCGCCAAGCACGGAACAATGGATTTTTATCAAGGGTAAGCCGCCTAATGACTCAACGATTTTTTTATTATCTATCTTCAAAGCTTCTTTTAATGTTTTCCCTTTTGCTAAGTCGGTAACAACACTGCTCGTGCTTATAGCGGCCGCACACCCAAAAGTTTCGAATAATATATCTTTTATTATCTCTTCCCCTTTCTTATTCTTCCATACTTTGATATATAGTTTCATTACATCTCCACATTGAGGATTACCAACGCAACCAACCCCATCAGGATTTTTCATTCTCCCGTAATTGTGGGGTTTTTGAAAATGCTCCATTACTTTTTTTGAATACATAATTTTTATCGGCATTAATCCGCCGAAATCTGTATAAATCAGTGGATGATGTCTAAATGACTAAATATGATTGACCGCTGATTTATGCTGATACGACTGATTTATGCGGATTTTATAACCTTAAACGGTGAAATTTTTCTTAATTGATTTATTATTCCCGGCAAAACTTTTATTAAATAATCGATTTCTTTTTCCGTAGTCCAGCGACCCAAAGAAATGCGCAAAGAACCATGAGCTTCTGCCGGCTTCAAGCCTGTTGCTAAAAGAACAGAACTTGGCTCTAATTTTATTGAAGAACAAGCAGAACCGGTTGAGACAGCTATTCCGAGCAGATCCAATCGTAAAATTATTGATTCCCCTTCTATGAAATCAAAACGGAAATTAGCATTATTCGGCAATCTTTTTTGAGGATGACCGTTTAAATAACTGCCTTTTATCTTTAAAACATTCCTTATTAATTTATCTCTTAATTTAATCAACCTTTGAGCTTCTTTCCCCATTTCCTTCTTGCAGATTTCACAAGCCTTGGCAAAACCGACAATTGCAGGAATATTCACAGTTGAAGACCTTAATCCTCTTTCTTGGCCTCCACCGTGCAAAATCGGCTCTATTCTTACACCCTCTCTTATATACAAACAAGCAGCTCCCTTGGGACCATACATCTTATGAGAGCTTGCAGTCAGCAAATCTATGTTCATCTTATTTACATCAATGGGGATTTTTCCAAAGCTTTGAACAGCATCTGTGTGGAAATATACTCCCTTGTTGCGACAGATCTTTCCAATTTTTTCTATCGGTTGGATTGTGCCGATTTCATTTGAGGCGTGAATCACAGAAACTAAAATAGTATCTTTCCTAATTTCTTTTTCAAGAGCTAAAGGATTAACCATTCCGTATTTATCAACCTTTAGTTTTGTTATCTGAAAACCCTGCTTTTGCAGCCATTTTGCAGTTTCAATAATACAAGGATGTTCAATCGGAGAAATTATTACCTGCCCGCAACGCTTCGCCCGCCAGAAACGCTGTATCTGCTGCGGACTGGCGTAGCGATGCGGGCTGGCATAGCGATGCAGGCGGGTATGCCCCTTATTCTGATTCGCAAATGCTATGCCTTTTAACGCCAAATTATTGCTTTCGGTTGCCGAACCGGTAAAAATTATTTCTTCAGGTTTAGCTCTAATTAAATCCGCCACTGTTTCCCTGCTCTTTTCTAAAACTAATTTTGCCTCTTGGCCGAAACTATGGAGAGACATTGTATTCCCGAATTTTTCTGAAAAATAAGGGAGCATCGCTTTTTTTACGCGAGAATCAACCGGCGTTGTCGCCGCATAATCAAAATATACATGCTTCATAATTATGAAAAAGGGAGGAATATATGAAAACTCGTTTTTATATATTCCGACCGAACGATTAATTATATAAACGGTGAAGCCATTTCTATATTATTTTCTCTTAATTAAGTCTGCTAAAGTTTTTGCATTCAAGCTGTTGTCCATTGATTCTTGAACCTCGTCCCAAACATCTTCGCTGGAACAGCTGCCTGCCATCGGACAACCAGAACAATTAACCAATTCGGTATTTTCCTCTAATGCTAAAACTATATCGCCTGGCGTAATTTTGTTTGCCGACTTTGCTAAAAAATATCCTCCGCTTACTCCTTTTTTTGTTTTAACCAAATTCGCTTTTTCCAATTCAGACATTATTTTCCCCAGAAACTCAAAAGGGACATTCTCTTTTTTTGAGATTTCGTTTATCGAGCAAGGGTTATCTTTTGAAGATTTTTTTGCAAGATAAACCATTGAACGAAGGCCGTATTGTGATTTTTTTGATATACGCATATAAGTTTTGGTGAGTGAATTAATTTAAAAGCCGACAAATCTTGTCGGCTTTTATTGTAGCAAGGTCAAGATATAGTGTCAAGCGCAATTTAGGTCTTCGCCTCTTCCAACTAAAAATCCGAGCGCTGACTCGGATTAATGTTTATTGTTTTTTAACTACCTACCATTCTGGAACCTACTTCTTGCCTTCCTTATGCAGTGTATGTTTCAAATGGGTAGTATTAGTTATTGAAATTCTACCCTTAAATCCATACTAAAAATATCAGCAATTTTCTGCAATGTATCTGTAGTAAAATTTTGCTGGCCAGATTCCATTCTCGCCACATTACTTTGTTTTGTTTTTAATCTTTTAGCAAACTCTGCTTGCGACATCTTTTTTTGTTTGCGAAGTTTCAAAATCTGATAAGCAATTTCTAATTGTTTACCGTATTCGTCGTAATGCTTTTTGAGTATCGGATTCTTAAGTTGTTCTTTAAGGTAATCTTGAAAATCAATTGCCTTTTTACTTTTATTCATAGATTTTGTTATTATTTATAACATTATTATAATTCTCTTCTGCTATCCTAATTTCGTTTATCGGCGTTTTGGCGGTCTTTTTCAAAAACGCGTGAAGTAAAATTATATTTCTCTTAATAAAGGTAAAATAAAGTATTCTGTGTTTTGACTTGAAAAAATCAACTCTTAATTCCCTAATTTTTCCTTTAATATGCTTTGAGTATGGTTCATCTAAAACTCCTTTATTAACTCTCAAAAACTCAATATATTTTAATACCTTGGCTTTTTCTTTAACATTTAATTTATCAATATAATCTAAAACAGGACTTTTGTTGGTTTTGGTGCTTTTATAAAATTTTACTTTATATTCTTCTTCTTTATTATATATCATATATGATATATCGATGTCAATAGTTTTTTAACTTCTTTTATAATTATACCAATAAAATAAAAACCTGCACACTCCCTTTCGGCAGGCACAGGTAACTTCACTTATTATATTATATCAACCCAAGCACCAAGTCCAATCCTATTTGAAAATTTCTCGTAATAAATTAATTCTTTTAAGCTTTTCCTTGATCTGTTTTTTGGCTTATCATCTGGAAAACCAATGGGCATTAAAACAATGACCTTGCATTTTTCCGGAATTTCTAAAATCTTTTTAACTTTATCTTGTTTGAAAGCGCCAATCCAGCAAGTGCCTAAGCCTTCGCTTGCTGCCACCAGCGTTAAATGATCAAAAGCAATTGCTAAATCAATAGCGTAAAAAGGATTTTCAGATGTTTGGTCTAATTCTGGATTTACGGCCACGCCTACTATTATAATCGGGGCTTGGGAAATAAAGCTTTGGTATAAACCAGCCTTAGCAAGTTGTTGTCTTTTCTGACTATCTTTAACAATTATCAGCTTATATCCTTGGACATTATTGGCTGAAGGAGCCAACCTTGCTGCCTCTAAAATTCTGTTTAAAACAGCATTTTCTATCTTTTTCTCTTTGTAAAGCCTTACGCTTCTTCGCTTTTTTATTGCTTCATAAATATCAATCATATTTCTGAAACAAAATTAATAGTATGCTTATCTATCTTCTCCCCTTCTTTAAAGATAAAGTCGGCTTCTAATTTCTTTCCGGCCAGAATATGAGGCAACCAAAACTTATCATCATCCCACATTTCTTGATAAGGAATCTCGCTGGTTTTAAACCATTTCGGAAGCATTTCTTCTGATTCTTTTAATTCGCCTTCCCAATTATTAGTTAAAAAAACATAGACATCTTGATTCCAGTTTTCCTCATAGGGAAAACGAAAGCGCAATAATGCAACCTTTTTTAAATTAGACGGCTTAACTCCAATTTCTTCTTCTGTTTCTCTAATAGCCGTGTCAATAATAGTCTTATCCCCTTTTTCTAAATCCGGCTTTCCGCCCACCCCATTCCATTTACCCATTCCAAAACCGCGCTTTTTCATCGCTAAAAGAATTTCGTTATCCCCGCCTGCGTCGCTATACCAGCCCGCATCGCTACGCCAGTCCGCAGCAGATACCGCGTTTCTGGCGGGCGAAGCGTTGCTGGCGGGCGAAGCATTGCGGGCAGGTTTTATTAAAAGACACAAAGTAGCATCGTGCATATTGTTTTTAGGAGATTCTATTGTGGCGGGTTCATCGGCAACTGCTCTTCTTTTTTCTTTCCAAAACAACAGCTTTTCTTGCTGAACCAAAAAATATAGAGGATTTCCAATATGCCCATAGTGTTTACTATCAAAAGAAGAATAAACCAAACCTTGCTACGATTTTGACTCGCCTTCCATAAGGCAATACCTTTCCAAATAAGAGACCAAGCTACTAATAAAAACCACGCAGAGAAAAGTGGTACGCTTGTTGTCGGGTTCTCCATTAATTTTACAAATTGATCTGGCGTCATACAATTACAAGCCCTAAATTCTAATATCTAAACTCTAAACAATTTCAAAATCTAAATTTTAAAATTCAAAACCTTTTGGATTTGTTATTTTGAATTTATTTAGGATTTAGGATTTAGTGTTTAGGATTTGTTCTATGTTTGTTAATTTTGTAGCCAACGACCTTTAGTGTTACGACTATGATTATCGTTTTCAAAGCAATCTGAACTTATTTATTACAAGCCCGAAATTATAACCTAAAAACTCGGCTGCTTTTCTGCAAAAAACCATTCTTTCCGTGAAAATCTCGAAATACCCTACTATTGGAACAAAATTTGTATCAATCTTTAAAGTTAAAGTAATTCTTTTCTTATCTTTTTCAACCTTAAGCTTACTTTCTTTCGTGGCATAATTCACCCTATCGTGAATATCTGCCTTTATATCCTCCATCTTGCTGACAGTTACCCTTGAGCGATGAACATCGGATTTATCAGCCAAGACGACTATTGCTGAAATTTTAGTAGTAAAATTCATTTCATCTTTGTCGTGATTTGCAATCGCCTGCATAATTTCTGTCATTTCTTCCGGAGTAAATTGGTTGATAAAAACCTGCTGAAAAAGCAACGGGGCTAAATAGTTATGATAGGTTCTGCTTAAAAAATTAGCCATATCATGGCAAAAAGCAGCAATTGATGCCAGTTCCTGCTCTTTTTGGGCTAAACCGATTTCCTTGGCAATGTTTCTTGCCCTATCAGCAACTAAATTACAATGCCTAAGTCCATGGTCGGTATATGAAAGGGCAGCCAGAGATTTCTCTGTCTGCCTGATATATTCAGAGATTAACGGATTCTTTTTTACTTGAGCTAAATTAATCATGAATTTATTCTATAATAAACGCCCTAATCTTACAACTTCCCATTTTTTATCTTCTCTCGTATCTTTCCTACAAAAGTATTGAAAAAATATAGATTGTGGAAAGTGAGTAATTTCAAGGCAGTAATTTCTTTTGCTCTGAAAAGATGGCAAATATAGTTTCTTTTATAATTCTGGCAAACGAAACAACCGCATTTTTTATCTAAAGGATTAAAATCCTTTAAAAACTTTGATTTTTGCATATCTAATCTGCCTGTTGAAACAAAAGCAATCCCTCTTCTCGCATAATGCGTCGGAACCGTACAATCAAATAAATCAACCCCGCCTTTTATAATATTCTCCATATCTTCAAGGTATCCTATGCCTAATAAATGACGCGGTTTTTTCTCTTCCAATAAAGGAATCGTCCATTCCAATATCTTTTCCGTCCCCTCTTTACTTTCCCCTAAATCTCCGCCAATGCCAAAACCATCAAATCCTAAAGAATTGATAAATTTGGCGCTTTTTATGCGCAAATCTTTAAAATTAGAGCCTTGGGTGATGCCGAACAAAGCCTGATTTGTTTTTTTAGACTCTAAGCATATCTTCGCCCATCTGTGAGTTTTTTCCAGCGAGTTCTCAATATATTTTCTTTCAGCTAAAGGCGGAGTGCATTCGTCAAAAGCAAAAATGATATCAGCCCCCAGTTTTTCTTGAATTCTAATTGATTCCTTGGGCCCTAAAAATATCTTCCTTCCATCTACTGGTGAACGGAAATAAACTCCGTCTTGATTTATTTTAATTGATACTGGCTGGCTTCTATATTTTATAACCTTCTTTCTTTTGTAATTTTTTATTATTTTACCGACACCTAAATCCTTTCCAAAACCCAAAGAAAAAACCTGAAACCCACCTGAATCAGTCATCAAGGGTTTTTGCCAATTCATAAATTTATGCAAACCTCCTGACTTTTTTACTATTTCTTCGCCGGGCTTTAAATGTAAATGGAAAGTATTGCAAATTAAAATCTGTGATTTAGTTTGTAAAACTTCTTCGCTGGTTAAAGTTTTAATAACTGCCTGTGTAGCAACCGGAACTAAAGAAGGCGTCTCAACAACGCCATGACTTGTTTCTAATAATCCTAATCTTGCCCGACTTTTTTTTGACTTCTTTAAAATTTTAAACTCTATCATGGCTGTAAAATATCTTCTGTCCGACCGTTTATTGAAATGACTACGCTTTCAATTGTCGGGAACTGCTTCAATGTCTCTGTAATCTGCGCCCTTATTGCCGAAACCATGCAAGATCCACCCACCTTGTATTCTAATTGTTCGCTGAAATCAACTTTTACCACACCGTTCTCAATAATTAAAGATTGAATTTCGACTCCTTGTTTTATACTAGAAAAGAATCCTTGAGATTTCTCTGCATCACTCGGCCCGCCTAAAAGTTCTTGTAAAGTAGCTGTTGCAATTGATGGTACTTTTAAAATTTCCCTTTCTGTATAAAAAACTTTATTACAAGAAAATTCAGAATCCATTTCATTATTATTAAAATATACTTTTATCTTAGTTGTTTCCCCGCTAGGTCTTTTAATCTTTACGGGCAATTGAAACTCTTTATCTTTTTCTAATAATCCACTCGGGTTCTCATTTGAAAAAACAAGTACGCCAGATTGATCTTTCAAAGATATAAAATTCAAATTTGCTTCAAAATTAATTAATGAAGTCATCCAATCGCCTACAGCACTCAATATACTAGAGGCTATCTCATTACTATTGCTATCCAATAGCTTAACTGAACCAACTTGTCCTTCAAATCCTATCCAACCATCGCCATTAACATATCCTGTGATTTTTACAGGTGAAGCAATCTCTTCTCCGGCTCTTGGAGAAAGAACCACCATTCCCTTTTTAATCTCTTCTATTATTGGTTTTGTCTTATACTTTTCAAAAATTATTAAAGCTGAAATGCCTATTAATAATACTATGATTAAGATTATAAATATTTTTTTATTCACCCCGTTAGAGACTTATCTTTATATGACTAAAATAGTCAATTTCAGACAGCCATATTATTATATTAAGAAGTCCCGTCCGGTCAACATAGAAAAATTTTAATAAAATTTTTCTATCAAAGACCTCTAACGGGGTTCATTTTTTTTTATTTTTATTTTCCCGCTAACTGGCCACAAGCAGCTTTAAGGTCTTTACCAAAACGATACCTTTGAGTAACCGGTACGCCATACTTTTCTAAAATCTCTTTGAACCTTTTAATTCTTGCGGGTTCAGATGACTTAAAAATGCCAGTCGGATTGTACAAAATTAAGTTTACGAAGTAAAGTGGCTTCTTTACTAATTTTGCTAATTCTTTCGCGCACTCATCAGTATCATTTACATCTTTTATCATAACATATTCAAACATTACTCTTCTTTTTGTTTTTTTTATATACTCGTCCACTGCCTTTAATACTTCTTTCACAGAATACTTTTTGTTAATCGGCATAATCTCTGACCGTAATTTATCATCCGGAGCATGCAGAGAAATAGCTAGGTTAACTTGCAGTTTTTCTTGAGAAAACTTTTCAATTCCTTCTATTATCCCGACAGTAGAGATAGAAAAATGCCGAGCGCCTAAATTAAACCTCTCTTCATCATTTAGTATCCGTATCGCCCCCAGAACATTATCGTAATTCAAGAATGGCTCACCCATTCCCATAAATACGACATTTGTTATCCTCTCCCCGCCTGCATCGCTTGTAGCCAGCCCGCGCGACTCGAGTCGGCGTGTCTGGCGGGCGAAGCCACTGCGGGCAGGTCCCTTGCTTTTCAAATAACGGGCGAAAAACAGCACTTGCTCGACAATTTCGTAGATACTAAGACTTCTTTTAAAACCGATATTCCCTGTTGCGCAAAAGACACATCCCAAAGGGCATCCGACTTGGGAAGAAACGCAAACCGTATTTCGATTATCGCCATGCTTCATTAAAACCGTCTCTACCTTCAATCCATCTTTAAGAGTGATCAATCCTTTAATCACTTTCTCGTCTTGAGAAACAGACGCTTGAAAATCTATTTTTAGCGGACAACTCTTTTTCAGTTCTTTTCTCAATTCAATAGGTAGAGTTTGTACCTGCATCCAATTATCCGCTAAATCCTGAAAAACAGCTTTTTGCGCCTGTTTTTGACGATAAGACGGTTCGTCTTTTAAAACTTCGTTGAGCTTACTTAAATCCATACCCAGTATATCAACCTCCAGAACCAAACACTATTTTTCGCGTAGGTAGTGGTATTGATTGCTTGAACCCAGATATACTTCCTTGATAATTTTCCGATATTTTCGTGTTTGGCGAAAAATTACTGGAGGTTGTATTACTGGGCATACGCTTATTATACAATACTTTTTGACAGAAAAGACAAATAGTGATAGAAATAAACCTGTTCGTTTAAAAATAATATTACTATTAATTCTGATTAATATGAAAGGTAGGAAATGGATATGTTAAAAGACGTGCCTAATTTTTATTTTTTCTCTTTAATATCAATTATTGGTCTTCTCGCAACCTTCCGGTTAATAAAGTACTTTAGACGAAAATCGAATAAAAAAAGAGGGGAACTTGAACAAAAATCTAAGAAACCACAAAAACCTAAGAAGCCACGGAAGAAAACATGGGGAGAAATTAGCGAAGAAAGGAGAAGGATAGAAAAATATCCCATCATTGAATTCACACAGGACGAATTTAATAAAATTCCCAAATCAGACAGCTTTACTATCGAATGGCTAAGGAAAGAATCTTTTATCGGTTTTCGATTTATATGCAAACCGTCCGAAGCATCACTTCTTAAGCCAGAAATTATTGCTATGGGAGAAGTGGTAAAAGGAGACGATCTTGTTTGCGAACAATGGGGAGCTGGCCTAAGTGTTCCTGCAAAAGGAATCAATCGTTATCAAGTAAGAATTGTCAGCTGATTGAACAATCCTCTAAAAGCCCTGGCCTAAGGTAGAAATATCTTAGGCTTTTTTATTCCCTCCAACCATTGACATACGTAGGATTAGGAGTATAGTAATTATAGACTTAGTAATAAGATTGAAAAATCGTACTAAGTAGACTAATAAGTCGAGGCATCTTAAATAAGTTTTTAATCTTAAAAGTTGAAGACCCAAAAAGTAGAGCGGCTTAGAAGTCAGAAAAAGGTCGCTTTTTTTATTTAGTAAAGTTATATACGTTATCATGGTCTTCAAAAAATTTGATGACAGATCACGCGGAAACTTTGAACCAAGACCTATGGTAAAAGGTGACTGGAAATGTTCAGAATGCGCAGTAGCAATAACAGAGCTACCATTCGAACCAGCTCCAGACAGACCTATTTATTGTAGAGAATGTTGGTCAAAGAAAAGACCGCCAAGATTTAGTCGTTAGTTAAAAAAAACCGCCCCGGCCAAAAGGCACAGGGCGGTTTTTTTATTTATAACAATGTTTTTTTTGCTATTTATGGTTTATTTGCTTTAATAGTTTCTTTAAGCTCTTCTCTATTTTGCTGCATCTGTTCTTTTTTCACTTGCACATTTTTAATCACTTCCTGTTTGATTTCTTTGGCTTTTTCTGTAACCTCTTGGCGAACTTCTTGAAGTTTGCCTTGCTGTTTTTGGTTGAGCTCTTTTAATTCTTTAACGGCTGTTTCATCGCCGGATTTTACCTTATCAATAATTTCGGTTTTTTCTTCTTTATATTGCTGGCGCAGTTCTTCTGTTTTCTGCTCTTTTTCTTGCCTCAACTGTTGAAATTCATTTTTAGCCTCTTGATTTCCAGCCTTTATCTCATCTAAAATATCTTTTTGCTCTGCTCTAAACTCTTCTCTAATCTGCAATTTTTCTTTTATTTTATTCCCGACTTCAATTACTTTATCTTTTATTTCTTGAGAAACATTAAAGTTATTTTTTATTTCTTCTAAAACAGACCCTTGTCTTTCTTCTATTCGCTCACGAATTTGTTGAAATTGTTCTAATTTTTCTGGAGGCAATTTGTCTTCTATTTTTTCAAAAACCCGTTCTGTATTTAAATAATGTTTTGCCACATCTTTTAATATTGTTTTAGCTTTTAAATCAGAGCTCTGGGCTAATTCATTTTTTTTCTCTTCAACTTTCTGTATATACTCATTAGCCTTTTCTACCATTTTTTGAGCTTTCTCCTGAATTTTTGGACCAGTACTATTTTGAAGAGTATATTCAGCTAACTTTATTCTTTCTTCAGCAAATTTTAATTGTTTTTCAGCTTTTTTTACTGGATTAAAGGTTATTACTAAAGAAATCTGTTCTTTTAAATTACGCCACCAAAGCCCGAAATTAGAGGGAATGCTTTTAGGCTCTTCAATAGTAACTGATTCTAATACTTCCGGCTCATCAGACAAATCGGCGCTTTCAGCTAACGCCTGGTCGGCTTCACTGGTGATAACTGCATTTTCTTCTTGGGCGCTAACGGCTAAAGGAGCAATTAAAATTGCTCCGAGGAATATAAAAAGAGTTAATAGAACTTTGTATTTTGATATCATGTTTTTAAATGATGTTAATAATTGGCAGCGAGTAAGGAATGAAAACTGAGGGAGGAAAAAATAAAAATTTACTTTTATTTTGACAACCGAAATTTTCATTCCGAGCGAGCGAACCAATTATATAGATTACTAATAATCTCTATAATTATTCTATAATACCACAACGCTTAAAAAGAAAAAATCCCCGACAGCATAGCTGTATAGGGGACTTTTTCAAACTTTGAAACTGTCTACTTAACGAGGCGCTAAAGGTTTAGCTTCGTTCACTGTAACATTTCTTCCATCAATCTCTTTGCCATTCAATGTTTCAATAGCTTTTTTAGCTTCTTCTTCAGAAGACATTTCAACAAAACCAAATCCTTTTGAACGACCGGATATTTTATCAGTGATCACATTTGCTGATTCAACTGTTCCAATCTGAGCAAAAGCCTCTTTCAAGGTTTCACCGGTGGTTTCATATGATAATCCACCTACAAATAATTTTTTGGACATATTTTTTTCCTTAATAATTTATTAATGAGTAAGCCGACCTGCTATCTCGTTTCTTTTCCAAATTAATAAATTAGAAGGGAAAGAAAATTCAATAGAAACTTACTATATTATAGTAGCCTAGCCGTTGTTAAAAGTCAATCTTTTTCCCTTATTTTACATCCTTATCTTTTTCTATCTGAACCTCTACCCTGCCTCGGCCGGCAATTAATTTCTTTACCCTATCCCATCTTGAAATAACAAGTATAACGACAAGCGTAAGGAAAGAAAACATATACTGCTTATACAGAAAAAAGGCAACAGCAAAAATCAGAAATATAACTATAAAAATTATTTTCGCGAGAATAGATATTTTACTCATATTATTAAAATGATTATTAATTATATTTGTAAATGAGGAAGGGATGAGAGCTAAGGAAGGAGAAAATAACGTTTTTATTTTTAACAACCGAAATTTTCATTCCGACCGAACGCACAAATATATAGATTTTTAAAAATCTATATATTTATTTATTATACTACTTTATAAACAATCCGCAAAGACACTGCCCATTTTTCTCAATCTCGTCGCGATGGTAAGAACAAGGACAAACGATTTTTGCATCCGTCTCTTTGTCTCCCGTGGCTCTTCTACACGGACAACATCTTTGACCATATTTTTTCTCGTTTTCCAATAAACCTCTCATTAATTTTTGCGTAATTTCTTTTTTGGGATTTAATTTGAATCCGTTCTCTTTAGCGTAATCAGCATACCATTTATTCAAATCATCGATTTTATCTTGGATATTATCTTTTTTCATATTTTTATATTTATGAGCGAGGGAGAAATAAAAATTTATTTTTATTCCGACCGAGCGATTAAATATATAGGCGATTCGTCGCCTATATTATCTTTTCTAACCATTCTTTAATATCCCCTTCTACTCTTAATCCCATAAAACCATCTACTGGCTTTCCAGCCTTGAAAAGAATAACAGTAGGAATTCTATCAATTCCAAATTTTTGGGCAATTAAGGGAACATTATCAAGGTCAACTTTTATTAAAACAATTTTATCTTTTAATTCATTTGCTATTTTTTCTAAAATCGGGCCTAAAATAGCGCATGGTCCGCACCAAGTAGCAAAAAAATCGACCAAAACCGGTTTATTTATATCCTGTATTTCTTTTTCGAAATTTTCATCAGTTAAAATGGTTGTCATTTTTTTTAAAAAATATATTGAATAATTAATCCAACCAAAACGCTTATTCCAAAAAGTAAAAATAAAATTTTAAATACATCTTTTTTCTTTCTCTCCTCTCTGAATAAAACCAATATTCCTAATCCACCGCTTGCGCATAATCCAGCAATAACAGAGCCGTAGGAAATTAAACCCTTAAGGTACAATTCTATCACAGCAACAGATGCCGCACAATTTGGGATAAGCCCGACCAATGCCATCAAAAAAGGCTGAAAAAAACTATGGTTCAAAAATAATTTGCCGAATGCTTCTTCTCCTATTTGGAAAATTACAAAATTAATTAAGTATGAAACAACAAAAATAAAAACAGATATCTTTATCGTATGAACTATTGGATGTATAAATATTTCTTTCGGATTAAACTTTTTGGCAATTGAACTCGTACTGTGCCCACAACAAGCTTTTTCATTTACTATTGATTCGTGTTTATAATCTTTATCGTCCTTGCCTTGTATATAAGATTCTATGTGTGCTGATGTTTTCTTCTTTGCTTTTCTAAAAGCGAAGTCAATAGCATATCCAGCAATTAAAGCAATGAAAATTTTTGTTAAAATCAACGGCAAAATAATCCCGACTTTATCTGGCTGAGATAAAATTATTGGGATTGCCTCGTCAGAAGTAGAAAGATAAACAGCTAATAATGTTCCTATGGTAACAAGCCTTTTGGTATACAGAGCAGTAGTAACAACTGAAAATCCGCACTGGGGAAAAATTCCAACTACTGCCCCCACTGCCGGAGCAGCCATTCCTGCTTTTTGGATTTTTTCTCTTGTTTTGTTCCCAAACTTATACTCTGCTATTTCTATTCCAATATAAATTATTAATAATAATGGAACCATTTTTATGGTGTCCATTAAAGCGTCTAAAAAGATTTCTTGCATATAATTTTATTTGTATTTACTTACTTTACCATTTGAATAAGTTTAATGTAAACAAAAATCGCTCTATGTCGCCTTAGGCGACCGAGCGATTTTTGTTACAATTTATCAAAAATAGATTAAGGCGCTTGTTTCTCCTGTTCATACTTTCTCCATGCCGCAGAAACCGATGGTTCTATACTATCCAATTCGCTAAGAATATTTTCTTTAATTTCGCTGGTTGGTATTTCGTCTTTTCCTTCTACTATTGTTTGGGTTACCTTGGAAACCACTTGCTCCACTACTTCATTTTTTCTTTCTTCTGAAAGAGCAACCGATGCAACAGTGGCGACAATTGCGTTTCTGATTTTTCCTGCATCAAATGGCTCTTTTGTCCCATCTTTTTTTATAACTTCTTTTGCCATAATAAATATTTACCCAGTTAAATACTGCTTTTTGCAGTAATTTCGCTATCGGCGAAATTATTTAACTGGATGAATTTAATTTAATTAAAATCGCGACCTTTTATAATTAGCTTTTCCCCTCTTTAATAAGTACTATTTTTATCCTACCACATCTTTTAGATTATTCCAAATTTTTTCTTCAAATTATAGATGCGATTATAGGATTCTGTTATCGCTTCTAAGGAAATTTTACCGTTTTTTACTGCTTCATAAATAATATCCCGAGCTTTGTACGGTAACTGCTCGTCATATTTTGAGGTACCATTATTAGAAATTAAAAGGATGTCACAGCCAGCATTAACGGCTTTAATTATTGCTTCTCCGAATCCATAATTATCAACGATGGCATTCATATTTAAATCATCTGAGATAATAACACTTTTAAATCCTATTTGTTGCCGTAATATTTTTTGAAGAAAATTTGAAGAAAGTGTTGCGGGATAACTTTTATCTATATTTCGATTAATAATGTGAGCAGTCATTACAACGTCAAGCAATCCCTCTTTTTGAAGCTCTATATATGGCATTAATTCTTTTTCCTGATAAGTATTCGTGACATCAACTATACCTAAGTGGCTATCGCCCATTGAACTACCGTGTCCAGGAAAATGTTTTCCTACAATGATTATATTTTTCTCATGATGTGTTTTTATAAAGGCTGTTGCGTATGTTATAACTTTGTTTGGGTCAGAAGAAAAGGAGCGGTTTAGTCCACCGATTATTGGATTATTGGGGTTTATATCAACATCAATAACAGGCGCAAGATTCATATTAAATCCTAATTCTTTAAGTTCCGTGGCTAATTTTTCAGATTCTTTAACTGTTGTTTCTATACTCTGTCCCATCTCTTTCGCAGAAAGAATATTAAGAAAACCATAATCTAACTTTAAACGATTAACACTCCCTCCCTCTGCATCAACTGCAATTAATAGAGGGGCTGTGGTATAAGATTGCAAATCTGAAATAAGTTTTTTTGTTTGTTTTGGATTAATAATGTTTCGGGGAAAACTTTTGGTAGGGACATCATAATCAAATAAAATTATTCCTCCCACTTTTAGATTTTTAACAACACCCACAATATAGGAATCGGTCGATATTTCGGTTCCACGAAAACCCACCATTAGCATCTGTCCAATTTTATTTTTTAACTCATTATCTTTTTTGAAAATATCGATGTAATAAAAAAAACCAACGAGAATAATTACAATAAATAATGAAACGATAAATATCTTGAATTGGTAAAACATTTGATTTATGCTACCGCGTCCATCCAAAGCTCGCAAGCAAAGGAAGACCTCGTCCGTCCGGCTGTGTCCATCCGTAGGTCGCCTAAGGCGACCGAAAAAGGGAACTCGTAATATGGAAAAACTCCGATAAAATATCGGAGCTTCCCCTAATAGACCCTTATCCTACTATCTTTTACTTTTTGAGCGTTTTTTTGTCTTAGCTTTTTTTACAGGACGAGATTTTTTTGAGCGTTTTTTTGCCATATTTTATTTTTCTATTATTTATTAGTTACTCATTTCTGAACTCTTTGCCAACCTTTCAAAACCAAAGAAAAACGATATGTCTTCTTCTCTAATTTCAAAGAGATATTTTTAAATTTTTTTTATTATTAATTATAATTTTACCTTTTATTATATTCTACAACAAAATTAAAAAAATATAAACCCATCGGAGTCAATCTCACAGAAAAAATCTGCTCCGATTAAGTTATGATAAAAAAATATGGTCTGATGCTAAAACTTATTTTGAATAACTTTTGTTTTATTTATCTTCGTTTTTGTTATCTAACAATCTTGTCAGATAAATAGAAATTATTACCACCACAAAAGTTATTACAATAGCATAAATAAATTTAGCTGAAACTGTATTCTTACTAATCGGAAAAAAGTATTCTATCAAACCTTTTATCGATTCATTCCAAGAAAGCGCAGCTACTAATCCAAAAGCAGCTAATATATAACCGACTATTTTTTGACGAATTTCTCTTTTAACTTCTTTGCTTCTATTTTTAATTTTATCTTTTATTCCCTGCATTTTAAATATTTTTATCTATTTATTATTCTTATCTTATCTTATCAAAAAACCACCCCAATTAAAAGGTGGTTCTTGACACGACTTAACTAAGCCCCGCAGGTAGGACGATTCAGTATGTCCTGAGTACAACCGAAAGATTCGAACTTTAAGGTGGGTTGATGCTATTAAGCACCCTGAAGAAATAATGGATGATATTAAAACCTATCTGGTATAAAAAGCCACCTCCCAAAGAGGCGACTTTTAAACAATTTGCGCCTATTATCTAGTTATTTATTAAACAATTTTACAAACCAACCGAATAAACTGAATTTGCCCTCCTGATCTTTTACGAAGCTTTCAATTCTTGTTTGCTCTTGCTCTAATGTCTGA
>Ga0180009_10000765_pt1 | contig 41796 bp, 35 predicted proteins | sample OS_PC_MetaG_FD_123537 | JGI IMG/M metagenome (GOLD analysis project Ga0180009, IMG submission 123537) | Groundwater microbial communities from the Aspo Hard Rock Laboratory (HRL) deep subsurface site, Sweden - OS_PC_MetaG | ecosystem: Environmental > Aquatic > Deep subsurface > Groundwater...
GCCGAGGGATCTTGCGTCAATTTGCCAGGCTGACATCTTTGAAATACGAGATCTCTCCGCTGCGACAGAGATGACAGCCTGACTTGATTACGAGATCTCTCCGCTGCGGTCGAGATGACAGTCTAACTTCATCTGGCAGAGCAAAACCCAGGGCTGTCATCCCGAGCGAGCGTAGCGAGCCGAGGGATCTTGCGTCAATTTGCCAGGCTGACATCCTTGAAATACGAGATCTCTCCGCTGCGACAGAGATGACAGCCTGACTTGATTATGAGATCTCTCCACTGCGGTCGAGATGACAAAGCGTTGATTGTGTTGATTGAGCTTTGCACGAGATGTCAAAGCTATGGTTGAGTCGACTGAGCTTTGCACAAGATGACAATGCTTTGCTTGAGCTGACTGAGCATTGGTCTAGATGTCAGCGCATTAGGCAAAACCACAGCGCCTTGTCGAAATGACAACCGTCCGATCCAGCAGCGTGTCGCGACTACAGACTGATCTGGCGCAGGCTTTTCTGCGTCAGTTCCAGCACGCGGTCAGCGCGTGCTGCCAGTTGCCGGTCGTGGGTGGCAAACAGCAGCGCGGTGTTGTGGCGCTGACGCAGTTGCAGCAGCACTTCAAACACGCGCGCGGCGGTGGCTTCATCCAGGTTGCCGGTGGGCTCATCGGCAATGATGCAATCCGGCTGGCCGACCATGGCACGCGCCACGGCGGCGCGCTGGCGTTCGCCACCGGACAACTCTGCCGGCTTGTGTGACAGACGCTCGCCAAGGCCAACCTGTTGCAGCAGCTCGGTGGCCAGCGGGATGATCTCCGCCGGTGCCAACCCCCGGATCAGCAGCGGCATGCTGACGTTTTCCAGCGCGGTGAACTCTGGCAGCAGATGATGAAACTGGTAGATAAAGCCCAGATGCCGGTTGCGCAACGCTCCCCGCTCGCGCTCACTGCAGTCGTTCAGGCGTCGCCCGGCCAGCCAGATGCTGCCGGCGCTGGGCTGATCCAGCCCGCCAAGCAGATGCAGCAATGTGCTTTTGCCCACCCCCGAGGTGCCGACAATGGCCACGCTTTCGCCGGCGGCGAGCTGCAATTCCAGTTGCTGCAGAATCTCCAGCGCGCGTTCGCCCTGGTGAAACACCTTGCCCAGCCCGCTTGCTGCCAGCACCGGCCCCTGTGACTCACGCTTCTGAGCCACAACAGGCTCCCTGGCCACTGTGGGATCGGAATTATTCATGACTCAGTGCCTCCGCCGGTTGCACCCGCGCCGCCCGTGAGGCCGGGTACAGGGTCGCCACCAGGCTGAGCATCATCGCCAGCACGGAAAAGCGCACCACGTCATACAGCTGCAGGTCAGATGGCAGTTCGGAGATGTAATACACGTCGGCCGAGAGAAACTCGACGTTGAACAGGCGCTCCAGTGCCGGCACGATGGTTTCGATGTTCAGTGCCAGCAGCACGCCCCCGATCACCCCGATGGCGGTGCCGACGATGCCGATCAGGCTGCCCTGGACGATGAAGATGCGCCGTATGGTGGCCGGACTGGCCCCCATGGTGCGCAGAATGGCGATGTCACCCTGCTTGTCGGTGACCACCATGATCAGCGTGGAGATGATGTTGAACGCGGCCACCGCCACGATCATCGACAGAATCACGAACATCACCAGTTTTTCCATGCGCACGGCACGAAACAGGTTGCTGTGCGACTGCGTCCAGTCGCGCACGTTGTAGACACCGGGCAGCTCGTTGGCCAGTTGTGCCGCCACCTGCCAGGCGCGAAACATGTCCTGCAGTTTCAGGCGCACGCCGGAGACGGTGTTGTCCATACGCAGCAGGCGCTGGGCGTCGTGCATGTGTACCACCGCCAGCGCGGTATCGTAGTCGTTGACCCCGGCAGCAAAGATGCCGCCGACGGTAAAGCGCTTGACCTGCGGGATCACCCCGGCCGGCGTGGCGCGCACCTGCGGGGCAAAAATCGTCACTGAGTCACCGATGCCAACCCCCAGTCGCATGGCCAGCCCCTCACCCAGCAACACGTTGAAGGCACCCGGCTGTAGCGCGTCCATGCTGCCGGCGATGATGTCGCGCTGGATGTCGGAAACCCCTGCCTCGGCCTCTGGCAGAATGCCACGCACCAGCGCGCCATTGATGCCGCGTCCCTTGAGCAGGGTTTCCTGCTCCACATAGGGCGCTGCCGCGAGCACTTCGGGATTGCTGTCGGCTTTCTCGATGACCTCCTGCCAGTCGGTGAAATCGCCGCTCCAGCTCTCGATGGTGGCGTGCGAGACAAAGCCGAGGATGCGCTGGGTCAGCTCTTTTTCGAAGCCGTTCATCACCGACAGCACGGTGATCAGTGTGGCCACGCCCAGCGCAATGCCGATCATCGAGCTTAAGGAGATGAACGAAATGAAGCCGTTGCGGCGGCGCGCCCGCAGATAGCGCAGGCCCACAAACAGGGACAAGGGTTGAAACACTGTGCTGATATCTCCGGGCTGTGGCGGCGGGTTCGGGTGCGAACGCGAATCGCTGCCCGATGATATTACAACTGATCCAGAAATGCGCGCAATGGTTCCGGCAGCGGCGCATGCACAATGATTTCCTGCGGCCACTGCAGGTGCAGTTCGGAGGCATGCAGGAACAGCCGCGACAGGCGCTGCTGCAGCACCCGCGTGCGACCATCCTCGGCCAGATACAAGCGATCGCCGGCCAGCGGCATGCCCGCAGCCAGTGCATGCACGCGGATCTGGTGGGTGCGGCCGGTGACCGGTTCGGCCTGCAGCAGACTGTAGCCCCCATAGCGCTGCAGCAGACGGAATCGGGTCAGTGCCTGCTTGCCATTCTCATCCACATACATTTTCGAGCGCTCGCCGGCGGCGTGCTTGGCCAGTGGCAGATCGATTTCCAGCAGCGCCTCGCGCGGTGCCCCGACCACCAGCGCCAGGTAGAGCTTGCGCAGGCGCTGCTGCTTGAGATCCTGCTGTTGCTGCACCAGCGCCGGGCGGTTCAGCCCCACCAGCACGCAGCCGCTGGTGTCACGATCCAATCGATGCGCCAGCGCCAGATCAGGATACTGTGGCAGCAGTTGCTTGAGCACATCCACCAGCCCGAATGAGACGCCACTGCCGGCATGCACCGCCAGCCCGGCCGGCTTGTCCACCACCAGCTGATCGGCATCGCGATATACCGTCGCCGCGCGCACCTGCTGCAACAGCTCCGGCGCGATGTTGACCTGCTCCGGCGACAATTGCCGCACCGGCGGTATGCGCACCTCATCGCCAAACTGCAGTTTGTACATGGGCTTGCGGCGGCCACCGTTGATGCGCACCTGACCGCTGCGGATCAGCCGGTAGACCAGACTGCGCGGGGTATGCCGGTGCAAATGCTGCAGCAGAAAGTTGTCCAGCCGCTGGCCGACACGTTCGGCATCGATCGTCACCCGCTGCACACCGACTGCAGATGCAGCGGTTTTGCTTGCTGAAGAAGTGTTCATATTGTCTGCATGGGCGCTTGGTGATAAAATGATCAGGCTGAAGACATGGGGATTGGTTGCATGGCATCCATTGCGAGCTTCACCGGTCATGCCCGTCAGTTGACAGCGACCGGGCACATCCGGAACCGTTTTCCGCTGCGAACACATCATGGTCACGAACCCGGACCTGAGTCTGTTGTCGCAGGCATTGGTGCAAAGCTGAATCTCAACCCAGCACCAATGATACCGAACTTTCTGATTCAGCACTGAGATTACCATCTGCCGGCAGGCAGCTCTTGCCGGACAGTATTTTTAACAATACGTCCTCGCCAGCATTGCGAGGCGACCGCAGCAGAACTGCGCGGCGTGCCCAGCCAGACGGCAGGCACATTAACAGGAATTGACAATGAAACGAATGATGATTAACGCGACTCAGTCCGAAGAGTTGCGTGTGGCCATTGCTGATGGCCAGAAACTGCTTGATCTCGACATCGAGACCCCTGCCCACGAACAGAAAAAGGCCAACATCTACAAGGCCAAGATCACCCGCGTAGAACGCAGCCTGGAGGCCTGTTTCGTCGATTACGGCGTGCCCCGGCACGGCTTTCTGCCGTTCAAGGAAATCAACCCCGATGCGTTGATCCTGCCCGCCGACCAGAAGCGTTCCGGCAACATCAAGGATCTGCTCAAGGAAGGTCAGGAGCTGATCGTGCAGGTGGAAAAGGAAGAGCGCGGCACCAAAGGCGCAGCGCTGAGCACCTACATCAGCCTGGCCGGTCGCTACTCGGTGCTGATGCCGAACAACCCTGGCGGCGGTGGCGTCTCGCGCCGCATCAGCGGGCCTGAGCGCAATGAACTGCGCGACCTGATTGACCAGTTGAACCTGCCTGAAGAAATGGGCCTGATCATCCGCACCGCTGGCATGGGCCGCGAGATTGCCGAGCTGCAATGGGACATCGACTACCTGGTGCAACTGTGGGAAGCCATCAAGAAGGCCGCCGATGAGCACAAGGCCCCGCTGCTGATCTATCAGGAAAGCAACCTGTTCATCCGCGCCCTGCGCGATTATCTGCGCGATGACATCGCCGAGATCCTGGTCGATGACCAGAATGTCTACAACAAGGCAGTGGAATTCATGCAGATGGTGATGCCGCACAATCTGCGCAAACTCAAGCATTATGATGGCGAAACACCGCTGTTTACCCGCTTCCAGATCGAAAGCCAGATCGAAACGGCCTTCGCCCGCGAAGTCAGACTGCCATCCGGTGGTGCCCTGGTCATTGACCACACCGAGGCCCTGCTGTCGATCGACATCAACTCGGCGCGCGCCACCAAAGGTGCCGACATCGAGGAGACCGCGCTGCAGACCAATCTGGAGGCGGCCGATGAAATTGCCCGCCAGCTCAAGATCCGGGATCTTGGCGGCCTTATCGTCATCGACTTCATCGACATGAGCAAGCGCAGTGCGCAGCGCAAAGTTGAGGAGCGCCTGAACGAGGCACTGAAGTCCGATCGTGCGCGCATCCAGACCGGTCGCATATCCCGTTTCGGCCTGCTGGAAATGTCGCGCCAGCGCATGCGCCCGTCGCTGGGTGACTCCAGCTACCAGACCTGCCCGCGCTGTCTCGGCAGCGGCAGCATCCGCAGCATCGAATCGCTGGCGCTGTCGATCCTGCGCCTGCTGGAAGAGGAAGCACTGAAGGACAACACCGGCCAGATCCAGGTTCAGGTGCCGGTCACCGTGGCCAACTTCATGCTGAATGAAAAGCGTCAGGCCATTCAGGTGATCGAGAAGCGTCACAATGTCTCGGTTCTGCTGCTCTCCAATCCGGGGATGGAAACCCCACAGTACGAGATCAAGCGTCTGCGTGCCAACGAAGTCGAGGACGTGCCCAGTTACGAACAGGTCAAGGCGGTTGAGCCGGACCTGACCCGTCAAACGGCAGCCCAGGCCGCTGTCAGCCGCCCGAAACCGGTGGTTGACCGCATTCAGCCGGCCGCGCCGGCACCGGTGCGCAAAACGGCAAAATCCGGCTGGTTGCAATCGCTGTTCGCGTTTTTTGCCGGCAACGGCAATGACGACGATGGCCACAGTACTGGCGATGGCCGCGGCAGAAGCCGTGCGGCTGGTCCAGGCAGACAACATGCTGCTGACGATGCCTCGAGCGGCCACGCTGGCGGCGGCAAGAAGACCCGCAGCAAGAAAAAGACCGGCAAGAAAACCGCGCAGAAATCCGGCCAATCGTCCGGCCAGGCGTCCGCTCAATCATCTAGCCAGTCCGGTTCCGGCAATGCTGACGACGATGCAAACCGCAACAATGAGCAGGGCGCTGGCCGCGGCAAGAAGCGGCGCGGCAAGAAAGGCAGCAAAAAAGCCGCCGTCAAGGCCGACACCGGCAGCCCAGGCAATCAGTCCCAGGAAGCCGCATCCGGCGCCCAGGAGAATGCCTCTGCTGGCGGTGGCGGTGAAGGCAGCGGCGAGAACAAGCCCAGACGTCGCGGCAAGCGTGGCGGCCGACGCAGACGCTCACGCCAGGAAGGCGCTGCCGAATCCGGCAACAGCAACCAGCAGTCCAGCGGCCAGAGCAAAACCGATCAAACCGCTGGCGGTGGTGATGACAGTGACCAGGGCGGCGGCCAGGGCAAATCTGCTCAGGGCAAATCTGCTCAGGGCAAGTCGGATCAGGGCAAGTCGGATCAGGGCAAGTCAGATCAGGGCCAGGACAACACGTCACGGCGCAGCACATCGACACAGGCCGCCGACAAGGCAGCAACCGACAAGCCATCTGTAGACACAACTGCATCGGTGCCAGCGGCTGCCCCCACGGCGAAACCGGCTTCCGGCAGTACCAGCCCAATCAGCACTGGCGACACCAGCACTGGCGTCAGCAGCGCTGCGACCGCCGCAGCAACCGCCCGCCCTGCTGCACAGAGCAATGCCAGCAAGGCTCCATCTGCGCCGCCAGCGCCCGGCACAGAGGCAACACAGCACAATGGCGAGCGTGCAGGCAAAGCACCGAGTGAGGCTGCAGCGACAAAGCCATCTGACAGCGGCGAACAAACCAGCGCTGCCAACAAGGCCATACCGGATGGCCCGAAAGGTCTCTATGTGCTGCCCGCAGAGGACGGCAAGGACGAACGCTCCGACTGAAGATTGCTGTCGGGTGGGTGTGATGTGGCCGGGATGGATTGTCCCGGCTGCACAACATGTGGGCAGACCGCTCCGGACTCAATCGGTGTCTTCAATCAGTCCGTGTTTGAGCGCGAGATAGGCCAGCGCCACCTCGTTGTCGACTTCCGATTTTTCAAACACCCGGTACTTGTACGTGGCCACCGTCTTGGGGCTGAGGCTGAGCGCCTCACCGATGTTGTTAATGGTCATCCCCTGCACCATCATCAGCGTGACTTCCATCTCCCGTGATGAGAGTTTTTCGAACGGCGACTTGTCGGCGCCGGGCAGCATCGACAGCGCCAGTTGCTGGGCAATGTCGGAACCAATGTAACGATCGCCGCGATGCACGGCACGGATGGCCGATCTGAGCTCATCGGCTCCGCAGGACTTGGTCAGATAACCGGATGCACCGGCTTCCAGCAGTCGCGACGGAAATGGCTGCTTGGCGTGTGCGGTGAGAATGACGGTGCGGGTTTTTTTGTGATAGCGATGCAGTCGATCTGCCACCTCGAAACCGGACAGGCCCGGCATGCTGACATCCAGCAGGATGATCTGCGGCTCAAACTCCCGCGCCAGTCGCAAGGCCTCGTCACCGGATGATGCTTCGGCAACGACCTCGATGTCGTTGCAGTCAGACAGAATGTGTCTGAGCCCGGTGCGCACTAGATCATGATCATCCACGATCATCACTGATATCATCTGCTTTTCCCTTGCATTGACCTTCGCGCAAGATTAGCAGGTATTGATGTATTGTGGAAGTCTTATGTTAAAGATCAATTAAGGGTCGGGTCTGCGCGCTGGCTGCTGTGACCGACAGATTCGGTCGTTTTGTTGATCAGTGACCGGAGCTGATGCGCACCAGCCAGCGCAATGGCCAGGCCAGCACGGTCACGGCCAGCAGGCCAGCCAGCCACAACAGCACAAACCACAGCCACTGCTGCTGGCGCTGCGGACGGGCGCGCAGCCACAGCCGCAGGCGCTCAATAACCATGCTGGGACGAGGATTTGCCCCGGAACACGTAGTAACTGTAGCCGGTGTAGGCCAGAATCAGCGGCAGCAGCGGCACCACACCGAGCAGCATCAAGGACAGCGAGGGACCGGTCGCTGCCGCCTCATGGATGCTGAACTGATAAGGCACGATCCACGGATACAGACTAATGCCCAGCCCCAGATAGGCCAGCGCGAAAATTGCAATGGCAAGCAGAAACGGCCGATATTCGGCCTGTTGCCGGTGCAGGTCACGCCAGCATGCCAACACCACCAGCGCCGACAGCAGCGGAATCGGCAACAGATACCAGATGTTGGGACGGCTGAACCAGAACTCGGTGATGGTGCTGTTGACCATCACCGTGGCAACACTGACCAGCGCCAGAAAAACGGCGACAAACAGCAACGCATAAATGGCCACCTGTCGCGCCCAGACCTGGGTGCGCGCGTCGGTTTTCATCACCAGCCAGGTGGCCCCCAGCAAGGCATAGCCGAACACCACCGCCACGCCGGTCATCAGGCTGAAGGCATTGACCCAGTCCAGTGGCCCACCGGAAAAATCACGACCGCTGACCTCCACGCCGGACAACAGCGCGCCTAAAATGATGCCCTGACTGACGGCCGCACCCAGCGAACCGAAATGAAACACGCGATCCCACAGCAGCCGTGAGCGTGCCGAGCGGGCCTTGAAGCGGAATTCGAACGCCACGCCACGCATGATCAGCCCCAGCAGCATGACAATGATGGGCACATAGAACGCCGGCAGCAGCACGGCATAGGCCAACGGAAACGCCGCCAGCAGACCACCGCCGCCAAGCACCAGCCAGGTCTCATTGCCATCCCAGAACGGTGCAATCGAATTCATCATGCGATCACGGCAGTCATCACTCGGGGCGAGCGGAAACAGTATGCCGATGCCCAGATCAAAGCCGTCCAGCAGCACATACAGGAACATGGCCACAGCGATGATGACAAACCACACCATGGGCAGGTCAATGCTGGCGGAAAAATCAAGCATGGGCGCCGTCTCCGGCCAGTGCACCATTGGCTTCCATGCTGTGCTGATAGTACTTCGGGCTGCCCTGCAGACCCAGCGGCCCTTTGCCAATCAGTCGCAGAATGTAATAACTGCCGGCACCGAAAACCAGGGTATACATGAGCACGAACGCGAGCAGGGACCAGGCCACCTGCGGCCCGAGAATCGCCGGTGACACGCTCTCGGCGGTGCGCAGCACGCCATAGGCGGTGTACGGCTGTCGGCCGATTTCGGTGACGAACCAGCCTGCCAGCAGCGCAATGACCCCGGCCGGCATCATGCCAATCCAGGCCAGCTGCAGCCAGCGGCGCTGAAACAGCTTGCCGCGCACATAACTCCAGCCGCTGATCAGGCCCAGCACAATCATCAGCATGCCGATGCCGACCATGATGCGGAATGACCAGAACACAATCGCCACCGGAGGCCGCTCTTCCCGGGGCCAGGATTTCAGCCCCTTGACCACGCCGTTGGCATCGTGGGTCAGTATCAGGCTGGCCAGTTTTGGAATCTCCAGCGCGAAGCGGGTGGTTTCGGTGCTGGCATCCGGCCAGCCGATCAGACGCAGCGCAGCCCCCTGCTCGTCTTCCCAGATGCCTTCCATCGCCGCCACCTTGACCGGTTGATGCTCCAGCGTATTGAGGCCATGCAGATCGCCGATGATCAGCTGCATGGGTGCCACCAGCACCGCCATCAGCGTGGCGTTGGCCAGCATGATGCGGGCATGCTCCTGATAACGCCTGCGCCACAGGTACCATGCCGCCACGCCACCGACCACGAATGCCGTGGTCAGGTAGGCCGCCGTGATCATGTGCAGCAGACGATAGGGAAACGACGGGTTGAAAATTACCGCCAGCCAGTCGGTGGCCACCAGACGGCCATCGGCGAGTATGGCAAAGCCCTGTGGTGTCTGCATCCAGCTGTTCGCGGCCAGAATCCAGAAGGCCGAAATCAGCGTGCCCACAGCGACAATGCAGGTGGCCACAAAGTGCATGCGCCGACTGACCCGCCCCATGCCGAACAGCATGATGCCAAGAAACGAAGCCTCAAGAAAAAAAGCAGTGAGCACTTCGAACGCCAGCAGTGGGCCGATGACATTGGCCACCTGATCGGAAAACACCGACCAGTTGGTTCCAAACTGATACGACATGACCACGCCCGACACCACCCCCATGCCAAAAGCCACGGCAAAAATGCGCACCCAGAAGCGGTACAGGTCCAGATAGGCATCATTGCCGGTGCGCAGCCAGCGCCACTCCAGCACCGCCAGATAACTGGCCAGCCCAATGGTAAAAGCCGGAAACACGATGTGAAAGCTGATGGTGAAAGCGAACTGGATGCGCGCCAGCAATACCGGATCGGCCCAGATGTCCATCATTGATTCCTCATTTTGCGGTGACGGCAGTGCTGCAGCCAGGACAACCCTGATGCAAGCAGACTGCGAGGTTCAGGTTACAGCAAACTGTTCGCCGACCGGGTACGCGTGGATTGGCAGCAGATCAATATTTTAGATCATTCTAATATGATTGTCTAATGCGTCCTTAGGACATTGACACGTTAAAAGAGAGGCGATTAACCCTCCAGCACGTCCACCCCGTCCGGTGGCACAAATTCAAACAGTTCGGGATCCAGTTCGATGTTGCGCCGGGCGTCGGAAAACTGCACTTCGGTGCGCTGTCCCAGACTGTCCTCCAGCACCATCCTTGCCAGCAGGCCATCGTCGAGCGCCACCAGAATGCGGGAAAACTCCGCCATGGGCGCCGCATCGGCAGCGGCCGCGCTGGTGTCGGCCGGCAGTGGCACCAGCTCCAGCCAGGCCAGACCATCGTCATCACCGCCCAGCGCCTGCAACTGGAAATGCTGCCGCAGGCGCTCCGGCTCGGTCAGCAGGGTTAACGGACTCTGCTGCTCGGCCTGATTCTGGTCACGGCGTGTGATCTGTTCCAGATCAATGTCCCAGGACCACAGCGTGCTGCCATCGGCGACGATCAGCTGCGGATACGGGTGCTGGTATTTCCAGTGCATCAGATCCGGTTGCTGCAGGTAAAACACCCCTTCACTGAATTCTTCCTGCCTGCCGTTGGCATCGAACACGGTCTGGGCAAAGCTGGCGCTGAACGATTGCAGACCGGTACTGAACTGGTCAAATTGCTGCAGTGGCGAAGTCTCCGCAGGCTGTTGTGCCCACAACGCTGCAGTCAGTTGCAGCAGGCTGAACAGCAACAGCGTGTTAATCATGGCGCGAGGTGCTGTTGCAGTCATCAAAAGACGCGCTTGGTGTTCAAGAATCATGCTGGGTCGGTTCCGCTGGCGGTGCTAAGGGATCAGTCTTTGGGTGGCGGTGGGGCCAGGACTTCACGTTGATTGTTGTGCTCGGGCGGACTGACAATGCCAGCCGCTTCCATTTCCTCGATCAGTCTGGCGGCCCGGTTATAACCGATGCGCAGTTGTCGCTGCACGCTGGAGATCGAGGCGCGACGTGACTCGGTGACAATGCGCACAGCGCGGTCATACAGTTCGTCGGCTTCGCCATCGCCGGCTTCCGGCAGTCCGGTTTCTCCGACCACCTGGCCATCGTTCATGGTCTGCACGTCATTGAGAACATCATCCAGATAGGATGGTTCACCCTGGCTGCGCAGGGATTCGGCAATGGCATGCACTTCGTGATCGTCCACAAAGGCACCGTGCACGCGTTCCGGCAGGCCACTGCCAGGGGGCAAAAACAGCATGTCACCGTGGCCCAGCAGCTGCTCGGCTCCGGGTTGATCTAGTATGGTGCGGGAATCGATTTTGGAGGAGACCTGAAACGCCATGCGGGTGGGGATGTTGGCCTTGATCAGACCGGTGATCACATCGACAGATGGTCGCTGGGTGGCGAGAATCAGATGAATGCCCGCCGCCCTGGCCTTCTGTGCCAGGCGCGCAATCAGCTCCTCGACCTTCTTGCCGACCACCATCATCATGTCGGCAAATTCGTCCACAATGACCACAATGTAGGGCAGGTTGTCCAGCTCCGGCGGCACGTCTTCCGGGTGGGTCGGCTGAAACATCGGATCGGTCAAGGGTTTGCCGCGCTTGCGTTCAGCATCCAGCTTCTTGTTCAGGCCAGCCAGGTTGCGCACCCCCAGTTCGGACATCAGCCGGTAGCGACGATCCATTTCCACCACACACCAGCGCAACGCGTTGGCAGCCTGTTTCATGTCCGTGACCACTGGCGCGAGCAGATGCGGAATGCCTTCATACACCGACAGCTCCAGCATCTTCGGATCGATCATGATCATGCGCACCTGGTCTGCGGTGGCCTTGTACACCAGGCTCAAAATCATCGAATTGACCGCCACCGATTTGCCCGATCCGGTGGTACCGGCCACCAGCAGATGCGGCATCTTGCTGATGTCGGCCACTACCGGCTCACCACCGATGCTCTTGCCCAGCCCCAGCGTCAGCGGCGATGCGGCATCCTGATACAGTTTCGATTCCAGCACGTCGCGCAGGTAGACGATTTCACGATTTTGGTTGGGGATTTCCAGTCCAATCACCGATTTGCCGGGGATCACATCCACCACGCGCACCGAGATGACACTAAGCCCGCGTGCCAGATCCTTGGCCAGATTGCTGATCTGCACCCCCTTTACGCCAGCCGCCGGCAACAGCTCGAAGCGCGTGATCACCGGCCCCGGATGCACTTCGACCACTTCGACCTCGACACCGAAATCGGCCAGCTTCAATTCAACCTGACGCGACATCGCCTGCAGCTCTTCATTGCTGAAACCACGTGCCTGCAGCGGCGCTTCATCCAGCAGTTCCAGACTCGGCAACTCGCCTGGCCCCAGTTGTTTGAACAGCGGCTGCTGCTTGAGCTGTGGTTTCGGCTGCGCCCTGGTGGCCTCGAAACGTGGTTCGATCTTTGGCTGCGGCACCTTGCGCTGGGCCCGTTTGCGGGTGTCCTCGCGGCGCACCTCATCGCGCTTGACCCTGGCCCTGCGCCCGGCCAGCCAGTCCCTGCCCTGCTGATACCAGCTGCCCAGCGAGTCGATCACGAACAGTGTGTAATAGCCGGTGCGATCCATCACCTGCAGCCAGGAAATGCCGCTGAAAAAGGTTACGCCGGTAAGCAGAAAGGCCAGCAGCAGCAGGGTGGCCCCCAACAGACCCAGCGTGCCGATCAGCGGCATCACCACGATCTGTCCGAGTATGCCACCGCCACCGACGCCCGACGGCAGCCAGGCAATCGGTGCCTGCATGTTCAGGTGTGCCAGGCCACAGGCACAGGACACCGCGAGCACAAAACCGCCCAGATAAATCAGCAATACCCAGGCGCTGTCGTCACCGCGCTCGCGCAGCAGTCGGAAGCCCGCATAGAACAGCAACAGCGGCAGGGTGTAGGCAATGATGCCAAAGAACGACAGCAAAAAATCCGCCAGCCAGGCTCCCAGCACACCGCCCATGTTGTGCAGGCGGCTGGTGTCGATGCTGTGGGTCCAGCCGGGATCGCGCGCATCAAAGCTCGCCAGACACAACAACAGGTACACAGCCAGCAGGCTGAGGACGACGAAAGCGCTCTCGCGCAAGCGCAGCATCATCGGGTGAGCGGTGTCAGCTGCTGTCATTGGCGTGATCTTGATGTGGCTTGATGTTGTGTCTGTATGTCAATGTAATCAATATATTTTTTGCTGCATATTCAGCGCAAGGATAGCACACTCAGCCAGTCCACAGCGACTTGCAATGAGCACAGGCAGCGGTCATTCGCGTTATTATATCCATCTTCTGACCAGGCCTCCCGTTTATGCCCCGCCCCGTTCCTGCAAACAGCACGGGGATGGTCTGCAGCAGACGTGGCTGATAACCCTTGAGTTCGTCCCGGCACGACAACATCCAGGCAGTATACATGAGCAATCCGCAACATCATCGCCTGCTGATTCTGGGCTCCGGTCCGGCAGGCTACACCGCCGCCATCTACGCGGCGCGCGCCAATCTGAAGCCAGTGGTGATCACCGGCATCGAAGTCGGTGGCCAGCTCACCACCACCACCGATGTGGACAACTGGCCCGGCGATGTCGAAGGTCTGCAGGGCCCGGCGCTGATGCAGCGCATGCTGCAGCATGCCGAGCGCTTCCACACCGGCATCATTCATGACCACATCCACACGGTGGACTTTTCTGCCCGCCCGTTCCACATGACCGGCGACAACGGCAGCTACACCGCCGATGCGGTGATCATCGCCACCGGAGCCAGCGCCCAGTATCTCGGTCTGCCCTCGGAACAGGCCTATCTGGGTCGCGGTGTGTCCGCCTGCGCAACCTGTGATGGCTTTTTCTACCGTGATCAGGAAGTGGCCGTCATCGGTGGTGGCAACACCGCGGTGGAGGAAGCGCTGTACCTGTCCAACATTGCCAGCAAGGTGACCCTGGTGCATCGTCGCGACAAGCTGCGCGCCGAGGCCATCCTGCAGGATCGGCTGTTTGAAAAAGCCGAACAGGGCAAGATCGAACTGGCCTGGAACCACGTGCTGGAAGAGGTGCTCGGAGACGACCAGGGTGTCACCGGCATGCGCATTGCGCACACGCTTTCTGATGCACGCCGCGAGATTGCGCTGCACGGCGTGTTCATCGCCATCGGCCACAAGCCGAACACCGACATTTTTGCCGGCCAGCTGGAAATGACCAACGGCTATCTGCATGTGCGCAGCGGCAGCCATGGCATGGCCACGCAAACCAGCATCCCTGGCGTGTTTGCTGCCGGTGATGTCGCCGATCATGTTTACCGACAGGCGATCACCTCCGCCGGATTTGGCTGCATGGCCGCGCTGGACGCCGAGCGTTTTCTGGAAAATCAGGCCAGTTGATCACTGTCATGTCTGCCGCCATTGTCTGCCGCTGAATACACCGTCAAGCTGCATGGCAGCCTGACCGGACTGGCCGCGCATTGGGACGAACTGCACGGCAGCAGCAATCCGTTTGTCGACAGCCGCTTTCTGCTCGCCCTGGAACAGCATGGCGCGGTGGCCAACGATCTCGGCTGGCAGCCTTTACACCTGAGCCTGCAGCACCGAGATCGCGTGGTCGCTGCGGCCCCCGGCTATCTGACCTCACACAGCTTCGGTGACTTCGTTTATGACTGGGGCTGGGCGCAACAGGCGCAGCAGGCCGGTTTCGGCTGGTACCCGAAATGGGTCATTGAAGTGCCCTACTCCCCGGTCACCGGCCCACGTTTGCTGACCAGACCGCTGCTGGCAATAGCCGGCATGGATGCTGCCGGCGCGAGCGCGCTGATGGTGCAGGCGATCAAACAGGTGGCCGCTGCCCGCGATATCGATTGTGTGCAGATCAATTACTGCAGCGCCAGCGAGGCGCAACAGCTGGCTGACGGTGGTTTTCTCATCCAGCATGACAGTCAGTTTCACTGGCAGCGACGCGGTGCCACCGACTTCGCCGGCTTTCTGCAGCAACTGCGCAGCAAGCGGCGCAAGGAAATCCGCCGCGAACGCGATCGGGTGGCAGCCCAGGGCATCACTCATCGCTGGGTCAGCGGTGCCGACGCCAGCGAGGAAGAGCTGCGGTTTGCCCACCTTTGCTATGAGAAAACCTTTCATGAAAAAGGCAACTTCCCGGCACTGACGCTGGACTGCCTGCACCGCCTGGCGCAAGATCTTGGCCCACGCCTGCTGCTGTGTCTGGCAGCCAGCGAACAGGCACCGCTGGCCGCTGCCATCTGTCTGCGTTCTGACAGCCGTCTGTACGGACGCTACTGGGGCAGCATCGCTGAAATCGACTGCCTGCACTTCGAGACCTGCTATTACCAGGGCATCGACTACTGTCTGGCGCATGGTCTGGATGTGTTCGAGCCGGGTGCCGGTGGCGGCCACAAATTGCAACGTGGATTTGTGCCCACCAGCGTCTACACCTGTCACTGGTTTCAGCAGCCGACACTGCGTGCCATGATGCATCAGCAAATGCAGGCTGAGGCCCAACTGCGACAGGCGTTCGGCCACGCTGACAGTGCCGTGACACCATACAAACGGCAATGATCATCGTTGATTTGAACGACTGGCCAGCGTTTGCCTTTCCGGACCCGGAAATGGCGCTGGTCGATCCCCCCGGCCTGCTTGCCATGGGGGGTGATCTGTCCCCCGAGCGGCTGCTGCAGGCCTACCGTCATGGCATTTTTCCCTGGTATGGCCAGCACGATCCGATACTGTGGTGGTCACCCGATCCGCGTGCCGTGTTCTGGCCCGGGCAGGTGCACTGCTCGCGCCGGCTGCGGCGCAAACTGCGGCAGCAGCGCTTTCATGCCACCCGCAACCGGGATTTCGCCAGCGTCATCCACCACTGCGCCGCACCGCGACAGGGTGATCCACAGCGCCAGGGACAACATGAAGACAAACTCAGCGAGGCGGCAGACGACGACGGCACCTGGCTGCATCAGGACATGCAGAATGCCTACCTGGAGTTGCATCGACTCGGCCATGCCCACAGCGTGGAGGTCTATACCAATGAGGACAGTCTCGCCGGCGGCCTGTATGGCGTCGCCATCGGCAGGGTTTTCTTTGCCGAATCGATGTTCTCCCGCCTCACCGACGGCAGCAAGATTGCCCTGCTGGCGCTGAGTGACTGGCTGGCGCAGCTGAACTTCAAGCTGATTGATGCGCAGATGATGACCCCGCATCTGGCCAGTCTCGGTGCAGAGGCCATACCGCGCCAGCATTACCTGCGCTTGCTGCGCAAGCATTGCTGAAGCGCGTTGCGGCCGTGGCCAACATAGAACGTGTCAACAGTGTGTCTGCCCGTGGACATGGCTGTCATTGCCGAAACGCTTCGGCTATAATCGCGCTTCAAGCCTGAGGGATTCCAACAAGATGATTTTGCAACGATTTCTTGCGCTGACGGTGTTGCTGTCAGTGCTCAACATGGTTTTGTCCACGCCCGCTCATGCCGCCACGGTGGTGATGGAAAACGGTGAGCGCTTCGTTGGTGAAGTGATCAGCATGGTTGACGGCGAACTGTTGCTGAACAACCAGTATGCCGGTGAGATCAAACTGCCGTGGACAGCGGTGAGCGAGCTGATCAGTGACGCGCCGCTGCGGCTGCAGACCGAGGACGAGCGCGTCATCAGCAGCGCCACCGGCACCGGAACGGCCGGCAGCCTGATGCTGATGGCCAGCCCGGACAGCACTGCGGGCATAGTCCAAACCACGCTGCCATTGGCTGCCATCGTCGCCATCAACGCACCCGTCATCGACCCGTACGAATACCACTGGCGCGGCAAGGCCAATGTCGGCCTGAACTCCACTTCCGGCAACTCCGATACCACACGCTTTCATGTCGATGGCGAAGCCACGCTGGAGAACGATTTCAACCGCTACATCGCCGGGGTGGATTTCAATCGCGGCAGTGACAACGACCTCACCACAGTGGACAACTGGACCGCGTATGGCAGTTATGACCGCTTCATCAGCGAGAAACTGTTCTGGAACAACACCATCAGCTTCAAGCAGAATGGTCTGCAGGAACTGGATCTGCGCACCGCCATCGGTTCCGGTATCGGTTACCAGTTCTTTGACAGCGAGGCACTGCGCCTTTCCACCACTGCCGGACTGAGCTATGTGCGGGAGGATTTCACCATTGCCCCCAGCGAAGAGTTTCTCGCCTTCCAGTTCGGCCTGGATTATGAGCACCAGTGGTTCGACTGGCTGCGCTTTTTCCATAACCTGCAGGCGCTGACCAGTGTTGAAGACATCGACGACTTTGTGCTGCGCACGCGCTCAGGCCTGCGCTATCCGGTCAGCGAGAATTTTCTCGCCACCTTCCAGGTCAACTTCGACTACGACAACTCGCCGTCCCCGGGGGCCGAAAAAGAAGACATCATTTACGCCTTCACGCTGGGCTACAGCTGGTAGCTGACCCCTGGGTGGCGAACCGAGGACGAAACGCTGCCGCAGTCACAGCCAGCCGCGGCGTTTGAAATACCAGTACGGCAGGATCGCCGCCAGCAACATCAGCAACAGGGCCAGCGGATAACCGTATGGCCATTGCAACTCCGGCATGAGCGCGAAATTCATGCCGTAGATGGATGCGATCATGGTGGGGGGCATGAAAATCACCGCCAGCACGGAGAAAATCTTGATGGTGGCGTTCTGTTCGATGTTGATCATGCCCAGCGTGGCGTCCAGCAGAAAGGTGACTTTCTGGCTCATGAAGCCGGCATGCTCACTGATGGATTGAATGTCACGACTCAGCGTTTTCTGATGCTCACGCTCGCTGCGTGACACATTCAGGTCTTTGCCCACCAGTGCCAGATAACTGCTGATGCGGCTCAGTGTCATCAGGCTTTCCAGCAGGTCGGAAACCAGATCGCCCTTGCGTCCCAGCTGCCGCAGGACATCCTGATAGGAACTTTTTCCGCCAGGACTCTGTTCGACCTGGTTGAAGATTCGCAGTGAAATGGCATCAATGTCGCGACTGGCACGCTCGAGTATGTCGGCCAGCCGGTCCACCACGGCTTCCAGCAGGCGCAGTAGCACCGATGCAGCATCGCTGAGCCCCAGATCACTGTGGGCCGCGCGCTGCGGAAACGTGGCAAACGCACGCGGGCTGGAGGTGCGCACGGTGAGCAGCATGCGGCCGTGGATGACAAAACTTACCGGTGCCATGATGGCGTCATCCTGGTCGCTTTGTGCCGGCAGCGTCGCGGTCATGAAATGAGAGCCGGCTTCCTGGTACAGGCGACTGGAAATTTCAATTTCCGCCATCTCGTCTTCTGTGGGAATGTCCAGGCCCAGCCGCTGTTCCAGTGCGGCGATGACATCCGGCGGTTCGGCGTGCAGATCCAGCCAGATCAATTCATCCAGACAGCTCAGGGCATCTTCCACCGCCTGCAGACGCTGTCCGACCAGCCGATAACCGATCATGCGGAAGCCAACTGCTGATAGCGGGTCTGATCGGCGACACCGGCATCCGCAAACCCCTGACGTCGCAGCGCACAGGCATCACATCGGCCGCAGGCACGGCCCTGCGCATCGGCCTGGTAACAACTGATGGTATGGCGGTAATCCAGCCCCAGGCGCTGACCGGTCCGGATGATGTCGGCCTTGGACAGATTGATCAGCGGGGTATGCACACGAAACTGGCCACCTTCGGTGCCGGCGCGCGTGGCCAGTCCGGCGAGTTCCTCAAAGCTGGCGATGAAAGCCGGCCGGCAATCCGGATAACCGGAGTAATCCACCGCCGTGACACCAATGAACAGATCGCTGGCTCCCAGCGATTCGGCCAGACCCAGCGCCAGCGCCAGCAGCACGGTGTTGCGTGCCGGCACATAGGTCACCGGAATGTGCTGATTGCCGGGCTCATGCTCGGGCACCGGGATGTCGGCGGTCAGTGCCGAGCCACCGATGGCACGCAGATCCATCGCCACCAGGCGGTGATCGCAGGCATACTCGGCAGCCAGCGCCGCCGCTGCGTCAAGTTCGGCGCGGTGGCGCTGACCGTAATCAATGCTCAGTGTGTGACAGCGAAATCCCTGATCGCGCGCCAGCATCAGGGTGGTGGCCGAGTCCATGCCGCCGGACAGCAGCACCACCGCTGCAGGTTGCGCAGGTGCAGTCATACCGGGCTCCACGCCATCAGCATGGCCTGTCAGTGCCCTGGCACATCGCCCCAGATGTGTTTGTGCAGTTGCAGTTGCAGCCGCGCCGGAAGCTGGTCGGCGAGCATCCACGCGGCCAGTTCGCGCGGGGCAAGCTGGGCATGACTGGGCGACAGCCATACCGTGTACCGCTGCAGCTCATGCTGCCTGATGAGGTCAGCGGCCCAGTCGTAATCAGTACGATCACAGATGACGAACTTGATTTCGTCATGCGCCTGCAGCGCCTGCAGGTTAGCCCAGTGGTTGCGCTGCTGCTCGCCGGAGCCGGGCGTCTTGATGTCGAGGATCTTGATCACACGCGGATCGACCGCCGCCACCGGCAGCGCCCCGCTGGTTTCCAGACTGACCACATGACCGCGGTCACACAGTCGACTGAGCAGGTCAAGACAAGCAGGTTGCGCCAGCGGCTCGCCGCCGGTGACACAAACATGGCCGCACTGGTGCCTGTCGATGCTGTCGAGAATGTCATCCAGCGTTTGTCGCTGGCCACCGTGAAAGGCATAAGCGGTGTCGCAGTACTGGCAACGCAAGGGGCATCCGGTCAGCCGCACGAACACAGTGGGCCAGCCGGAGAGACTGGACTCACCCTGCAGGGAATGAAAAATCTCGGTGATCTTGAGACTGCTGGCCACATCGCGCTGCGCACCAGCAGCTGCCTGCGAGTGCGGCGGCACAGCGGTTTGCGCTTTCATGCTGATTTGAGCCGGCTGTGCCGAGGTGTCGAATCAGAGATGTCCATCAGCACGCATGGCGCGCAGACGGCTGTCAGCCAGGCGTTCCAGTGCGGTGCCGGCATGCTGCAGCTTGACCTGCTCGAGGGCGGCACGAGCCTGGTTCCAGTCCTGTTTCTCATAATAGGTGTAACCGATCTTGAGCAGCGCATCTCCGGCCTTGCTGCTGCCTGGATGGTCATCCAGTAGACGGTTGAATGCCTCCAGCGCCAGGTCATAGTTGCCACTGGCATAGTAGGATTCGCCCAGCCAGTAGTGTGCGTTGGGGCTCAGCTCACTGTCCGGATACTGCTGCAGAAAATCACGAAACAGACCGGCTGACTCACTGTAACGCAGTGCTTTCAGGGCATCAAAAGCCTGCTCGTAGGCCTGCTGCTCGGAGGCCGGCGGCGCGGCGATGCTGGTGCTGGGACCAATCTCAGGTTGCGCCACCGTGGTGATCTGGCGCTCGTCGCGCAAGGGCTGGCGCAGCTCAGGCAGATCGGAGGGCGGCTCTGAGGGATTGTTTTGGCTGACGCCATTGTCAGACCCGGCCACTGCCGGAGCCGATTGCTGTTCTGCTGTCGCCGCAGGTGCAGAGGATGCCACCGCAGTCAGCCGCTGATCCAGCTCCAGATACTGATCACGCTGACGCCGACGGATGGATTGCAGCTCAAAAGACTGCTCTTCGACCATGCCACGCAGTGCCCTGATCTCATCCTGCAATTGTTGCAGCTGATAAACCAGGTTGGCGTTGTCGGCCATATTTGGCGTTTGCGCAGAGGCTTGCACAACGCCCAGGCAACAAAGCAACAACCCGGGAACCAGGCCCGGGTTGCTGATTGTTGTCACCACAGCGGCACTGTGCCGGCGAAGTTTTCCAATCATCGCTGCTGCCATGGCCAGGGCCGCTTATCTGGCGGTGTAAACGATCTCGACACGGCGATTGCGCTGCCAGCAGCCTTCATCGCTGGTGGTGCAGACCGGACGCTCTTCGCCGAAGCTGACCACATCAAGCTGATTGCCGCGGGCACCCTGTGCACTCATGGCGTTGCCAACGGCATTGCCGCGTCGCTCACCCAGGCCGAGGTTGTATTCACGCGTGCCACGTTCATCGGCATGACCTTCCAGCATGATGCGTGCGGTGGGATTGGCCGCGGCATAACTGGCGTGTGCCGCCACCAGCGCACGGTACTCGGCACGGATTTCAGAGCGGTCGAAGTCAAACAGAATGACGCGCTGGGAAAGCAGGCTGTCCGGATTGTCCAGATTGCGCGCATCACTGTAGTCACGCGGATCAAGACGGTTGGTGTCCGGTTGGGTGACCGGCTCTGGTGTGGGCTCCGGTGTCACTTCAGTGTCGCGTACCTGCTCCTTTTTGCAGGCAGCCAGTGACAGCAAAAGCACCAGCACGGTCATTGTACGTAAATGCGCTTTCATTACTTTAAACTCCATTGATAAACTGTAGGTGTTGATAAAATTTCACATCTATTGTTGCATGCCATTGTTTTTCTTGTTTTTTATTGCTGCTGCTCAAGGCCTGATCACTGCTGATCGAATGGCGACCAGACCGGTTCACGAACATCGCCCGCACTGGTTACGAGTTTTTGCCGGACGTTGCCATCCGCAGACACGGCATACAATACGCCCTGACCCTGCTCTTTTGCCGCGTACAGCAGCATGCTGCCATTCGGCGCAAAGCTCGGCGATTCGTCCAGAATCCCGTCAGATAATACACGCAATTGCTCATTTTTGCGATCATGGATGGCGATTTTGTACACATTGTCGATGGCAAAGGCGGTGGCCAGCAGCTGTCCATCAGGGCTGATGTCGGCGGCGGCGTTGATTTCACCGCGAAAGGTGATGCGCTCGACCTCACCGCCTGCTGCCGGTATCGAATAGATCTGCGGTTTGCCGCCGCGATCGCTGGTAAACAGGATGTCACGGCCATCCGGCGTCCACACCGGCTCGGTGTCGATCGCCCAGTGCCGGGTGAGCTGCGTGAACTCGCCGGACTGCAGATCATACAGAAAAACCTCCGGATTGCCGGTGCGTGACAGCGTCAGCGCCAGACGCCGTCCATCCGGGGAAAACGCCGGTGCGCCGTTGATGCCCTTGAAACTGGCGATGATGCGATTGGCACCGGTGTAGACATCCTGAAGAATGATGGTGGAGTTGCCGCGGGCAAACGACACATAGGCCAGCTGGCGCCCATCCGGCGACCAGGCCGGCGACATCAGTGGCTGGCCATCGGTGACCAGACTGGTCTGGTTGTAGCCGTCAGCATCGGCCACCACCAGTTCGTAGGACTGGCGATCGGCCAGCTGCGTCTGTATGACAAAGGCAATGCGCGTGGCAAAGGCACCGGGCGTCCCGGTGAGGGCCTCATAGATGCGGTCGGCGATACGGTGTGCGCCAAAGCGCAGGTTGTCCACGCCGATGCTTTCCTGCAGCGCCAGCAACTGCTCACCGGTGTTGACATCGAACAGCCAGAAACTGGCCCGATAAGCGCTGTCGCCGTCATCATCGATCTGTCCGATGACCAGTGCATCAGTGTTGAGCAGACGCCAGGTGCCGAAGCGCACATCCACCGGTGCGGTCGGCTGCTCGATCATGTCACGGCGTGCCAGCGGCGCAAACAGGCCGCTGCGATAGAGATCGGCCGAAATCACCTCGTCCACCGCCACTGCTGGCGGCGGCTGACTGGCGTTCCAGGCAAACGGCACCACGGCAATCGGCAGGGCATCGACCTCACTTTTGACGATCTCAATTTCCAGTTGCGCCAGGGCCTGTCCTGCCGAGACCAGGCACAACATGGCCAGAACAATTTTTTGCTTGTATTTCATGTATATATTCTAACTACTTATCAGTGAATGTAAAATTGATTCTGCGCTCGAACACGCTCTCATAGCCCTGGTAGGGCAGATCGTTGCGCTGCACTGCAGCGACAATGGAGCGTCGCGTCGCGGCATCGGCATTACAGGGGCTGGCGATGCTTGCCTCGATCACCTCACCGCCGGGGATCTGCAGCACAGCGACGCGGCAGACGATGTCATCCAGTGCGGTCGGTGGCCGCACCCAGGCAGCGCGGACAGCGGCCGCGATGCTGGCGATGTATTCGTCACGCAGGCTACCCAGCACGCCATTGCCGGCGGACTGGCCGGACGCTGTGTCCGCCTGCTCCGGGATCGGCTCGGTGGCTGCCGGTGGTGCAGACTGCTGCGAACCCAGTTCTTCCAGCTGCTGTTGGGTGGCGGCGCTTTGCGCGGCCAGCGCCTGACGCTGTTGACGCAGCTGTTCCAGTTCCTGCTGCAATTGCTGATCGCGCAGTCGTTGCTGTTCAAGTTCACGTGCGCGCAGGGCTTCGAGTTCCTGCCGGCGGCGCTCGGCGTCGCGCTGGCGTTGCGCGGCCAATGCCTGCTGTCGCTCGCGTTCAGCCTGTTCCTGACGCTGCTGCGCCTGCGCCTGCAGTCGTTGCTGTTCGGCCAGCTCACGGGCTTCCCGCTCGGCCTCGGCCTCACGCTGTTGCGCCGCCAGAGCCTGCTCCTGCAGGGCCTGTTCACGCGCCTGCTGCTCCCGCTCGCGCTGCTGTTGCAGCGCCTGTTCCCGCTCGGCGGCACGTTGTGCGCGCAATTGCTCGGCCTGCTGCTCGCGCTGGTTTTGCTGTGCGGCATTGCGGGTCTGCTGCAGACGTTGCTGCACCTGGCTGGCATCAACCAGACGGGTATCCAGATTCAGGCCAGTGGCCTGTGGCCGCTGCGGCCTCTGCCAGTTCAGATCGGCCAGCAGCACCAGCGCCAGCAGCAGGCCATGCAGCAGCAGGGCGGCCAGCAGCGACGGTGCCCAGCCAACGACATCCTCTTGCCGATGCGCAAGCGCGGCGGTCACCGCTTCAACCTCCCCCGCTGGCTTGATCCTCAGCCGGCGGGTCGCTCATCAGCCCCACCTTGCGCACACCGGCCTGCTGCAGCGTGACCATGGCCTGATAAACCTGACCGTAACTGGCGTTGCGATCGCCCCCCACCAGCACCTCCAATTGCGGATTGCGGCGCACGAACGCCGCCATGGTCGTCTGCAGCGATTGACTGTCGATGAGCTCGGCCTTGCCATCAATGTTTAGATACAGATCGCCGTTGCCGGTGACCGTGACCATGACCACGCTTTCGCTGGATTCGGTCTCCAGCGGCTCGGCGGCCGATTCCGGCAGCTCGATCTCGACGCCAAGATTCAACAGTGGTGCTGTGATCATGAAGATGATCAGCAGCACCAGCATGACATCGATGTATGGCACCACATTGATCTCGGCCATCGGTCGGCGGCGATGGCGCGGAGGCGGTGTGTAACTGGCGTGGTTCATCGTGCTACCGTCAAGGCTCAGGCCGGGCGCTGCCGATGGCCTTGCAGTTGGCCATGCAGTTGCCGGGCCAGAATGGCGATGAACTCTTCACTGAAGTTGTCGTAGCGCACGGCCAGACGATCCACCTGATAGCTGAAGCGGTTGTAGGCGATCACCGCCGGTATCGCTGCGAACAGGCCCATGGCGGTGGCCACCAGCGCTTCGGAGATGCCCGGTGCCACCATGGCGATGGTGGCCTGCTGAGCACTGCCGAGGGCATGAAACGAACTCATGATGCCCCACACGGTGCCGAACAGCCCGACATAGGGGCTGGTGGAGCCCACCGTGGCGAGGAAATTGAGATGCTGTTCCAGCCGCTCCAACTCGCGGTTGCTGGACACGCGCATGTTGCGGTGCGCGGCGGCGATCACCACATCGGCATCCATGTTGTGTTTGCGCATGCGCTCGAGTTCCTGGTAGCCGGCAGCAAACACCCGCTCCAGCCCGGAATGGCGACCGGTATCGGCATGGATGTCACGATGCAGGCTGCTCAGCTCGGCACCGGACCAGAACTTTTCCTCGAACTGTTTCGCCCGGGCACTGGCGCGATTGAGCATGCTGCGCTTTTGCACCATCACCGCCCAGGAAAACAGCGAAGCCAGCAGCAGAATCAGCATCACCGCCTGCACCACCGGCCCGGCATCTCTGATCAGGGCAAAAAAACTTAGATCACTGGTCATCAAAATTCCTGTGCTTGTTGGTCATGGGTTTTCAGTGGCAGTCGCTGGGACTGCCTCAGCGATGCGCTGCAGCATTGCAGCGGGGATCCGGCGCGGTTTGAAACTGCTCGCGGTCAGGCATGCGGCATAGACAGTGGCGCTGGCAATCAGTTCGTCTGGCTGGCGGTGGATGTGCTGCACAAAGCGCAGGCTGGCGCGACCGGCAGCAAGCAGCGATACCGACACCTGCAGGGCATCGTCCATGCGCGCCGGGGCGACAAATTCCAGGTTCATGGCGCGGATGGCAAACACCAGATCATGCTGTTGCTGCAGCTCCAGCTGGTGAAAGCCCAGACTGCGCAGCCACTCGCTGCGCGCACGCTCGAAAAAATGCACATAGCGGGCGTGATAGACCACACCGCCGCCATCGGTGTCCTCCCAATACACGCGCAACGGCCAGACAAACATGGGCGCAGCAGCAGCGCCTGCCGTCATGCCTCGTCGCCCCCGAACATGTCTGCGCTGCGCTGTGGCGGCGTCAGCCCCAACTCCTGCCAGGCCCGCGCCGTGGCCATGCGCCCGCGGGCGGTGCGGCTGATGTAACCCTGCTGGATCAGATACGGTTCCACCACGTCCTCCAGTGTGCCACGCTCCTCGCTGATGGCGGCAGCCAGACTGTCGATGCCGACCGGACCACCAGCAAACACTTCGATCAGCACCTGCAGCACACGCCGGTCCATGGCATCGAAGCCGCGCTCATCGACCTGCAACAGATCCATGCCGGCACTGGCCACCTGTCGATTGATGTCACCATCGGCCTTGACCTGGGCGTAGTCGCGCACCCGCCGCAACAGGCGGTTGGCGATGCGTGGCGTGCCCCGCGCACGACGGGCGATTTCTTCACTGCCAGCAGTATCGGTGGCGATGTTGAGAATGCCGGCGGAGCGGCGGATGATCTGAGCCAACTCTGCAGCAGAATAGAATTCCAGTCGCTCGACAATGCCGAAGCGATCGCGCAGCGGCGAGGTCAGCAGTCCGGCCCGGGTGGTGGCACCGACCAGCGTGAAGCGCGGCAGATCCAGCTTGATCGAACGTGCCGCCGGCCCTTCGCCGATCATGATGTCGATCTGGAAATCCTCCAGCGCCGGGTAAAGCACTTCCTCGACCACCGGTGACAGCCGGTGAATTTCGTCCACAAACAGCACATCGCCGGCCTGCAGATTGGTCAGAATCGCGGCCAGATCGCCGGCCCGCTCCAGCACTGGACCGGAGGTCTGGCGCAGATTGACACCAAGCTCATTGGCGATCACGTGCGCCAGCGTGGTTTTGCCCAGCCCCGGCGGACCGAAGATCAGCACATGATCCAGTGCCTCCTGGCGCTGGCGGGCGGCCTGGATGTAGATCTCCAGTTTTTCGCGCATCACCGGCTGACCGATGTATTCCGCCAGCGTCTGCGGCCGCAGCGTGGCCTCCAGGGCGCGTTCGCCCTGGCCGGATACGGCATCCAGCAGGCGTTCGGTGTCGGTGCCTGCGTTCATCTGCTTCCCAGCGCCTGCAAGGCTGCCCTGATCAGGGTTTCAGTGTTCATGTCCTCGCTGGCCACCGCCTTGATGATGCGCTCGGCTTCCTGTGCCTTGTAACCCAATTGCTGCAGCGCCGAACTGGCTTCGGCCTGCGCGCCGGGCAGTCTGCCGGCCTGATCGGGGAATGCGTCAGCAGCGCTCAGATCAAGCTGGTCGCGCATCTCCATGACCAGTCTTTCTGCGGTCTTTTTACCCACCCCGGGAATGCGCGTCAGTGCCTGCACGTCACCGGCCTGGATGGTGCTGGCGAACTGGCCAGGATTGATGCCCGACAGGATCGCCAATGCCAGCTTGGCGCCGATGCCGCTGACTTTCATCAGCTTGCGAAACAGCTCACGCTGGCTGGCGTGCAGAAAGCCATACAGCGACTGCGCGGTGTCGGAAATCTGCAGGTGCGTGATCAGCGTCACCGGCTGCCCCGGCGCAGGCAGATCAGCAAGCAGTGACAACGGCACCTCCACCTCATAGCCGACGCCATGCACATCAATCAGCACCTGTGGCGGTGCCAGCGCGACCAGGGTGCCCTGCAATCGACCGATCATGCCGAGGCCTGCTGCAGGCGCAGTGAGGTCTGATAATGATGCTGGTCGCACAGGGCCACCGCCAGCGCATCGGCGGCATCAGCCGGCGGCAGCTTGGGCAGCCCCAGCAGCACACGCACCATGTGTGCAACCTGGGCCTTGTCGGCATGACCACGACCAACCAGCGCCTTTTTCACCGCATTGGGTGAATATTCCGCGATCGTCACATCGCTCTGCAGCAGCGCACAGATCGCCGCACCACGGGCGTGCCCCAGCTTCAGTGAAGACTCTGCGTTGTTGTTCACGAAGACCTTTTCCACGGCCACGCGCTGGGGGCGATATTCCAGCATAAGATTATGAATTTCTTCGAAAATGATGCCCAGGCGCTGGTTGAAATCGGCGTTGCCGGTGCGGATCGTGCTGTAGGCCAGACAGCGCGTGCCGGCGGCCTGTTGTTCAATGATGCCCACACCGGTGCACACCGACCCCGGATCCACACCCAAGATGCGCATCATGCGCTGCCGCACAACCGATCCGCATCAGTCATAGGCGGCGTCGGTGATGTCTGCGTTGCTGAACACATCCTGAGTGTCATCCAGGTCTTCCAGCGCATCCAGCAGCTTCAGCACCTTGCGCGAGGTGTCTTCATCCAGCTCCACTTCGGTGCTGGCGCGCATGGTGAGTTCGGCGTTTTCCGGTTGCAGGCCCAGTGCCTGCAGGCGATCACGTACCGGGATGAAGTTTTCCGCACTGGCCAGCACCTCCGCCGAGTTGTCATCGGCGAACACGATGTCATCGGCACCTGCCTCGATGGCGGCCTCCATCAACACGTCTTCGTCCTGACCCGGGGCAAAGTTGAGCACACCGATCTTGTTGAACAGATAAGCCACCGAACCGTCGGTGCCAAGATTGCCATTGTGCTTGCTGAAGGCATGCCTGACTTCAGCCACGGTACGGTTTTTGTTGTCGGTGAGACAGTCCACCATGACCGCCACGCCACCGGGCCCGTAGCCCTCATAGCGGGTCTGCTCATAGGTGACCCCTTCGAGATCGCCGGTGGCCTTCTTGATGGCGCGATCGATGTTGTCCTTGGGCATGTTGGCGGCGTTGGCCTTGTCCACCGCCAGGCGCAGCGCCGGATTGGTGTCGATGTCGCCACCACCCTGACGGGCGGCAACGGTCAATTCACGGTTGATGCGGGTGAATATCTTGCCGCGTTTCTGATCCTGGGCCTTCTTGCGATGCTGGATATTGGCCCACTTGCTGTGTCCTGCCATGCTGGTGCGTCTGTGCTGAGGGTAAAGGCGACATTTTAACCCAGAACACCAGCGTCAAGCAGCTTCCTTCATTTGCGACAGCGCGAATGCAGGCATACTGCTATGCTGTACCTATGATCCAGGCACAGTTCTCCAGCGGGTTGAACAGATGGCAACCATGGCATGCCGGCTGGCATTCACTTTAGCTGATGACGCGCCACACTGCGGCGCACAGCCAGGCTTGAGCAGCCATGTTTAGCCCATGGTTGTTGTCGGCGCTGGGCATAGGCTACATGTCCCTGCTGTTCGCGCTGGCGGCATGGGCAGACCGGCACGCCAACAACAGACTGCTGCAAAGGGCGTCGGGGGTGATTTTCTCGCTGGCTGTGGCGGTCTACATCAGCAGCTGGGCCTACTACGGCATGGTCGGCAATGCACAGGATTTCGGTTGGCTGTATCTGTCCACCAACCTGGGACCAGTGCTGTTTTTTCTGTTTGCCACCCCGGTACTGATCAGACTGTTTCGTTATCGGCAGAAACACAACATCACCTCGATTGCCGACTACATCGCATTTCGCTTCGGTCGTGACAACCGCCTGGCCGTGGCGGTCACCGTCATCTGTCTGTTCATCGTGGTGCCCTACCTGGCATTACAGATCAAGAGCACCGCCGCCGCCTTCAGCTTTCTGATTACCGCCGATAGTTCCAGCCAGTATGCGTTCCTGCAACCCGCAGCACTGGCCATGACCGTGGTACTCAGCGTGTTTGCCATGCTGTTCGGCACGCGCATTCTGGACAGCCACGAGCGCAATGCCGGGCTGATCACCGCCATTGCGTTTGCATCACTGGCCAAGCTGATCGCTTTCGTCGCCGTGGGCATGTTTGCCCTGCTCTGGCTGGGTGAACTGGACCGCACTGCACTGGCCAGCGCCGGCAGCAGTCTGAACCTGGACAATTTTCACAGCAGTGTGGGTGCTCCGCTGTTCTGGGTCAATCTGCTGCTGGGACTCACCGCCATCGTCTGTTTGCCACGCCAGTTTCATGTGCAAACGGTGGAATGCCGCAGCGAACGGGAGCTGCTTACCGCGCGCTGGCTGCTACCGGCGTTTGTGCTGCTGTTTGTGCTGCTGGCGATCCCCATTGCCGTCGCCGGTCGCCATTATCTGCAACAGCAGAACCTGCCTGCCGATCTGTTCATGCTGGCATTGCCGCTGCAACAGGACCACACGCTGCTGACGCTGATCAGCTTCATGGGTGGCGTGTCAGCCGCTGCCAGCATGTTTGTACTGTCGATGATCGCGCTGACGATCATGTTCAGCAACCACATCATCATGCCGGTGCTGTTGCGACGTCAGCAGTGGCTGCGTCGCCAGCAGCTGAACTTTGACCTGCAGGTGTTGCTGGTCAGACGCCTGAGCATGCTGGTGATCGCCATCCTGGCCTATCTGTTCTACCTGTTGATCGACCGTTATGCCACGCTCAGCTCGCTGGGTTATCTGTCGCTGTCGCTGGCCTTGCAACTTGGGCCGGCGATGCTGTACAGCCTGCGCCGCGCATCGCTGCACCGGCTCGCCGTTCACGCCGGTCTGCTGGCCGGCAGCCTGAGCTGGGTGGTGCTGTTGTTGTTGCCCGGCACGCTCGGTGTGGAACCCTTTTTCAGTCGTCAGTCGCCAGCGACCATGCCGCCGGGCAATCTGATCGCTGCCATCACCGCCATCGACATCAGCTGGCGCACACTGCTTACCCTGCTGCTCAATCTGCTGGCGCTGCATGTTACCCAGTGGATCTGCAGTGCCCTCGCCGACGGCCGCTTGCACATCCGGCGGCTAAGTCTGGAACAGCTGACCAGGGCACAGTCAGATGGCATGATCACGGTCGGCGCGATGTACCAGCTGACCGCCTCATTGTGCGGCAACCAGCGCGTGCGGCATAGCTTTGCCGGTCACTTCGGGCGGGACCCGGAACTGGTCACGGACCAGGTTGCCAGCGCCGACCTGATCCGCCACTGCGAACGTCTGCTGGCGGCCAGTGTCGGCCAGGTGTCGGCACGTGAGATCATCAGCCGTCAGCTCACCAAGCGGCGCGCCGGCGAGTCACTCACGGTGGACAATCTGGCCATTCACAGTACCTATGAGGCGATCCGGTTCAATCGCCAGATGCTGGAGACAATTCTGGAAAACATCGATACCGGCATCTGCATACTGGATCGTGACCAGTGCCTGATCGGCTGGAACGAGCGTTATCTGGACCTGATGAACTTCCCCCGCGGCATGCCCTATCAGGGGCAGCCGGTGATCGAGTTGATGCGCATTCAGGCCCAGCGCGGCTATTTCGGAGACGACGCTGCCGAGGAACAGATGCAGGTCATCATGGATATGTTTCGCCGCATGCAGCCCATCTACCGGGTGCGCGACTGGCATGACAGCAAACGTCTGATCGAAGTGATCGGCAAGCCATTACACGATCACGGCTACATGCTGACCTACACCGACATTACCGATTTCCGCCAGCGTGAGCAGGAGCTGCGCCAGTACACCGACAACATTCCCGGGGCGATCTGCTACACCGACAGCGAGGAGATCATCCGCTTCGTCAACAAGGCCTTTGTGCGCCTGATCGGACGCTCCCGCGAGGCCATGCTGGGCCAGCCGATCCGCAACTTCATGGAGGTTGACGAATACCAGCAGCAGGCAGAGCAACGCCAGCGCGCCAACTCAGGCGAACGGGTACAGTTTGAAACCACGCTGAACGTGGGGCAGACCCCGAAAATCTACCACGTCGAGTTCATTCCCTTTATCGACGCCAGCGGGCGCAACAATGGCTTCTACAGCGTGTCCCAGGACATTACCAGCTTTCGCCGCATCGAACAGGAGCTGCGCCAGAAAGAGCGGGATGTGCGCGAATACACCGATCGCTCACCGGTCATGCTGCTGTACATCGACAGCGACCTGACCATTCGCTTCGCCAACCGTGCCTTTGTCAACACCATGGGCTTTCTCGGCCCCGAATTCATCAGCAAAAACATCGAGGAGGTGTTGCCGGCACACATGGTCGATTACAACCACCAGCGCCGTGTGGCTGTGCTCAGTGGTGAAATTCAGCGCTTTGAGGCCAGCTTCACCGATGAATTCGGACAGACACGCTATCTGGACGTGGGCTATTATCCGGACCGTGAAGACAACAACCAGAGTCATGTCCGCGGCTACTATACCGTGGCCCAGGACATCACCGAGCGCAAACTGGCGGAACTGGCCCTGGAGCAGGCCAACCTGAATCTGGAGCGACGGGTGCAGGAACGCACCACTGAACTGCACAATCTCAACCTGAGGCTGATGCATGCCAATCAACAGGCGCAGCAGGCGAATGCCAGCAAAACCCGTTTTCTGGCCGCTGCCAGCCATGACCTGCTGCAACCGATGAACGCTGCCCGCCTGTTCATCTCGGTGATCAATGAGAGCAAGTCAGCTCTTTCCGCCAGCCATCAGTCGCTGATCGAACAGATTGACCACAGTCTGGAGAATTCCGAGCAGTTGCTGGAAAAGCTGCTGGAAATCTCCAAGCTCGACGCCGGCTATCAACGCACTGACATCCGTGTGTTCAACATTCATGAGACCATGCTGCCGCTGGCCCAGTCGTTCCAGACTTTGTGTGAGCAAAAAGGCATTGCCATGCGCCTGCACTGCAACAAAGCCCTGTGCACCAGCAGTGATCCGCAGCTTTTGTATCGCATGGTGCAGAATCTGCTCGCCAACGCGGTGCGCTACACCGACCAGGGCGGCGTCATGATCTGCAGTCGGCTGTTGCGGGACAGCAAAAAAATCCGCATCGCCGTGTACGACACCGGCAGCGGCATTCCCGCCTCGGAACAGCAGGCGATCTTCCGCGAATTTCATCAGCTGCACAAGAACCCGGACAGCAATACCGGTCTGGGTCTTGGCCTGACCATCGTGGAACGCCTGGGACAACTGCTGGGACACCAGGTGGGGGTGCGTTCGGAGCCCGGTCGCGGCAGTTGCTTCTGGATTGACCTGCCCATCGCCGATGCCAGCGATGGCGACATCACAAGCAGCGGCATCGAGAGCACTGGTCAGCAGCCTGCTGAGCGTGGCAACCGATTCCTGGAAGGCACCAGGATACTCTGTATCGATGACGATGCCGACAACCGCTCCGGCATGCGTTCGCTGCTGTCGCAATGGGGTGCCGATGTACGTGAATGCGCCAGCAGTGAGCAGGCCCATGAGATCATTTGCCAGGAACCCGGCATTGACATCGTGCTCAGTGATTACCAATTGATGGAAGAAACCAGCATGGACATGCTGGCATCGCTGCAGGTGATGACTGCGAAAAAGCTGCACATTGTCATCATCAGTGCAGAGCAGATGCCGGACATTGAGGCAGCTATCGCCGCACAGGGCTACACGCTGCTGCGGAAACCGCTGCGACCGGCCAAACTGCGCAAGCTGCTGTCGACTCTGGTTACGCGGGGATAAAACGCATTAGCAGCGCTTAGCCCGGATTGTTCTAGACCCAATCGTCGCGAGACGGCTCCAGAGCCCGCCCCGGACTGAATTCGGGATGCCGGAGCCGTGTCGTTTCGGGACCGAGCGCACCGCAAACCTACTCGCCTGTACGGCTAGCATGAACGACCGAGCGAAACGCGCTCCGTGGAGAGTTATTAAGAGGTTTCTTAGTCTGCCTGCGGGTTGCCTGGCTCACTGGCAGCCAGGCGGTTTGCCATCAGCACGGCCTGGGTGCGATTGGTCACGCCAAGTTTGCGCATGATCGCCGTCACGTGCACCTTCACCGTGGCTTCAGCCAGATCAAGCTGATCGGCAATGTTCTTGTTCGCCAGCCCGCGACACATCATGTTGAGCACGCGAAATTGTTGCGGCGTCAACTGCTGCAGACGCTCTGCAGCCTGTGCCTCTGCAGCACTCAAGCCCCGCCCCGGCTGTGCTGCCACCGCTGGCATCCAGATTTCACCCTGCAACACCGTGCTGATGGCATCGATGATGTCGGTCACCGAGGAGGATTTGGGGATGTAGCCGGAAGCGCCATAATCCAGCGCTCGCTGAATCACAGCTGGGTCTTCATTGGCAGAAATCATCATCACTGGCACATCGGCATAGGCCTTGCCCAGATAAAGCAGACCGGAAAAGCCCTCGACGCCCGGCATGAACAGATCCAACAGCACCAGATCGTGATCGCTGTCAAGCTGCAGCAGGGCATCAAGCGCATCGAAATCATTCGCTTCGAGTATGCGGCATTCGTTGCAGGCCTGTTCCATTGCCAGTCGAATCGCCTGTCTGAAAATGGGATGATCGTCAGCAATGACCACACTGACCGGTTGGCCATTGTTCAATGCACACCTGTTCACATTGCCACCTCCCTCGCTGCAAGCCGAAATCCTGTCCGGCTTGATTTGATCTGATCGATCGCCATCACGAGTGCGTACGCAAAAAACTGTCGGTGCGAGGCATCAATGCGAATCGTCGTGATTGTAGCAGCGACCTTTGTCATGACTTATTCACGATCATACTGGAAACAGATGCAGATTGCTAATACTTAATATCTAATATAACTGACGGGCACGATCACTCTATGGCAGTGGCTTTGCCGCTTCATGCCACAGCGAACGGACAATACGATGACGCACTGCAGGCGACAGCAGCAAGCCAGTGTGGCTGACCGGCAACAGCAGATGCTCGTGCAATGCCGGGTGCGCGGTTTCCGCCACGGCAACGGTACCATCGTGGTCACCGTCCAAATCTGCCAGCAGTCTACCCAGACCGAACGGTTTGTTGCCGGCGATCATGACCAGTCGACAGTGTCGCGCGACCACCGGCACCAGCTCCGCCAAACCAAGCGACAGCACCTGACCGCTGTGCCCGAGCATGCGCGCGCTCAGGCCTGATCGCAGCAATCTCTGCGCACTCACACTGCCCCGCAGCGGCGTACCCAGCATCAGCAGTTGCGCCACGCTGGCGGATGCATGATCCTGCCTTGCCAGTGCCGCCAGAGCCAGCAGGCCACCCAGGCTGTGTGCGACGATGTGCAGATACTGGTCTGGACTCTGTTCCAGCTGCTGTTCCAGATGCTGCAGCAGAGCGGCGACATTGTGCTCCCAGTCACCGCCGACACTGGCATAACCAAAACGACTGACACTGCAACCGTGCCGCTGCAGCGACCGCGCCAGCGGCCACATGGCGGCCACGCCATACCACAGGCCGTGCACCAGCACGACATGTGGTGAGCCAGGATTGTTCACTCAACAGACCCGTCGCTGTCGGTGGACACCCGGATCCAGATCGATGCTTTTGCGCATGATCAGTTTGGGGCCGGGTCTGCAGGCGACTGTACTGACAGTTCATCATGCTGCTGCGGCCGACTGGCAAGGGCCGCACGCGCCAGATCATCATTGCGGTCGCGCTCGGCCGCGTGATCGGGATACAGCACGTTGAGTGGAATCGAGCGACCATGCTCAACCACCATGCGCGCATGCTTGCGGCGCAGGCCACGCGGACTGCTCACGCCACAGGAATGCGCGATGATGGCAACTTCCTTTTTCATGTTGTTGGCATAACTCGCCACACGCAGGTACTTCTGTTCCGGCACCAGACCGGCCTGCAGTTTCCTGTTGTGGGTGGTGACCCCGGTCGGACAGGTGTTCTTGTTGCACTGCATGGCCTGAATGCAACCCAGCGCGAACATGAAGCCGCGTGCACTGTTGATGAAGTCGGCACCGGTGGCCAGCGCCCAGGCGGCCATGGTCGGTGTGATGAGCTTGCCGGAGGCGATCACCCGGATTCGGTCACGCAGGCCATGCTGATACAGCTTGTCGATCAGCACCGGCAGCGATTCGCGCAGCGGCATGCCGACATCATCCATCAGCGGCATGGGCGCGGCACCGGTGCCGCCATCGGCGCTGTCGATGGTGAAAAAATCAGGTGCCGAGTCGATGCCGCGCTGACAGATTTCGGCAAACAGCTCTTCCAGCCAGGATTCATTGCCCAGCACCGCCTTGATGCCGGTCGGCTTGCCGGTCACATCGCGCACGCGGGCAATCAGATCCAGCAGTTCGGCATTGTTGCTGACTTCAAGGTGCCGGTTCGGGCTGATCGAATCCTGCCAGGCTGGAATACCGCGGATGGCTGCGATGTCCTCATTCACCTTCTCTCCCGGCAGGATGCCGCCCTTGCCCGGCTTTGCGCCCTGGCTGAGCTTGATCTCGAACATGCGCACCTGATCGTGCGCGGACACCTCACGCAGCTTGTCATCACACAGATTGCCATCCAGATCGCGCACGCCATATTTCGCCGTGCCGATCTGCATGACCAGGTCACAGCCCCCTTCCAGATGATGTTTCGACAGACCGCCCTCACCGGTGTTGAGCCAGAAATTGCCCTCGCGCGCGCCCATGGACAGCGCCCGCACCGCCGGCGTGGACAAGGCACCATAGCTCATCGCCGAGACATTGAAAAAAGACGGCGCATGATAGGGATGCCGGCAGGCTGCACCGATCAGCAAGGGTTCGTCCTGCACCGCATGTTCATCCAGCGTGGGATAGGCGCAGTTGGCGAAAATCACCGTATCCTGCAGACGCAGATTGCGGGTGGAGCCGAACGCACTGGTGTTGTCGACGTTCTTGGCGGCGCGATAGGCCCACGAACGCTCGGCGCGGTTAAACGGCATCTCTTCGCGATCCATGGCAAAAAAGTACTGGCGAAAAAACTCACCCAGGTGCTCGAACAGGTAGCGAAAACGTCCCACCACCGGATAATTGCGCAGTACTGCCTTGTCCTTCTGGGTGCGATCGACGATGTACATCCAGGCCACCCACAGCACTCCCAGGCCGATGGCAAAGATAAACAGAAAGGCGAGCAGCTCCAGCGCCGATAAAATGAACGAAGTGATGTCAGTCATATACAAAGATCCAGGGTATCAATCGGATTGCAGTTGACAGATCGGCGCGTCCTGCGCCAGTTGCCGATAATGCTCGCGCAGGCGCGACATGTCCACGGTATTCAGAAATGAGGAATAGGCCAGATAACTGAGCAGAAAACCCAGGTCTTCCATCCATGGAGGCAGATAACGCGGTGGCTGGCAGATGCCGGCAGCGGCCAGCCCGGCAATGACACCGATGTCCTCAATGTCCAGCTTGCCGCAGAACAGCAGGTGCAGCAGATCCGAGCGCCCCAGGCTGACCGTGGTGCGCAGGAAATTGTGCACCCGCAACAGTCCCTCAAGATAAACGATGTCCTTGGTAAACGGGGCGCCGCCGGTCAACACGCCGCCACGAAACACGCGCCGGGTATTTTCGAATGACTGCTCGCGCCGGCCACCGCTGCGCTCGAGGAAATACTCATAGACCTGAATGAAATCGGCACCGTCGATGGCCATCTGGATGGCCATTACCCGATCGGTCAGACGCCGCAGCCGATCCAGCTCCATGCTGCCGGTGATGAATTCCGCGAACACCGCCAGACCTTCCTGCGTGGCCGTGGTGCCGGCGTGGCTGCGGCCCAGAATCGGCAATTGCTGCTGCGCCTTGCCGTTGAGCTTGGTGGCAACGTGAATGTAGGCTTCATGGTGGATCAGCTGGGCCACGTCCTTGCTGGTAAAGCGGGCATCGCGGCGGATGCGGATGCGGGTTGATCCTGCCAGTGCCTTGGCCGACAATTCATCAACCAACTCCACCACTGGCGCAGCAGCGGCAAATTTCTTCTGCACCGCTTTCTCGATCTGCGCGGCGAGATGCCCGGCATCAATGGGCTGCTCGGTGAAGTTCAGGGGCAGCTTGTCGAGTCCCTCCAGAATACCACTGAAGTTTTCCGCCAGCGCCAGCACCGTGGTCTTGCCATCCGACAGGGTGCGTTCCGGTGTACCGAACAGGGCATTGCTGTGCCGCAGGAAGTCATGGCTGCCGATGCTGCCAAGCAGCCGCGCACCGTGCTCGACACTGTCCAGCAGTCGCTGCAGCCAGGCGCCGATTTCGTTGTCGCTGCCGAATACCCGCTGCGCCTGCTGACGCAGATCAGCCAGCCCGGACAATATCTTGGGGGCATCAAACCGATCATACTCGACCTGCGGCAGCTGCCTGCCATCGGCAGCGAGAAACCGCTGACGCACTGATTGCGGCCAGCTCAGACTGCTGAGAATGCGCACCGACTGTTCCAGTTCGCACAGTTGTTCCAGCAACTCAGTGAGTTGCGGCTGCCACTGCTGCAGCTCGGCGGTGCTGGGCATCAGTATGCACCGCAGCGCTGAAACCCTTCAGGCCCCGGCATTCCACACCAGCATCTTTTCGATCTGCATATCGGCAATGGTGTACGGCATGCCGCCAATACCGTAGCCGGAGCGTTTCAGTCCGGCAAACGGCATGCCATCAACACGGAAGGCGGTGTGCTGGTTGACCATCACCGCGGCTGCATCAACGCCGGCAAAAACCTGCTCGGCGATGTGCAGTGAATCGGTGTACACTGCCGCCTGAAACGCATACGGGACGCTGTTCGCCTGCGCGATGGCGTCGTCCAGATCGGCATAGGGATAGACGCAGACCACCGGCCCGAAAATCTCCTCGCGACTGACACGGGCATCCGCCGGCGGGTTATACAGCAGGGTCGGTGCATAGCACTGGTGCGGCAACGCCTCGCCGCCGCATCGCAGATCTGCACCCTGCTTGACCGCCTCCTGCACCCAGGCGTGTACCCGCTCGACCTCGCCGGGGCGAATCAGCGGGCCGACATCGGTGCTTGCATCGGCTGGATCACCAACCTGCAACTGCTTTGCCGAGTCAGCAATGCGCTCGGCCAACTGCTGTGCCACCGACTGCTCGGCATACACCCGCTGCACCGACACGCAGACCTGTCCGGCGTGGTAGTAACCGCCCTTGGTGATCGCCGCCACAACGGCGTCCAGATCGGCATCGGCAGCCACGAACAGCGGCGCGACGCCGCCGTGCTCCAGCGCACAGCGGGTGCCTGGGGCCAGCTTCGAGCGCAGCATCCAGCCGACTTTCTCACTGCCGATGAAGGTCAGAAATGCAACCCGCTCATCGGTCACCATGCGCTCGACCAGGTCGTTGTCAGGGGGCAGCACAAACTGGCACCAGGCTTCTGGCAGGCCAGCCTCGTGCAGCATCTGATCCACGCTCCAGGCCGACAGCGGCGTGCTGCTGGCCGGTTTCACCAGCACCGGGCAGCCGGCAGCCACCGCCGTGGCCACCTGGTGCACGATCAGGTTCAGCGGATGATTGAAGGCGCTGACTGCAGCCACCACACCGATCGGTTCGCGCTGGGTAAAGGCACGGTGGCCGGCCGATGCGGCCGTGGTGCCCATGGGAATCACCGCGCCATGATCATGGCGGATGACTTCGATGCAGATTTTCACGCCATCAATGGCGCGATCGGTTTCCACCAGTGAATCCTTGAGCGGCTTGCCGCCTTCTTGAGCGGCCTGCAGCGCCAGCTGTTCACGTCGGTCTGCCATCAACCCGGCCAGTTTTTCCAGTACCGCCACGCGCTCATGCAGCGGCAACCAGGCCGACTTGTCTCGATAAACGCCGTGTGCAAGCTGCAGCGCGTGTTCGATACCATCGGCGTCGGTCAGCGGCACCTCGCCGATGACCTCATCAGAATACGGTGAGCGGACTTCCAGCATGTTCATGTTCGCATCTCCTTGTATGTGTCAATCAGGCCGGCGAGCCGACCATTTCACCCAGCCGTTGCGTCAACAGCGGGTTCTCGCGATAGTCCACCGGCACCACCACCAGGCTGGGCCCTGATTCCTGAAAAGCCCGCTCCAGCGTGGCTTGCAGATCGCTGCTGTGCTGCACCAGATGCCCGTGCCAGCCAAACGCACTGGCCAGCTGCAGCCAGTCCGGATTGCCGAAGGACAGGTCGGTATGGCGATCAAATTCATTGTCCTGCTTCCAGGCAATCAGACCATAGCCGCCGTCTTCCCACACCAGCACCACGATGTTGCTGCCCAGTCGCTGTGCGGTTTCCATTTCCTGCACATTCATCAGAAAGCCGCCGTCGCCACAGATCGCCAGCACCCGCCGATCGGGGTGCACCAGATTGGCGGCAATGGCACCGGGCATGGCCGATGCCATGGAACAGAAGCCGTTGGGGATCAGGCAGGTGTTCGGCTCGTGACATTGGTAGTGCCGGGCGATCCACATCTTGTGCGCACCCACGTCGGACAACACAATGTCGTGCGGCCCCATCACCTGGCGCACATCCCAGATAATTTTCTGCGGCCGCACCGGTGCCGGCGCTGCATCCTGCGCATGGGCGCTGAATTCGGCCTGCATCTGTGCGCGCAGGTCGCGCTGACGGCCCAGATCAAACTGTGGCAGGCCATGCTCGCGGACCCGCTCATTGAACATCCACAGTGTGTGCGCCAGATCACCGACCAACTCCACCTGCGGGTTGTAGTGTTCATCGATCTCGGCGGGCAGGAAATCGGCATGAATGATGCATTTGTCCGAGTTCGGGTTCCACAGATGCGGGTGGTATTCGACCATGTCAAAACCCATGGTGATGACCAGATCGGCATCGTCAATCGCCAGCGTGGGAAAATCCTTGCTGCCCAGGCCGATGGTGAACAGACAGTAATCGGCATCCATGTCCACGCAGCCTTTGCCCATGAAGGTGGACAGCACGCCGATGCCGGTGGCATCACAGAACTGCCGCAACTGCTTGCTCGCGCGTTTGCGGATGGTGCCGTTGCCGGCCACGATCACCGGCCGCCTGGCTTGGCGCAGCAGCTCGAATGCCTGGTCGACGATCTTGTCATCCGGGCCGGGGCGACGGAAGCGATGCACCTGCATCGGCGCAGCTGTGGTCGCATGCTTGGCCACATCCTCGGGCAACTCGATGTGCACCGCGCCGGGCTTCTCCGAACGCGTCACGCGCACCGCCTTGCGCACGATCTCGGGAATGGTGTCGGCGTTGTAGATCGAGGTGTTCCACTTGGTCACCGACGAGAACATGTCCACCACATCCATGATCTGGTGCGATTCCTTGTGCAGACGATCGGTGGAGCCCTGCCCGGTCAGTGCGATCAGCGGTGCCCGGTCCATGTTGGCATCGGCCACGCCGGTGATCAGATTGGTGGCACCCGGTCCCAGCGTGCCCAGACAGCCCGCCGGATTGCCGGTCAGCCGGCCGTAAATCTCCGCCATGAAGGCAGCGCCCTGCTCGTGCCGGGTAAGAATGAAACGGATCTGCCTGGAGTCTTCCAGCGACAGCATGAAGTCGGCGTTTTCCTCTCCGGGCACGCCGAAAATGTACTCCACACCCTCGTTTTCCAGACATTTAACCAGCAGATCCGAAGCTTTCATATCATGGTTTCCAATGTTTGATGCCCTGCACAGACCGCACGTCACCGGGGTCGATCACATCAGGACCTGCCAGGCACCGTTGCAGCATGCTGCACAAGCCTAACATGAGTGGCGAAAAAACAACGTTAGCATACTGAGGTTGTACTGCAGCGAGCAGCACTGCCACCAGCACAGAGATTCACTTGATTGCAGCAGGGCGGCAGAGAGAGCACAGCTTCGGAGCGCCAGCGTCCCGCTGGCAGCTTGCTGTCAGATCGTGCCGGTGCGGTGGCCGCAAGCCAGTTCAACGCGCACGCGTCAATCCGATCATGGTCACCTGGACGCAGCCAAGCATAGGTCAGCGCGGGCGCGGGCACTGCGGAGCCCTGATTGCGCCAGCAGCAAAGCCGTTATGACGAGACGGCAAAGCCGCTGCGGCAATCCATGCAGGCACCAGATGTCGCCAGCCCGCTGCAATCTGTCGGCGAGGTATTGCCCACAGCAATGCCGCTCAGCTACAATGTATGACTTGCTGCAATAAAAGCTGCAGCACCCCGGTTTCGCGGAGAGGTGGCAGAGCGGTCGAATGCGGCGGTCTTGCGCAGTTCGGCAGGATAGCCGAACTGGACAGCCGGTAGGCTGCCCCCAACGGGGGTGAGCGACAGGACGTCGCGAATCAAAACCGTTGAAAATCGCTTCATCATGCCTCAATGGCATGCTGCAGCGATCAGAACAGCAGATACAATTCAGTTTCGCGGAGAGGTGGCAGAGCGGTCGAATGCGGCGGTCTTGCGCAGTTCGGCAGGATAGCCGAACTGGACAGCCGATAGGCTGCCCCCGGCGGGGGTGAGCGACAGGACGTCGCGAATCAAAACCGTTGAATATTGCTACAGCATGCCTCAATGGCACGCTGCAGCGATCAGAACAGCAGATACAATTCAGTTTCGCGGAGAGGTGGCAGAGCGGTCGAATGCGGCGGTCTTGCGCAGTTCGGCAGGACAGCCGAACTGGACAGCCGATAGGCTGCCCCCGGCGGGGGTGAGCGACAGGAC
>Ga0180009_10000766_pt1 | contig 41793 bp, 54 predicted proteins | sample OS_PC_MetaG_FD_123537 | JGI IMG/M metagenome (GOLD analysis project Ga0180009, IMG submission 123537) | Groundwater microbial communities from the Aspo Hard Rock Laboratory (HRL) deep subsurface site, Sweden - OS_PC_MetaG | ecosystem: Environmental > Aquatic > Deep subsurface > Groundwater...
AAAAAAGGTAGAAGAAATTAAAAATATTTATAGAAGAGTTTCCAAGTGGATCTTTTTAACCAATTTCCCAATAATGATTCTTTTATTCATATTTTCTAGTGAAGTAATAGGTCTAATTTTTGGGCAACAATATAGTGAAGGAAGATTTGCTCTTTCTATTTTAACTATTGGTTATCTTTTTTATTCAATGAGTTACCCTTGTGGCGCGATATTAAATATGCTGAAAAAATCAAAGTTAATTTTTTATAGCGCTTCCATTTTTGCACTTTCCAATATTTTTTTAAATTATTTCCTTATCCAATCATATGGGATTAATGGAGCAGCTGTTGCAACGTCTTCATCGTTTTTTATTGGGTTTGTTTTTTTAACATTTTTTTCTTATAAGGAACAAAAGTTACAACCTTTCTCTAAGAGAGATTTTATAGTCTTCTTTTTAGGATTAATTTTGGCGGGCATGATCATAATTATGAGAGGGATTTTAGGACAATTTTCCAATGTGCTCACACTTTTTTACTTTTTTACTTTTTTAATCTTGTACTTTCTTATAATTTTATTTGTTAGATTAGATCAAAAAGATAAAGAAATAATATTTTCTTTTAAGAAAAAAGCCATGAGTTTTTTGAGGATAAATTAAAATTTTATACTATTCTTCAGTGTTCTTCATTGCAGATAATTCTTCTTGAAATAGTTCTTCAATTTCTTCTTTTTTTAAGGGGTTTTCATATTTTGTAGAATATTCTCTTTTTGGAAATTGATTTCTAGAAATCATTTTTTGCAGGTTTTTATTATTTGTAATTCTTTTTTTAGGTAAGATTATAAACATTTTTTCCGTTTCAATAGTTCTTGTTAACTCTTCTGTAGTGAGTAAATCTTCATCAATTTTTTCTCCTCCTCGAACTCCGATTGTTTTTATTTTTATGTCTAGAGGATTATAATGATAAATGGAGGCTAGTTTGTTTATGACCACTTCTATTAAATCACTTATCTTTACACAAGGCATTTTTAAGACAAAAACTTCCCCTCCTTTAGCAATTTCGCTAGCTTTAAAAATTAAATTCACGGCACCCGAAAGCGACATAAAAAATCTTTTCATTTCAGGATGGGTGATAGTGACGAATCCCTTCTTTTGAATTTGTTTTTTAAATAAAGGAATGATAGACCCTCTTGAATTTATAACATTCCCAAATCTAACAGAGCTAAATATTGGTTTTGATTTTCCTCTATAAAACATGGCCCAGGCAATCATTTTTTCACAGAGTAATTTTGTAGCACCCATAACACTTGTAGGGTTCACTGCCTTATCAGTAGAAATAAATACAACTCTTTCAACACTTTTTTCTTCCAATGCGGCCATTATCACATTTTGCGTGCCAGTTATATTTGTTTTAATCGCTTCTGTAGGATCATATTCGCAAATATCAATATGTTTTAATGCGGCCGCATGAAAGATAATTTCTACTCCTTCTACAGCTCGCTTCAATCTATCAAAATCTCGAACATCTCCGATAAGGTATCTTATTTTAGTATTTTTTCCTTGAGGAAATTTTTGCCCCATTAAGTGTTGTGCGTTTTCATCTATACTATATATTCTAATAATCTTTGGATGATATTTTAATAACTCTCTGACTATTCCAGATCCTATTGTTCCAGTGCCTCCTGTTACGAGAATCGTTTTATTTCGAAAGATATTTTTTTTCATTTGAATTTTAGGTTATTAAAAAATCAGTCTTTTTTAAATTATGTATCTTTTATTAACTATTTTACAAGAGAAAAAGTTTTAAAGAGGATATATTCTATTTTTAGATAATGATTTACAACTCAATAAAATTTATAGAAATGAATGTTTTTACTTTTTTAATAGGATTAGAATGAAAATACTTTTTGTTTATTCATCAGATGAAGTTCAGTCAAGAAAAAAACCCTTGAAGACCCCTGAACAAATGCATTTTGGGATTTCTTATATTTCTTCATTGTTGAAAAAAAATAATCATAAAACAAAACTAATTGTTTTAAGCAGAATTTTTGAAGAAAAAAACAAAAAAACAATAGACGATTCTTTGGAAAACTTCTGTCCAGACGTTATATGTTTTACTTCCGTTAGCACCCAATATCCTTTTATTGTAAAAATGGCAAAATATATAAAGAAAAAATACCCCAAAATTTTTTTATTGATTGGAGGGCCCCATGTTTCTCTTAATCCAGAAGGAGTTTTATCTGAAGGATTTGATGCAGTTTGTATAGGGGAAGGAGAATATCCCTCTCTGGAGTTAGTTTCTCAATTAGAAAAAAACAAGTTTCCATCCCATATTAAAAATCTTTGGATTAAAAAAGATAAGAAAATTGAAAAGAATCCTCCCAGGCCTTTTTTACAAAATCTTGATCAGTTACCTTTTCCAGATCGAAAAATGTGGGAAGAATGGACAAATAATCAGAGTTATTCAAGGTACGCAATTCTACTCGGAAGAGGTTGCCCCTTTCAATGTGCTTATTGTTGTAACCATGCCTTTAAAAAATTGGCTTCAGGAAAATATACTCGATTGAGATCTTCGAATAATATCCTCGATGAAATAAAAGAAATAAAGGAAAAATTTCCGTCTGAAAAAGAAATTTACTTTGAAGTTGAAAATTTTGGGATTGATCAGAAATGGGCAATTAATCTTTGTTCTAAATTAGAAGAATTTAATAAAACTCTGAAGCATCCCCTCTTTTTTGGAGCAAATCTAAGAATCACTCCTAATGCTTCTCTTGAAAATCTTTTTATCGCTTGTAAAAAGGCAAATTTCAAATCATTAAATATTGGGCTTGAATCTGGGAGTGAAAGAATTCGGAGCCAAATTCTACGAAGAAACTATTCAAATGAAGATATTATTAATGCAGTTAAATTAGCTAGAAAATATGAATTGCAGATATCTCTTTTTAATATGATAGGGCTTCCAACAGAAACTTTTAATGATTTTAAAGAAACTGTAATAGTTAATCGAAAATGCGTCCCAGATGGGCATTTTACTTCTATTTTTTTCCCTTATCCTGGAACTGATTTATATTCTTTATGCAAGAAAAAAGGGTTACTAAAAAAACCTCTTAATAATAAAATGGAGAGATCAAAAGCTGTGCTGGATTTGCCAGAATTTAGTAAAAAGCAAATACAAAAAAGTTATATTTGGTTTGATTATTATATTTATAAAGGGAAAAAACCTTTGGGCGAGATTTTATTAAGCGTGCTTTTGTCAGAAATAAGATCAAAATCAATTTTAAATTATCTTTATAGAAGAATCATGGATCTAGCTTTTTTTCAATGGACCAAAAAAAGAATTAAAAAAATAATGGGTTTAAGATAGGATAACCTTCACAAAATTAATAATTTTTTCCAAAAAAGTCTTTCTTAAATTTTTATAATTTATTAGCTAGTTCTTTAGCATAATTGAATTTTATTATAAACACAGATATGCTGATTATATTTTAGTTGAATCTTTTTATAAAATACTGGATTTTTGGCGCGGAATTAATTTCAAATCCACTACTAAAACTTTTTTTCCAATTATTTTTTAAAATTGAAGCAAGTATCGCTAGCCTTTTTTTGAGGAATATTAGCTATTCGCGATCTTTCTTGGATTTACTTAGAGTATTCTTTTATTTTTTTAAATTCTTTTAATTTCATTTTTCAATCTTGATATTTTTTAATAGTATGTTGTTTCCATATATCTTTAAAAGTTTGAAATTTGGCAATAATTTTAATATTTCTGATAAATTTGGTTGATTTTCAAAAATCTCATTGTTATTAAATTCCGTATAAAAATATCTAGTTTTTTCATTTAAAGTTTTTGATCCTCCCGTGATTAGCGCTCTTTCGGATCCTTCTGTATCTGCCCATATAAAATCAATTTGTTTAATATTCTTCTTTTTTACCCAATCATCTAATTTTTCAGTTTTCACTATTATAGTTTCACCATCTTTCCAAAGATTCTGCGAGTCTCTTAAAATGCTCTTTGGTTTTTTTAAAGTGGATTGGGCCGAATACTTTTCTTCAGCAGTTATATAAAATTCAGCCTGCCCATTTTTATCTGAAATAGCAATTTCAAATAACGAACAGTTGATATTTTTCTTTCTTTTTTTGAGTTCTTTTATTCTTTCTTTAAATTTCAAAGTCGCTTTGGGATTTGGTTCAAAACAATATAATTTGGCCTTCTCTATAATTTGTAAAAAACTAATCGTATCTGCTCCATCATGTGCTCCAATCTCTAGGAGGATTGGATCTTTTTTGTTCAACAATTTTTTAATTTCATATTTAGAAATTCCATTGGGGGATACTTTTTCCAATAATTGATTAATCACATCATAAACAAACGTTTTTTTGATGACCCTTTTTATTCCAGGAATTTTAGACATCTTTTCTGTTATTTTTCTTATCATTTTTTAAATTATTTCAAATTGGAGTTTTTTAAGTTTATTGAATATGTTAGTAGATTAATCTCTACCATATACTCTTTTTATTCTATAAACTTTTAAAGGTTATGCTCTCTTGCATAGTTTTTTATAATCTTTATATGTAAAAATTATATGAAAATACTCTTTTATGATTGGGCGCTCCATACTATTGGTGGAGGTCAAAAATTTAATTGTAAAATAGTTGAGTATTTATCTAAAGAACATGAAGTAGATCTTTTAACGCTTTTTCCGGTAAAAAAAGAAAATTTAGCCAAATATTATTCTGTAAATTTATCAAGAGTCAAAATTTTAAATTTATCAAAAAAAAATGAAATACATACGTCTCTTTTGAAGTTATTTTATTCAAGGAAGATTTCCAAACTTTCCTCACAATATGATCTTTTTTTAAATGCAGATGCACAAGAAATTATCAAACCATTAGCAAAACATAATATTCTCTACTGTCATTTTTTTGAACCAAAATGGTATAGACCACCTAAAAATTTTTTTGATTTTTTAAAGTTAATAGGAATATATTTCTTAAAATCAGTTAAAAGAAATTACTCTAAATCGTATCAAGTTTATTGCAATTCAGAATATACAAGGAAATGGTTAAAAAAAATATGGGGAGTTAAAGCAAAAGTTATCTATCCGCCCATAGATCTCCCTAACCAAAAAAAATTCAGAAAAGAAAAAATTATTATTAGTACTGGAAGAATCTCTCCTGATAAAAATTATGAATTCGTTATAGAATCATTTAAGAAAGCATATCAAACACCTCTTTTAAAAGATTATAAATTGTGGATCTGTGGAAAAGAAGATGATCATTCTTATTTAATCAAGCTAAAAAAGATTTCAAAAGGATTTCCTATAGAGTTCAAATTAAATTTAACTGACAAAAAATTCAAAAATATCTATAAAAAGTCAAAAATTTTTATACAGGGAAAAGGGATTAATATCAATGAAAATAAATATCCTTCTTTATTAGAGCATTTTGGGATGACTGTGGTAGAAGCGATGTCATATGGGTGTGTGCCTATAGCATTGAATAAAGGAGGGTATAAGGAAAGTATAGATGATGAAACTGGTTTTAAAGTTAATACTCAAGAAGAAGTGGTAAAATGCATATTAAAATTAGTAAAAAATGAGAGTCTTTTATCAAATATGTCAAAATCAGGAATAAAAAGAGCGAAAAAATTTAGTTTGGAAAAGATGCAAGAGAAAATAGACAAACTCCTGATTAATCTTTAAATTTTTTCTTGTTCATTGAAATTTTGATGTTATCTCTAGCATTTTTAATAAAAGAAAAATTTCTTATTATTTTTCTCCCAAGTATATATAATGGATTTTTGCTATAGAGAGGATATTTTTTAATTTCTCCCCCCCATCTTAACTTAAATCTATTAATTTCATAAAGTTTATCTCCTTTTTTAGCATTAAGTTGATAACCTCCTAAATCAAAAATTTTAAAATCTTTTTTCTTTGACCATCTTATGAGATTCCAATATAAAAGATTGTTTGGTTGATATTTCAAATATTCATGATTAGATGCGTTTAGGAATAATATAACTCTCCTTTTTTTTGTTTTTATGACTGATCCTGCAATAAGTTTTTCTTCAAAAAAACAACCAAATAATTTACCTTGTTTGATCTTTTCTAAACTTAAAGGAACAATTTTTCCATACTGGCATGTTTTTGTATATATTTTATGAAATTCCCTCCATATTTTCTTGTCGTTACAACTTTTTACTTTTAACTTGGATTTTTTAGCCTTATTTACTCCCCATTTAGCATCTTTATCTAACGAATTCCATAATTCTTCTTCATTTTTTTTCAAATCAATCTCAATTGTTGCTCGAATATCTTTAAACCCTTTCCAAGTCATTTTATATCTCTTAATTTAAACATTTTTACTTTTTTTACTTTTTCTAACCTTTTTAGAAATTTTATAATTTCCAATAAGTTTTTGGTATTTTTATGTGTAAAATCATGAGTTGTTAAAAGATAAACTCCTTCTGAACGGAGGTTACTTAAAATATCCTCTTTCAAGTTTTTTATTTTTTTATTGCTCCAGTTTCCTTCAAAAAAATTAGAAACATGAACACAAGTTATTCCCTCTTTTTTGAATGATTTTTTAACAGTATTATAGTGAAAGTGTTTAATTCCACTGTTCCCCCCTCTATAAACACAATGAGTATATTTTTCTTTTTTTAATAGTCTAAAAATTCTTAAGGGGTTGGAAATATCTTCAATCATCCACATGGGAGCAGTGAATGATTTTAAATTGTAAACATTTTTTACCTCTTTTTTTAATTGTTCTTCTGCGATTAATGTTAAAGGAAGATGATTTAATGTATGGTATCCCCATTCGATAAAATTTGGACCTTTAATTGGTTTGAATGTTTTTCCAGTAATCATAAATGTAGAAGGAAATTTTTCATTTAAGAGAGTTTTATAGGTTAATTCAAATCCTTCTTTATTATATCTAAAATTTTTTATAAGTTTATTTATTTGACCTTTAATTTTTTCAATCTTTTTCCATCTAGGATTTCCTTGATCGAATGAAATAAATCTCTCGCAATCAATTGTGAGAACTACTCTTAGCATTGTTGTAAGATAAATCAAATAATTTATATATCTTTTTAATCTAAATTAGCAATGAGCGATAAAGAAAAATGGGAAAATCAGGCAAAAGAATGGAAAAATTTATTTTATGATGAAAAATCCATTCCTCTAAAATGGTTATTGAATGTTGCTAACAAAAAAGATAAAATTCTTGATCAGGGTTGTGGAGTTGGGCAGTACGCTCTTTCAATTTATAAGTTTGGCTTTAGAAAAATTACTGGTTTAGATTTCTCTGAGAAACTTCTAAAAATTGCTAGAAACCACGCTAAAAAATTAAATTACAAAATAGATTTTATAAATGGCGATATAAGGCAGATGCCCTTCAAAAATAAATCTTTTGAAGGAGCAATCTCTGCAGGAGTGGTGGAGCATGTGCCAGAAACAGAAAAAGCAATTAAAGAATTATCAAGGGTTATCAAAGGAAAAGGATATTTAATCATTCATGTACCTCATAAAATAAGTTTATTTACTCTTGTAAAACTAATCCAGCAGTTAACAGGCTTATGGAAAATTGGGTTTGAAAAATCTTTCACAAAAAAAGAATTCTCAAGAATTTTAAATACTTTTAATTTTGAAATTGAAAATTATTATTTAAGTCCTTTTGTAGCAGGGAAACATAAGATTCTTGGAGGATTTCTTTCTTTTTTGGATAAGCCACTCTATATTTTTGGATTTGGGGGGCATCATATGTGTTTTTTGTGCAAGAAAATTAAATAGTTTGTTTTTTCATTAAAAATCCTTTCCAAAATCCCGCACTATAAATAAAATTAATTAAGAGTGAAAGAGGAATCCATAAAATACTTTTAAATCCTGCCTTAAAATAAGGAAATCCAACTAAAAAAAGAGGCCAACCAATTATTGGCAGTGATTTTAAAATTCCAAGCCACCATTTTGGCATATCTTTTTTATAGATTCTCACTAAAGCGCCAAATCCATTGCTTAATTGAAATTCTTTTTTAATTCTATTTTTAAAAGTGTGTTTATGATAATGCAATACTCTGCAATTAGGATATGAGATTTTTCCTATTTTGTTTAATTTAATCCACATATCAAAATCTTCCCCAGCAGTTCTAAAATTTTTCCCATCAAAAAGTCCTGTTTTAATTAGTGCAGTTTTTTTATAAGCACAGCCTTTTTCATCTATTAAAGGGGTTATCAATTTTTGTTCTTTTGCAGACATGATTTTTGCAAATAAATCAAATTCTTTCCAAAATTTTAAGGGCAATTCAACTTTACTAACAGATGCAACTATTCCTTTATTTTTTAATGGATTTACAAGTTTTTGGAGCCATTTATCTGAAAAAGGGATGCAATCTTGATGCAAACTAACAACAATATCTGTTTTTGCTTTTTTTATACCATAATTCAATGATTCTGCTAATCCTAATCCTTTATCCACTTTAATGAGATTTATTTTCCCTGGATAATCTTGCTTTTTCAATGTTTTTTCTATTTTTTCTAATAACTTTTTATTTGGCTTGTGTAGAGGAATTATTATTGAAATATCCATGCACTTTCCAGAACAATATCCTTTAAATAGGTTATTTTATAGATAGAATAATGAAAATCTTGTTCGTTTATCCCAATATTGTGGAATCTCCAAAAGATATTTCAACAGGATTAGGCATTTTATCTGCAGTATGTAGGGAAAAAGGTCATGAAACTTTTTTGATAGATTCAAGTTTTGGGATTTCTGATGCAGAAATTTTAGAAAGAGCTAAAAAATTTAATCCAAATCTAATAGCAGTAACAACCGCCACTAATGATTTTGAATATGCTTGCAAAATTTCTAATTTATTAAAAAAACATTTGAACGTTCCAATACTTGTGGGGGGATTTCATCCAACAATTGCCCCAGAGGAAGTAATCTCTAAGGAATGTTTTGATATTTTATGTATTGGAGAAGGAGAAGAAGCTTTGATAGAGCTTGTAGAGAGTTTGGAAAAAAAGAAAATAAATAAAAAAATAAAAAATCTGTGGTTTAAGGATAAGGATAATAAAGGAGAAATAAAAATAATTAAAAATCCTCTTCGTCCTTTATTTCAAAATTTAAATAAACTTCCTTTTCCAGACAGAGAACTCTTTGATTACAAAAAATACTTGGAATGGAATCACAGAACTTTTTCAGTCATTTCTACAAGAGGGTGCCCTTATCATTGCACTTATTGCATAAATCATTTTTTGACTAAAATGTATCGTGGAAAAGGAAAATATGTAAGATTTAGAAGTGTAGGCAATCTTCTTCAAGAGATAAAACAATCAATAAAGATATACCAGGAATATATCAAAAATATAGAATTTTATGATGATACTTTTACATTAGATAAGGAAAGAGTAAAAGAATTTTGCAAAAAATATCCTAAAGAAATTGGTTTGCCATTTAATTTAAATGTAAGAGTTAACGCAGTAGATTCAAAAATGTTAAAATCTCTTAAAAAAGCAGGATGTGTAAGAGTTTCAATAGGAATTGAATCTGGGGATTATTATATAAGAAATAAAATTCTGAAAAGAAACATGACTGACAAACAAATAATCCAAACTTTTAAAGAAGCAAAAGAAGCAGGTCTTAAAACATATGCTTTTAACATGGTTGGGATTCCTTTTGAAACAAAAGAAAGCATAAAAAAAACAATAGACCTTAATAGAAAATGTCAGCCAGATTATGTAGGAGTTAGCATATTTAATGCATTTAAAGGAACAGAAATATATGAAATTTGCAAAAAAAATAATTGGCTAAAAAAAGATTATGCAAAATCTTATTTTAGAGAGTCAAATTTAAATCACCCTAATTTTAACATATCTGAACTTAGAAGAATAAGAAACAGTTTTGGTTTTAAAGTTTTTATATCTTACAGGCCATTGAGAGCTTTAATAGACTTAATAGATAGAAATTTGTCTAGAATAAATTCTTATATCTTTCTACGCTCCAAGATTATAGAAAAATTAAAATTATTAAGAAAATGAAACTTAAAATAGCATTTGTTTGTATTTATAGTAAGGGCGCTTGTGGAGTCTGGACCAGAGTCAGCCAGATGTCAGAAGCCTTGGCAAAAAAAGGATTCGAAGTTCATGTTTTTTCTACAAACAAAGTAAAAGGAACAGAAGGGGTAGCAAAAGATTATGAAGTTTATAATAACGTGAGCATTCATCGATTTCAGTCTTTTCTTTCAATAGGAAGAAATATTAATTTGTGGTTTTTTTATAAAAAATTAAAAAAAATCAATCCAGATATTATAATTGCAGAAGTATATAGGCATCCTCATACATTATTTGCATTAAAAGCAGCAAAAAAATTAAAAAAACCAGTTTTTCTTGTAACACACGCCCCTTTTGTTGAAAAAGAAATGAGAGGAAAGATTGGCAACACTGTTCAGAAGATTTATGATACTTTTGTTGGAAAAAAAATATTAGAGTCTTTTGATGAAATAATAACTATCACTAAATGGGAGGTGCCTTTTCTTAGGAGATTAGGAATAAGGAAAAAATTAAATTATATTCCAAATGGGATTCCTGAAGAATTTTTCAAAACAAGAATAAAATTCAAAAATCCTAGAAAAATACTTTATTTTGGAAGAATTTCGCCAATTAAAAATTTAGAAACACTAATTCATACAATTTCTTTAATAGAGAACAAAAATATAAAAGTAGAAATAATCGGACCTCCAGAAAAAGAATATGTTCAAAAATTAAAAATATTAATGCAAGAAAAAAAACTACAAAATATGATAAAAATTTCTCCCCCTATTTTTGATTTGAAAAAGAAAATAAAAGAAATTGATAATTTTGATATTTTTGTGCTTCCTAGTAAAAGAGAAGCAATGCCTCAGGCTTTAATGGAATTAATGGCATTAGGAAAAATAGTAATTGCTTCAAATACAAAGGGTGCTAAAGAGATAATCCTCGATAAAAAAAACGGATTTTTGTTTAAGATTGGAAATGAAGAAGATCTAAAGAATAATATTTTATTTTGTTTAAATAAAGAAAATTTTCCAAAAATAAAAGAAATTCAAGTTAATGCAAGAAAATCAGTTGAACAATACAGTTTAAATAAATTAGTTCTGAAATTAGAAAAATTAATAAAAAAACATCTAAAATGATATCAATAATTATAACCGCATACAAGGAAGAGAAAACAATAGGGAAAGCAATAGAGTTTATTTTAAAAAACAATCTCTCTCAAGAATATGAATTACTTGTTTTCGCTCCTGATAAAAAAACACTTGATGTAGCAAAGGAATATTCAAAAAAAAACGAATTTATTAAGGTTCTTAAAGATAAAGGAGAAGGGAAACCTTCTGCATTGAATATGGCTTTTAAATTGGCAAAAGGAGAGATTATTGTTTTTACTGATGGTGATGTTCATATGTCTAAAAAAGCTTTAAGGTTTCTTTTAGAGCCTTTTAAAAATAAAAAAATAGGCGCTGTTTCAGGGAGACCTGTTTCACGAGATTCAAGAAAAAAAATGCTTGGATTTTGGAGTCATTTATTGACAGATATAGCCCATTTAAGAAGAAAAAAAGCACCAAAACTCAATAAAAGATTTTATTGTTCTGGATATTTATATGCAATGAGAAAAGGAATAGTAAATGAAATTCCTAAAGAGACTCTTTCAGATGATGGATTTATATCTTATTTAATTCATTCTAAGGGATATAAGATAGATTATGCTCCAGAAGCAGAAGTATATGTGAGATTTCCAAATAATTTTAAGGATTGGATTATTCAAAAGAAAAGATCTGCAGGAGGATATAATCAGATTAAACTATGGACAAAAAAAGAAATTAGGTCTTTTTCAAAAGAATCTTCTGGGATTTTTCAAGTTTTAATCTATCCTAAAACTTTAAGAGAGTTTTTTTATACATTTCTTTTAATATTTGCAAGAATTTATCTATGGATCTTAATATTTATTGATATTAATATAAGAAAAAAAGAATTTAAAAAAATCTGGCTTAGAGTAGAGAGTACAAAATAGTTAATATTTGTTAAGAAATTCTGTTAGGCATTTAATCATGTAATTCATTTTTTCCTCAGTCATTCCAGGATAAACTCCCAAGAAAAAAACATTATTTAAAACATAATCAGAATTATTTAAAGAACCTATGATTCTTTTTTTAATCTTTTCAAATCCTGGTTGTCTTAGTATATTTCCTCCAAATAGCATTCTGGTTTCAATGTTTTTTTCTTCTAAAAATTTTACAAATTCTCTCCGAGTAAAGTTAGCTTCTTTTTTAATTATCACAGGATAAGAAAACCAAGAGGGGTCTGCTTGCGAATACCATCTTGGTAAAAGGATTTTATCACTATATTTGGAAAATACATCATATAGTTTTTTGAAATTCTCTTTTCTTTTTTTTGTAAATTCTGAAAGTTTTTTTAATTGTTCTAATCCGATTGCACACTGCAGATCAAGTGGTTTTAGATTATACCCTATATGGCTATAAACATATTTATGATCATATCCCTCTGGTAGATTTTCAAATCTATGATTAAATCTGTTTTTGCATGCTCCTTGAGAGTCTTTTTCTCCTGTTTGGCAATAACAATCTCTTCCCCAATCTCTCAAAGAGGTAATCGCTTTTGCCATTCTCATATTATTTGTAGCAACCATACCTCCCTCCCCCATTGTCATATGATGAGGGGGATAAAAGCTATATGTGGAAATGTCTCCAAATGTTCCGGTTTTCTTTCCATCATATAATGAATCTAATGCATCGCAATTATCTTCTACAACATAGAGATTATATCTTCTAGCAATTTCCATGATCTTATCTATCTGAGCAGGATTTCCAAGGGTATGAGCAAAGAAAATTGCACGAGTTTTTTCACTTATTGCTGATTCTATTTTAGAAACATCAATGTTAAGGGTATCTAATTCTATATCTATGAAAACTGGAACAAGATTATTTTGGATAATTGGAGCAACAGTTGTAGGAAAAGCTGAGGCCACTGTAATTACTTCATCTCCTTCTTTTAGCGGATTTTCAATTAAGTGCGATGTTAAAGCACTAATTGCTAATAAGTTTGCCGAAGAACCAGAATTACATACAATTGCTTTTCGTACTCCAAGATGTTCCTCCATTTTTCTTTCAAATTCTTTTGCTTCTGGTCCAAGAGTAAGCCAGAAATCTAGTGAACTTCTGATTAATGCCTGCATTTCTTTTTCATCAAAAACACGTCCAGAATAATGCACCTTGCTTTTACCAGGAGAAAAAATTTCATTTTTTTTACGCAGATTATAAATTTCCCTCACCTTTGCTAAAATTTCCTCTTTTAATTCATCCTCTCGTCTTAAATCATAAATTTCATTAAGTTTCTTTAAGGCCTCCCTCATTAATTCCTCTTCTTTTTCACTCATAAAATTTTTACTTTTTTCGACTATATAAGGATTATTGAGATATATGAGGAGAGTTTTTGATATATAGCTCCCAACACAGAAATATTTTTAAAGAGTGTTATCATTGATAAATTATGGCACTAGCAAGAATTGCAGAATTATATAATCGTTTAAATCAGAAAGATGTAACTACTACTTATGTTGGAGGTGTTGATGCTAGTGTTTTAAAGAACCATATGGAAGAAATAAATACTGTTGTAAAAGGCGTGATTCATGATCTAAATATTAAAGTCCATCCAATGAACTTATCAAAAGATGATAGGGAGCATGTTTTAGGAGCTAGAATAAAATCTTCCTCTAAATGGCAATCTGCTTTTAAAGGATTAGTTAATTGTGTAACTCCTGACATAGACCCTGATGAATTAATGCCTCATGTTTATAACCCTGATTGGAATAGTTCTCAGATAGGATTGGCTGGATTAGATTATGATGCTGCTTTTGAAAGATTTATGAATACAGTAACTGTTGCAGATGATATTCATTTTGCTCCAAACTCTTCTTTAGCTGTTGAATTAGGAATCTCTCACTCTTATTATGATCAATTAACACGTATGACTGGAAAAAAGCCAATTGATTTTGATTCTATGTCTGTTTCAGGACTTTTGAAAACCGCAGATAATTATATTCCATTAGGTTTTAGAGGAGGAACTAATTTTTCAAATGTCTTAATGAATTCTCCAGTAGGTTCTGCAGAGGCAAGAGGAGAAAATCCTTTATTTTTTTCTATGCAAATGGAACTTCTTGGAGAAATGGGATTATCTCTAGAAGATATTTCACGAATGAACCTTATTGGAAGAGCCGTAGATAAGCATGCACAAAATGGAGAAGTAGAAAGATCTTATTTTATGTTTGAGTTAAGAACTCCCTTGACGCTTCAAGAGGTTCTTTCTAGATGGTCTGGTGCAAAAGATAGAGATGAACATAAGTATTTAGTCCCTTTACCAGAAGATGATGCTGACTATGTCTTGGATTTTTTTGCAAGAAATAAATTTAACTATGATTTAGCAATGCAACGAAGAGCAGAAAATGGAATAGAATTACGTCATACTATCCCAGAAAATGTTGGAACAGTTTTACCACAATGTGTTGTTTCAACTCTTTTAGGTTATGTTCATAGCGAGGGAGAATCTTTTGCTAAAAAAGCAGAAGAAGTTTTAGGAAAGAATTTTGACTTAACATCTTGTTTTAATCGATAAAAATGATCCAAGCTAATAAGAATTTCTTAGTAATCTTTGATGTAGGAGGGATTATGGTTCAACTTAATTATGGGAATAAGGGAGGTTTTGTTGAAAAAGCTTCAGAAATTGCGGGGATTCCTCAACGCGATTTCCAATTATGGCATGCTCAATTAGAAAAAAAATGTTTATTAGGTGAAGTTTCTGCTGGAGAGTATTATCAATTAGTGCGTGAAAAATTAAAAAATCCTCAAATTTCTCAAGATGATTTAAAAAATCTTGTTGGGTTGTTATGGGAAAGAGAGATTGAGTCTACTGTTTGTTTAAAACAAAGAATTCATGATGCAGGTTATTCTATTGGTCTTTTGTCAAGCATGACTGATTTTGCTTTAGAAACTTTATCAAAAAGACACCCAAAAGTATTTGAAACATGGGAGGGGCCAAAAGTTTATTCTTTTGAATGCGGAGTAATTAAACCAGATTTAAGAATTTATGGCTTTTTTCCAGAAGATACACAAAAGATTTTTATTGATGATAATTTAAGGTATGTTGAAACTCCTGTTAAAAAATTAGGTTGGCTAGGAGTGCATTATACAGCACATATTGATAAGAGTGAAGGAATACGTAGTATTCAGGAGGGGGATTCTCAAGCAAAGAAATATTCTCATCCTAATCTTAGAATCGCAAATACTCCTCAGGAGTTAGAAGAATCATTGAGGGCTTTTGGAGTTAAGATATAATTTTTACTTCAAGGCATATTTAAAAAAATCCAGAGTCATTTCAAATACTCTCGGAAGTTTCATAAATGTTTTTCCTTCCTGCCTTTTTCTATGAATCACCGGAATCTCAAGAATCTTCATATTTTGTTTCTTCATATTTCTTACTAAATCTAAATTAAACAAATGTGCTCTTTCTTTTGGAGAGATTTTTTTTAAAAATTCTTTTTTAAAGAAAAGAGGATAACCATTCACATCTTTAATTTTTAATCTAAATCTCATAGCAATAAGTGTATTAAACACCCAGGAAGTAAGTTTTCTAAACCAACCATCTGTTCTTTTAGTTCTCAGGGCTTTTACAACATCATTTTTTCTATCTCTAATTGCAGAATAAATCTTATAAGTATCTTCTGCTGAAACTTCTTCATCTGCACAAGTCCAGCCAATTATTTCTCCTTTTGAATGTTCCATTCCATACATTATCCCTCCCCCATATCCTCTGTTTTTTGCAAGATTTATTACATTTAATCTTTTATTTTCTTTTCCTAGTTTATTTAGAATTTTTTCAGTGTTATCCCATGAACCGTGATTTACTAAAACAAGTTCATAATCTACATCTTCAAAAGCTTTTACAAGATTCCTTACTGTTTTTTCTATAGAACCTTCTTCATTGTAAATTGGAATTGTGATTGATATTTCTGGAGCCATTTTACTTTTTTAATAAGGAGATTATAAAAGAACTTATCTTCTCTTTTGACATATTGAAAGAATTCCTTATATAATTATGGTCTCCTGCAATTGTACAAAATTTATCTTCTACTCCAAAACGTTTAAAGAAAATTTCCTTGTTTAATTGTGATTCTGAAATCACCTCTGCTACAGCACTTCCAAGCCCCCCAATAATATTATGTTCTTCTATTGTGAAAATATTTTTTATTTTTGAGATTGTTTCTAAAATCAAATCTTTATCAAGTGGTTTTATTGTATGCATACTGATAACTTGAGTTGAAATCCCTTTTTCTTCTAAAAAATCTGAAACCTCTTTTGTAAGTTCTAAGGTGTTCCCAGAACTTATTAATGCAACATCTTCTCCTTTTTTTAATACAATTCCTTTTCCAATCTCAATATTTATTGATTCTGGATGCAATCTTGGCTCTCCTTTTTTTGCCAATCTAAAATAAATTGGACCGTTCCAAAATTTAGATTTTTCCATGGTTTTTTCAACTTCAATTGGGTCTCCTGGAGCAATAATAGTCATATTTGGAAGACACCTCATAATTGCAACATCTGATAAAGAGTGATGAGTAACTCCATAAGCACTATAAGAAAATCCTGATCCGACTCCCACAATTCTAACTTTTAAATTATGGTATGCAATATCATTCCTGATTTGTTCAAAACACCTCATCACAGCAAAAGAAGCAATTGAATAAATAAATATGGTTTTTCCTGAAAGAGCTAATCCTGCTGCAACTCCTGCTAAAGTCTGCTCAGCAACACCCACATTAAAAAATCTCTCTGGAAACTCTTTCTGGAAATTTTCTACTACTGAAAATCCCAGATCTCCTGTTAAAAAATATAAATTTGAATCTTCTCTTGCCATCTCTTCAACTTTTTTTATGAATGAAGTTCTCATTTTAATTCTTCTTCAATAATTTTTAATTGTTCTTTATTCGGAGATTTATAATGCCATTCTAGTTTGTTCTCCATAAACGAAATTCCCTTCCCTTTGATGGTATGTGCTAAAACTAAAGAAGGGGCATCTTTTTTAAACGGAACATTTTGTAAAGTGTCTATAATTTCAGAATAATTATGTCCATCAATTTCTTTAACTTCAAATCCTGTGGCTTTCCAAAGTTTTGATAATCTTTCTTTGTCTCCATAAATTTCATCTGTGTGATTATACCCTTGAAATTTATTCGCATCAACTATTACTATTAGGTTGTCTAATTTTATTCTACTTGCAAAAATTGCGGCTTCCCAGATAGAGCCTTCGTTACACTCGCCATCCCCTAGAATCACAAAAATTCTTCCTTTATTTTTATCTTGTTTATTTGCAATCGCCATTCCAATCCCAATTGCAAGACCGTGTCCTAATGAACCACTACTTACTTCTACTCCAGGAACTCCGTGAAAATTAACATGCCCTTCTAAAAAAGAATTATTTTGGCAATATGTTTGCAGGATATCTTCACTAAAAAATCCTTTATTAGATAATACAGTATATAATGCAAGACTATTATGGCCTTTGCTAAAGATTAGTTTATCTCTCTCTTCCATCAAAGGATTTTTTGGGTCAATCTTCATGATTTTTGAGTATAATATATTAAGTATATCTAAAATAGAATAATCTCCTCCAATATGAGACCCATATGTTTTTTCTAAGATTTTTGCAATCTTTAGTTTCATTTCATTTGTTTGTTTTTTTAATAATTCAATTTCTTCTAAATTATACATATTTAAATTCTTTTCAAACCACTTTATATTTTTTTCTATTCCTTCAGAGAGAGAATATTTTGGGGACCATTCAAAATATTCTTTCATTTTAGTGATGTTAGCAACCCAGGTAGAAGTATCAAAACTTCTTTTTTTATCTTCACTATATTTTATCTCTTGCGGTTTTCCAGTTATTTTAAGGATATTTTCAACTACTTCTCCAATAGTGTGTTGTTTTCCAGAACCAATATTAAAGACTTCTCCATAAAAAACTCTTTCTGAATTCAAAACATTCATATAAGCATTTATTACATCTTCAATAAATACAAAATCTCTTGCAGCAAAAGGGTTTCCTATTTGAATCTCTTTGTTTTTTAAGCAAGATTTAGTTATATATGGAACTAATCTGTTTTCTTCTTCAAAATATCCATAAGGAGAAAATAATCTTAATGTTATAATTGGTTTTTTATGTTTTTTTGCAAAATGACTGCAATACAATGTCGCAGCTGATTTTGCAACTCCATATTCAGTATTTGGTTCTAGTAAATCAGATTCATTCATTGGAAGATTTTTTTCTCCATATTCAGAAGAACTTCCTGTATTGATAAACCACCTATACTCAAGGTCTTTTGAAGCTTCAAGAAGATTAACTGTTCCATTAAAGTTAGTTTCTATTATTTTTTTAGTGTCTTTTTGATAAGGATATCCTCCGTAAATAGCAGTATGAATAATAATTGTGGGAGTAACTTCTTTAAACAATTCTTTTAATTTTTCATAATCTAAAATATCTATAATATGCTTTTTTAGGTTTGGATGATTAAGGAGGTCTTTTATCCTCCATAGATTAGAGTTTTCTCTTACTAGGATATGAATTTCATTCTCTTTAATTAATCTATGAACTAAATTTGCTCCAATAAATCCACTTGCACCTGTAATAAGAATTTTAGGGGTCATTTTATAGATATTTTTTATACCATTCAAAAGTCTCTTTAATTGCTTCTTCAAAATTTGTTTGAGGTTCCCATCCAAGAGTTTGTTTTAGTTTAAATCCATCTAAATGTTGGATTGGGATTTCATATTTTGCTTGGTTTAGAATTTCTCTTCTAATTGGAACTCCTAGTGCCTGGGAAATCTTTTCCACTACTTCTAGGACACTTAAAACATTTTTACTTGCAATATTAAACGCCTCTCCTCTTGTTTTGTGGATTTTCTCTGCTAGTTGAATATATCCTTCTGCAGCATCCTTCACATACACATACTCTCTAATCATCCTTCCGTCACTTCTTATCTGAAGAGGAGTATTTTTTATAATTGATTTAATTGTTCCAGGAATAATTCTTGTTATGTTTAAATCACCTGGACCAAATACATTTGCACACCGAGAAATTGTTATTGGGAGGTTAAAAACTCTTGCATACATTTGAGAAATTAAATCCATACAAGATTTTGAAACATCATAAGGGGCTTTCCCTTCTAATCTTTCTGTTTCAAGATAAGGCATTTTTTTAGCAGGTCCGTAGGCTTTATCACTCGAAACAACAACAATTGCAGTTATCTGAGAACAATTTCTTGCAGCTTCTAATAAATTTATAGTCCCCATTATATTTGATTCAAGAGTTTCTATCGGATTTATTAAGGCAGTAGTAACTATTGGTTGGGCTCCAAGATGAAAGATAATCTCTATTTCATATTTTGAAAGTATATCTGCCATTTTTCTTTGATCTTTTAAGTCTCCAATAACAACTACTGATCTATCCCCTAACCTTTTCGTTGCAAAATAACTTTTTGGGTTAATGCTTCTTATAAGGGAAATAACATTCGCTCCTATTTCAGTTAATTTTTCCACTAGATGAGAACCCTTAAATCCTCCTGCTCCTGTGACTAAAACATTTTTGTCTTTCCAAAATTCTTTATCCATTTTCAAAAGGTTATATCCTGTTGAGAGTTATTTTTTTCAGAATTTGTATCTTGGAAGAGTGGCTCTTCTCCTCTAAAGTTTATCAAAGAGGGATTTTTCCAAACTTCCCATAAAGCCTCTCCTTTAGCATGAATTTCATTTAAGATATCAACATCTTTTTGTGTATCCATTGCTTTCCAGAACCCCTTATGATGATATCCTGCCAATTCTTTATCTCTTGCTAAATTTTTAAGAGGTTCTTGTTCTAAAACACAAGTCTGTTCTTCTGATAAATATCTGAAAATGTTTTTATTAAAAACCATAAACCCTCCATTGATAAAATCCTTCATTTTAGGTTTTTCATCGAAACTAGTTATTAATCCATTTTCCACCTCTGTAAGTCCGTACCAATAAACAGGATGGACAACAGTAAGAGTTCCGATTTTCCCAATTTTTTTATGAAAATTATAAAGTTCTTTTAAATTAATATCTGCAATTCCATCTCCATAAGTCAGAAAAAAATCCTCGTCTTCTCCAAGATATTTTTTAATTCTAGCAACCCTTGCTCCAGTTAGAGTGTCTTCCCCAGTATCAATAAAGCTTATACTAACATCTAAGCTATCCTTATCACTTAAATGATATATCTTATTTTTCCTTAAATCTAAGACAAAATCATTATTTCTTTCTTCTAGTTTAAGAAAATAGTCTTTTATTAATGAACCCTTGTATCCTAAGCAAAGAATAAATTCTTTTACCCCTTGACTAGCATATATCTTCATTATATGCCATAAGATTGGCTTTCCACCTATCTCTACTAGTGGTTTTGGGATAAATTCTGTAGATTCGCTTAATCTTCTCCCCTTTCCCCCACATAATATCACGCACTTCATAGTATTTTTCCCTTTTTTATCTATTTAAAGATTATCTTACTCAAAGATATATAATCCATTTAAAAAGAGCCCTTTATTTGAAGAAATCTTTTTAATTAAAAACAAATAAAAACTCCTTTTTCCCTTTTTAATAATGGGAGAAAGCGAGGAAATCACTCTACGAAAGGAAAAAATCATGAATTGGATAAGAAAACCATCTAATTTAGCTTTTTTTGGGATATTAGTATTTGCAATTGTTATTAGATTGTATTATTTCTCTATGACACTAAATCAGCCTCTTTGGTGGGATGAAGCAGAGTATATGGATATGGCAAGACACTGGGCTTTTGGGTCTTCTTATATTTTTGATGCTGTACGACAGATATTTTTCCCATTAATAATTGCCTTTTTTTTAGGGCTTGGAAGTGATGTTCTTTTACCACGGCTATTCTTATTGGGCTTATCAATTGCTTCAGTGATTGGAGTTTATTATCTAGGAAAAGAAATTTATAATACAAAAATAGCATTATTATCTTGTTTTTTTATGTCAGTTTTTTATTTAAATATTTTTTTCACTTATCGTTTGCTAGTGGATATTCATTCTCTGACCTTTTTTACTTTTTCTGCACTCTTTTTTTATAGATATCTGATAAAAAATTCAAAAAAATCATTATACATAGCATCTGTTTTAATTGCAATAGGAACTTTATTTAAATTAAGTACAGCTTTTATTCTTCCTGCAGTTTTTATTTTCTTACTTGTTACAGAAAAACTTTCTTTTATTAAGAAAAAAGAGTTATGGGTTGCAGCATCTATCTTTCTTCTTATCTTAACTCCTTATTTTATCTGGGGATATTTTGAATTTAATGGATTTGTTTTAACTAAAGCTTCTGCGCATGTTGCTCCAAGTGATTATTTTGAAAGATTTTTTGGAGGAAGCAAGGATTATTTTTCTCTTTTCCCTGTTTATTTATCCTGGCCTTTTTTAATCGTTTTCTTATTAGGAATTGCTTTAATGTATCAATTAGTCCTAGGATTTGATATTTTAGTAAAAAAAGGAGATAAAGAATTAAAAAAATATTTATATCTTTTTTTAATTTTACTTTTGCCAATTTTATTAGCGAGTTTGATGATCGACCACAACGAAAATAGATATATAATTAACTCATTTCCCTCTATTTTTATAATTTCTAGTTTTTTTATCATAAAGTCGTACAATTTTATCAAAAATAAAAATAAATTTTTAGCCATATTTCTTGTAGTAGTCTTACTCTTATTTTTTGCATTTTTTCAATTAAAATCAACAGACTCTCTCATTAAAGGAAAACTTAATTCTTATTCAGAAGTAAGAGAAGCAGGATTATGGTTAAAACAAAATTCTGCTCCTTCAGATATTATTGTAACAAGTAGCCACCCCCAGATAAAATATTATTCAGAAAGAGAGATAATGCCTTTTCCAGAGTCAGAAGAAGAATTTGAATTGAAATTATCTTCTGATAAAAATTTGCAATTTTATATCATTTCTGCGTTTGAATATCACCCAGAATGGTCTTATACATATCCGCAAAGAAATAATTTAACTCCAATTAATGGTTACTTTGCAGATTCTGAACAAAAACAACCATTATTATTAATTTACAAAATAGGGGATTAGGAAACGATTATTCTATCTTCATCTTTTTTAAATGTCCATAATAAGGATCCCAGATAACTAATTGGTATGCTTACAGCTATTCCAATAATTCTAGCAAAATTATTTTTAATAATAGTTTCACCAACTAGTGCTACTACAGAAAAACTAACTAAGAAATTAACACTTATGGCTACTCCATAAACAATTGTGTAACGAAATAATTGTTTTTTAAGTGAACCATGTTTAGCAGAAAAAGTAATGTTTCTATTCATATTAAAATTATAAATAACTGCAACACATGTAGCAATTATAGTTGAAATTATAAAATTAAAACTTACCCCTTTAATAAAAACTTCAAAATTGAAAAAAAACATTAAGATATTAAAAACAATTAAATCCACTAAAGCACTACTAACGCCAATAAAACAAAAAATTACAAATCTCCAAAAATTTTTCTTAATCATTTTAAATAAAGATTGTTTGTTTAAAAAGGATTAATCCAAGAATTATGATAAGGGCTTGGAAGGCATTTATTAAGTAAACAACTTCCTTTTCATTAACGTTTTTTCCTTTCTTTATTTTCTTTAGTAAATAAATTGCTATGTGTTCTAACCCATAAAATTTTTTATAAGGAATTTCTAATCCCTCTTTTTCATTTATTTTTGCAAAGCTTTGTTTTTTTAATCCTCCTCTCAATTTTAAACCGGTTTCCAAAATATAAGGGATAAAAAAGAAAACAGCTATTTTTTCAATATTCCCCAAAATAGCAATTATAGCTATTAATGCTCCAACAGAATATGTTAAGATATCTCCGGGAAATACTTTTGCAGGATATTTATTAAAAATATAAAATGCAATTAAACAAAAAACCATCATAAGAGAAATTAAACTTAACCAGCTATTTCCAGTTAACCAAGTTACTATTGTTAATGCAGAAAGTATTAAAATTCCCTGGCTTGTTTCAAGACCATTATAGCCTGCGATAAAATTAAAACTTACTGAAGCACCAGCAATTCCTAATGGGATAAAAAATAAAGGATATAACAACCCAAATTCTATACCCATCATCATTGATTCTCCTGCATTTATAACAGCTAAAGGTATTGCTGCAAATAGAACTAGAATCAATCTAGATTTCTTTGATAAACCTCCTTTTCTCCAACCCATTAGATCATCTATAAATCCTACTAACCCGATAATTAATATAGAAGTTGTTAATGAAAAAATATTTATTAAATAATTTGTAGACCCAAAATAAAAAGTAATTATTGCTATATAAATTAAAATGCTTAGTATAAATCCTGAAAAGACTACAATTCCTCCAGAACCTGCGATTTTTTTTGAACCGTCTTTTTTATGCATGTCTTCCCAAGCTAATCCTATTTGCTTTGCTTTTTTTATCCAAATTGGAAGGGAGAAAAGAGTAACAAAAAAACCTAGTAAAATAGGCATTATTAGAATTGTTTTCATTTTAATTATATTCTCCTGAAGTGATAATATTTAATTCTTGAGGATAGTGAGTGTCTATATACTCTGGGTTATATTCTATGTTTGAAGGATATTCAACTTCCCAGATTTTGATAGGTCCCTGAAATCCTTGATAATATATAAAATCCCCTATGTTTGCTCCCTGAAATTTTAAATTTTCTACAACTGCGCTGTCTTCTACATGAACTATTTTGAAGTAATTTGATTCTTGATTAAACAAATATAAATTCGCTAACTGAGAGTGAATAGTTCTTTTGCTTAGATACATTAGAGCCCCGATTTCATTTAGATTCATCCCTCCTGTAGAGAGAGTATCTAGTTTTGGGAATAAAAATATTCCTGCATCTAAACCAGTATTAAAATCGTGAAGATTTCCTTTAAAATAAGCATATCTTAGCGGGATGTTATATTGTTGATTATTGTAAACAAAAATCGCTTCTGGTTGAGAAAGTTCTCCTTCTGAGCTTAGTTTTACTAAAATTCCTCCTATTCCTGCTCTTCTTTTAGGTAGGAAAATTTCTCTTCCTTCTTTGTTCCAAAGAAGATCTTCATCAAGAAGAGTTCCCCCGGTATAAACATAGATTGTTTCATTTTTTGTTTCTTGTGTTTGTTTATCATTTATTAAAAAAGTTGAAATCCAAGAAAATCTATCATAATCTTTATCTGAACCAATGCTCGAATATGCTGTATATTTGCCTATTTCTGTAGAATCAATTAATACGTGTGTCCCATTATGTGCATAAAGAAATTCAAGGGCTAATTTTTCATCATCTCCTGTAAGTACATATCGTCCCATTAGATGATTCCAGTAACCTATGTTATTTCCTCCATCTAAAATTGTTGCTCTTTCTCCAATGCTCTGGAGCCAGTATCCATAATCCCACCAGTGGGCAAAAACAGAATTTGTAGGGGTATTTTCTCTTACCCAACTCATTGCTTTTTGCCATTGCCATTGATAATATCCTGGAGCAAAATTTTCTGCAGTAATTCTATCTTGTTCGTAATAATTCCATAAAGTGAAAATTGTTGCAATAATTATTATGATAGCAGAAATTCCTATAAAAAATTTAATAGTTTCTTCTTTCTCCTGAAAATATTTTTGAGAGATTTTTACACAAATAAATGAGATTGCGATAGGACTTATTGCTCCTAACACCATAATCAATCTTATTGCCCCTCTTGCACCAATAATGCTCATAGTAAAAATAATAAAATAAAGGATATATGCAAAATTAAATTTTTTAAAAACCGAAAAATTCCCTTCTAGATATCTTTTAAAATAAAAATATCCAAAACACCCACTAAAAAATAAAAATCCAGAGAAGTAAATTAGCAAACTTATAGGAGTATCTCCATCTAAAACGCTTTCAGGAGAGTATCTACTAAAAATTAAGCAAACAAGGAAAATAAAATAACTAAAAGTTAAAATAATTCTTTCTTTTTTACTTAATTTTTCAATCATATTTTTAAATAGATAAATAGATCCAAGAAAAAATAACCAAAAATAAAGAGGAATATTAAAAACAATCGGTCCGAAATTTCCTCGCCATTCACTAATAAAATAAGGTTGTCTATTTTCTGCAACAGTTATTCCAAATCTACTCTGGCTTAAAGGATGAACTGTTTGATCAATAATTCCATTGATTTTGTCTGGAATAAATGAAATCCCAAAAAATATTGAGGCTAAAACACTTAAAAGAATGATAGAAATAATAAAAGAGATAACTTGTTCAGGGATTTTTATCTTTATCTTATTTTTGATATTAAAAACATTTTTTCTAAATAATGCAAAATCAATTAATAAAATGAATAACATCATAAATACTAATCCTGTAGATGTTGATGCAATAATAGTACTAAAATCATATCTTGTAGAAAAAGGAACCATCATTATAATAAAACTAGGAACCCATGCAACAAAACCATAAAATATTTGTTTATTAACTTTCCCAAGTAAAAAAGAAAATAAAACTGTTCCTGCAATGGTCATAAAAACAAAAGTGACTCCCCCCCAAATAAGTGCTAATAGGCCTGTAGATATTCCTGCCAAACTTCCAAAGATAACACTTTTCTTAATTGTTTTAGCGGTACACGCTTCTAAAAACAAATAAAATGCCACAAATATGAAGAAAAAACCTGCCGATTCTTTTTCAGGAATTCCTGCAATTGTTCTTGGGAGTAATGAAGGAATAAGGATAAAAAATCCTGTGGCCAATAATGCAGTTATGTTTTTAATTATAGAGGTTTCTTTATAAAAAATTTTCCTAGCAAAAAGGAAAAAGGCGATTGCAGTTAAAATAGACATTGCTACTGGAAATAAAATTGCTGCATACGTAACAGTCATCTCTCTTGAGAAAAAAGAGACTACATGATAAAACCAGGCAATCATATAAGATAATAACTTCATTTCCGCAGCAGTATTATATCCTAATGGAACATATCTCATCATATCCTGTGTCATTAAGCTTCCATGTTCCACAATATATTCGGCCCACCTTAAAAATAAAAATGGATCTAAATCAGGACCAAGAGTCCATGTTCCAGTAGTTATATCTTTTAACTTGGATATGTTTCTCGTTCTTATATACACATTAATAAAAAGAATAAATGAGAGGATTATGTAAAAGACCCAATCTTTTTTCTTTTTCAAAAAATCAATTAACTTTTCTTTTCTTATCTCTAATTCAGTATTTGCGACATTTTTAGGAATTTCTTCCATAGAATCTTTTTCTTTTTCACTCATTTTAAAAATTTTTATTCTAACTCCAGCAATTCCTGGGCACTAAGCTCTCTTTTAATTTCTTGCTCTCCACAATAAGGACACTCTTTTTTCACATTCTTTGCATAAGATTCAAACCGATAATTACATTTTTTGCAAACAAACCTGGCCATAGAGTAGGGAAAAATTAATTCTATATAAAGATTTCTTATTTAAAGAAAAGAGGGGTGAAGTAGACTTCCACTAGTGCGGCAACCACTAAAAATATCAGGGCGATAAAGAGGAGAATTACAACATTTTCCACTATCTTTAAAAATTTTCTATTTCTAATTCCATTTCTAATCGCACCCACTCCAAAAATTCCTCCTGCAAGAGCAGTTATAAAATATGCAGCAATTTCTGGAAAGCCATGTACCATATATCTTAAAATTCCAAGAGGAACGTCTGTTAGTTGATATTTGGTAAATATCCCTATTGCTGCAGCAATTACACTTGCGTTCCAGGCCAAAATAAAAATTGCTCCTGCTCCAAAAATCAATGAAAAAATAAGAGTAAAAATCATTACATAAACATTATTCTCTATTATTGATAAAAATCTCAATTCTTTTGTAGCTGCTCCAGTCGAACTTATCTGCTGTTCAAAAGAATACTCTGCTACACAATCATTAACTTTTTCTGGGTTATTTATCCAACAGTAGGTTTCTATCTGAGCATTAAATAAATTATCATTTTGAAGAATCATATGCCACAATGAAAAAGCAACAATAAACCCGAGAAATAACCACATAAATGCGTAAAGAGCATCACTATGTGCTTTCCAGACTCCAAAAAATCCTTCTACATGTTCGTCTTCATCCTCTTCTTGTTTGATTAAATAATACATAAAAGGAAGAGAAAACATAACACAAAAAGTAATCACAATCATTCCTGAAAATTTAGATAAAACCGCATCATTTGAAAAAAACCAATTTACAAGTAATAATGACAATGAAGCATAAACTAATCCCACAAAGAACATTTTTAGCGGCCCTCTTTCAGCTCTTTTTGGATTTATAATTGATTCTAACATCTTTTTAAAAGAAAAAGAGAATTTTTAAACTTTAGTGAACACAATTAATTAGAAAATGGATAAAAAAAAGAGGTTTAATCAGATAATTAACGATATTAAAGATATTAAAATCCAGGGAGCGAGAAACATTGCAAAAAGAGCCCTTTTTGCATATTTTTTATTTCCCTCTTCAACATCTAAAAAAAAGCTTTTATCTGTAAGACCCACAGAACCAATGATGGAAAACGTTCTTAATCTCGCTGAAAAAACAAAAGATTACAAAAAAATATTAGTTCATTTTGATGATGCGCAAGATAAAATAAATAAAACAATCTTTAAGCTAATAAAAAATAAAGAAGTAATTTTTACACACTGTCATTCTACAAATGTAATTAATGCATTAATTTATTCAAGGAGAAAAGGAAAAAAATTTGAAGTTTATAATACAGAAACACGTCCGTTATTTCAGGGAAGAAAAACAGCAAGAGAACTAAAAAAAGAGGGAATAAATGTTACTATGTTTGTTGATTCTGCATTAGGAGTTGCTCTATCAAAAGAACAAAATACAAAAAAAGTAGATAAAGTATTTTTAGGTGCAGACGCTTTGCTAAAAAAAGGAATAATAAATAAAATTGGAAGCGAAGTAATTGCACAGGTAGCTAAAAACCAGAAAATTCCTCTTTACGTCGTCGCTGACTCATGGAAATTTACAAATAAAAAAGTCCCAATTGAACAAAGAGAGTTGGATGAAGTCTGGGATAGAGCTCCAAAAAAAGTAAAAATAAAAAATCCTTCTTTTGAATTTCTCCCTAAAAAATATATTAGAGGGATAATTACAGAATTGGGATTGATGAAATATGATGATTTTGTGAGAAAAATGAAAAAAGATTAATCTTCTTTCTGAATCTCCTCCACTAATTTTGTTAGGTCTTTTTTGATATTTTCACTAGAGTTATTTAACTCTTCTTTAATCTCTTCTAGTTTTTTTATTTGTTCATTAATTATTTTCTTTGTTTCAGGAATGTTTTTTTTCACAAAAATTTTCCCACCAATATCTACTGTTAAATCTTCTGAATTCACTAGAGCTTTTACAAATATCCCTCTTCCAATTGGAGAGAGAATTTCTTTTCCTTTTGCATTTACTAATTCATCAAGTCCTATACTCAAGGAAGTCATCTCTAAGATGCCTTGCTCGATTGCTTGTAATTGTTGTTGAATTTGCTGAATTTGTTGTTCAAACATGCTAAATTTAAAAATCATTTCTTGTTGTTTTTCTTCATTCATAAAAGAAGAACAATTACACTACTTTTAAAATCTTTCTAAGAATACTGCTAAATAATATGGTAAATACAAAATAAGTTCCAAACCATCCCATGCTTAAGAAAATATCTGGATTTCCAATAACTGTAAAATAATCTCCAAACCACCGAAAAAATAAAATAAAAGGTATTCCAGTAAATATTAACGCCCTCATGCTTAATTTCATTGTTTTTGGAAGAAACTCAAATTGTTTTTTTTGCAATGCTATCAATTTTTCAGGATGTTCTTTATATTTTTTCATCTCTTCCTGGAGGATTTTTTGTTCTTTTCTGAGTTCTTTTAATGTTTTTTGGTCAGTCGTATATTTTTGAATAATTGTAGCAAAAAAAGAGATTATAAGAGTAGTTAAAACTAAACCATAAAAAATATTCCAATCTAATAATGGTCCTATTAAAGGGTCAAGAATATAATGCACAGAATTTTTTATTACTGGAAAACTATTCCAAAAAGAAGCAATAGCAAATATAAAAATCATTACTATGATGATTGGTTTAAAACTTCCCTCTTTTCCTTTATTGTCCATCACACTAGGTAGAAAAATTAGTTTTTAAATTTTAACTTCCCATAAATTTTCTCATTGCAGGGTTCATATCCATTGAATGCTGTTCTGCGATATTTTGATATATCTGGAACATAATCATAACTACTAATAGCATCGATGTTCCAGAAACAAGCGCTCCAAGCAAATCTGTTGTTGCCGCAAGCAATCCAATAGCTAAACCTCCCATCACAGTAAGGGGCATAATATACCTCTCAAGAATGCTCTCTAAAACTCTTACATCTTGTCTAAATCCAGAAACCTGAAGCCCTGATGCAGAAATTTTGTGTGCTTGAGCCCTTGCATCCATTCCAGAAGTCTTAACCCAAAATATCGCAAAAAGTGTAGAAAAAAACATAAAAAAGAGTATATGTGTTAGTCCCTGAATTAAATATCTTGAAGAAATTCCACCTCTGATAAATAGTTCTAGGATATTTGTAGAACCCATCCAAAATGAAAGTCCAGAGATTGCCTGTCCTCCTACAAAATGTCCTAAAAATCCAAAGTAAGAAGCAATTTTTGCTATTCCACTGCATGATTCTTCAGCACAAGGAAGTGCGGCATTTTCAACAAGCCCTCCAAAGAGTTGGATATTTGCCATTAATGCTGCAGTTAAAATAACTGGAATTACCGAGGCATAAAAAAATGATAAAGGCCACTTTACATTATACCCTCTTATTCTTCCAAATGAAAGTGGAATTTCTACTTTAAGTGACTGAACCCAGACAACAATCATGAAAATGAGAATTGTAGCAATTATTGTTGCAGCAGCAGAGAAAAATTCTATAGAATGTTTATCAAGCACGGATTGAATTAAAACAAAGATTTTCCCAGAGCAAGGAGTGTTTTTAAAATCAAGCAAACAATTTATTCCTTCTTGGTTTATGAATTGAAGCGCACTTGTAATTAGTCTTCTACTCACTCCTGCTGCAATAAAAAGACTTACTCCTGAACCAAAACCCCATTTAGAACAAACTTCACTCATATAATAAATCGCAATTCCTCCAAGGATTAATTGAGTAATTAAGATACTCGGACCAAGCGCCCCTAACCCTTGATTTGCTTGAAGACCTTTCATTAAAACATAGACCATTGCTTCAAAAATTATAAAAAAAAGCACAAGAAGTTTTTGAATTCCCTGAAAGAATTTTTTCCCTTCTGCAGTTGTAGTGTCAATATTAATAATTCCTGAACCAGAAAGCAATTGCAAGATAATTGAGGCCATTACAATTGGACCAATTCCAAGAGTAATCAACGAACCAAAATCTGCTGCAAGAACAGTAGCTAAAAAATCAAATTTTTCTAGAGCATTTACAGATAATCCATATAAGGTGATATTCGCAAGAACAAAGAAAGAAATTAGAATAATCAGAGTCCATTTTATTTTTGTATTAAAACTAACTTTTTTCTCTTCGGGTTTTGCGACTTCTGGAATAAGGCCAAATATTTTTCTTAAATCCATTTTATTTTTCGGATTTTTCTACTTTTTTTTGGGTTGAAATGATAATCTCCCCGCCTGCTTTTTGAACTTTGTTAATTGCTGTTACTGAAGCATCTTTAGCTTTTATAATTAATTTACTTTTTACAGCTCCATCCCCTAAAATTTTATAATTTTTAAGATTAATTTCAAATTTTCCTCCAACTTTTTCCCCATATTTATCTAAATGGAGTTCTATATCTCTGAGATTTATTCTTTTTCTAGTGTCTCTTGCTGTTTTTTTACTGGTTTCTCCTTGTTTCCCAAAATATTTGTTTCCATACATTTTTGTTACTAGTGTTTTTTTGTGATCTGCTCTCTTTCCACTTCCAGACATGCCTTTTCCTCCCTTATGACCAGAGCCCTTTCTTTTTTTTCTTGCTCCTCCTCCATGAGTTCCCATTTTTCTTCCATGCATTCTGCTTGACTTTTTTCTTTTTTTAACTTTCATCTTCTTAATTCGTCTTCCTCTAAAGCAGTTTTTAATTTTACTATCCAGGGCCTTTGTTCTAGATATTGTGGAGTGGCTTTATTTAAACTTTCTAAAAATTTTCTTCTACTAAGTATGCCTTCATTATGTTTTAATAAATGATACATTCCTTTTTCATCTTTAGAGTAAAAACCCGATCTTTCACCCATTGTTAATCCCAATCCAATATTAAAGTCTAATGCTTCTTTATCAAATTCGAATCTATTTGCAGCTTCCTTAATTATTTCTTCCTTTGTTTTATCCCCTTCTTCTAATAAGAATTCAATTAAATTTTTATATACAATTGTTCCCATCTTAAAGCATCCTCTCTATTAATTCATTTATTTTCTCTTTATTATTCCCTAAAACTCCTTTTGGGAAATGAAGTTTACTTTTAATCCCTTTTCTTGGAGAGTGCAATCTAAAAAAAGGTTTTAAATTTAATTCTTCATATTTTTTTCCTTTTTCTAATTCTGAGATTATTTTTTTTGGTTCATCTAATTTTTTAGTCTTATTCACTGGCAATCCTCTTGATTTGATAAGTTTTTCAAACATTTCTTTTTTTATTTCTCCAAATGCTACAAAATCTCTAACTTTTTGAATCATTCCTAATTGTTCTTTTGTAGGATTTGTAAGAACAATACAAGAGTATTTTCTTCTTATTCTTAACCTATAAAGAGTTTCTTCTATTGGTTTTCTTAGTCCAATTTTCCCACTAATTCTTATTACTGTTATCATTTTTCTTTGTTTGTTTTTTTCAATGCATCAGCACATGCTTTAATTAAATTAAATGTTGTTCTTTTTTTGCCAAAAGTTTTACTATAAACATCTTTAATTCCTGCGAATTTCAATACTTTTTTCAACTCCCCTCCTACAACTAATCCTGTTCCTTGTGGAGCAGGGATTAAAATAACTTTTACACTTCCGGCCTTTCCCATAACTTTAAACGGAACTGTGTGTGGTTCTGAGCAGGCACAATCAAATGCTGCGCAGGTTCTTGCCACTTTGATAATATTTAATTTTGCTTTTCTTATTGCTTTATCTCTTGCAGGAAGAGTTTCCATGGCTTTTCCAGAACCAATCCCTACATGCCCTTTTTCATCACCAATTACGGCAAGTGTTGAAAAAGTAGGAATATTTCTTGCTTTTGTCTTTCTTTGTGTCTGTCTCCATGCCCTTCTTTTCCCTCCCCCGAATTTTCCTTTTGCTTGTCCAATAGAAATTAAATCTGATTTTAGCTCTATTAAAGAGTCTACTATTTGTTCTTCTAAAATTTTCTGGTTTTTATCTAAAATTTCATCAATATTTTTTATTTTCCCATTCTTGACATCTCTTCCTAGTTTTGTTTTTGGTTCCCATGCTTCTAAAAGTTCTTTAGTAGTCGGAATTGGAGGCCGCCCTCTTCTAAAATTATTTCTTCCATATTCTGGCTTTTCCTCTACTTTCACTTCTTGAGGGGTTTCTTCTATTTTAGTAGGCGCTACTTCTTCTTTCTTTTTTTCAACCTTATCAATTTCTTTATTTTTTTCTTTTGGCATTTTATTTTTCATTCTCTATCTTGGATTTAATTTCTTTAAACTTAATTTTATTCTTTAGGTGTCCTCCCTGAATTCTTTCTTCAGTTGGGAATGCCTCTTCCTTGCAGTTTATTTTTATTCCAGAATCGATAAGTCCTTTTAAAAAAGCATAAGGTTTTGCCTTATGTATTGCTCTTATCATTCCAAAGTCAATAATCGGAGAGTCTAATTTTTTAGAAATTATTCTCTTCCCAGTTAAAAATCCAGTAAGATAAGATGCTGTAATAGACTTTAAACTTCCTTCTGCTTCTTTTGGCCATCCATATTTTAATAACTGTTTTGAATTTAATCCTAACAAAATTTTATCCTGTGCTTGTTTGCTTATTACATATTGTACTAGAAAATATTTGTTCGTTCTTCTAAAGACAATTCTTGGTTTCCCGCTTTTTAGTAATTTAATTCTTTTTAAGTAATCTGTTTTATGATCTTTCCTTCGTCTTTTTATAGTTTTCATTTTAACTCCCCAATATATTTTTTAAGATGAGCTTTACTTTTAAAATACCTGTTTCTAATCTTATTCCTGATATCTTTTACATCTTCAGGAGATAATTTCCCTTGTTTTTTCATTTCAGCAACATATGCTCGCAATTTTCTTGTCATAATTACATATTCTTTCTTTCTTTTATTGACTTTTTTTCTAATTTTTCCAGGCCCTCTCTTCCCTGAATTTTTCTTTTTCTTTTTCCTTCCACTAACATTTTTAACAATAATTGCTCCATCTTTTTTTAAATCTCGAATATCTTGCTTCGTAATGGCTTCTTTAATGTCTTTTAATCTTGATTGCAAAAAAACAATTCTTTTTTTGCCAACATTTAGTGTTCTGATTGCTAGACTTTTTTTCTTACTTAGATTCATTTTTCTTCTCCTTCACTTCTTCTCCTTTTTTTTCTTTATTTTTTTTAAGAAATTTTACAGGATTTACATTTTGAATTTCTAATTTCATCTCTTTTGCTTTTTTTAATAATTCAATTTTTTTCTTTTTTCCAACTTTTCCAACAAGGATTAGATCTCCTTTTTTTGTTTTATCTAAATCACGAATGTTTTTTACTAAAATTGGTTGAACTCCTTTTATCTTGCCTCGAAGTTTTTTGTCTTTTTTATAGCCAATACTCACTATTGAAGGATACCCTTTTCGTTTCTCTCTCATTTTATTATCTCTTCCAGTTGGTCTTCTCCAAATTTGTTTTTTCTTTCTTCTTTTCCCTAATTTTGAATATCTTCCCCAGGTCCTTCTTAAAAATTTTACCATTATATCTCTCTCCCTGCTTTATTTATAAAAAAAATTCCGTCCTGAAATACTCTTCTATCTTTGTTTCTAATTTTTGTAGCCTTCTCAAAATTTGCTGCTGCCTGTCCGGCAAGTTCTTTATTTACTGATTTAACAGTAATTATTCCCTTGTCTATATTTACTTCTGCTCCTGGAGGGATCCTCACTTTTCTAGGTATTTTTTCCCCTAAGAAATTTTTGACAACTGCTTTTTCTTCTTGTATTTCAACAGTCATAGGAAAATGACTAAAGCACACTTTTAACTGATACTCGAATTTTTTCTGAACTCCTTGAATCATATTTTTAATGTGTGCTGTAAAAGTGTTAATAATTTTTTTCTCTCTTTTTGTTGCTTTTTTACTTCCAACCACAATATTATTATCTTTTTTCTCAATAACCCCATTATCAAAATTAAACTCTCTTTTAATTTCTCCTTCAGGCCCTTTTACATGTAATAAAGTTCCATCTAAATTAACTTCCACTCCCTTTGGGATTTCAATCGTTTGAAATAATTCTTTTTTCATTTTAATTTATTCTTGTAAAGTAAAAATATTCTCCAATGTGTAATTTCTCTTCCTCTCTTGAAATGAGTCCACACTCTTTTGCAGCTCTAATGGTTCCCATATATTTTGCAGAATATTTTATGAATGTGCCTAATTTGATGTTCCCTCTTGCAAGTATCTTTCGATATCCCGCAAGTTCTTTCATTAATTCTCTAACTCTTTCAAGGTTTTCAAAAAGATCCCATGGAGTAACTTGCATTTCTTCACTCATGATTCCTCGTGCCATTCTAATAAAAATATGCTATTAAGCATCCTCCTGTTTTTTCTTCTTGAGCTTCTTCATGAGTCAGGAGTCCTTTGTTTGTAGAAATAATCATTGTTCCAATATTTCTTGCAGGAAGATATCTCCTTCGGTATTTTTCAATGTCATTTTTATCTACAGTAAATCTTGGTTTTATTGCATTACAATTAGAAAGATCTCCAATTGTTATCTCAACAGACTTTTCATTGCTATTAATTTTATATTTTTTTATCGCACCTTTCTGCTTCATAATTTTTAGAATTTCTATTAGAAGATTTGAGATCCTTCTGATTCTTACAGTCTCTTTTCTCGCCTTTTTAGCGTTCTTTATCATGTTTAGTGCATCTGCAACTACATCGTGGCTCATTTTAACTATATTTTTTGAAACCGATTTCTTCAGCTACTTCTCTAAAGCAGTGTCGGCATAAATTTAATCCATATGACTTTATGTGTGCTCCAAATCTTCCGCATCTCTCACATTTTCTTGCAGCAATTCCAGTTTTTCTTTCTTTTGGTTTGCAGTGTTTTAAGAATTTTTCCATCACTGCAGGTTTTTTCCTTAATTGTTTTAAAATATTTCTCCAATCACTTGCGCCCATTTTAAATAAACTTAGTCTGGAAGTTTTCTTCCATAAATTTAATTATTTCTTCTTTGGAAATCATTTGTCTCTTAGGGATTCTCCCTTTTTTTATTTTTTTCAATCTAACTCTCCGTCCAGTCCTTTTAAAAACAACAGTAATATCAAATCCTCTAATTCCAATATCTCTCTGATATTCTGTTCCAGGAATTTCGATGTATTCTTTTATTCCAAATGAAAAATTATTCTCACTTATTTGCTTTTTCTTTAAGACATTATCTATTGCGATAAGCATTTTTTTCAAAGTTTCTTCTGCATTTTTTCTAAGGGTGATTACCGCACCTATTTCTAAATTAGGCCTAACATTTAAGGAAGGAATTCTTTTCGTAGATCTAATCTTCGCAGGTTTTTTATTAGTCAGCATTTTTAAGAGCTTTACACCTTTTTCTAATTCTTCCCCAAGTCCTCCAACGCTAAGAACAACTTTTTCTATTTTTATTTTTTTCATTATATTTTCTTTTTTATTTTCCATTTTATTCTATTACCATTAGTTGTTTAATTAAGACGTTGATTTGTTTGTCATTTACTTCCACTTCAACTATTTTCTTATCCTTGTCTATTTTTTTTATTATTCCTCCAGCTCCAGAGTGCTGTCCTCTAAAAATAATTACCTTGCTTTTTTCCTTTAGTGGAAGACATTTTTCTACTTTCTTTTTATCTAGGTTAATTAAAAGAGAATCATTCGTACTGCACTTTATTTCTGATAAAAAATTCCTCCCATCACTTAAATTAAGTTGGGTTTTCTTGCCTTTTAGAGTTTTTTTATTAATTACCTTCGCAATTTTTGCATTTGCTTCAGATTCTTTTATTTCTTTTACATGAAATCTCCCTTTTTCTGACAATGTTAATTTATAATGTTTTTTTGAAGGGATAATTGAGATTGTATCAAATAAAAGCACAGCATTTTTTTCATCTCGAACTAGTTGTTTGTTTAAAAGAATATTTTTTTGATGAAGTGCTTTTTTAACTTCTTTTCTGTTCTGTGCAATCTTTAGAATATCTCTTAAAATTATTAAAAGAGGCAACCCTTTTCTGAGATTAAAATTAGGTCTAACTACATAACTTGTACCCTTTCTTTTTATTGGCCATTCTTTTGGAATTTTTTGCCGTTTTAAGTGTGCCATTATTCTTTTTCTCCTGTTTTTGTTCTTTTTTTAATTTTTATAGGTTCTTTCTTCTTAACCTCTGGTTTTGAGGTTTCTCCAATCTTTATTCTTCTTTTTTTATCCTCTAAGTTCAATTCAATAATCTGGAGATTTGAAGGTTGTAACTTTACATTTACTTTTGATCCATCTTGTTTTTTAATCTGAATTCCTTCAACAAAAATTTTAAGTAACTTTAATCTCACTTCAGTAACTTTCCCTTGTTTTCCTTTGAATTTTCCTCTCATCACTTTAACTAAATCTCCTTTTCTCACAGGAATGTTTCTTTTTCCATATTTTTTTCTCAAGTCTTTAAATAAATTCACACTAATAAATTTCTTTCTTAAGTGAAGCGGAGCATTAGCTAAGTATTTTCTCTGCTTTCGAGGTTGTTTACTCGCTTTCCATTTTGTCGAAAATTTTTGTTTCATTTTAATAAATCAATGGAACTTCATTTAATTTAAGAGTATTTAATGCAAATCTTTTATCTTGTTCTATAATAAACTCTTTAGTCCATCCATTATCCTCTCCTGCAAGATTTAATATATTTAATACCATTTTTCTTAATTCTTGGTACCTCTTAAGACCATTATCTAATTCTTCTCCACGTTGATTTTCCATCTCTTTTACTAAATATTCCATTTCTGCCATATTCTTCATCGGTCCTCCATCTCTTCCTAATTCGAATTTTTCCATTTTAATATACAATACTCGCGATTTTAGCTACAGATGGCCATCGCTCTAAAACCTCCCTTGCAATTGGTCCTTTAATTTGAGTTCCTTTAGGATTTCCTTTTTCATCTTTAAGAATCGCAACAGCATTATCTTCAAACGCAATTCTCTCTCCGTTTAATCTTCGATAAGATTTTTTTTGCCTTATCACGACAGCATCAAATACTTTTCCCTTCATATCTGGGATCCCTTTCCTCACACTTACTTTTACCCAATCTGCAATTTTGGCATTTACTTGCTTCCTTTTTTTAGCTTTTGCTCTTTTAACAGAAACTAATTTGACTATTTTTGCTCCACTATTGTCTGAAGAGATCATTATTGCTCCTAAATTCAGTCCAGGTGTAACTTTTGCACTTATTGCTTTCATTGTGTTGTCTCCTCCTGTTTTAACATTTTTTCGAGTCTGCTTTGGAAAATAACACAATCTTTTTTTGTAGAAGGGCATAGATAAGGGGCAGTAGTACCTTCATAGCAATCAGCAAAATATGTGCAATCTATTAATGCATATTTTTTTTGTTCGTCTTCTATTGTCATTTTAACTCCTCGGCATCTTTAATTTTTTTAATTACAACAAAATGAATAATTTTGCTTAACGGACGGCATTCCTGAATCTTTATTAAATCTCCGACTTTTACTTGGTCTTTCATGCAATCTGGAAGTCTTGCGTGAATTTTTGTCCTTGATCTAGCATATCGTTCATATTTTCTAATATAAATCATCCTTTCAAATTCTATTACAATTCTCTTTGGAAATTTTTTAGTAATTTTTCCCTCAAAAACTCTCCCTCTAACTTTTAAACTTCCGTGAAAAGGACAATTTTTATCATTGCAGATAGTTCCAACTATCTGTTTGTCTTCGACTTTTTTTTCTTTTGTTTTCTTTTTCATTTTTTTCTTTTGTATGCGATTTAGTCGATTGCTTCTTCTTCAAAGCCAAGGTTAACCAGCAGTTCTTTTATCTTTTTTGTGTGGTCTCCTTGAAGTTCAATTGCGTTTCCTTTGTATGTTCCACCGCATGCGAGCTCATTTTTTAGAGCCTTTGCGATCTTTTTTACATCAATCCCGCTCTCAAACCCAGTAACAATAGTTACGATTTTTCCATATCGTTTTTTGTCTGTCGTTACCTTTATCCTTTGCGAACTTTTTACAATCTGTTCACATACACAGGCTTGTTGTGGCAAGCCACATTTTGGACATATTTCCATGTTATTTATTTTGTGTAAGTATTCGAGCAATTATTTTTTTGATTTCTTTTATTCTTGAAATCCCTGTCTTTGAAGCATTTGCTTTTGATTTAATTAACTCGAATTTTAATTCTTTAAGTTTCTTTTCTTTCTCTTCTTTACTCATTTTTTGAATATCTTTTGCTTTTAATTTAGCCATTTACTTTTTCTCCTTTGTTTTTTTCTTTGATTTTTTTGTTTTTACCACAGGTTTTTCTTCTTTTTCTAAATTATTTTTCAATTTATTCATAAACTCTTCATTAATTATAATTTTGTCTTTTAGAATTGCATAAGGAGAGAGAATACTCACTTTTACTCCAACAGTTCCAGGTTTTGTTTGAGCTGTTGACTGGGCCCGGTCCACTACTTTTGCACTATCCCCTGTTTTTTTTAAATATCCCTGAGCAAATCTCCATGTTTTTGCTCTTGCACCTGGAAGTTTTCCTCCTATTCTTATTTCTGCGCCTGCAGCGCCGGCACTCATTATCCTTTGAAGTGTTCTATATGCAAGAACTTTAAATTTTAAAGGGCCTAATCTCTCTAATCCCAGTGCAATTTCATCTGCCATTATCTGGGCATCAAATTCAGGAACTTTTATTTCATCAATCTCTATATTTGGATTTTCAAGTTTAAATTTATTTTTTAAAATACTTGTTAGAGCAATTATCTTTTCCCCTTTTCTTCCAATCACTAGCCCTGGTTTGTTTGTAGAAATAATTATCTTTTCCCCTATCGGAGTGTATTCTATTCTAATTCTGCTTACTTTCCCTTTTCCAAGAGAATTTTTTATATATTCTCTAATTGTGAATTCTTCTTTCTTAAATTTTACAATGTTTCTCTCTTCCATTTTATTTTCCTTTCTTTACCGCGTTTTTAATTAATCTTTTCTCTCTTACAATTATTTTCACATGAGTTCTTTTTCTTCTTACACTTCCAAATTTCCCTCGAGGTCTTGAGGCGATATTAGCAATAGCCTCTACTATCACTGGGTTTTCTAAACCATTTGCACTTGCGTTTGCTGAAAGGCTTTTTAGCAATCTTATAAAATGTTCAGAACCTTTTTTTGGATATCCTCCAGACATTACTTTTCCTTTTTTATGCGGGATTTCTCCTTTCATTGGCACTACTTTTTTAAGATAAAGAACTTGCTCTAAATCTTCAATAGCTTTTTCAATCCTTTTCTTACTAATAAATTTACAAATTGCTACGGCTTTTTTTGTAGATATTGGAAGATTTTTTGAATCTATTTTTGCACTATCTTTCTTGATTTTTATGGGTTCTTTCTTCTTAACCTCTGGTTTTTTCTCCTCTTTAACTTCTCCTTTCTCAATTAACTTGTTTTTTTCCTCTGTTTTTGGAGTATTAACTATAGGATTTTCTTGATTCCTCTTTATTGGAGGGTTATGTGTCAGCCCATGTCTTTTCTTTTCGTCTTCACTCATTGGCTTTTCAGTATTTACCATTTTATTTTTTACTTTTATGTTTAGATCCTTTGGTTGCTCCTACTCCTGCACTTCCATGTTTAATCCTCGCTCTTGTTGGCGCAAATTCTCCAAATACATGCCCAAGCATCTCTCCAGTTATTTCTACTGGAATAAATTTATTTCCATTGTAAATTTGAATTTTCATGCCAACCATTTCCGGAGTAACAATTATTGATCTTTGGTGAGTCTTAATTTTTTTATTTTTTTTAATCTTTTCTTCAGCTCTTCTAATAAATTGCTCAATCTCTTGAAAATTTCTGAGAACTGTTCTTCTTTGTCTTGACCTTAAATGTTTTGCAAACTCTCTAACATCTAATTCTTTTAACTCTTCAATTGTTTTTCCTCTGAATTTAAATTCTTTTTTTCTCATTTCCATTTTATTTTTTCTTACCTGTTCTTCTTGGCCTTATTAATCCGACTCTTCTACCAGGAGGCGCATTCCTTTTGGCAATCTTGCTCTTTGGATTCTTTGCCCTTCCTGAACCAAATGGATGATCTATTGCATTCATCTTTACAGCAGAAGTTCTTGGCCATAATTTACTTTTTGCTTTTTTAATATGATATTTTTTCCCTGCTTTAACAACTGGTTTATCAAGTCTTCCTGCCCCTGCAATTATTCCAATCATCGCTCTGCAATTGGAATTAAATTTCCTTTCTTTTTTCGAGGGCATTAAAACAAAAACATGGTCTCCAATAGTTTTGCTTACTATTGCAGAATTTCCTGCACTTTTTATAAAAACTCCTCCATCTCCAGGCCTTGATTCAATATTATAAACTTTTGTTTTAGTAGGGATATTTTTTAATCTAACAATGTTCCCCTCTTCAACTTCCCCGCCTTCAAGTTTTATTTTTTGTCCTTCTGTCATCATATTAAACGCAGGTACATAAAAGCTTCCTTCGCTATATTTTACTTTTGCAAGAGGAGAGGTATGTGCAGAGGAATTAAATAATTTAATAATTGTTCCTTCTCCTTTTAATTTTGGAGGATATTTTAACTTATATCTAAAAGCTCTTTTACTTACTCTATAAGTTGAACTTCCTTTTCCTCGCGCCTGAACAATTAATCTTTTACCCATATTATATTAATCCTAATTTTGTAGCTAAGTCAATAGCTGGAAAATTTTGTTTTAATTTAACATATACGTATTTTTTATTGTTTCTAATTAATGTTCTTATTTTTTCCACTTTTACTTCAAATAATTCTTCAACTTCTTTTTTGATATCTTCTTTGCTTTTTTTCATGTTTGTTACAAATGTTAACACATTTTGTGCTTCAATCATCATAACAGCTTTTTCAGTGATTATTGGTTTTAATGTCATTTTGTTTTTTCTCCTAGTTCATTGATTGCTTTTTCAGTATAAAGAGTAAGTCTCCCCTCTTCTCCTTTTGCAAGATTATTTACGCTTATTTTACTAACGTTTACTACGTCAAATGCTTTTGTTTTTAATTTCTCTTCTTTTCCTAAAACAACTAATAATCCTGCGCTTTTTTTGTATTTTCTGCCCCTTAATTTCCCTCTTCCACTCCTCACACTTCTTTTTTTCAGAGCTAAGTCAAATAATGATTCTCCTAAAATTTCCTTAAGAGAAGAGATTATTTCTTTTGTTTTTAGAGAAGCAAATTTAGACTCCACAATTAATGGAAAATTTTTAATTTCTTTATTTTTTAATCTTTCATATCTTTTTAAAACAAATTCT